>WNFT01005496.1_pt1 | contig 29333 bp, 24 predicted proteins | sample 5400191 | NCBI WGS metagenome assembly WNFT01 (sample SAMN13153359, study PRJNA577476) | soil metagenome | isolation source: 80 cm saprolite under Madrone tree | place: USA:California | collected 2016-06-14 | reverse complement strand
AAAGCGGACTCCGTCTCCTCATCCACAAAGCGCGTCCAAAGAATTCTTGGTCTAGATGCGCAAGCACCGCAGTGGCGTGAGGCCCTGTCTACATACGGCAGTTCGCAAATATTTCGTAGTGGGTGCGGGCGGTGCCGCCTGCGGCCAATACCACTTAAATAAGGAGAAGTTCGCCAAAGGTGGGATCGGGATGATCCTTGAGAAAAGGAAAATCTTTGACGGAAAGAAAGACATGATCCTCTCGCTTGATCTGGAAACGGGTGCGAGAGCGTTTGATGACGCGCGAGTTGAAGCGCAGACGGCGCTCAGGCAGGAGCCAATCGCGCCGACTGAGGTCTTGGACCAAGCGGGCCGACAGATCGGCCTGGCAGGCGATAGGCAAGCAACTAGCGAGCAGCAGCCCATCGGTGACCACTTCGATGGCGTGGGTCAAACTGATACGATCCGGGTCCACGTGGGCCTGCTGAGCCGCTTTGCCCATCAGGACCCGCAGGGCATAATGCCCCAAGAGCAGGGCGTAGAATTCTTGCAAGACCGCGATGGGGCTCTTGCTGGACAAGGGCCGCTGGGCAATGCGTTGATGGTCTTTGAGCTCATCGATCACCAGCTCGACTTCCCAGCGCTCGTGGTAGAGCAGGCACAGCTCCAAAGCCGGATAGAGCACCGGGTCCAACAGGGTCGTCACCAGGCGATGGACTTCATGCACCGAGGGATTGGTCGTGCCACTGCCATGCTGGCTGTGGGAAGGGGTGACGTGCTCCAAGCGCTCGGCGGCCTCGGGACGCAAGCGGTAGCTGATGACGCGCACGGTCAGAGGCTGGCGCAGGTGAGGATCGTCGAGGCCGGTCAAGGTGAACAGGACACTGCCGTCGGCCAGCACGCGCGTGGGGGTGCCGATCAGGCGGTTGCTGGCCAAACGCCCCAGCACCTGGGCTCCTTGCTGGACCAGAGCATGCAGCAAGGCGGCACTGTAGAAGCCGCGATCCAAGAGCACCAGCATCCCCGCACTGATCGAGCGCAGGAGTCCCTTGGCCAGATGAGCCTCGCCGACCTGGCTGAGGGCGGGGATGGCGTCGACAATGGCGTGGGTGCCCACCTCGACCAGCAGCACCGCCCAGAGCTTGAGAAAGGCACTGGCGCTGGGCTTGGAGAAGCTGGCCTGATTCTTGGGACTCTGGGCCACCGAGAACTGAGTGCCATCGATGCCCATCAGGCGCAAGCCAAAGGCAAAGCTGCCAGGGGTCTGCGCGTCTGCAAAGGGCCGACACAGCAACCGGAAAAGGTGGCGCAAGACGCGCACGCCCAGGTGGCTACGGCGATAGCAGAAGCCAGCACTGGTCGGGGTAGACTCTTGCAGTTCACCCCTCAGGCGCAAGGGGCGCAGCAGTCGGTCACAGACGGCACGCAGCGAGCTGCGCGAGAGACTCCAGGCGATGAGCAGGTAGACCAGGAAGAGGTGATTGAGCTTGCGTTCCCGTTGCTCCCAGGCCTGATCCTGACTGAGCAAACAGGTCACCACCTCGCGGGGGTAGATCTGTTCGAGCACCGAGAAAGAAAGCTGTTGGCAAAACTTGTGAAAGGCGGCTATCTGAGGTATGCTGGGCATCAAGGGAACTCCTTCTGACTTTGGCAAACGCTTTTTTTCTAGTATGTCAGATTTTGCGTTCCCTTTGCTCTTATTTTAGTGGTATTGGCCGCCTGCGGCGGCTCGCGTCAGTTTTTGGCTGCGGGCTTGGCAGCCGCAGGCTGCCAAGCCCGCAGCCAAAAACTTTTGCGAACCACCGAAGGTGGTGAGCAGTCCTGAGTAGTTACCCTTATTATATAATAGTGAGGCTCCACCAACAGAAGCGCAACGGAAGGCATGTGAACCGTGTAAAGATAGGATATACTTTCCTTGACAAATCGAAGAGAAGTTATGACAATGCTTGCTACTCCAGGGAGAGCTGGGCAAAGTAGTCCATCACAAACTGACGAAACTGGCACGCCGCCAGCGAGAGATAGCGGTGCTCGAGCCAGGATAACCCGATCGTTCGCTGACAGACGGGTTCCTCAACCTGAACCTGCGCCATGGAAGGCCCGGTCGACCCTCGCCAGGAGATGGCTGGCACAAAGGCAATCCCTTGTCCAGCCCGAATCAACCCCCGCAGAGTCGATGGGTCATCACTTTCAAAGACGATCTTCGGCCTGAATCCCGCTTGCAGACAGAAAGCATCCGTGAGGTCGCGCAGGCTCTGGCCTGGTTTCAAACTGAGAAAGGCTTCCCCTGCCACCTCAGCGAGACGGATACTCGTGCGTTCGGCAAGACGATGACCCAGGGGCAGCGCCAGGACAATGTCTTCCGTCAGCAGGGAGATGCTCTCGATACCAGCTTTGTGCAGCGGAGGAGCGGTAATGCAGAAATCGAAGGCTCCCTGTTCGAGCTGCTGCACCATCGTCGTCACACTGTGCTGGAAGAGACGAAAGCTGATGTGCGGGCTGTACTGGTGAAAGGCACTCAAGAGGTCCGGGAAGATGTGGGTGGCGGCACCCAGCGCAAGATCGACCTGTCCCTGCTCTCCTCCCGCCAGATCGGCCAGCTCCCGTCGCCCCTGGTCCAATTCCGCAAAGACCCGTTCCACGCGCTCTAGAAAGGCTTTGCCAAAGAGATTGAGACGAATACGTCGCCCCAGCCGATCAAACAAGGGCACGCCCAGCTCGTCTTCCAAGCGGGCGATGGTTTGACTCAGGGCCGGTTGTGCAATCAGCAATGCCTCTGCGGCACGCGTCATATGTTCCAGACGAGCCACCGTGCGAAAATAGTGTAACTGAAGAAGGTCCATCGGTTGCCTACTTTCTGCGCTTCTGATAAGTTATTGCATATGAATATCATACAAAATTATATATTAGACATTATAAGAAATCAATGATATAGTTAGATCAGAGCAAGAGATAATCGAATCGAAGAGAAAGGAGCACTACGATGTTCATTCTTTCGGAATGCACCGAAGCCATTGGCACCTTGACACTCAACCAACCTGCCAAACGCAATGCCTTGAGCGAGGCCCTGGTGGAGGAACTGATCGCCGCCCTGAGAGACTTCCAGCAGGCGGGCATACGGGTCGTGATCATTCGTGCCGCCCCTGGTGCCTCGGTCTGGTCCTCCGGCCACGACATTGCGGAACTGCCGCAGGGACAGGATCCCCTGCCGTATTCCGATCCCTTCGAGCGGGCGCTGCGGGCCGTCAAGACCTTTCCCGCCCCGGTCATTGCCATGGTGCATGGCTCGGTCTGGGGGGTCGCGACTGACCTGGTCTTGAGCTGTGATCTGGCCATCGGTGACGAAACCTGTTCGTTTGCCGTCACGCCTGCCAATATCGGCTTAGCCTACAACACCGCGGGCCTGCTGCGCTTCATGCGCCGCCTACCCCTCAACCTGGTCAAGGAGATGTTCTTCACGGGCACACCCGTCAAAGCTGCCGAGGCAGCCAGGTGGGGCATCCTCAATCACCTGGTGGAGGCCGACGAACTGGAGTCCTTTACCTACGACCTCGCCGGGGGCATCGCCACCAAGGCTCCGCTCGTCTTGTCCGTGGTGAAGGAGCAACTGCGCATCCTGGCCGATGCCAGTCCCATTACTTCCGACGTCTTTGAACGCATCGAGGCCCTGCGCGAGGACGTCTACCAGAGCGCTGATTATCTAGAAGGCATTCGCGCTTTCCGCGAAAAACGCCTGCCGGTCTTTAGCGGCAGGTAAAGGAGGTTTCTCATGCAGCCACTACACGGAATCCGCGTCATCGACTTGACGCGTGTGCTCAGTGGTCCCTTTTGTACGATGACGCTGGCCGACCTGGGGGCAGAGGTCACCAAGATCGAGCCGCCCGGCGGCGATGACACGCGCCAGTGGGGACCCCCGTTTGTGAGCGGAGAGAGCACGTACTACCTGAGTACCAATCACAGTAAGAAGAGTATCGTCCTCGACCTCAAGACAGACATCGGCAAACAGGTTCTCTGGGATCTCATCAGCACAGCTGACATTGTGGCCGAGAACTTTCGCCCGGGCACGCTGGCCAAGCTGGGTTTTGGCTGGCAGGCCATCCATGAGCGGTATCCCTCCGTCATTCTGGTCTCAATCTCCGGCTACGGTCAGACCGGTCCGTGGGCCTCGCACCCTGGCTACGACCTCATTGCGCAGGGCGAAGGAGGCTTGATGAGCGTCACCGGTGAAGAGGGGCGTCCTCCCGTCAAGGCCGGGTTCTCCCTGGCCGATCTGGGAGCCGGCATGTGGGCCACCATCGGTGCGCTGGCCGCCTTACGAGCGCGCGAGCAAACGGGCCTGGGGGATCATATCGATGTGTCGTTGCTGGAGACGGTCGTCGCGTGGCAAACGTACCATGCCCAGGCCTACCTCGTGGCAGGCGAGGTGCCGCGAGCACTGGGCAGTGCGCATCCGACCATCGCTCCCTATCAAACGTTTGAGGCCAGCGATGGCTACTTCAACCTCGCGGTCGGCAACGATGCCTTGTGGAATCGACTCTGCACCGTGCTGGATGCCATCGGCGAGCAAGATCGCTGGTATCGTGAGCCGTCCTACGCCCACAACGCCGATCGGGTGCGCGTGCGGGAAGCCCTCGCCCAGAGACTGAACGCGATCTTTCGCACACGGTCGCGCAACGAGTGGCTCACACTGTTGATCGAAGCGGGCATTCCGGCGGGAAGCGTCGACAGCGTGGCCGAGACGTTTGCGAATCCGCAGTTGGAGGCACGGGGACTGCTGCAAGACGTGGAGCATCCCACTATCGGGCATATCCAGATGGTGAAGACTCCCATCACGTTTACCCACGCGGAGATGGCACCTCTGACGGCCCCGCCGCTGCTGGGTGCCGATACCCGTTCCATCCTCCAGGACCTGGGCTACACGATCCCGGACTGACAGAGGCGATACGCTGATCGTCACCATGTCCACACCCTCGCGTTGCTATATGCCACCTCGGTCGGATAACCACCGGGAGCATAGGAACTGACAACAAGCCCGATGAGCCCGTGACTAGAGGTACTGTCAGTCACACTGACGATTTGCTGGTGGTTCACGTGCAGCGTAATGGTGTTCCCTTGTGCTACCACCGCAATGGTGTTAGTCTTTCCCAGGCCTTGATGAACAGCCGGACTAAGAACAGGCTGAACCAGGATCTTGGTGTTGGGGGTACCTTGAGCAATAGAGAGTTCGCACTTTCCATTTTGACCGACAGAGAATACGTACCTTGTGTTGAGCGCATTATCATCGCGGAAGATGATCCCCCCGGTGTCGCCTTTGAGAATCGTCATCTGCACCTCGAAGGCGAAGTTGCTGAAGTCTGGGGAGGCATCACACCAATGGCCACCGCTTGAAATAGTTGTACTGACGTGGTAAGCCCCTCCTAGAAACTGACAAGTGCCGAATTGATCATTAACTACTGGCCATTCGTAGCCATGACTATTGTCGCTCAATGAGTCAGAGAGAGCCAATGTCCCGCCGTAGGGGTTGGCTGTGGCAGTAGCGGTAGCATAGGCGGACTGTGTTGTGGCAGTGGCATTCGCCTGAGTTGTGGCAGTAGCATTCGCCCGAGTTGTGGCAGTAGCATTCGCCTGAGTTGTGGCAGTAGCATTTGCCTGAGTTGTGGCAGTGGCATTCGCCTGAGTTGTGGCAGTGGCATTCGCCTGTGCCGTAGCTGTCGTAGCAGTAAGAGTAGCATTGCGAGCTGTTGCCGTTGCTGTCATCTGGGTTGTGGCTGTAGCCGTAGCAACGAGGCTTCTATGGGTGGTATAGACACCTACTCCACCGAGAACACTCAGGAGTCCTATGAGGAGGACGAGAGCTACGAGCAACATGTTGCGGGAACTCGCTGTCCATGTTTGAAGGAATCCACTTCGTCCCTTTGAGGAGGACTCAAGAGGAGCAGGCACGTGACATGCTTGCTCAAATGCGGTCGCAAACTTCTGTATACTCCCGAAGCGTTGCTGTGGCTCTTTGGCAAGCGCTCTCATGACCACTGTTTCTATTTCTGGCGGGATGTCTGATGCCTTTTCATGTAGCGGAACAGGGTCTACACCAATGTGCTGGAGTATGATCGCCTGCACCTCACCAGTAGATGGTTTCTTTCCGGTTAACCATTCATAGACCATGATGCCAAGCGCATACTGATCGCTCTCCTGACGAGGCTTACCCTGGATTTGCTCCGGTGCAGAGTATGGGACGGTGCCCACAGAGATGTCGGTATCCATGGATGTTGAGCCATGCGCAATAGCAGCGATGCCAAAATCACTCAGGATGATCTCACCGTTAGTCCCTACGAGCAGGTTTTCCGGTTTGAGATCACGATGGATCAGCTTCCGATCATGGGCATACTGCAAGGCCTGCGCCACCTGTTGAACGTAGCTGGCCACGGTAGGAAGTGGGACTTTGCTTTCTTTGGGATGACGATCACGTAATGTCCTGCCGGGAGCGTAGTCCATGATGAGATAGGGAGTGTTGTCTCCACACTCTATTCCAAAGTCAATGATACGGATAATATGCGGATGTTTCAAGCTCGCGATGGTTTCTGCAAGAAGCAGAAACCATTTCTGGTAGATTCGACCAGGGTTCGCGTGCAGAAATTTGATGGCTGCCTGCAAGTGTTGTATATGGACATGCTGGCCCAGATACACATCTGCAAAGCTTCCACCCCCCAAAAGTTTAACGAGACGGTAATTGCCAATCTGCTGCCCTGTTCTATCAGACATGGCTACACCTCCGGCCATGTCGCATTTCCTGAGCAATCATTCGGATGCTTTTGTGCTCAGATGTGATAGGTACGGCGTATGCGTTCCAGTTCTTCTGCTTGCACAATTTGCATCTCCTGCTTTATCTCTGTTGCGATGGCATATGGGGTTTCAGCCTACGGAGACGCACTCAAGAGGTACTTGTTTACGAGATGCTCATGAGAGCCACAGTAACATTTTGGGGGAAAATTATCAAGTGACTCCCACTTTAGTAACATTTTTCGTAACTCTTCAGGTCTCCTCACTGCCTGCGGCAGTTCGCAAGAGCTTTTTTATGCAGCGGGCATGGCAGCCGCAGGCTGCCATGCCCGCTGCATAAAAAACGTGCGAGCCGCCGTAGAGTGCCGATTTATCGAGCACGTGCGGCGAGGAGTCAGGTACCTGAATAGTTACCATTTTTCACACCTGGCTCCGTTTTTGGGTTCTCTCCTGTTGAGAAGCTGGAACGCACACTGGGAACATACTTTCGCTAGCCTGTGCAAAGAAAGAGGGGCGAGGGACACATTTGTGACAGAATGTCGCATGAACCATAAATTCCGCCATAGTGAATGCGTTCCTTTCCTCACTCTTTCTTGTGCTTGAGATTCTCTATGCCACAGGCGGTCCTCATCCTGCTGCCTTTTTCCTGACGTAGAGGGAGAAAGGCGACAGTTTTTCACGGGAAACGCGCTTTATTCCGGCACTCGCTGGAATAACCCGACCAGTGATGCCGCCGCTAGCACCTGTCCCTGCATAGCTTGGATCAGGCCCTCATAGGTTAATCCCTGCTCTTGCACGTGATCGACCTTGAGGGCGTAGAGCGTAAAAATGTAGTGATGCGGCTGACCGGTGGGAGGGGGACACGGACCAAAGTAGGCGTGCGTGTTCATACTGGTCGTGCCTTGCTCAAAAGAGGCATTTCCCTCTAGTGTGCGGAACGCCGCCGGGATATTGTAAACTACCCAGTGATGAAATCCCCCCGAAACAGGCGCGTCTATATCATTCATCAGCAAGGCAAAGCTGCGTGTTCCTGCCGGAATATTCTCCCAAACCAGCGTCGGTGCGGCATTCAGACCGTGGCAGCCAGCTTGATCGTAAGCACTTCGTTGCGGCAGTGGCCCATTGTCCTGAAAGTCGGGACTGGTGAGCCTGAAGGCACGAGCGGCCTGTTCCTGGTCAATCATTGTTTTTCTCCTTTCAATAGTGCGTTGACAGTTTTTTAGCAAGCGGTACGACAAGGCGGGGTGTATGAAAAAGTTGTTGGAAGAGGGCGTAGGGACCCGATTTATCGCGTCTGCGCCCCTGATGTGCCGACGGGGGGCCCAGGGGTGGAGCAATGAGGCACGTCAGGGGCGCCCTCTCGATGCCTCCCCGCCAGCGCTTCGCTCCGCATGTCTGCTCGCCAACAACTTTTTCATACACCCGATAAGGCGATGGTACCCCTCGTGAGCAGATCACGGTTGACGTGTCAGCAGGGGCGTCCATGCACTGACTATTCCTGCTATAAGAGCCAGGACACAAATAACACTCACCACGGTCACGGTTGCTTGATAGAACCCGAGGAGTCCCGCGCCGAAGCCAACCCCTAGAGCTGCGGCAGATGCACCGAGGTATACGACGAGATTGAAGACGGAGAACACCTCTCCGCGTTGCTGTGCGGTCACGATGCTACTGACCAGTTCTTGACTTCCCAGGTAGGTGAGGCCCTGACCGAAACCGGTGAGCACGATGCCAAAAAGAAACACGGTGAGGGTCTCAAGTGGTAAGGCTCCAACGAAGACGATCAGGCCCACGATCATTGCTATCAGCCCAACAACCAGATTGCGCCGGAGAGGCCACGTGCGACAGAGTATTTGCGTCAAGGCCGAGGTGCCAAGTAGCGCAAAGACCACCAGACCACCGACGGCCCGATTCTGTACGTGGAGGAGGGTACTGGCAAGAGAAGGGCCCAGAGCAGAGATCAGCCCCACCGTCCCAAAGGCACTGAACACGGCAACAGAGGCAAGGGTGAATGGTCGTCGGATCGCTCTGGGTACCCCAAGACGTGGAGCGGAGGAAGAGGCTCCCGCCGTCTTCACCGTCTCAGGTATCGTCCAGATGCCCAGGAGTGCAGGCACCAGCAGCACGGCAAGGACAAGATACACCAGCATGGTGGGCAAGGGAGCATACTGGGCAAGTGTACCCGACAAGAGTGGGGCTATCGCTTGACTACTTACAATGGCGACGGTAGCTACCAGTGCAGCCCGTTGGACACTCCCTTGCGGTTCTAGTTCAGTGAGCGTTGCTGTCGCTGTACCCGACAGCGCACCAAAAGCGAGACCTTGCAGCAATCGCGCTACAATGAGCCAGGCAACACCTTGAGCAAGGATGAAAACGACAGCACCAGCAAGCGCTAGTGCGACACCAAGCAGCAATACGGGTCGTCTTCCTCGCACATCCGAGAGCGGACCCAGGAACAAGAGAGCGGGAAACACGCCAACGGCAACGACTGCAAAGACGACTGTGAGCATCCCTGTCGAGAAGTGCCAGAGACCTTGATAGACTGGATAGAGAGGGGCGGGAATGTTGTTACCCATAATGGTCATGCTCAGGGCATAAGCAACGACCCAGAATGCTCGCCTCCGTGTTGAGCGTGCTTGTCGGTCCTCTTTGGACCCTCCCCCTTGCAGGTGAACCACATCTTGCTCCATAAAGAAATCCGCTCCTTTGGTAAGACCCACTTCTCTGCAATCGGCTCTTTGGGTACAGGCATCAGTTGATTGCTCGGCTCTCAAATTGTAAGATCAGGAGACGGAAACGTCTTGGAAAAGCATGCTCTTTTTAGAGTATATTCTTGCTGTTTTGGCGGAGAAGGCTCCATCGGTGAAATATCTCCCAGGTAGCCGTATCCTTTTTAGAGTACATTCTTGCTGTTTTGGCGGAGAAGAGTGTGAGGGGTGACACCAACGAGGCGCTTGAAGTACCGGGTGAAGTGGCTCTGGTCAAAAAAGCCAACCTTGCTCGCAACCTCGGCAATGCTCAATTTCCCCTGGAGGAGCAAGCTTTTGGCGCGCTCAATGCGGGCATTGAGAATATATTGATGCGGTGCTACTCCTATGACGCGCTTGAATGTCCGTGCGAAGTGATAGGTACTCATGTCAGCGACCAGGGAGAGTTCCGCCAGGGTAAGATGGTGGTCGAGGTTGTCGTGGATATACGCAAGGACGTGTCGCAACGTCGAGGCTGAAGGATGACCAGCGATGTCTCGAAGTGTTGGCTGCCAAACAGTGTACCGCCGCAAGAGGTGGGCGGAGAGCGCGTTGGCGAGTGACTCTGCATAGAGATAAGAGGAAGCTGCCATCCCCTCATCGATCTCAGCCTTGAGTGCTAGCCCAATCTGCTGCATCAATGGATCACCTGTTTCTTTTTTACTCGCGATGATTTCGATGGCGCTGCGAGAAGCCAGTTCATCGGCGATCTGGGTAACAAGGGCTGGATCAAGAAACAGGAGAAGGAATTCAGTGTTCTCTTGCCAGCGAATCCACTGCTCGGAGAAGGCAGGGTAGACAATGATCTCTCCACTCCTCGCCTGGTTACGGTGCAGCTGTCCACCATCTACACGCCTCTCGGTCTGGCATTCACTCAGCAAGATACAGATAGTATGTTGTGGCAGACACAATTCGCATTCGGCTGGTGGCTGGAGATGATGTTCAAGAGTGATACCATTCCAGATAGCGCTTTTGGGCATGATGAGTGGAGACGAGGAATGCAGAGGATGTGTTTGTCTATGGCCTTGAGTGTTGACTTCACTCGCAGAAGCTTTTGTGTCGAACATTCCTTTTCCTTTCTTCCGTTAAGAATAGTATACCATTGTCAAAGCTGCTTCTCTAACGTTTGGTGTAAGATAGGAACAGATATTAGAAAAAGAGAAGCTCCCGATATGACAACGAGCGTTAACATAGATGTCCGAGTATAAACTACAAAAACTATTGAACTTGTAATTTTGGTATGGTAACATTATGGTGATGTTCTGATAAGGCAGTGGCATTTCAAAAAAAGCCACAATCATGATAACACAACAATATGCAGGAACCAGTTTACACGACAACTGAAACTTAGTACAGTTGAATATTGTGCGCCAACTCAAAAAGCACGGCTGGTCTACGCAAAAAATTCATAAAGCTATAGAGACTTTAAAAGACATCATGAACGACTCCAATCCTTTGAGAAACGCTATCCTCGTTCATGGGAAGGGAACTATTTTTGCGCTGAGCAAAACGAGAGAAGGAGAGCGTATCCTGATTGACGCGCTAAGTACAACAGGGCAGCAGGTTATGAGTTTTGTGCTTGAAACGCTGTTAGAGGAGATAAAGAGTACGACCTCTGCATTGAGTATAGACACATCATTCTGTGCAGACAATGCACCTGTGGAAGTGCCTGGAACAGGAGGAAAGGAACCATGCCATTAGCAGAGGTGCTGGACGCACTCGATTACAGCCAATCTCTGTATTATTTGAAGACAGAGCATAAACGAGAACCAGAAGTGGCCTCGCTTTTTCGTGCTGCACGCGACGCAGGGGTAGACGGTATTTATGTCTTTCAATCGAGTAGTGAAAAAAGTACCACCTTCTCTGTACGACCAGCAGTATATGTAGCAGAAGCACAAACGCCAGAGGACGCACAGAGAATTCACCGCAGCCTATGGAATCTTGGTCAAGCTCCCTTTCTTATCGTTGTGCTTCCTGACCATATCAGGGTCTACACAGGGTTTGACTACTCACAGGAGGACGACAGGGCAGGCATCGTTGAGCCACAAGTAGGCCTCGATAGAAACAGTATTCTTGAGCAACTTGCCGACTTCTGTGCTGAAGCGATTAATAATGGGCAACTCTGGCGCAATCGCTCAAAATACCTTGAACCAGATAAGCGTGTTGATAAGCGTTTACTTAAGAATCTAAAAGAGCTGGGAAAATTTTTACGTGAACAAATGGAGCTTCCCCTAGAAATAGCCCATGCTTTAATCGGCAAATATATCTATATTCGTTATCTGCGTGATCGGAACATTCTCTCTGACCAATGGTGTAAACAGCATAACATAGATATTGACACTGTGCTTGGCAGAAATGCCACAGTTGATGGTTTGCGTCGTCTCTGCACCGTTCTTGACGATCGCTTCAACGGCAGTATCTTCCCTCTTCATTTTGCGGGCGAACATGCTCCTAAAGATGAGCATGTTAAACAGGTTTCCTCTATCTTCAAAGGTGATGAGCACTTATCAGGAGGAGGACGACAACTCAGTCTAGAAAATTTCCAGGTCTACGATTTCGCCTACATACCTATCGGTTTGCTCTCTTCCATTTATGAGCAGTTTCTTCACGCCGAAGGTAAAGGAAAGAGCGAAGGAGCATACTATACACCTGAATATCTAGCAGACTACCTCATCTCTGAAATGCGTTCGGTCAAGCCTTTGCAAAAGGGAATGAAGGTTCTTGACCCCGCATGCGGCTCTGGTGTTTTTCTGGTACTGATCTATGCACAGTTGATCGAGATGAGGCTGGTCCAAACAGGAGCCCGCACGTTACCATTACCAGAGTTGCTAGAATTATTAGAACATATCTACGGCATTGAGCGTAAACTCGACGCATGCTATGTTACTGAGTTCAGTCTTATTTTAATGCTTTTACATTATACAGACCTATCAGAGTTTTTGCATGACGAACATTTTAAGCTACCCTCACTGCATAATACACATATTTTCCAGGGTGATTTCTTTGACGATTCCTCATCTGTCTGGACACAGGGCATGATATTTGACTGGATTATCGGTAACCCGCCCTGGATTGAAGCTGATGATAAACAACCTCTAGCCGGTGAGTGGATAGGCACACACAGTAAACAGCAACCGGTTGACAACAATAGTGTTGCGGAAGCATTTAGCTGGCGTGTTCTTAACCTTCTAGCACCTACAGGTTACGTTGGCCTTATCCTACCAGCCGCACTTCTGTATAACCTTGGAGCCAGGAAATATCGACAGTCTTTCTTTGAACAATGCGAAGTGCGGAGAATGACGAATTTTTCTAACCTTCGTGGAGAACTCTTTGAGGGAAGAGCTACTGCGCCAGCCATTACAATAATCTATCATCAAGCTTTAGCAGAGCAAGAAAAACCACCGATTGAACACTATGGTCCATTCGCTATCAATCAGATTGCAAAAGGCCACGATAAGCTCTGGACCATCACAGTCAATGAACATGAATATCAGACCGTTTCGCCTTATGAAGCAGCTTATGGTGAGATAGCTACCTGGAAATTCGCCTTGTGGGGAACGCACCGTGATAAGCGAGCTATCGCTCGTCTACGAAAGTTATTTCCGCAGATACTTGGACAACTATGTAAAGAACACATGTGGCATCTTTATGAGGGTTCACAACTACGTAAGTGTATTACAAAAGATGATAAAAAATTAGAGTATCGTCCGGATCTTGTTGGTAAGAAGCGCCTGGATACAATCGCACTTAATAACTCTGGGTATTTCTTCTCAGTTCCTGACTACGTCCTCGAAGATATCCCTGAAGAAGAGTGCTATATACGTAAACAGGGAGGGGATAAGGGCTTGCTGGTATCAGATCCACCTCACATTATCATGAACGACGCATGGAAATATAGCATCTACAGCGACAAATATTTTGTCGTTAGGCCCCGGCAGATAGGGCTATCTGCTCTACAGGCTGATGCAGATCACTTGCGGGCATTGTCTGTCTTTCTCAGTTCCAGCCTTGTTAAATACTACTTGTTCTTTCAAGCACCTAGATGGGGTATTGAGCATGATGTGATTACACTCAATACTGTTAAGAGTATCCCTGTTCCAGTACTAACTTTGGAACAGGTAGAGCAACTTGCATCACTTCAGGAAGAACTCGTCTCAATGGAGCTTGAGCAAGTTGCTAAAAACGCTCAAACCTACCTGGATGATCAGGTGATACATATCTTGCATGTGCCTGAAAGCATCACGACGCTGGTCACTGAGTTTCTGCAACTGCGCTCAAAGTTGGTTGGAGGTGGTACAAGAGAAGCTGTGCAAAGGGTTCAACAACTTCCTGATCGGGAAACGTTACAAGCATATGCACAGCAACTTACTCATGATCTCGATAGCTTCCTTGACTCTAGCAAGACACATCACCGTGTAACTGTTGAACGTTCGTCAGATCTGATTTGCTGTACAGTGGAGTTTGTCAGGTCAGATCATGCTTTCACACCAGTGGTCAAAGAGGCATCTTCCCAAAACGGGCAGATGTTTGCCAAACTTCAAAAAGGGTTAAAAGCAGAATTTAGCCAGTGGGTCTATGTCCAACGTGGGCTAAAAATATTCGCACCATCTAGTGTTTCTCTCTACAAAGTACCGCAGTTGATCAACTGGACACGCACACAAGCCATGAATGATGCAGATGATATGATTGCCGAAATTCTCGCCACAGCAAAGCACAGATTAACGATGTAGAAACAGAGTTATCAAAGAGTAAAAGTATGGATTTGGAAGAAGCATATGTTGATGAGTATTGGTCTACATATCGGCGGCATATACACACTTTGTTAGCATGGGGCTATGCAGATTCTCGTAGCAGGGTTCAGGCCAAACATGATGAGCCAGCTATTACTGGTTTCATTGCAGAGGCTATTCAGGACAGACTTGACGCTCCTGATAGCCCTCTCTGGTGCGATCAAATTGTGCTCAAAGATGATCCTCCTATTCCTGGTGGAGGGCGAACAGGGCGTAAACGGTGGAGACCAGACCTGATTTTCGAGTCAGTGGAAAGAAGGCCGCGACCAAAGTATCATTTCGAAGCCAAACGATTGCGTAAGCAGCAAAGCATAAATGAATACCTCGGAGAAGATGGTCTACAGTGTTTTCTCAGTGGAAGGTATGCCCGCGAGGGTGATGAAGCTGGAATGCTCGGCTATATTCAGTGCGATAACATAAGCACCTGGGTGGAAAGATTACAATTGGCAATTGACCAGGATTGTCAAGGCAAAAATGAAATTCTTTTATTGTCACCACAACGCAATGTTCAGATCGTAGATGCATTTCCCCAAGAGTGGATGAGTAAACATGACAGGCATATAGGTAAAAGTATTGTCATACATCATATTCTCCTTGATTACTGCATTACAACTCTCCCTGCCTCTAAGGTAGCTACTTGATACATCCGTTCCGGAAAAACCAGTGCGAAGAGCTTTGCAGTTAAGGCTGCAAAGCTCTTCGCACTCTTCTCTATTTTAAGAACTTATCCCCCTCCACAGAACGTTCCCTTGCCCTGGTCTCCAATGTCTCCAGCTTCCAATAACGAGTACCTTTGCCTTTATCTCCCTCAATAGGCACCCTATAATCAGGAGGCACATCTGTATAAAACTGCTCTTTGGTCATTGACCTGTTGAGTACCCAGCTTGCCTGGCTAATAGTCAGGTCCTGTCCAGGATGGGCCTGACGCCAGTGATCGATGCGAGGTATCCCTGGCGTATTTACCTCGGTATAACACAGTGGGCAACATTCCACCTCGCGACGCACTGGCCTCTGCTGGAATGATTTCTTCTTTGCAGGTACGTCGTCCCAGACATCCTCGTCTAGCTCCTCATCCTCATCACCATAACTCCAATCTTCATCCCATTGAACATAGCGCATAGCCTGTGCTACCACGTATTCCTCTTTATTCCTCAGGTGGTCTGGGCAGACCGCTGCAGTATTGACCCCTAGTTCCCGTAGGATGTCCTCAATCGGGTGTTGCAAGCTCTCTGGCTCGCTAATAGGACGCCCATAGTATTCACCCGACTCGCGACTGGTCGCAGGGCTATTTTTCAAATCATGAACCCGTTGCGCTGAAAGAAATGCCTCTGCCACGCGAAATGGCAGGTGGAACACATAGCGAGCGAGAGGACTGGTGTAGCGAAACGCGACCAGGCTCAACCCTTCGGGGTCAAGCTTCCTGAGATCACTGGAATCCAGGTCATCCCAGCTATCCCAGGTCTCAAGATAGTAATAACGACGGTCTGCAATGGAGAGTAGATCAGTCGGGGCAACACAGAGTGCTTGAAGCTCACTACATGCAATAGGCTGGTGTGTGGCACGAGCCTGGCGCTCTAATTCCTGGAGTTCCGCAGAGATATACTCCTGCACTTGTTGCAGATCAAGTGCCTCTACATCAGCAGCGGTTGCTACTGTTCGGCCTGTCATGCGGGTATAAAACTGGCAGGCCATCGAGTTGTACTTCTCGTGAATATCAGACATGAAAGGATCAGGGTCAGATAATCCGGCAAGACGCTCCGTGACTACTTCTGCTGCTATGTCGGCGGCAAGATCGAGAGTCATGTCTTTCCCGAAACCTGCTGTGCCGTCGATGTAGGTGGTCGCTTCGATAGCTCCAGCGGCATAGGCTTGTTGCAATACGGCTGCTTTCACCTGGTAGAGGCCCTGGCGGTCAGCAAAAAACAGTCGCTCTCTCGCTTTGGCCCAATGGTTCATGTAGAAAAGGAGGTGCAATGTACGCTCAAGCTGCTCCGGCTGGCAAAGCTGTTCCAACTGAGACGAGGTGAGACCGGTAGAGTAAGATGCTTGTGACATTTGTAAGATACTTCTCGCTTTCTAACGCTATTCACACGTCAAGAACGCTGCTGATACTCTTATCAGTGGGTTCCTGCTATTTAGAGAGATACATGGGATAGCGAGAAAAGCGGAAAAGAGTAGTAGAAGCAAGGCCAAATAGGGATCACGTCGGCCAGGATCGCAACGCCATTTCTACAACTTGTTGCAGTTCCTCGTGGCTGGTCCCACTCGTAGACTGAACTGCCATTCCCTGAATGATGGTGATGATGTAACGAGCAAGAGTGGCAGGGTCGGAATCAGCGGGCAGATCACCGCTCGACTTTGCCTGTTCAAGACGCTCACGAAGGGCTACCTCGATCATCATGCGCCTCTCACTGAGTTCCAGCCGTATAGGGTCGGATTCCTTTCCGCAGGCCAGTGCCCCTTGCACGGTGAGACATCCCGGTGGGGTCTGCGGGTTGGTGTATGCCTCGGCTGTCACGCGGAGTACCTTTTCAACGACAGCCCGCGCCGTCGGCTCGTTCAGTGCCTTGCTGATGACGGCCAATGGCCCCTCTATGTAGCGCTCAAGCGCCATGTGGAATAACGTTTCCTTATTGCCAAAGGTGGAGTACATGCTCGATCGGTTAATGCCCATCGCCCTGGTGAGATTGGACAACGATGCACCTTCGTAGCCATGTTGCCAAAATATCTTCAGGGCTTGATCCAGGGCGCTATTCATGTCAAAAACGCGGGGTCGCATGGCAACGCCTCTCACTTTCTTCCCGGTCACTTCCCTGTCACTAGCAGGTTCTCCATCCATACGGGGGAAAGGTCCGTAGGGGCGAGGGTGGTCGAGTGGATGTGGGGTGGGCCTTTATGGTCGCCCGCGTCCCCTTCGTCCCCCTAAAGGATGTAGACCCCACTAGCATAGGCTCTTGACAAGTCACTGTCAAGCCTGCTATAGTCATTTTGAACCGATTGGTTCAAACAAGAAGAGCAAAATAAGGCGCTGGTTCTGGACACGCTCAAGGGGTACACGTTATCGAGAACGCACAGGAAAGAGCATGAGAGAGACAATGATCACGACACGTCAAGGTGAATATACATTCTTGCCACAAGAACACATTCTATTTGGAGCTGGGAGCATTCAACACCTGGCGGATGAGGTCCAAAAATATAAGAGGACAAAAGCCCTTCTCATTACCGGAAAAACATTGGCGACAAAGACTGATGTCATCCAACAAGTCTTGCAGGCACTGGGCACAACATCGGCAGAAGTCTTCCACGAGATCGGTGAGCACGCTCCGATGGCAGCGATTAAGAGAGCAACAGAGCTGGCACGAGAAAAACACATCGATCTCTTGATCAGTGTTGGCGGAGGGAGTCCGATTGATGCGACCAAGGTAATAGCATACTCGCTCGACGAAGGGCATCGTCAGTTCCTGCCACATATTGCCATCCCCACGACACTCTCAGCCGCAGAATTCGCCAAGGATGCGGGCTATACAGATGAAGCTCAACAGCGCAAAAAGGGGGTGAGCGATCCCGGACTGATCCCCCGCAGCGTCATTCTGGATGCAGAGCTGACGCTAGCAACTCCCCTGCGCCTGTGGATTTCATCGGGTATTCGCTCCCTGGATCATGCGGTTGAAACACTCTACGCTCCAGGCATCCATCCTATCAATGATGTGCTAGCGCTTGAGGCGATACGAAAGCTCTTTGCCTACCTGCCTCGGTCCCAGGCGCACCCTGAGGATGTAGAGATACGTACCGAGCTACAGTTGGCGGCGTGGATGAGCTACTTTGGCAGCACAAACACACCAATGGGACTCAGCCATACCCTCGGGCGCAGCATGGGGGCAACCTATCATGTCGCGCATGGTATCACTTCCTGCATTACCCTCCCAGTTGTCATGAAGGCTATGGTGGAGTCGCATGCCGCACAACTCAGTCGCATTGCCCAGGTCCTCCAATTGCCAGGAGATGATCAGGCAACGCAGGCGATACATGCCGCGATGGCTGTGGATGATCTGATCACTCGCCTGGGCTTACCACGACATCTCCGCGAGGTCGGTATCGGGCCAGATGACCTGCATTCGATCGCCATCTACGCAGTCGGAGGCCAAGGGGAGAAAGCAGAATTCGCAGAAAAGTTGCTTCAGCAGATGCTCTAGTACTGCTTTGTTAGTTTCGATTCGGTCGGCTCTACAAGCCTGCTGGCAGAAACTGCTTTGTGGCAGTCACTGCAAGAGCGAAGACATATGAGAGTAAGCATTTGGACCCTCCTGGTATCATTATAATTAGAGAGAGTTCCCACCTCTTTCTTGCTTGACTGATACGCACCACCACATATCATCCGTATCATCTCACACCCAACATCTCCTATCGTTCACTCTACGTATCCTGAAAGGCAAAAGTATGCAAGAAGAACACGGTACCTTGCTTTCCGACATCAAATCTGAGCAACTCCAGTGGCTCTGGGAAAAGCGCATTCCCCGCGGCAAATTGACCATCCTTGACGGCGACCCCGGCCTTGGCAAATCCCTGCTCACCCTCGACCTTGCCGCCCGTATCACCACAGGCAGACCCATGCCCGATGGCACCCCCGGCCTCCAGGGCAGCGTCGTTTTGATCGCCCCCGAAGACGGAGTCACCGATACCATCAAACCTCGTGTAGAGGCAGCGGGCGGTGATCCTTCACGCATCCGCCTCCTTAACTTTGCCAAAAAAACCAACCCCAAAACGGAGGAAACCTACCTGCTCCCCTTCACTCTTTCAGTTTTCGAACACTTCTCCGCCTTGGCTGTAACCGTCAGTCAAACACTCCCCATCCTCGTCATCCTCGATCCCCTCATGACTATCCTGGGATCAGGCATCAGCGCCTCTCATGACCAGAAGATCAGAGAAACCCTCTCAGTTCTAGCACTCCTGGCCCAAAATACCAACTGTGCTATCTTGATCGTTCGCCATCTCAATAAAGGCAGCTCCGAGAACCCACTCTATCGCGGTGGCGGCTCCATCGGCATCATCGCCACAGCTCGCACTGGCCTCCTCGTCGCCCAGCACCCTTCTGACGAAAACAAGCGTCTCCTCGTCTCCATCAAAAACAACCTCAGTGAAAAAGTTAGCAACCTGACCTACCAGGTCATCGCCAATGCAGACGGCATCCCCTCTATCCAATGGCTCGGCACGAATCACTATCCAGTCTCATCCCTCCTGAGAGGAAGCACGCCCCTCTCCTTTGAGCGACAAGATATCCTCAAAGTCTTGCAAGCAACGAGCCGCCCACTTAGTCCCAAAGAACTGGCCCAACAGACAGGTCAAGACCATACGCTTGTGAGACAATTGCTTCGACGTATGCTCAATGCAGGAGACATCATCTCTCCAGCCTATGGTCTCTACACCACTCACCACCATCTATCCCCCGAAACAGTGTTCTCCCAAAACAATGCTGCTACACCCACTACACTCACTACACCTGCTACACCCACTACACCTACTACTCATCCTGAAACGGTGTCGCATCCAGCACAAACCGGAGTTTGAGCCCACGGAAGTACGGCAAGACTTGGGCCAGAAACTGCTTCCAGATGACGGCCTCAGCGTCTACCAGCTGTATCCGCAGGTCAAAGTTCCTGGCTCAGGAAATCGTTGACCACCTGCATGAATTCATGGAATTTGCCCCGATGAACATTATGCGTAGCTCCGTTGATCTGGACCGCGCGGCTGTGCGCCGACAAATACTGCTTTGCTTGCTCCCAGGCAGCATCGTTCAGTAGTGTCCCAAGAGCTGCATCGGCCCGGATCAAGAGCGTCGGCGCAGCGATTTTGGCGAGCAGTGGAAGCAGGTCACCCGTGCCCGCATCGGAGAAGACACTTACCACTGCCTCTCGGCTCACCTTGTGCAGCGCGTCGATCTTGCCCTCAATATCGGCCTCGGTCCAGCCAGGACTACTGGCCGCGATTTCGGCTCGCAATTCCTGTGCAGGACGACCAATATCCCTGGTAAAGTCGGCAGCTCGTTCTTCAGGATCACCACGACCAAAGCTATGAGCCGGGTCCTCAAGGATCAGATGAGAGATGTGGGGCGCAGGCTTCTGGGACCAGGCTCCACTTGCCAGCACGATCGCCGTAGCTCCACCCCAGGAATGCCCGATCAGCACGGGACAGTACGCTGGGCAGTTCAGCCCGTTCTGCTCCCCAGCTTACATAATGAAAGCGACCAGCAGGTAAGTCAATCATCTGGGATCGGACTGTCGTATCAAGGTTATCCGTCATGCTCGTCTCCATTCCTGTGCTTTTCGAGCTATCTAATCCTTATTATGCCACAACAGGCTACCTTGCCCGAAGAGTAACTACTGAGGACTCCTCACCACAGGACGTGACGTGCAGCGAGGAATCAGACACCTGAGGAGTTACCCGAAGAAATGATTGCTTTTTCTTGGTTTTACTGATAGAGTAAAATCACCCAATTAAAACAGATGTGGTAACTACTCAGGACTCCTCGTCGCCTGCGGCGACTCGCTCAGGTGAGTGCGGGCTGTGCCGCCGCAGGCGGCACAGCCCGCACTCACCTGAGCGAGCCGCTGTAGAGTGCCGATTTATCGAGCACGTGCGGCGAGGAGTCCTGAATAGTTACCAATTAAAACAAGTGTGGAAAAGCATGATTGATTATGGGCAAGCAGCCTTATGGCCTGAGGGGAAAACAGATGAGCCAGACTTAAAGACTGAAAGGCTGTCCTCTTTGTTAAAATGGGCCGGAGGAAAAGAACAAGAACTAAAGCATATTTTACCCTTGATTCCGCCCTTTGATGCCTATTACGAGCCATTTGTTGGTGGTGGTGCTGTCTTTTTCTCCATACAATCTCGAAGGAAGCTCATCAACGATAAATCTCCCGATCTGTTCAACCTTTATGTGATGACAGCACAGCAGAATAAAGATTTCTTTGGCGCATTAGACACTTTGCTGCTTGGTTGGCAGCGCGTGAGCGAAATTATGGATGGTTGTGCCATAAATCTTCACACTATATATAAAGCTTACTCAATGGATAGGAGCTCTTTAGAAGAGATGCGGGGGAGTTTGTTTGAGTTCGTTCAGCAGCATGGAGCAGAATTTAGCGGCATGTTTGAAGGGTTCTTCGCTCAAGATATTGGAAACTTTATCCGAGAACTCCAGAAGAATCTGCTGAGTAAAACGAAGCGTATGAAGGAACTGGAGAACAGAAAATGGAAACTATCAGAACAGGACATTGTCGCCAACATAGAGTGTGCCTTAAAAAGCGCTTTCTACATGCATGTGAGGTACTTATACAATAGGATTGCTACATACGAAATTCCTCCAGGTCGTGCTGCGGCAATTTTCTTTTTCGTGAGAGAGAATGCTTACGCCTCCATGTTTCGCTATAACAGCAAGGGAGAATTCAATGTTCCCTATGGAGGCATATCGTATAACAGAAAAGACCTGGCCCGAAAAGTCGCCTACTTACGTTCTCCCGAAGTGGAGTTTCACCTCAGAAACACCGTCATTGAAAATATGGATTTTGAGGCCTTCTTACAAAAATACCCTCCGCAAGCCGAAGATTTCGTCTTTTTAGATCCCCCTTACGATAGCGAATTTAGCACATACTCACGAAATGAGTTCGGTAAGCAGGATCAAGAGCGCCTTGCTAGCTATCTTCTCAATCATTGTGGAGCAAAGTTCATGTTGGTCATTAAGAATACTCCCATCATTCTCCGTCTGTATAGCAACGCCGGCCTTAACATGAGAGCATTTGATAAGAAATACCTTGTAAGTTTTCAAGATCGCAATAATCGAAACGCGGAGCATTTGGTCATAACCAACTTTTGAGTGGGAGTTTCGCTTGCAGGATTGTCATCCTGAGTGGAGCGAAGGATCTCAGTCCGGCGGGAGATCCTTCGCTCCGCTCAGGATGACAAAGCGAGACGGTCTCTTCTTTGAAATGTATTGACCCAGGTCCCCTCATCCCTGCATCAAACGAAGTATGGTACAACGGTCTTTACGAACCGCTCCAGGGACTCAGGGTCCAGAAATCTGAACATGAAATGCGTCACACCCACTGCATGAAATTGCTCCAATTCCCGAATCACTTCTGCGCTGCTTCCAGCCACGAAGTGCTTCTGGGGATGGCGTATCACTTGATGGGGATCCTCCGACACACTTGCTGTACTCAGATAGGTCAGTTTGATCTCCACCGCATCCCTGCCCACTCGGACACAGTGGTCTTTCAGTATGGCAACTTTGCGGGCATACTCTTCGACCGGGCAGGAATTGAAATTCCACCAATCCGCACGGCGAGCCACTATAGCAAGCGTTTTCTCTTCACCACCACCGCCGATGAGCAGAGGAATAGGGGGATGCGGCTGCGGCTCACAGTAGGCATCGTGAATCCTGTAATGCGCTCCCTCGAACGTTGCCGGGCGCGAGGACCACATAGTTTTCACGATGATCGCGGCCTCTTCTAATTCTTCCAGGCGCGTCTTCGTGTCTGGGAATGGATATCCGTACGCCTTGTACTCGTCTTCTTTCCAGCCAGCCCCCAGCCCCAGAATAAACCTTCCTCCAGACAACCACTGGAGATTGGCAGCCATTTTCGCGATCAGAGCCGGATTGCGGTACGATTGACTCAGCACGAGCGACCCTACACGGAATTGAGGGAATTCCCCGGCAAAGTAACTCAGGGTGGTCATGCACTCGTGTGTGGCGGTCTCCTCTAACTGCAGATGATCCTCGGTCCACAGTGTCGTGAAGCCCGACGACGCAGTTCTAATCAAGCGCCGATTGTACTCGAACAACTCGGGCCCGGGAAAATTGGTGGGAAACGGCTGAAGCATAAGCCCAAATTCAATCGTAGGCATGAACTGACTCTCCCTCCTTGATAAGTACCGTGCTCGCAGTCTTCCTCTTTAGAGGATAGCGTACAGACTTTCATCTTTGCAACCTTCAATACGATATATCGTATATAGGAACAGAACGATATATCGTATTGTTTCAGATGGTAGACGCGATATATCGCATAGTTCTTTCGATTGAAAGGAGATAAAGAGCAATGTTTGGTGAATGGAACAGACAAACTGGCGATTCCCCTGAGCAAGTCAACTGGGAAGGGTGGACGCCTCCGTGGATGTCGCGTGAGGAACACGGGCCGCGTGGCCCTTTCGGCCACAGACATGGCTGGGGCCATCGCGGCTGGCAGGGTCCACGCGGACCCTTCGGCCCTGGTTTTGGCCCGGGTCGGCACTGGGGCATACCCGATGAGCTTCTAGCGTTACGTGCTGAGGCCGCAGAGGTAGCCCGGCTCTTCGTTATTGCCAGCAGGGGCGCGTTCGAGAACAAGGAACGCCTGTCACAACTACGCGCATTCCTTGATCGCTCGCGCAAGGAACTCTCTGATATGATCTACGGGTCAGCTCAGGGACAGGCGACCAGCAAGGGTGAGAGCGCGAGCAGTTCTACGGATATTGGACAGGCGTAAGCCTTTGCCACTACCTGTGTAGGGCGCGCCGTGAGGCCTGGCTGAGAGTTCCCCAGACTCTCAGCCAACCCTACAGTGTACTCACCGGGTCAATGTCCACCTCCCAGCCGGGGGTCTCGATCACGCGCAATAATGGGTGCAGATCGGGTCCCCTGGCGATCATCTGCCAGCGATACTTATCACGCATACGCTCCATCACGGCTGGCGCTGGCCCCACCACGTCAGTGTCCGCCAGGCCAAGGCGCTCAATCCACTCGTCCAGGCGCTCGCGCAAGAGCAATGCCTCGTTTTGCGCACGGTAGCGGTTTTCGTGACTGTAGGTGAATTTGACGAAACGCCGGAAGGGCGGATAGCCGTAGCGGCGACGAACCTCTATTTCGGCGGCGTAAAACTCGTGGTAGTCGTGGCGCGAGGCGGCATCAATGCTGAAGTGCTGTGGATTGAAGGTCTGGATAATTACGCGGCCAGCCTCCTCACCACGACCTGCCCGGCCGGCTACCTGGGTGAGCAGCGTAAAGGTGCGCTCGGCGGCAGAGTAATCGGGCAACATCAGGCCGATATCCGCCGAGATCACGCCGACCAGCGTCACACCTGGGAGATCGAGTCCCTTGGCAATCATCTGCGTACCAATCAGCACATCGGCCTCACGATTGGCAAAACGATCGAGTAATTGCTCATGGGCACGGCGATTGCGGGCAGTATCACGGTCCCAGCGTAATAAACGAGCTGTGGGAAAACTGCGTTGAATGGTGTGCTGCACCTTCTCAGTCCCCAAACCAAAGTAGCGCATGCTCATGCTGTTACAACTGGGACAGCGGTGGAGCACCTCGCTTTGCCGACTGCAGTAGTGGCAGAGCAGAATACGTTCGGTCGAGTGGTAGGTCAACGGCACATCGCAGCGGTCGCACATAGCGACGAAGCCACACTCACGGCACAGCACGCAACTTGCCGCCCCGCGCCGGTTGAGGAAGAGAATCGCTTGCTGACCTCTACCCAGCACTTGCTCAAGCTCACTCTGTAAGCGGCGGCTGATGATGCTGGTATTCCCCGCGTGCAGTTCGCTACGCAGGTCAATCACTTCGACGGGCGGCAACGTTGCCCCAATGCGGCACGGCAACTCGACCAGGCGATATGCGCCCTGCCCGACATGATGGAACGTTGTGACGGATGGCGTGGCTGTGCCCAGTACTACTGGGATACGCAGGATTTTTCCCAGGAAGACGGCAGCATCCCGCGCGTGATAGGTTGGCTTGCGCTCGTCCTGCTTATACGCTGGTTCATGCTCTTCGTCAAGAATGATGATGCCCAGGTCGGGTAGCGGTGCAAAGAGTGCTGAACGTGATCCAATGACGACATCGACCTCGCCCGCCCGAATGCGCCGCCACTCGTCATAGCGTTCCCCCGTGCTGAGTGCGCTGTGAATGATGGCAGGAGGATGGGGGAGTCACCCGCCTGACACAATTTGGAGCCCACCTGGCACCCACAAGGGCCCCCCGCATCCACGCCGCCACCCCGTGCCACTACATTTCGCCTGTCCTCCCACCCCGCTCGTGTGCCCGGCGCGCCGTCGTCTGGGGGAGGGGTGGTCTCCCCAAATGTAGTGGCACGGGGCGGTTGGGTGGATGTGGGGGGCCCTTGCGGGTGCCAGGTCCCTTGCCGCGACGATGCTTGGATGGGCATTTCGTCGGACACCCCAAGGAGAATCTCTTCCAAAGCAGCCTGCTGATCAGGTGTCAGTGGCAATGGGCTGCTGGCGGGGATGGTGCGACCGAGCAGGGGGTCACGCCGAATTTCGATTTCTTCGATGGCGATGACGTTGTCGCGTACCAGGGCCTGCAATTGTGCTGGAGTTAAGCTGCTGGCTTTGCAGAGCATGCCTGGAGTCCAGTAGGGTTGGTCAAAAAACTGCAGCGAGCTTTCGCTCAACCGTTCGCTCCTGTTGTGTTGCAGCAGGTCGACTGCCGCCAGTTGACGTTGGGCCAGCAGGCCGGCACGGCTCTTTGGTTTCAGCGTGAGGGCGTCGGCGACGCCAGGAATGGCCCACGGATCAGGGATACTTTTCTTGGGGCGGCGACGTACGTTGTCGGGAGCCATGCTGGCTGCCGGAGCCTCGACGAGGCTTTCGCGTAATTGGGTCTCCATGCGCTGGCGCCATGCCTCCAGTACCTCACCATGGGCGATGAGCCGCACGACGCGCTTGTGACGTGCGTGTGCCTGTGGAGGATGCAACTGGGCCTCACGCTCGATCAGGCCGCTGGCTGTCGCCTCTCTCAGCACCTCTTTAGCCCGTTTCGGTCCTAGCATTTCCTTGAGTCGCTCGACATCTAACTCGCCATCGGCCAGCAGCAGGCCGATGAGTGCTCGGGTGGTTAATTGCGTCTCCATCGTAGGGGTGTGATTTATTTCGCCCTGGGGAGGGATAGCTGCTTTTAGGTGTAGGTTTTTTTGTGTGCTCCCTTCGGGAGCGGATGGAGAGAGAATATCAGGGGGCACCCCTGAAACCCCGCCAGGGGCTGCGCCCCTGGACCCCGCTGCCAAAAAACCTACATCTAAGAGCCCTGCCCCTACGACCAGGCGCAATACGATCTTCGAGCGTTGCATCAGGCCGGGGGGAAGCATCATCAGGGCTACCTGCGCTAGTGGCGTGATATAGTATTCGGCGATCCACTCGGCCAGCTGGCGCTGGTGAGGCCATAAGACAGGGTCGAGGTCCAGGATGGTGTGGATTGGCCGCAAGGTGTGGTCGTTTTCTGGTTTGCCATCCTGGCGCACATGCCACACGATGCCTTCGACGAGACGTTCGCCGTAGGGAATGGCGACGAGCTGGCCAGGACGTAGTTCGGTCTGGAGTTCGCCGGGCACCAGGTAGGTGAGCAAGGGGTGTTCATCCTGCCAACTGGCGGCAGAGGTTAATACTTCTGCGAGCACTAGCGTCTCCCAAATTCACGCTCCAGGGCCGACAGGCTGAAATGCACCATCGTCGGGCGGCCATGGCAACAGCTATAGGGCGCGTTGGTTCGTTCCAACTGTTCGATCATTTCACGCATCTCGCTCACCGTCAGGAAGTAGTTGGCTTTGATTGCTGCTTTGCAGGCGACGTTCGCCAGTGCATGCTCCTCCCAGGTTTCGGCATGACCCTGGTACTCGGGCGCGGTCAATTCTGCCAGCAGGTCTTGCAGCGAACGGGTATGTTTGACGAGGACGTTGGGTACCGCGTGTGCGAGGAGGGCCTGGTCGTCGAGTATCTCCAGGGTAAAGCCGATGCGCTCCAATTGTTGCATGTGGTCTTCGAGCGCTCCCAATTGGGTGGGTGCAAGCTCCAGTCTCATGGGTGTCAGGAGCAGCTGCGAGATGGGGGTGCGCGCCTGCAATGCTGCTACCATGCGCTCCAGGAGGATACGTTCGTGTGCGGCATGCTGGTCGATGAGGTACATGCCGTCTGGTCCTTCGGCGACGATGTAGCTCTGCGAGAGCTGGCCGAGGACACGCAGGGGTGGAAGACGACGGGGTTTGGCTGCGTCTTGTTGGTTGATGATGGGGGTGGTATCTACCGTCCTGGCATCGGCCCCTGTGGCGTCCGAGGTAGCATCAGGCCCCCTGGTTACCTGTCCCCCAGACAGGGTCCCCGCAAGGGGTGCCACTACATTGTTTGTGCCGTTGGGCTCGGGTCTGCGGACGTGGCTTTGCCATAGGCGTGATGGTGTGGGTGGTTTGGTGCCGGTTTCTTCTTCTGTGACTGTGAGCCAGGGGTTGTCCTGGGGGAGTCGTATGGGCTGGGGACTCGCGGGTGTGGGTCCGGCATTTTCCAGAGATGCAGCTGTTTCGCTGTTGAGGAGATTCGCCAGGTCGGGGTCTGCTTGTTCTTCGTCTGTAGAGGGTGTGTGTGGATGGGTTGAGCTGGTGGTGGTGAGGGATTTGCCTTTCCATTGGGGCATTTCGGCCTCTTGCAGGAGGGCACTGCGCACGGCGCGTTGGAGGGCGGTGTAGACGCGGCGTTCTCTGAGGAAACGTATTTCGGTTTTGGCGGGGTGGACGTTGACGTCGAGCAAGGCCGGGTCGAGTGCGATGTTGACGACGGCGATGGGGTGTCGTCCGCTGAGCAGCAGGGAGTGGTATGCTTCCTCTACGGCGTAGGTGAGCATGCGGCTGAGTACCCAGCGCCGGTTGACGAAGAATGAGAGATACTGGCGGGTACTTTTGTAACAGCTGGGGAGACTGAGATAGCCAGTGACGACGGGTCGCTCCGGGTCGCTGTCGTTGCCGTCCAGGCTGCTGATGGGGACCATCTGTTCGGCGATCTCCAGGCCGTAAACTTCGAGCAGGACGCTGGAGAGTTGGCCGTCGCCTGGTGTGGCGAGTATCTGTCGGCCTTCGCTGAAGACTGTGAAGCGAATCTCGGGGTATGCCAGGGCGTATTGTTCGAGCAGGTGGTGGCAGTGGCTGACTTCGGTATTGCGGCTCTTGAGGAACTTGAGGCGGGCGGGTACTGCGCTGAAGAGGTTGCGTACGGTGACGATGGTTCCATCAGGGCAGGCTGCGGCGCTGATGTCGGATATGTGTCCGTTGCTGGCACTGACCTGGGCGGCCTGTGCTGAGCCGCGATGATGGCTGAGCAGGATGATTTCTGCGACTGCGGCGATGCTGGCGAGGGCTTCGCCGCGGAAGCCGAGGGAGCGAATGCGCTCGAGGTCGTCGATGCTGGTTACTTTGCTGGTGGCGTGTCGCGCCAGGGCCAGGGGGAGTTCGTCGGCCGGTATGCCGCTGCCGTTGTCGGTGACGCGGATGAGTTGTAGGCCGCCGTTCATCAGGTCGATACGGATCTGGGTCGCTCCGGCGTCGATGCTGTTTTCGATGAGTTCTTTGACGACGGAGGCGGGTCGTTCGACGACTTCGCCTGCTGCGATTTTGGCTGCGACATCGGGCTCGAGTTGGTGTATTGGCATGGGATGTGTTCTCCAGAGAAAATGCCTGCTACAACTAAGAACGAGTGTTCTTAGGGAATTATAACATATGAGGAAGGCGGTGTGAATTCGATGGGAAGGTTGGGGTGTGCGTAATCGGTACTCCATAGGCGTCAAGTTAAGCGCTGAAAAGTCCGTCAAATTCTTAGTGGTTCTGTACTAGTTGTCCACAGCAAAATCTGCTATCATAGAGGGATAAGGTTGGCAGGGTGAGAAGAGATCTCTTGTCGTTCCCCTCTCACCCCATACAAGCGTGGACCCGCTTGGATACAGCCAACAGCCAGGAATAGAACAGGCTGGGCAAAGAAAGTCAGCGGCCATCAGATGGCGTCTCACTTCCCATGACTTCGCTGCTGTGGGTCCACGCCGAAGGGAGAGCGTTCGATGAAGCGGCTCTCATATGGTGAGCGCGACTATGCCTTCGGCCAGACCATGCTGACACTGCGCAGCGCCATCGGGCTGACGCAAGCGGGACTGGCCGAGCGGCTGGGTGTCTCGCGGCGAGCGGTGGGGGAGTGGGAGGCAGGCAGTAGTTATCCCAAAGCCGAACATCTGAAACAACTCATTGAA
>WNFT01000633.1_pt1 | contig 29382 bp, 25 predicted proteins | sample 5400191 | NCBI WGS metagenome assembly WNFT01 (sample SAMN13153359, study PRJNA577476) | soil metagenome | isolation source: 80 cm saprolite under Madrone tree | place: USA:California | collected 2016-06-14 | reverse complement strand
CACCGGTGCGCACTAACTCAACGGGTGGATCACCATGGAAAAAATAGCGCTTCTTCTTTTTGTCCCAGACGGCACAGGTTGGAATTACAACAGCGTCCGTCTTCAGCGCCAAGGTCGCAATGCCGGCGGTGGTGCAGGCGAGCTTGCCGAAGAAGGGAACAAAAACGCCTTCGTATGCCTGCGTGTTGAGATCCGACAAAATGCCGAGCGTGCCGCCTTCGCGCAACACGCGCAACGACTGGCGCGCTGCGCTCTTCTTATCAATCGCGTGGTTGCCAAACCTGGTTCTAATCCGTTCCACCATTTCTTCGATGCGCTCATTGTCGAGCGGCCGCACCAGAAAACTAAGCGGATACTCGAGTGCGGACCAACCGAAACTATGTAGCTCCCAGACGCCGAGATGCCCGGTCAAAAAAATCACGCCGCGTTTGTTTTTCTCCGCTTCTCTCAGATGCCGCAGACCTACCTCGTCATACTCAATAAGCTTGCGCAGCTTTTCCGGTGTTGCCTTTGGAAGTTGGCTAAACTCGCCCAGGAGCCGGCCCAGACTTTCAAAGCTGCCGCGCAACAATCGCTTGCGCTCGCGCTGGTCCATGTCAGGAAAGGCAATCTCCAGATTGCGCTCGCCAGTGCGATGGAGGCTCCCCGGCAGGAGATAGGCGACGCGCCCTACGGTCACACCAAACGCGACGGCAACAAGCCGCGGCAAAGCCCCGAGACTGACGAGGACTGACCTTGCAAGTGCGTATTCGAGAACAATTTGAAATTTGCTGTGTTTGGCCATGCGGTCGGACAGGACGCGTAGTGTAGCGCAGGCGCGGCCCAGTGCTAAGCGCCGGGCGCCTGGCCCTTTGCGCCTACCTCTTTGCTCGGGCCGGTGATATATTGCGGAACGCAGCGGTTGGAATTGTCGTAAAGTACTTTAGAAGCGGCGCTTAATTTGGACTAATCTCGCCTCGGAAACCTATCACCGGCAGAATGGAGTGGGATGCAGAAACGTAGGATTCTCGTCGTCGACAATAACAATGAACTGCGTGTAAGCCTCGCTCAGGTTCTGGGTGGTTTGGGCCATGACGTATCTACTACGGGCAATCGCGAAGAAGCGCTAAGACTCAGCGACCTGGACCACTTTGATCTGATCATCAGCGATCTCGCCGACGACTCGCGAACAAACGGGCAGCCCGTGAGCGAGCTGCATCGCAAACATTTATTGACCGCGGTCAGCGCGAGCGCAACCGAACCGACAATCGTTAAGGCGTTCAAAATGGGCGCCGTCAATTGCCTGCGACACCCGTACGCTGAAGGCGAACTGCGTGAAATCGTCGAACAGACCCTTTCTTACAAGCTGCGTTACGTCGACGATCCGAGCCTGCTTTCTCATACTCACGAAAAGATTGAGTTTGAACTGCCGAGTGATCTCGCGTTAATGAACGGCGTGCTGCAATACTTGCTGGCGCGCGTGTCGAAACTGGGATTGATTGCGGCCGAGGGCTCAAATCTATACGTCGCGCTCGATGAAGCTTTTGTTAACGCAGTCAAACACGGCAACAAAAACGATCCTACTAAGCTGGTGCGCGTCGGGGCTGAGCTGTCGCCAAATGAGGCGTGCTTTACCGTCGAAGATGAAGGTGAAGGCTTTGACGTGCAAGCCATTCCCGATCCCTGCGACCCCGCGAATCTTTTCAAGTCGTCGGGCCGTGGCGTGCTGCTTATCTACAACATCATGGACGAAGTTGAGTACAATGCGCAGGGTAATCGCGTAAAGATGGTAAAGAGACCGGACCGTTCGGCAGAAACTCAACTCGTTGAACCCGACACCGCTAACGACAAACACGCCTCAAACGTCTGATTTTTTCACTGGGCGTCGTCGCTTCGCGCCCTTGGATTCTGAAGCTCCAGCGCAAACTTCGTTTCTAAAGGCCTGGATCTGGTGGTCCATCCCGGCCCTTCTTGGGCTGATACTTGTGCTCTGGTTCGTCGATCCTTTTATAGGCGACTGGGATGGGCTCGACTACACGATGTTGTCGCTAGCCGGTTATCCCTCGTCCATGGCGCTCGGGCGCAATCTTTTTATTTTTGAGAATCATGCGCTGTACGCATTGGCCCATCGCATCTTCAATGTGCAACCGGAGAACGCGTACCTGATTTTCAAGTACGCGGTTGTAGTGCAAGCCCCGCTCGCATTAATAGCTTGTTGGGTTTTGGCGCGTGACGTTTCGCGATCGCTTTACACGGCCACGCTTGCCGCGCTGTTCATTGTGGCTTCGCCGGTGTTTGTTCTTTACGGCGGTCAGGTGATGACCGACGTACCATCCGTGCTGCTACTCGCAGTAGCTCTCACTCTTCATTACCGCGGACTACAACAGCGTCGCGTTTGGCTGGTGCTGGCAGGCGCCGGACTGCTGGGCCTGGGTGTGAACCTGCGCGAGACGATCGGCCTTTACGCGCCGTGGTTGGTTCTGGCTCCTTTCGTCTGCGGCTGGAAATTGCGACGGCGGGAAGTTCTGATTGTTGCCGGCTCATGCTTGTTGTTCGGTTTCTTGGCGCTTGGCTGGTTCGGCTTTTGGTTCATCAGCGACCCGCACTATCGCGAAATTTGGTACGGCTGGCGCGCGTCGATGCAGCAGGAGACCGCGCGACATCCGGTGACGTTTCGCAATCTATGGCCCTACCTGGCGTATTTTTTTGTTAGCTGTCCGCTGATTTTTATTTCCCTAATACCCGGAATGTTCAGTGAATGGCGCGCGCGCAAACTCTCGCCATTGCTTTTGCTCGCGGCGATTGGTTTGTTTGCCGACCTGTTGCTCTTCTTTAACTACAGCACGGCCGTTAACTGGCGTTATTTCTTAACGGGCCTGCCGGCTATCGCGCCATTATCGGCTGATTTCTTAATTCGTACTTTACATCGTCGCGTTCGCAGCGTGCGCTTCGCCTTTGCATCGTGCGTGGCGGCGGTGCTGGCGCTCGCCGTTGTCTTCACTTTCCTGCTGCGGCCCGCGAGCCAACAATTTATTGAGCGGCGGGCCATGAGCAAAAACTATCGTCATCAGTTGGAAAAACTTCCGCGCGATGCCGTCATGATTTCCGGTGCGCAAACCATCGCCGTTACCTATTGGAAAGCGATTGGCCTGGGCAAATGGGAAACAATTGGCACGGGTGGCGGTTGGCCTGGAAAGGATTTTATTCCGCTGATTGAAAACTATCTGGCTAAGGGTCGCCGTGTTTTCATGGACACCGACCCGCGTTGGTGGTTGCCGTGCGGTTGGCAACGTGATGAGATCCCGGGCATCGTAGATTTGCAAAAGCATTTTAGTTTTCGGCGAGTGACGGAAACGATTTTTGAGATAAGACCGCTCGGCGAGAGCGGCGCGACGGATTGGCCCAACCTTGAAAAGCTACTGCCCGCGAACCGGCCGGAAGATACGAAGAAGTGTCCGGCGGTTCAAGGCTGACTCATAGTTCAGAGTACAAACTTCAGTTTGCGGCCGTGTGACCGCTGCAACCTAAAGGTTGTACTCTGAACCAGTACCAATATGCCCTATGAAGTGTTCCTGGCGCTGCGTTATCTGCGTTCGCGGCGAAAGCATCGGCTGGCGCGCGCCACAACGCTGATTGCCGTGCTCGGGATCGCAGCGGGAGTGGCGTCACTGATTGTGGCGCTGGCTCTCGCAGATGGTTTTCGCGATGAGATGCGCGACAAAATATTGCGCGGCACAGCGCACATCACAGTCATGCGCAGCGATGGCCAGCCGCTGGGGAATTATCGGCAAGTGGCGGCGGAGATCGCGAACGTGGCCGGAGTATCCGCCGCCGCCGGAACCACGTATGACGGTGCAGTAATTGTTGGACCGAAGAGTTCAGCATACGGCGTGTTACGCGGCATCGATCAATCGTCTTCACAAATGACTAATGAAATCTCTGCGACGATTGTTCGCGGATCGCTTGATCCAGTTCTTAAACGCCACGGCGACGCGAGGCCCCTACCGGCCGTTGTGTTGGGCGCTGAGTTGGCAACGCGGCTGGGAGTTGACGTTGGCGATACTGCGGACGTGATTTCCACGCAGCCCTCGTTCTCATCCGCGAACTCTAACCGGCGGCGCGTGCGCGTTGCCGGCATTTCCCGCTCGGGTCTATTCGAATACGACTCAACCTGGATTTATGTCTCGTTTGAGACCATCACTGCTTTTACCGGCGATGCTCATGCGGCGTCCGTCGTCAGCGTCCAGGTTGCAGACATTTACAACGTCAAACGAACAGCGGCGCAGATAAGGCAACTACTCGGCAGTTCTTACGAGGTGATTGATTGGCAGGAAGCAAATAGGCCGTTGTTTACCGCGCTCACGCTCGAGCGCCGCATCGGTATCATGATTATTGCACTCATAGTGTTGATCGCCGCGCTCAACATTACGACTACTCTCATCCTGCTCGTCATGGAACGACGGCGCGACATAGCGATCTTAAATGCCATGGGCGCGACGCCGAATGGCATCATGACAATTTTCGTGATTGAAGGCGCAATCCTTGGCTTGTGCGGCGCCGTAGCCGGAGTCTTGCTCGGTGCAATTGCGACGCTCGTCGCCAACAGTTATCACCTCATTAGTTTGCCGCCCGATGTTTATTCGATTAGCAGCGTGCCTTTGCATCTCAAGAGTTACAACATCATCTTTGCGGCACTGATTGCATTCGTGCTGAGTATTCTGGCGACGATTTATCCGGCACGCGCGGCGTCCAGGATTCACGCCGCTGAACTGCTGCGCAGCTCGTAATAAGTCCAATGTCCAAAGTCCAAAGTCCAACGTCGCACGACACGTCGCTTTCTTCAGGCGTCGATGGCTTGCTTGGGGAGAATCCCGAGATAGACCAGGCGCATCTGTCAGCGAACGTTGGACGTTGGACGTTGGACGTTGGACTTGCTGTCAGTGATCTACGCAAGACTTTTTCCTCGCCGAGCGGCGAAAGCATTGAAGTGTTGCGCGGAATTTCCTTCTCCGCAGTGGCCGGCGAAACCATTGCGATCGTGGGAGCATCAGGCGCCGGTAAATCAACTCTGCTGCATCTTATTGGCGGCATCGAAGGGCCCGATCACGGAAGCATGAAGCTTGGTGAGTTTGCAGTTAACGGTGCCGGCAATTTGGCGTTGGCCCGTTACCGTAACCGCCAGGTTGGTTTTGTTTTTCAGTTTCATCATCTGCTGCCCGATCTGACCGCTGCTGAAAATGTCAGTTTGCCGCTAACGCTGGCGCGCCACGATCGGCGCAGCGCAATGCGCAGTGCCTTTGAAGCGCTCGATTGTTTGGGACTGGCGACGAGAGCTTCGCATTACGTGACCGATCTTTCGGGCGGCGAGCAACAGCGTGTAGCGGTCTGTCGCGCTTTGATCACTCAGCCGGTGCTGGTTTTGGCGGACGAGCCTTCTGGAAATCTGGATTCAATCAGCGGCGGCTTATTGGCAGGTGACCTCATTTCGTATGCGGCTGCTCGTCCGGCCATCGTTATTATTGCGACGCACAATCAGGACCTGGCTCATCGCTGTGATCGCGTACTGAGATTGGAGCAGGGCAGGATTTCCGAGAACTAACATTCATCTGAAAAGAGAGGTTGTTTGCGTGTTTATTACCGGAAAACCAAACAAAGCTTTTTGCACTCTCAGTGTTAGGTTATAATGCCGCCAGTTGCCGGGCGATTCGTCCTTCGCCCGGCATGGTAATCAGTAGGGCTTTTGCAGCGATAACAACCGAATGTTCGAACGCTACACCGAAAAAGCGCGCCGGGTTATCTTTTTTGCTCGCTACGAAGCGTCGCAGTTTGGCGCGCCTGCTATTGAGCCCGAACATCTTCTGCTTGGCCTGATGCGCGAAGACAAAACACTCACCGGCAGATTTTTCCCCCGCGCTCAAGTCTCTATCGAATCAATTCGCAAAGAAATCGAAGGGCGCACGCTCTTAAGAGAAAAAATCTCAACATCGGTCGAGCTGCCACTGGCTCCCGAAACAAAGCGCGTGCTGGCTTATGCGCATGAGGAAAGCGACCGCCTGCAACACCGCCACATCGGCACCGAACATCTACTATTGGGTCTGCTGCGTGAAGATCGCTCGATGGCTGCGGAAATTCTTTACGAGCGTGGCTTGCGACTCAATGCAGTTCGTGATGAGATTGCGCGACAGTCAGGCGCAGACGCGCGCAGCTCGCAAAAGAAGGACACGCCGCATCTGGTCGAGTTTTCTCGCGACCTTACCGAGGACGCTTCAAACGACAAACTTGATCCGTTAATTGGACGTGAAGCCGAAATTGAACGCGTCGTTCAGATTCTTTGCCGTCGCACCAAAAACAATCCGGTGCTGATTGGCGAGCCTGGCGTCGGCAAAACCGCAATTGTTGAAGGACTTGCACAACGAATCGTGCGCGGCGAAGTGCCATCGTTCCTTGAGAACAAGCGCATCCTTTCATTGGATCTTTCGTTGATAGTGGCGGGCACAAAGTACCGCGGCCAGTTTGAAGAGCGCCTGAAACAGATCATGCGCGAGCTGGTTGAGAATCCGCAGTACATAGTCTTTATCGACGAGCTGCACACGCTGGTTGGCGCTGGTTCCGCGGAAGGCTCGCTCGACGCTGCGAATATCCTGAAGCCTGCCTTGTCGCGTGGAGAACTTCAATGCATCGGCGCGACCACGCCGGCGGAATTTCGCAAGTCCATCGAAAAAGATCGTTCGCTCGAGCGCCGCTTCCAGGCCGTCAAAGTTCCGCCGCCTTCAGAAGCAGAAGCAATTGAAATCCTGGAAGGCGTGCGCGAGCGTTATGAAAGTTTTCACCAGGTCCATTACACCGATGACGCACTCGAAGCCGCCGTTTACCAGTCGCATCGTTACATTCCCGATCGTTTCCTGCCCGACAAAGCAATCGACGTAATCGACGAAGCTGGTGCTCGCGTCAAACTACGCGTGCGGCGCGAACAGGGAAGTTTGGCTGACTGGAATGAAATCAGCGACTGGTCGAGCGAACCCGGTGACGCGGCGAATCTGCAAGGCGATCGCAATGAAGACGAGCTGGTGTCGGCCCGAGTGACGCGCGACGACGTGGAAGAAGTAATTGCCCGCTGGACAGGAATTCCGGTTACCTCACTAAAAGAAGAAGAGACCCACAAACTTTTGCGCATTGAGGCGGAACTTCATCTGCGTGTGGTTTCGCAACGTCCGGCTATCTCGGCGTTGGCGCGCGCGATTCGCCGTTCACGCGCCGGCTTGAAAAATCCGTTGCGGCCGGTTGGTTCGTTTCTTTTCCTTGGCCCAACAGGCGTGGGCAAAACAGAAGTGGCGCGCTCGCTGGCGCAAGTTTTGTTTGGCAGTGAACGCTCGATGATTCGTTTCGACATGTCTGAATTCATGGAGAAGCATTCAGTCTCCAAACTAATCGGCTCGCCGCCGGGTTATGTTGGACACGAAGAAGGTGGTCAGTTAACCGAACGCATCAAGCGCGCGCCTTATTCGGTTCTGCTGTTTGACGAGATAGAAAAAGCCCATCCGGACATTTTCAATGTGCTGCTGCAGGTTTTCGAAGATGGCCTCTTAACTGATGCGCTGGGCAATGCAGTAGATTTCAAAAACGCTATTATCATTATGACTTCAAATATTGGCGCGCGCTTCATTCAAAAGAAACAGACCCTCGGATTTCAGGGATCCGGCGAAGCGTCGCGCGAGAAGATGGAAGAAATGGTGATGTCCCAGGTGCGACAAACCTTTAACCCGGAATTTATCAACCGCCTTGATGAAATAATTATCTTTGACGAGCTGTTTAATCATGAGTTGCTCGACGTCATCCAGATGCAGGTGGACCAGATTAACTTGACCATGATGAGGCACGGTTTTGAAGTCAGGCTAACGGAAGAAGCGAAGCGCTGGATTGTCGATCGCACTTGCGCTGATCGGTCATACGGAGCGCGGCCGCTCAGGCGTGCACTGCAAAAATATGTTGAAGACCCGCTTTCCGAAGCGCTGATTCAAGGCCATCTACGTGAGGCTTCTTTGATCGAAGTCTTTTTGGATGGCGACGATCTAAATTACCGGCCGGTCGGAGTGGAAACCGCCGACGACGCTCTGCTGATTCATTAATTGCGCGGTCTGATCGGCTGCGACTGTAAAAGCGGACAGGGCAAAGGCGAGAACTGGCTATCCAGGGCCTTTAGTTGTTCTCCCCTTTGCCTTTTTACTTTTGCAGCGTTGGTTCGGTATAATGCGCGACTTTGCTGGACAAGCTTTGGCAACGAGAGCGTTGCGCTTCGGAATCAAAGGGTTCCACAGCCCGTTGAGTTAGTTGGGGTCGAGACGCATTACCGTCGGTTTTGCCTTTATTTTCGACAAGATAATTAGTTACCCAAAAGCTCCCCGAAGTATCCGAGATCCGGTAAGAACCTCTGAGGGAAAAGGCTCATATGCATTCATATCGCGGGTTTTTGCTCATGCTTGTGAGCGGAATTGTCCTGCTGGCCTCTATTGTTTCCGTCCCGCGATCCACTTTTGCTCAGCAAAATCAACGGCTCGTTGAATCAGTCGATATCACCGGTAATCGACGGCTGAGAAAAGACGACATTCTTTACTACGTCCAGACCCGTCCGGGCGACCCCTACAACGAACAGCAAGTTCAGCGGGACCTTCAGGCCATCCTGGCGCTGGGATTTTTTGATAAGACAAAAACACGAGTTCTGACCGAAGAAGGCGCGCGGGGCGGCATAAATGTCATCTTTGAAGTTACTGAGCTACCGATCATTCGCGATCTTCAGTTTGCAGGGCTGAAGAGCGTGCCCGAATCCGACGTTCTCAAAGCTTTTCGCGAAAGGCGCGTCGGCGTTTCCAAAGAAAGCATTTACGATCCGGTCAAAGCGCGAAACGCTATACGCGTGCTGAAGGAGCTGCTCGCCTCGCACGGTCATCCCAACGCAACCATCGAACAACGGCGCGAGGACGTTTCCAATACATCTGTGGCCTTGACCTTTGTTATCAATGAAGGCGAGCGGGTGCGCGTTGTAGAGGTTCAGTTCGAAGGCAATTCGGTTTTCAGCGATAAGAAACTTCGCGGTGCGATGAAGCATGTCAAAGAGGCTGGACTGATGTCGCGGCTGCGCGGCGAGGACATCCTTGATCGCGATAAACTTGAGTATGACCTGAGACAGGTTGACAACTACATGCGCTCGAAAGGCTATCTTCAAGCGCGCCACGGTGAGGCGCGAGTGGAATCGGTGGGACCAAGACGAACAGGTTTTCCCATCCTGCCTTTGCCGTTTCTTTCTTCAACCGATGAAGGATTGCGCGTGACTGTGCCTATCATCGAAGGCAAGCTCTATCGCCTGGGCGAGATGAAGATTGAGGGCAATTCGATCTTTTCGGAAGACGCAATTCGCGGTTATATCGGACTACAAAAGAACGATGTGGCGAACGGCGAGAAGATTGGCAAGGCGCTGTACGAGAATTTAAAGAAAGTTTATGGCTCACAAGGTTTCATCGAATACACGGCCGAGCCCACCCCGACCTTCAAGGAAAACCCGCAGAAGCCGGACGAAGGCATCGTCGATTTTGTGATCACCATCGAAGAAGGGAAACAGTTTTCCCTGCGCCGGCTTGAATTCATCGGCAATACCTTTACGCGCGATAATGTGCTGCGCCGCGAAGTGCTGCTGAACGAAGGCGACATTTATAATCAAAACGCGTGGGAATATTCAGTCGTCAAACTCAACCAACTCGGCTACTTTGATCCGATCGATAAAGACAAAGACGCCGACTTCAAAACAAACGAGGAAGAGGCGACCGTTGATATCAACCTGAAGGTGACCGAGCGCGGCCGGCAGCAAATCTCGTTCAACGGCGGTTTGTCGGGCATCGGCGGATCATTTTTCGGGCTCGAATATTCGACCAACAACCTGCTTGGTCGTGGCGAGATCCTTTCGGTGAACTTATCCGCAGGCAATCGCCAAAAATATCTTCAGTTCTCGTTTACCGAGCCTTACATTAAGAATCGGCCGATAACTGCGGGGTTCTCGCTGTTTGCCACCACGCAGAAGTTCTTCGGCGAAGGAACTTTTCTCTCGCAAAACCTGAATGCCCAGCAGGGGCTCTCGGGATCGACGGTGGATTTCCTCAACGTCAGCGAAGAAAATCTTTTCACGCGAACTTCCTACGGCGGCTCGATTTTTGCCAGCGCTCCTTTGTCTGAGTTTTATCGCAAACGCCGCTTTACTCAGTTTTCACGTATCGGCGCGTCCTATCAATTCTCGACGTCCACCGTGACAGATCCGAAGGTCAATTCCAATACAGCCAACCCGACGCAGTTTATTCCGGTTATTTATTCTCAACCCAGCATTCTCACGAGTCGCGGCACGCTAAGTTTTGTTTACGACACGCGTAACGCCAGCATCGATCCGACCCAGGGCCGAGAGATTTCTCTTTCCGCGGCAGTGGCAGGTTTGGGCGGAGACGTTCGCACTTATCAGCCGACACTTTCTTACACTCAGTTCTACCCCGTTCATAACAAGCGTTCAGAGCGGCCCCACGTATTTGGATTTCGCCTGATTGCTTCCACAGTTGGCAGTTTTGCCACCAGCGCGAAAGTGAGAGGTTCAAACTCACTCGCGTTTGTCGATGGCATCCCCATCTTTGAGCGCTTCTTCCTCGGCGATGAGTTTAGTGTCCGCGGTTACAACGTTCGTTCGATCACTCCGCTGGCTCCGTTGGACACGTTTGTTACTTCGCGCAACGTGGTGATTGCTTCCAATGCGTCGGGCACGCCGGTCGCAGTTCCCGGAGTGCCGGCGTCATTGGCGAACATTGGGACCTTCACCGGACCAACTGGGAATAATATCGTTCAGTTGCCGCGATCGTTCACGCCCGTCGGAGCCGATACGCAATTGCTCGGAAACTTTGAATACCGCATCCCGGTCATCGGTCGCGCGGTTAGTCTGGCGGCCTTTGCCGATGTTGGCTCTGCTTTCAATCTGCGCGGAAAGAAAGATCAATTGTTCTCCAGCAATTTTCTCGACGACCAGCCATTCCTGAGCACGGTTGGATTGATCAGTTGCCCGCGGGCGCCGGGCGGCATTGCCTTCGCCAGCTTGTCAACGCTGGCGGCTTGCAATGCCAATACTGACCTGGCCCTGGTTAGCGGGGTTGGCCTGGTGATGCGTGACAATCGCCTGGTGACGACACAGGAGTTGGACAACGCACGCGGCCTCGGACCATTCGACCCGACTACCGGCTTGCCGTTTGGTTTTCAATCAGTCTTTCTCCGCGGCCAGGCTCAAACCAATACTGACGTGCGCCTTTCGCAGAGTCTCTTCGCAAAGCTGGGCGATTTTCGCTCCAGCCTTGGCATGGAGGTTCGGATCCAGGTGCCGGTCATCAACGTGCCTTTTCGCCTGATCTTTGCGTATAATCCAAACGCGCGGAAAGATCAGATTATCGATGGATTTCCCTTCAGCTTTAATGAGAAAAAGAAAGTTATTCGCTTCAGCGTTGGGCGCACCTTTTGATCATTCCAAGCCAACCTGCGCGGTAGCCTGAACAACTAAGTCAGTCAACCTACCGCTTTGATTTAAGGAGCATTAAAAGAAAGTTATGAAGATAGATCGTTCAATAGCCGCTTTCGCATTTGTGCTGGCGCTGAGTTTTTCCACCGCATTCGCGCAACCAAAACCGGCCCCCGCCACGCAAACGCCCGCGCAAACCACTGCAACCGTTCCAGAAAGTAAGATCGCCTTGATTTATTCGGACGCGTTTCTGGATGCGAAAACCGGCATCGCCCGATTCAATACTCTGGTTACAACTTTGAATCGCGAGTTTCAGCCTCGTCAGACCGAGCTACAGACTATGCAGCAACGCATCACAGCACTTACTGATGAAGTGAACAAGATGCAGGCAGGCTCGTCCGTGGTGGATCCGAAGTCAATTCAGGCCAAGATGGATACGCTTGAGCAACTGAAAAAGGATTTTCAACGTAAGGGCGAAGATGCGCAGGCGGCTTACAACAAGCGCAAGCAGGACATCTTTCAGCCGCTTCAGGACGACATCGGCAAAGCGCTTGAGCTTTACGCGAAGCAACACAACATCAACGTGATTATCGACGGCAGCCAGGTGCCGCTGGTTTATGCTGCCGACAGCATAGACATTACTCGCGCTTTCATTAACGAGTTTAACAGCAAGAATCCGGCAACCGCATCGGTCACTCCACCGCAGTAACTTTCGGTGGAGACTACGTGAGTTCAGACGCGGTGATGCGGCAATTGGTTCCGCGTCCCGCGTCTCTTTACATCATGCCAATTGTTCTCGATTCCCAGGCCATTCAAGAGTTACTGCCGCATCGTTATCCTTTCCTTTTAGTCGATCGGATAATTGAATTGGTGCCGCGCGAGCGCATCGTTGGCATCAAACAAGTCAGCATTAACGAACCGTTCTTTCAGGGCCACTTCCCCGGCGCGCCCGTAATGCCAGGCGTGCTGGTGGTCGAGGCGCTGGCGCAGGTCGGCGCCGTGTTGGCGCTCCGCGAAATTGAGGATCGCGATTCGAAGCTCGTATTGTTTACCGGGATTCGTGAAGCGCGCTTTCGCAGGCCTGTTGTCCCTGGCGACACATTGACACTTGAGGTCACTGCTCTGCGCATCGGCTCGCGCATACAACGCATGCGCGGCGAGGCGAAAGTGGACGGCCAGTTGGTAGCCGACGCAGATATCATGAGCGTGATTGCCGATCGCTCCTCGGCCGTCTAAATCGGCAAGCGAAGTTTTAATACCTCTTTCCACTATCCTTCAACCTATGGCGGTTGCCACCAAGTCCAGCAATGTCCACGCGAGCGCCGTTATCAGCCCGCGCGCTCGCATCGGCAACGGCTGCTACATTGGCCCATATTCAATCGTTGGCGACGAAGTCGAGTTGGAAGACGACGTCAGATTAGAGTCGCACTGCGTGGTTGAAGGCCGCACCTTTATCGGCGCCGGCACGCAGGTTTTTCCTTTTGTTTCGATCGGCCTGGCGCCGCAGGATTTGAAGTACAAAGGTGAACCGTCAGAAACTCGCATTGGCCGCCGCAACCACATTCGCGAATTCGTAACCATTCACCGTGGCACGGCGGGCGGCGGCATGAAGACGCAAATCGGAGACGATTGTTTGCTAATGGCCCAGACCCACGTCGCACATGACTGCATTATTGGTAATGGTGTGATCATGGCCAACGCGGCCACGCTGGCTGGTCACGTAACAATTGAAGACAATGCCAACATAGGCGCCTATTCCGGCGTGCACCAATTCTGTCGCGTGGGTCGCGAGGCGTATGTTGGCGGCTATTCAGTGGTAGTTAAGGACGCGCTGCCCTTTGCGCTGACGGTTGGGAATCATGCGCGGTGTTATGGCTTAAACACTACCGGAATGAAACGTCGCGGTTATTCGCGGGAAGCAATCAAGGCGATGCGCCACGCCTTTCACCTGCTGCTTGCTGCAAAACTAAACACTTCCCAGGCGCTCGAAAAAATCCAACAAGAGCTTATGAATTCTGAAGAAGTGCAATACCTCGTCCAGTTCATTGAGACTTCGAAACGCGGAGTGATTACGTAAGGATGAAGGATGAAGGCGGAAGGATGAAGAAAGAAAAGCGCGGGACTATTAGAACTCTTTCGCAACCTCTTCCAAAAACCACGCATTCGTCTTTTCATGCTTTTTCAGTCTTCATCCCCCATCCTTCATCCTTCATCCTTTCCCAATGCGTTACGGATTAATTGCCGGCAACGGCCGCTTTCCTTTTATGGTCGTCGACGGCGCGCGCCGCGCCGGCGTATCGCTTTCAGTTGCCGCGATTCGCGAAGAGACTGATCCGAAAATCGAGCAGGCAGCGGACCGTTTGGTCTGGGTAGGCATTGGCCAACTGGGAAAGATGATCCGCTTTTTCAAAGGCGAAGGCGTGAAAAAAGCAATCATGGCCGGCCAGGTCAAGCACGTGCAGATATTCAGTCGCGCCGTGCCTGACGCGCGCATGTTGAAAATGCTTTTGAAACTGCCGCGGCGAAATACAACCTCGCTCATCGGCGGCATTGCTGCTGAACTTGCCAGCGAAGGCATCGATCTGATCGACTCAACCTATTTTCTACAGGATTCTCTACCAGCGCTGGGCACGCTGACGCGTCGTAAGCCCAGCTCTGCGGAACGCGCGGATATTGAGTACGGCCGGGAAGTCGCCGCTCATATTGCACAACTAGATCTGGGCCAGACGATTGTGGTGCGCGGCAAAGCCTGTGTGGCAATCGAAGCCATGGAAGGCACGGACGCAACCATCCTGCGGGCTGGTGAAATAGTAAACGGCCGGGGAGACGCGCGCGGCAGGACGAACCTCAGCAGCGGTCCGCTGACTGTGTTGAAACTTGCAAAGCCGGATCAGGATATGAGGTTTGACGTGCCGGTAGTGGGCATTCCGACTATTGAAGCTATGGTGCAAGCCGGGGCCACCTGCCTCTGTCTTAATGCCGGGAAGACCCTTATGTTTGATCGAGAGGAAATGATCGTGCTGGCGGATAAAAACAAGATTGCGATCATTGCCGTTTAGTTTGAGTAGGACAGACATTCTTGTCTGTCCCATAGTTCAGAGTTCAACCTTCAGGTTGCTGGTTGTGAGAAGCGGCAAACTAAAGTTTGGACTCTGAACTATTTGCTTCTGAGCCACGCTGAGTTTCATCATCCTCAACGGGTTCTGGAGTCACAGCCTTGCCCGGAACGCGATATTCTTCGCTGACCCACCGTCCCAAATCGATTAGCTTGCAGCGCTCCGAACAGAACGGACGAAAAGGGTTGTCGTCCCATTCGACCGGCCTGTTACACGTAGGACACTTCATTCGCCGGTTGTGCCAGAGTTTCTAGTTGACGAGTCTTGCTTCGCGCAACAGCCACTCGGGTCGCTTGATCAGAATTCTGCGGTTAACGAATTCGATCGTACCCTCGCGACGCATTGCGTTCAAGCGCACGGTGACGCTTTCGCGGGTGGAACCGACGATGGAAGCAATTTCCCGGTGAGGCAAAGGAATGTCGATCAGCACGCCATCAGATTCGCGCACACCGTAACGATCGGAGAAGTCCGCCAGCAACCGGTCAACGCGCGCCGGAATCGCGTTGAGGGCAAAATCAGCGAGACGCTGTTCTGCATGCTCGAGACGTTGGCCGATCAAACGGAAGGTGTAATCGTGCAACCCTTGATCTTCGGTCATCGCTAACTTGAAATGCTGCGCCGGTATTCTCAGCAACGCGCAGCTCTCGTAAGCAATAGCAGAGTTCTCCCGGCGGCCTGCTTTTGAATAAAGGGCCGACTCGCCGAAGAGTGAACCTTCAGGCAGAATATCGATTACGGCTTCGCGGTCGCTATGCGGCTCGATGCGGCAAAGCTTGATGCGTCCTTTGATAATTGCAAAAAGCGCGTCCGCCTCTTCGGCAGCGCGATAGACGAAGCGGCGGCGACGAACCTCGACCACGCGAGATTGCTCTGCGAGTTTGGCAATTATGGCGTCAGCCAGATCAGCGCCGAATTCCAAACCCCGAATAGTTCGCAAACGATCTGCAATCGGCATGTCGCGACCGCTTCTGGAGAGTTTTGTCTTAGCGTCTTTGTCGTTCATAGTAATTGGTTACTGCAAGGGTTTTGGTTGACGGTGGCAGATACGAGCGTTGCTTGGATTGCCGCCAGGCTCTCTGGTTATTGTAAGGAGCCCCTGCTGGTTGTGCCCGAGGTTAGAACTGCTTCAGTTATTGTACGGCTTTCTAAAATTGGGCGAGTTGCTGTGACGCGGACAACCACTGAATAAGCGCACTCTAACATGAAGCCCATAACCACGCAAGATTATTAGCAGATTGCACTACGGGCCATTGATACGATGAAACCGGGGGCTTTGGCCGGTCGTACAAGTAACAGAACCGGGGTTCGTATTGAAGGTCGAGAATTCCAGAAATGGCTGATTACAAAGACAAAATCGACGAATGGCAAAAGACCGTGCGACGTAAAGCCCGCGAACTTGACGAGAAATATGCCATCTCTGACCTGGTAGATGAAGGAACAAAGGCTGCCGGCGACGCAGCGAAACGTGGCGCTGAAGGCTTGAGTTCAGGCGCAGAGAAGTTACGCGCCGAGGCCGAGCGTGTTGCCGAGGAAGGCAACCTCAGCGAGACGGCGCGCCGGGCGGCGGACGATGCAATCCGTGGCGCAAAGAAAGCAGGAGAAGTGATTCGCGACGCTGCCGGCGATGCCGGAAAAAAAGCCGGCGATGTATTGGACGACGCGAAGAACTATTACGAACGAGCTTCGAAAGTCTATGACACGGGCGCGAAGATCACGCGCGCCTCGGCGGCAGCGACGGTGGGTGTCACGAAAGCTCGCGACTGGATCAAAGAAAACCCCGGCAAGGCGGCCGCTGTTTCGTTCTCACTTGTGCTAGGCATTCGCATGGGCACCGCGTTTCCGGGACTGGATGCAGTATTACTCGGCGCGCATCCGCATTGGTTGACGCATTCGGCGCTGCCGATTTTTGGAGTGCGCAAGCTAAGCGAGACTTTTGACAGCTACCTGCGCAAGAAGGAAGAGTTGATTGCACAGGGACAACTTACGGAAGCTGAGCGCAGCAGAGTTGAGTTTGAACGCAACATCACAAAATATGTGGGCGCTCCATTGCTCGGAGCGTTTAGTTGTGCGGCGGGTGCGGTGATGTTTGCGCAGATTGTTTCGCCGGGTGGTCTGGCGGGCGCTCCCATTAGTTGGCTGGTCGGCGGCAACCCTTTTCTAGGCGGCGTCTGGTTATTTGCCAACGGCGCCATCTGTTTCCATGAAGGCTACAAGTTTTTCATGATTGCGCTTGCCGATCAGGATGAAGTGAATCGCATGGTGCGTGAGATTAAGGGCTTGCTGCCGGCAACCGCAATTGGGTGAGTAGCGTTTTCGTCAACACACCTAGGTCAGTGTAATCGGAAAGGGCACGAACGAGAGCGCGAAAACGATCAGGGTGATGATTGCCACTATGATCCGCGCAAGACCTAATGGTTCCATCTTTTCTGGCGCTGGATGGCGCACTCGTAACATGACCGCCAACAGCACGGTGTAAAGAAAGCCGCTCGGACTGTGGTGCCAAACGAATCCCAGCACGGCCATTGAGGCCATGGCGACAAATGCAATCCTGCCAATGAGTTTGTGAGCGCGTGGTCCGAAGAGCGAAAACGTCCCGTGCCCGCCATCGAGTTGACCCACCGGCATCAAGTTCAGACTCGTTACCAGCAAGCCAATCCATGCGGCCATGTAAAACGGGTTAGGTAAGGCGTCGGTCAGATTTGCGCCAGCCGCTTTTGCAAATATCCGGAAGAGGAGCGGATCGTTAAAAACAATTGTCGAACCTGCAGTCGGCGGCGCAGCCTGCAGTGTGAAGATTCCTGCCAGCGCGACCGGCAGGAGCATGACAAAGCCAGCCAGTGGTCCAGCTAACCCAATATCGAACAAGGCGCGCCGGGTTGGGATCGGCGACTTCATTTTGATGAACGCCCCGAAGGTTCCGGCGAGGAACAGCGGTGGCGCCGGAATAAAGAAAGGCAACGTTGCATCGACGCCGTAGAAGCGACAGGCAAGGTAGTGGCCCATCTCATGCGCCGTGAGTATTGCGAGTAACGTAATCGAGAAGCTAACGGCCGCCACCAAGATGTGCGGGTGAAGAAGCGCAAATGTAAGAAGCGAACCAACGATGCGCAGGTAGTATTCAGGGATATACAAGACATAACTGAGCACGCCGGAAAGAGCGGGCTCAGGAACATCCAGTTCAGGCGTAGCGATTACTATCCCCGCGAAAGTCGTCGTTAGAAAGGTGATCAGGAAAAGCGCCGAGTGCCGAATCCATTCACGAATTGTAGGGCGTTGCGCCCGCGACCGGGCGATCAGTTGTGGCTGCGGAAAAAATGGCGGAATTGCCTGAACTGATTCTGACATTGCTGTAGCGCAAACTGTTAGTTTGCGTATTAACGGTGTCCCTGAATATTTAAGGCCAGAGTCGCGACCGGCGCCGCAGTGCTCTAGCCTCGTTAAGAAACTGGAATAGTTCCAATTCTATTTAAAATCCAAAATTTCCGAATCCGCTTCAACAGCAAGCTCGCCGTCATCGCTCACTTGCAAATCTTTCCCCGGCTTGAAACGAATCGTCTTGCCCGAAGGAATCGCTACTTCTTCGCCGGTCCGGGGATTACGGCCGACGCCGCGTTTTCGCGGCTTCACTACAAAGACACCAAAGCCGCGCAACTCAATTCGCTCACCGCGCGTGAGCGCTTCCTTCATCGAATGAAAGAGCGCATCCACCGCCTGCTCCGCTTTCATCTTGGGTACTCCGGTCTTTTCCGCCACGCGGTTGATGATGTCTAATTTTATCACGGCCTTAAGCCTCCGTTCGCGTCTCAATGGGAGAATTTTCGAGCCGAACTTGCAGGCAGGTTCGAGCCGAACTTGCAGGCAGCGATGATAGAGAGCCGCAGCGATGACTGTCAACCGTTTGCAGTCACGCGCCCATGATTCCATTCGATTTCCGTAGCGGATGGCGCAGCAAAAGCGCGATAAACCGGCGGATCGATGGCGCGCTGTGATGTTTGACAAGCAATCTGTCGAAAGCTAACCTCAAGCGGGTTGCTATGAATGCATTGAATCGGAGGAAAAGCCGCACAGGCAACGTCAATGTTAGGAATTAGGACTCGCCGGCCGCCGCCCTTTGGCGGCGTTCACCAGAACGACGACAAAGACATTCAGGTGCATCGACCTGAAGAAGCTTCCCGCCGAGGTCTGTGGGCAGAGGGCCGTCTGCTGCTGCGAGATTTAATTTTTGCATTGATGATTGCCGCCCTGGTGGTTGTTTTTATAGTTCAGCCGGTAAAGGTGGAAGGCACGTCAATGTTGCCACGCCTCCACGACGGTGAACGGATTTTTGTTAACAAGCTGATCTATTACGACGAGTATCGCTGGGCGCCGAAAGTCGAGCGCGGTGACATCGTGGTTTTTTGGTATCCGGACGATCCGTCCAAGAGCTACATCAAACGCGTGGTTGGACTGCCGGGCGATACAGTGGAAGTGCGGGATGGAGTTGTGCGCATCAACGGTAGCGACCTCGACGAAAGCTATCTGGACCATAAATACAACCTGTCGCCAAAGAGCCAGTCGCCCGTCTATGTTCGGCCAAACTATTATTTTGTCATGGGCGACAATCGCGACAATTCCTACGACTCACGAAGCTGGGGTTTGGTTCCCAAGAAATACATTTACGGCAAGGCCCTGTTTCGTTATTGGCCGTTGTCCGCGATCAGCATAATCCACCACGAGAATATTTCTTCGCCGCCTCCCACGGCTTACCGTCCGACCCTGGAAACACCAAACGCCGAGCGATAACTGCGATGCTGGAACTGAGAAATTGAAGTGAGTGCACTTGATTGGTTACGGCTGGCCCTGATGATTTTTTATGCACCGATTCGCGGACTGCGCGAGGTGCGCGATCGGGCGCCACTGACCGGCATTGGGTTGCTGGCCTTCATCAGTCAGCTCGCCTATTACTCGATCACGCAGTTGTTATCGGGGAATCGAAGTTTTCTATTTGGCGGTCCCAGGGCAGTGGTCCGGCTGCTCTTCCAGGCGACGCTTTCGCTTTTATTGATTGGCGGGATACTCGTTCCCCTGATTGCGTTTGTCGCTAATGTCTTTGAACGTCGCGGGCGTTTCAGTCTGCTACTGCAGCAGGAATACGCATCGCTGGCCTCAACTTTTCTTTACGCACTGGCGATCGCCAATCTGATCTCCATACTGATCTCGTTCTTCTTCCACTTCAGCGGAGTACAAGCTGCATATGTCGCGCAGTCTTTTCAGTCAGCAGCGCAAGTTGAAAATCTGTTTCGCTTGCCGGATGACCTGCGCGCGCAGTTGCAGTTGGCGCTGCGAGATCCGCAACTCGTGGCCGTCGGACTTTTCCGTACAGTAAAACTAACGCTGTTTGTGCTTTCAGCCATTTGTGCTGTGCGCGAAGTGTTTCGCATAACTGTCCTGCGCGCGACGGCTATTTCAGTAGTCGGGCTGGTGCTGGCTTTGTTCATCTCGCCATTGTGGGCGTTGCTGCTCAGCCCTATTCTGGCTTCGCCATTCTTGCTGATAATTTTGTTCCTGCTGATTCGCGGGTACGTCGGCAGTGTTATGAGAACGCAACGCGCGCGAGAGTCATTCAAACAAAACCTGGAGGCGGCAACCCTGAATCCGGCAGACGCCTCGGCGCATTACAACCTGGGCCTGATTCATCAGCAGCGTGGCGAGCTTGAGGCGGCACGCGAACGATTTGAGCGAGCGGTTCAGATCGACGAGGAAGAGATCGACTCACATTACCAACTGGGGCGCATCGCGCGAGCTCAAAAGCGCTTTGCCGATGCCATCAAAAATTTCGAGCAGGTAGTAGCGCGCGACCGGTCCCACAGCCAGCACGAAATTTGGCGTGAGGTTGGGGCGACCTACATCGCCGCCGAACAATATGAAGATGCGCGCAATGCGCTCGAACAATTTCTCGAGCACCGGCCGTCCGATCCCGAGGGGCTTTATTTGATGGGCCGCGCGCATGCCGGCCTCGGCCACCGGCGTGAAGCGGCGAGCTCGATGCAGGCCTGCATTGAAGCCGTGAAGACAGCGCCAGCCTACAAGTACCGCGCGGACAAGCGCTGGCTTAATGAGGCGCAGCAGTTTATTAAGAGCAGTCAGTAGCCAGTAGCCAGTAAAAAGTCCAATGTCCAAAGTCCAATGTCAAAACGCATGTTAGCCAAACAGACTTTGGACTTTAGACATTGGACTTTGGACAACAAGAAGGTCCGATGCTGAAAAAACTTCAACCAGCATTATTGACTCTCGAAGATGGCATTACTTTCCGCGGCCGCTCGTTTGCTGCTGAAGGCGAGAGCACAGGCGAAATGGTCTTTAACACCTCGATGACTGGTTATCAGGAAGTGCTAACCGACCCGTCGTACGCCGGCCAGATTGTTTGCATGACCTATCCGTTGATTGGCAATTACGGCGTGAACAGTGAAGACGAAGAATCGTCACGGCCCTGGGTTGAAGGATTTGTGGTCCGCGAAGCAAGCCGCATCGCCTCGAGCTGGCGCGCGCAAGAAACCCTGGATGCTTATCTTAAACGCTGGAATATTGTCGCGATTGAAGGCATCGACACGCGCGCCCTCGTCAGACACATCCGTGACAAAGGCGCGATGCGCGCTTGTATTTCGACTACGGATCTCAGCGAAGAAAATCTGGTAGAAAAAGCCCGGCAGTCGCCGTCAATGGAAAACCGGGAGCTGGCCAGCGTCGTTACGACCGCAGAGAGGTATGAAGTACAGCCAGAAGGCAACGAACGTTTTCACGTTGTCTGTTACGACTTTGGGGTAAAGCGGAATTCATTGCGCGAGCTGGCAGCGCGTGGTTGTCGCATTACCGTAGTGCCCGCCTCAACATCTTCCGCTGAGGCGCTGGCGCTGAAGCCAGACGGAATATTTCTTTCCAATGGACCAGGCGATCCAGCGTCGATGGATCGCGAAGTCGAGCAGATTCGGAATTTGGTCCAGACTTCGGTGCCGACGTTTGGCATCTGTTTCGGCCATCAGTTATTGGGCCGCGCGTTTGGCGGCAAGACGTTCAAGTTGGTCTTTGGCCATCGCGGTGGTAATCAGCCGGTGCAGGATACCGCGAACGGCAAGGTAGAAATCACTTCGCACAACCACGGCTTCGCGGTTAAAGCGGACAGTCTACCCGCGGAGGTTGAAGTAACGCACCTCAATCTCAACGACCGCTGCGTGGAAGGCATGCGCCATAAGACGCTGCCGATATTCTCAGTGCAATATCATCCCGAAGCCGCCCCCGGCCCTCACGATGCCGCGCACCACTTCCAACGATTTATTGAGCTGATGGAAAGCAGAGTTTTCTAGTCTTCCACCGGCATTTTGAGCTCGCCGGTGGTGAGGTCTGGACGCGTGCGCGCCATCTCTTCCGGAGTTGTGTCCGGATATGGGTGCTCGCGCACAGCGGTTGCGGTGTTTGCTCCTGGACCTGCTGATGTCGTTGGCGTCGCTTCGAGCAGATCCGCCAAGCCCTCACTGCCGCGATGTTCCAGCCAGTGCCGGTAACTGACGGTCAGAATCGCCACCATCGGAATGGCAAGAAAGATTCCGGCAACACCGGCAAGCTCGGCGCCCGAAAGTATCGCGATGATTACCGCCAGTGGATGCAGATGTATTCCCTGACCAATCAAACGGGGATAGACAACATAATCCTGCGCAACGCGCAAAACCGCCAAAAACACCAGGACGAGAAAAGCCAAAAACAGGCCACCGTGAATCAATGCCGCCAGCGCTGCGATGATGGCAACCAGTAATGGACCAACCAACGGAATGAATTCACAGATCCCGGCGATGACGCCCAACACCAGCGGGCTGGGCAAACCGAACAGCGCGAAGCCAAGCGCGCAAACCACGCCGATAAAAACGCAGGCAGTGAGCTGAGCACGTATGTAAGCAGCCAACGTACTGTTAATGTCCTGGAAAAATTCGTCACCACGCCAGCGCCAACGTCCCTTGGGCAGCATCTGCAAGGCTGAGCGGCGAAAAGTTTCGGCGTCCTTCAAAAAGAAGAAACTTAAGATCGGAATAAGAACGAGCCAGGGAACATAAATTACCCAACCGGCAATACTCGTCAGCACCGCACTCACGGTCAGACTGACTTTTTCGATCACGCTGGGAATAGCGCCGTTGATTGCGTCAAGCAGCGGCCCCGGCATGCGATGGGAACGAAAGTATTCAACGAACCCCTGCGTCCTGGTGCCGACCGCGGTCCAGTAAGCGCGCGCTTGTTCAGTAAACTCAGGAAACTGGTTGCCTAAACGTGGCGCCAGCAGATATATCCCGACAACAATCACTGCCACAATGATGATGTAGGAAAGCGTGATCGCCAGTGCGCGCGGCATAGCGCGCTCGCGTCCGGCGATGCGAATCGGACGACGCAGAAACTCGACTAACGGTGAAACAAAGTAAGCGAAGAAGACCGACAGCACCAGCAGCAGAATAACGCCGCTAAGTTTGACGATTACCCAAAGCAGCAGGGCCACAATGAGCACGATAAAGATCACTCGCAAAACAACGCGCGTCTGCGGCCACGATGCATCGGCAGCGACTTTCGCGGCTACTCCGGCAATTGCTTTGGTTTCCTGTTCGGGCACTCTTTTAGCGGTTAGGTGTAGAGCCTGGCGATGATACTGCCTACGGCACGCTGGTCGTTCGGCGTGACGCCGCGAAATTCCACGCCGAACGTGTCCGGCGTGGCGTGATGGACCACCTCGCCTTTCAATGAAAGCGCTTCTTCCTGATCGATAAGCAACAGCCCGAGCTGATCACCTACCCGGACATTCGGACAAGCGGGCAGATTACAGACGCGCAAGCCACCCAGGCTGATGTCGCCCGGTTCACCTAGTCCGACCGATTCATGCAGGCTTTCATCTTCGATAGCCAGCGTCAGCCGCGTGTTGACGTAATAACGTGGATATTTTCGTCGTTCATGGTTGGGTAAAGTACTGCCGGGTGTGTTCATCGGGAAACTCCCTTCAGTGGGCGAAGTCGTCGTCCTCTTCGTCCTCGTCTTCATCTTCAACCGGAGGCGGTGGCGCGGATACGCGGGGCGCAGCCGGTTCCCAAATCAGTCCCTTCCATTCGTTTGTCTCGCCGAGCAGCTGCAGCGCCGCCAGCGGATGTCCCGGGTTGCGTTCAATACGCAGCACTTCAGCAATTACCTGTAACTTCTGGCCATCTTCGCCTTGCACTTCCAGACGCACCGTACTGCCGACTGCCGGAAGCTGGCGCGGCAAATGGACCAGGGTGCCTTCGGGGCCGACATTTTCTGTTGTTCCCTGAACTACTGTATGCGAGCCGTCAGGCTCGTCCCACTCCGCGCGCACTTCGAATGATACTAGATAACGTGGTCCTGAACGAATTTCTGGTTCCATATGACGAGACATTACTGCTACTCCTTGGTAAGACGAAAGCGCTAAAGCGGAATTCAGAATTCAGAATTCAGAAGTTCAAAAGTTCAAAAGTTCAAACCTCAAACTCAAAACTCAGAACAAAGTCCAAAGCACCAGGTACAAAGTCGAAGTAAACCGATTTCAAGAACTATTCTTCGCCTCTTTGCGCAGGCGGTCCAGCTCTGCCATCGATTTCACATAAGCTTTTTCCGAGAATTCCGCTGGTGGTGGAAAACCCGGATCCTCCTGTTGCAGGGATTCGATGCTTGTGACTGTAGACATAGACCTTGCTCGTGCTCGCGGAATCTATTACGGCTTCAGTTCTGTGCCGCTTGTGTATCACAGAAGCACTTGACGCGACAACGGGTTCCTAGCACTATGACGGCAAAGCTCCCTTAGCTGATCGGTAGAATAAAAAAGATGGTGATGAAATGTTTTGCAGCTTTCCCTGATTGTTCCTTTCCATGAATCTTCACGTCGGCACCAGCGGTTATAGCTATAAAGAGTGGAAGGGAAGTTTCTATCCCGAGAAAATCCCGGCGAAAGAAATGCTGCGCTTCTATGCCGAGCGCCTGAGCACGGTTGAGATAAACGCCACTTTTTACCGCCTGCCACAAAAGAGCACGCTTGAAAACTGGAAAGAGCAGGTGCCGAAAACTTTTCGTTTCTCGCTCAAAGCGCCGCAACGCATCACGCATTTCAAGCGATTGAAAGAAGTGGGCGAGGACGCAAAGTATTTCCTGGACATTGCTGCCACGCTCGAAGATCAACTGGGCGTAGTACTTTTCCAACTGCCGCCAAACATGAAAAAGGACTTGCCGCGGCTGGAAACATTTCTGGGGGAGCTGCCGACCCAACCGCGCACCGCTTTCGAGTTTCGCCATCCCACCTGGTTTGACGACGACGTACTCGAATTGTTACGAGCGAGGAATTGCGCGCTTTGCGTTTCCGACACTGACGACCTGCCGGCAACGCACATCGACAAGACAGCGGATTGGGGTTACCTCCGCCTGCGGCGCGTTTTGTATTCAGAAGAGCATTTGCAAGACTGGCTAAAGCGGGTCCGGGATCAGAATTGGAACGAGACCTTTCTTTTTTTCAAGCACGAAGACGAGGGAACAGGCCCACGTTTGGCGGCGCAGTTTCTGAAACTCGCCACCTCCAGTTGAAGGGTTGTTATCACGAACACAGGCGAGGGGTTCCTAAATATTGCAGTGATTGGTTCTTTATTTCCTTAACGCGTCGCAATTTCCTTTAACGCGTCGCAACTTCGGAATGATTCAGCGGATGGCTTTACACTCAACCAGTTCGAAAGCTCACTTGATCGGCGGCCGGCGGTGGCTGCTGGGGCTCGCCATCATTGTGCTGGCGGTCACGAACGCAATTCCGCAGGAACTAACTGCCTCCGCAAACGAAGTTGAGCGGTTAATGAGTATCGCGAAAGCCGCGCAGGAAGAGGGTCACTACGACGATGCAATACGCGCCTATCGCCAGGTAGTTGCCTTAAGCAAAGAGTCGCCGAAGAATGCGGCGTTGGCCTACTTCAACGCCGGCATCCTCTATCTTCAGTTCAAAAAGTACGATGACGCGGCGAATGCCTTCCAGCAATCCATCCTACTCGAACCGGATTCTGCTGAAGCTAATAACAACCTCGGGGAAGCGCTGGCGTCTTCGAAGAAGTACAGTCAGGCAGTCGCAGCTTTTCAGCGGGCCATCGCGCTTGATAAGAATCTACTCATCGCGCAATTCAATATGGGCCTCACCTATAGCCAGATGGGCCAATTGAAATACGCGGAGTTTGTTTACAAGGTTTTGATTCGCGAGCATCCCGACTACGCATCTGGTTACGACGGTATGGCCGTAATGCTGGCAAAGTCAGGCCGAGCGAGCGAAGCGATCCCGCTTCATGAGAAGGCTATCAGTCTGAGCCCAGACAGCCCATTCTTCTATTACAATCTCGGTATTAGCTATTTGGTCCTGGGCAACACTGAGAAGGCGCTGGAGCAGAAAGAAAAACTGCTCCAGCTTGATCCACTTGCGGCGAATCGACTAGCCACGCTTATAGCGAAGCATCAGAAGTGAAACTGCACTGAATCTTTGAAAATAATCAGAAGTTTCCGGCGCAGTCCGGATGTCCACAGTCGCAATCAAGTTCCAAAGTCTTGCCTGCGCCTTCGCATGAGGCGCTGCAATACTTGCCGTCCGGCTGAGGTGGACAGGTACACACCGGGTTCTCGCATTGTTGCTCTTTTTCGTCCGCCATATTTCCTCCTGCTGGTAATTAACTGGGCGCATAGAGTAACACACCCGGCGCTTAGCAGTTAATTATGCTCCTTTAACAAGTTCGGATTACGACTCTACAAGGGCGTTGGCAATCTCTGCGGCCACGCGCGCGTTGTTTTCGAGTAGAGCGATGTTGGCTTTTAGTGTGCTGCCGGCGCTGGTCTCCGCCATGTGTGACAACAGAAATGGCGTTAGCTCTCGTCCCGAAATGTTTTGCTCTTCCGCTTGTTTCAGCGCCGCATCAAGCGTTCGCTTTAGATCATTAGCAGGCACTGCGAATTCTGCCGGTACCGGAACGGTTACCAACAGCGCGCGGTCCAGTTTCAAATCTTCCTGAGCGCGAAAAAGTTTTACGACTTCGAATGGGTTGTTCACTGAAATATCAACCGGCAGGCCGCTGCGCGGCGAATAGAACGCGGGCATCTCATCGCAGCCGTAACCGACCACAGTGATGCCGTGAGTTTCCAGCCATTCACGCGTTGCGGCCAGGTCGAGAATGATTTTCGCGCCAGAGCAAACCACGATGATCGGCGTGGCAGCAAGCGCCGGGAGGTCAGCGGAAATATCCGGCAGCGAACCGCGATGCACGCCGCCAATACCGCCGGTCGCAAACACTTTTATGCCGGCGCGTTGAGCAATCCAACTGCTGGTTGCCACCGTGGTCGCGCCGTTCCACTTTTGTGCAACTGCGATTGCCAGATCGCGAATGCTGACTTTCTTGACGTCGGTTTGTGCCGCGATAAACTGAACTTGCTCGTCGGTTAACCCGACAAAGAATTCACCTTTAAGGATCGCAATCGTCGCGGGGACAGCCCCTGCTGCACGAACGATCTCTTCAAGCTTGTGCGCGACTTCCAGATTTTGCGGTCTCGGCAAACCGTGGGCGATGACCGTAGACTCAAGCGCCACGATAGGCTTGTTTGATGAAAGTGCCGATTCAACTTCCGGACTAAGAGTAAGAAGAGCTTTATCCATTTTGGGTTTGTCTTGTTCAAGATCAGCGGGGGCAAGCCGCCCTTCGTGACCTTGAGACTTTCATAATTAGATTGTTTCTCTTTGCTTGAAAGGCATTCGATCTTAGCTTCGGGACCATCAGAGCAGTCTCGAAGTCAGGAAGGGTGGCTTGCTCCCGCTCCTTTGAGTTGCAAAGTAAAGGTGGTCCCGCCAGCTTCCTGTTTTTCCCAATTGATTTTAGCGTCGATCAAACTCGCGCGCGCACGCATGTTTGCCAGCCCACGGCCTTCCTTTCTTCCTTCCTGCGCTGCATCAAACTCGCGACCATCGTCTGTAATTGTTAATTCGAAATCGTTGGTTGCCGTAACACAGACACACGTCTTCACATGGCTCGCGCCGGAGTGACGGCAAATGTTGTTCAAGGCTTCCTGGACGATGCGATAAATTTGCATCTCCACATTAGGCGTCAATAGCACCTGCTCTTCAAGCGAGTCATCACAAACAAATTCGTATTCAAACTTTCGATCCGCTGGCGCATCCTGCACCGCATGCGAAAGTGCAAACTCAAGTGCGGCAGCAAAGCCCACGTTTTGCAGCACCGAAGGACTGAGGTCTTCGCAAATGCGACGCACCTCCTGCGAGATTGCCTCTATCTCATGGCGCAAGCCGGCTGCGTTTATGACGGAACCTTGTCCGCCGGCGGTTATTGGAGGTTGATCGGTTAGCAGCAACAGGTGGCGCAGATCGGCCAGTGTTTGATCGTGAAGATCGCGGGCAATACGCCGGCGCTCGCGTTCGGCTTCATTGGCAAGATTCAGGCGCGCGTCGGCGAGTTCGCGATTGACTGTGACCAGCGCCGCGCTGGTTCTGGCGATGCGACGCCGTTCTTCAATGGCCCAAAACAATGCCAGCAACGCCAGCGTCAACAGGATCGCGAGCGCTGTCGAGGTCCACGGGAACGGCGCTTTCGCAATCGTCAACTCGAACGACAGCGGCTCAGACGAGACGAGGTCGCGGCTGAAGGCGCGCGCCGTGACGCGATATTTGCCCGGCGCCAAACTCTCCATCGCAAATTGCGATTCATGCGAAACCTTTTGTTTGACAAGCGCGCCTTTAGCATTCGACAGTGTGAACGCGTATTGAAACTGCTCAGGAAAAGTGCGGCTGCTGATGGCTGCCACATCGAGCAACAAACCATTCTGCGGGTATTCGAGATAAATGCCTGATTGTAATTCGGCAGGCGAATGGACCCGTTTGCTGATCACGCGCGCAGCAAAGACAGTGGGCGCAAAAGCATCCGGCGCAAAACGAGCAATGCCGCGGCTGGTCCCGACCAATAACGACTCGCGTCCATCCGCTCCCTTTTGCGAAAGCACGGCAAACGCATTCTGCGAAGGCAACCCTTGTTCAGCATCAAGTTGTGAAACAAGCGGAACGCTGAGTCGCTCGTCGAGCGCGATTTTCAGCAGGCCACTGGCAGTCGTCGCGCACCATACCTCGTTTTCTTTTTCGGCTGAGCCGTGTAGCAGGAAACGAGCTTCATAGCCTGCGGCCGCAGCGATGCAATCGTTGCCGGCGCGACAAAGAAACACGCCGCGACTGGTAGCAAACCAAAGTGTCTGCGCCGCAGTTTGAGTTATCGAGCGCACAGTGCTGTTGTTTAGTTTTACAAACTCAGGCTCGCTGCTCGCCTGGGCGCCATCGAAACTAAGCACCCCGTCTTTGCTTGTGCCCAGCAACAACCTGAGGTCACCGTCAGCGAACAGACTAATGATTTCGCGGCTGGTGTTGGCATCGTTGGGCCAAATGCTCGTCACGCGGTTGTCTGCAAAGCGTTCGAGACCGCGGCCATAGCTGGCGAGGTAGATAGCGCCACGGAAGCGAGCGATCGCGCGAATGCTGCCAACCGCGTCCGCTGCCCCGGAACTGGCTTCAATGCGCGCGAACGTTTGCGATTCAAGTTGGGTGTCGCGCGTCAGTTTTGGGCCGACATAGAATCCCGCAGCCGAACCAATTAGCAGTCTGCCGGCGTCGTCTTCGGCGATGCAATAAATAATGTTGCGCGAGAGATCGCTAATAGAATTCCAACGCGCGGC
>WNFT01002568.1_pt1 | contig 29400 bp, 26 predicted proteins | sample 5400191 | NCBI WGS metagenome assembly WNFT01 (sample SAMN13153359, study PRJNA577476) | soil metagenome | isolation source: 80 cm saprolite under Madrone tree | place: USA:California | collected 2016-06-14 | reverse complement strand
CTCGCTCTCTTCTATTGTGGACGCGAGCTGATCGCTCATTTTTCGCGCGACGGCGAACGTACGGTAGCCCTCTGCCGTGAGCCTGCGGACGATCCCCAAGCCCAAGCCGCGGCTGCCACCCGTCACGACGACGTTACGCATGCTGACGGGCCAGCTTGCCTGCCGCCGCGACGTCTAGCGTGGGAACGAACCGGATCGTCGCCGGGATCTTGTGTGTGGCGAGGCTCTCGTGACAGAGTCGGAGGATCTCGCGCTTGAAATCCGGCTCGGGCTCTCCGTTCAGCACGACGTCGGCGACGACCAGCGAACCCGTAATGGGACTTCTCCGTGGGCGAACCAATGACATTCGGACGGACGGGTGGCGGTTGATCACGGCCTCAACTTCCTCGGGGTAGACCTTCAACCCTCCGACATTGATGATTCCGCTTCGTCGGCCAAGGAAGTAGTAGCGGTCACCGCGTGGTTCCACGATGTCGTCGGTGTCAACGAAGCCTTCAGCGTCCATGAGCGCCGAGCGTCCCTCCCCGACGTAACCGAGCGCGGTGCGGGGGGAACGGATCCGCAGCGAGCCGCCCTCGACCTTCAATTCCACCTCACCGCCGGCCCCGACCAGGCTCGCGGGAAAGCCCTCGAGGCCATCGGTGACTTCAAATCCCACGCCAGCTTCCGTCGACGCATAGGCATGGCCGATGGCGGCCTGCGGGTAGAATGAGCGCAGCGTATTGAGAATCGCCTGGTCCGCGATCTCGCCTGACAGACGAACATAGTGTGGCGCAATGGCGCGAGCCGACGGGCTCATCAACGCACGACGCCAATGCGAGGGAGTGCCCGAGATGTGCGTCGCCGCATGCGCGCGGAGCCGCGAGAGATAATCCTCCGACGATTCGTCGGCGCTGGAAAGGACGAGCGATCCATGACCGAGGACGGCACGGAGGAAGATCTGGAGGCCGCCATAGCGACGGATGTCGTAAAACGTTCCCCAGACAACCTCGGCTCCCTGGTTCTGGCCGCCTTTGATCGACGCCGTCAATGCTGCGAAGCTGTGAACGAGCATCTTCGGCGCACCGGTCGTGCCAGACGTGAGAAGCACCCATTCGGTTGCGCGCCGATCGACCTGCGCACGGTCCGCCTGCGTGAGGGCGACACTGCAGTCAACATGCAATCGACCGCCAAGACTGCCCTGATCGTCTAGATCGCGATCGGACACGATCGCCTCCACGCCGGCCTTGTGGATCACCGCGGGAAGATGGTCAGAGGACAAGTCAGGCGGGCAAATGACGAGGCGATGTGCGACCCCGTCCAGCTCGATCAACGCCAGGGCAGCCGAAAGCTGATCACGAGTGGCGACGAGGACCGACCGGCCCGCCAGTTCGCGGAGACGGCCGCCCCTCGTGTTGGCGCCCCACAGAAAGCGGCCCGAAGAGGCCGACGCGCTACCGAGGGCGTCCCGAATTGCCTTCACTTGGATCCAGCAGCGTCCTGATAGAACCTGATGAAGGCACCAAGGGTCACAGGATACGCAATGTCGTCCGATTCCGTGAACGGATCGAGGCCCAAAGTCTCTTCGAGTCGCGCAACGAGGACCGCGATCGCGAGGGAGTCGAGCCCCGAGTCCAGCAAAACCAAGTCGTCCGCCAGCGGGGGTAGGGTCTTCCTTTCCTCCTCCGCGATCTGGTTGATCTGCCAAATGACAGTTGCTTTTATTGACCGTCGTTCTTCGCTTATTTGCATTGGCTTCCTGGACCCCCTTGACGTGTTAGATAATGTCAGAGCGGAGCTTCGATGCCGGCCCCTCTAGCGACTCGGATACGTGACAAATTGCGGAGCCTCGTGGTGACGCTGCGCCGCCAATATTTAATTCGGGTCTGGCGAATGCATATCGGGGACGGAACCATTGTCTCGTTCAGTGCGAGACTCGACAAGGCTAATCCGCGAGGCATCCACATCGGGAAATACACAGTTGTCACATTCGGTGCCGCAGTCCTGACGCACGACCATGTCAACAGTCGTGATCGTGACGTGTATATTGGCGATAATTGCTTCATTGGCGCACACTCGATCATTTTGCCGGGCGTCACGATTGGGAACAATTGCATCGTGTCGGCGGCAAGCGTCGTCGTGCGGGATGTGCCCGCGGGATCGCTCGTGGCGGGAAACCCCGCGCGCATTGTCGAAGGCAATGTGCAGACCGACCACTACGGTGTTCGCAGCGCGGCGACGCGGGACTGAACGATACTTTGGATGAGCGTCCGAAGGAGCCCAACTCCCTCGAGGAGCTCTTGCATCGGGGGAATCGGGCCACGCGTGAGCGTCATCTCCGCGTGGAGCGCACGGAAGAGTTCTTGCGTATGGACGACATCGCAGGGACCGTGCACGTCCGTGTATTCATACTCTGCCGAGCCCTGCCTTTTGGCGAGCTCTGCGAAATAGGGCATGAATCGGGTAATGAAGCCTTCGAAGAAGGCCATCATGAGCACGATCTTGATCCCCGAGAGTTGCCCCACGAACTGCCGGACGCTCTCTAAGTTCCGATAGACCGCCAGCGCATCCGAATCCGTCGGCACGGCGCGGGCGGCGATGGCGAACTTGCGCAGCATTCCCGGATGATTGTCGCGCACTTCCTCGCGGAGGTTGTCTTGAATGACGGAATGGGCTTCTGGAGACGCGACGGAGAGATAGGCGGCGGACATCCAGTAGATGAAATTCCCTTCGAGGACCGCGGTGTAGCGAGCGATAATCCCTCGCCGTTCGTCGGGGGACAGCTGTTCAGGGTCTGGGAGCGACGCGAGGAGGTCATCAATAATGCGGTCTATGTGTTCTTGGATTGGCGCTGTGGGCGAAAGCTTGGGAATCATCAGTCGATAATTTTTCGGGTCATGCCCCGCTCCTTGGGCGGTGGAGCCTCCCGCCAATCGAGTTAGAACAAAATCAGCCAGGAGAGCGACAGAGCACATCCCGTGCCGATTTTCGAAGCGCTGGAAGGTTCGAGATCTGGCCGACTTAGGGGCGATCAGAACTCGAGGAGTATGAAAAGCGTCTCAGGGTTGTGTGAACCGGGATTCCCAGGGCGAGAATTGCTTCTGTCAGGAGCACGATCTTTACCGCCGCGAGTTGTCCCACGAACTGGCGGGCGCTCTCCAGACTGCGATAGACCGCAAGCGCGTCCGAATCCGTCGGCACGGCGCGGGCGGCGATGGCGAACTTGCGGAGCATTCCCGGATCATTGTCGCGTACTTCTCGGCGGAGGTTGGCTTGAATGACCGAGTGGGCTTCTGGAGACGCTATGGAGAGATAGGCGGCGGTCATCCAGTAGACGAAATTCCCTTCGGGGATCCGTTGGTGGCCTCAATGCGCCAAGGCTGCACCACAACCTTGGCCGCGAGAATCTTGTGGACCCTATGCTCCGCGGGCGCTTCGGCGATACAGTCGGCGGTTGGCGGCGTGTTCAGAAGCCAAGTGACAGCGCTGGCAAGCACCAGAGCGACACCTGCCGAGGCGACCCCAATAGCCTTGTGGGCAGCCCGGTGCTTCACCAACGGTGTTTGAAGGAAGGACCCCTGGAGGATACCGCTCTCGTCAGTGCCGTGGTAAGCATTCTCACGTCTCTCGCGCTGACGCGGGGATGGGTGGGTAGATTGATCAAATGCTGCGCTGCCTGCTCGGCGTTCGGGCAGGAACCAGGCGCGTACCCCGCGGCCTCAGGCGATTCCGCCTCCTCGAGCACGGAAGTGAACCAGGTGCCCACCACGGCGTGAGGGGCAAGCGCGCGAATCACGGTGGGCCGATCTTCAACCCAGACGGGATAGCGAACAAAGGACGGCTCCGCCTTCGACGGAACCTCAGGGAGTCGGAGTCCGCAAGGTGAGAGGCTGTCTTCGTAGGCGTTCGCAACGAATTCGCGATGCTCGAGGTTTCTCTGTAGGCTTCTGAGCTGAGCGAGGCCGAGAGCCGCCTGACCGTTACTTAGACGTCGTTCGTAGTCCCGGGGCCGCTGACCCCGCCGCTCCTCCAACGTCGTGGGAACGGGCAACGGGTTGCGGCGGCCCAATCGCTCGTAGGCGACGCGTGCAAACCGGTGTACGCTGGGCTCGGTCAGCATGTAATAGACGACGAATTTCATCAGATAACGTGCAGAGAGCGACAGAGGAGACAAGTTACAGGATGCCTGAAAGGTCCGCATCCGGTAGGCGAGATCTGCGTCGTTCGTCACTGCCATGCCGCCCATCACCGTAGAGATCGTCTTGGTCTCCTCGGTGCTGAAGAACGCTGCATGGCCAAGGGTTCCCACCTGGCGGCCATCGTAGCGAGCGCCAAGAGCATGCACACAATCTTCGATCACCACGAGATTGTGGCGGCGTGCGAACGCGAGCGCCGTGTCCATCTCCACGGGCACGCCGAACGTGTGTTGCAGCAACAGCACGCGAGAACGCGGAGTGATACGACGCTCGGCGTCCGCGAGGTCGATGTTGTAGTCCTCTAAGCGGCAATCTACGTAGATCGGTCGTGCCCCTGTATAGCGTATCGCGTTGGCGACCACGATGTGAGTGGGGACCGACAGGAGAACCTCGGCACCCTCATCGATTCCGAGGGCGCGCAGAAGCCCATAGAGACTCACGCGTCCACTGGCGAAACCAATCGCGTATTTGACACCCACCGTGGCGGCGAAGGCGTCTTCGTACTCCTTGATCTTCACTCCCTGGACCAGCTGTGCGGGTCTTCCGAGATAGCTCAGCGCCTCAACGCAATCAGACCATCGCGTCGTCCCTCCGAGCAGCGCTAGACGGCGCGGCAGGTGTGAGGCCAGGCCGCCGCGCACGAGACGGCCCTCCACATCAAGTGGTCGAGGCTCTGTCCTAGAGCCGTGCATAAATCCAGTCGCCCAACCTTTCGGTGATGCGCAGGGGAAGGCGCTTCCAGAGGCCGCGTACGGCGGACAGCAAGAGCACATGACGCTTGGTGTCGCCGTCGTTACGGCTTATGTCGCCGAGGTCTCGAGGGCTGGCTCGATAATAGTAACGGTACAGGCGCTGCGGCTCCGCGCCCCACTTGCCCTTGAAATCGGCGAGCATCTCGTGATCGTCGCTTACCTCTCCGAGGTCATACCAACGAAGGCCGTGCCGACACGCATCATGGATGGCGTGCCACTGAATGATGTCGTTCGGTCGAAGCGAGAGGGTATCGCGCCGGCTGCCGTTGAACGCATAAAACGCAGTTTTGCCATACGACAAGATGATCGAACCCGCCAACAGGTCGGTTCGGCCAGCGCTCCTGTGCTCGGCGAGCAACACGCGCATCACGCCAACTGCGTGCAGTTCCCGCCACAGAGCGGCGAAGAATCGATAGGATCGCGGGGGAACCGCATTCCAGCGCATGGCCTCCAGGTACAGCGCATACCAGCCCTTCAGGTCGCGCTCATCCTCGGCAGCCCGCACCTCCACCCCGAGCCTCGTTGCCTTGTTGATCGACCAGCGGATGCGCGAATGGTTGCGCGAATTTCCGAAGCGAAGCCGTTCCGGATCATCGGGAAGGGTCAGGACAAAGGTCTGCCGCCACGGCAGCCGCACAAGTACATCGGTCGGAGGCAGCTCACGGCAGGGCTTGAGCTCCAGCTGCAGGGAGGCATCCATGCGGATGCGCTCGACGGCAGCATGGATTAGCGTTTCGGTGGCTTCTGGATCGGTCGCGAGCGGGCCGGCCATTGGCGTCCGCGGCAGCGACGACAACCGGCGCCCGGCGCGATGGCCTCCCAGATCCCCGGGCAGTCCGCTCGTGGCCATCAGCGGCAGAATGCCCCGCAGCTGACCAGCGCGGTCTTCACACGCCAGGGCGATGCATTCACGGCCGTATTCCTGCTCTAACGCCCGAAGCCAGCCGGGGTGTTGGTAGATGACGGCGTCGGGATGAGTGCCCAAGAACGTTTCCCACCGCCGATCCCTGCGCAGGTCGACCGGGGTCACGCGGAGTCCGTGTGTCGAGTGCCCGTCGTTCACCGCCCCATTCGATTTGAGGCCAAGCTGCTCGGGTAGGCCACTCGTCATATACGAGTATTGCTCCTAAACGACCACCCGCTTTGGACGGCAGGCGCGCACAAGACGACAACCGGCCCCGGGGATGTTGTAGGCGTAGTACATCGGACGACCTTGTGGATCGACACCGCGTGCATCGCCGCCTCGATTATCCAACGGCTTTCGGACTTGACCACGCCAGATGTCTCCGAAACTGGGACATGTCCACCGTCCTCAACCGCTTCTGCAATGGGATCTCATAGCAATAACAGATCAGAAACGCCGCCGTCTGAGCGGCCACAAACATCGAGACCAGGACAGCCCCAAAGGCCGGCCATGAGTGAACTGCCCAACCGAGGAAAAGACAGACGCCTTTCACGCTCCGGAGAAGCGGCTGATGGATCAAATAGAACGAAAAGCTGGCTGTCCCGAGCCGCTTGAGCAACGGCCGACTCAGGTGAGTCACAAGGAAACCGCCGCCATAGGAGAGACCGAGGATGAGAAGAGCTGAGCCGGGCACATAAAGCAGACCACCCCCCAACAATGGCCAAGCCGCGTGCGGCGCATACAGGGCGCCGGCGATGATCAGCACAATACCCGCCCCCTGCACCACGCCCGAGACTCCCGCGCGCCTTCGTTCCGACGAAGTCAGAAAGACGCGGGCCAAAAACACGCCCACCAGAAACTCAATGAATCTCGAGGGGGCGAACCGGGACACGAAGTAGAGGCGAGTAGAGTCGGATTGGCCGTGCCAGAGGAACAACCCGAGGCCGCACGCATACCCCACGGCCACGACCACCGGCACCCAACGCCGGCCCTTCCCCAGCACGAAGAACATAGCGACCGGGGCGAGAAGATAGAAGAACCACTCGCAGCTGATGCTCCAAGACGGCTTGTTCAAATAGTCTGAGAAGGCTGGTGTCGACGATGGCCAAAAGCATTGCAACAGCGCTAGATGAAAGGGCAGCGCGCGCCAATCGAGTGGCCGCTGCGGACTGAAGATAGCGATCGGCAGCACGATGAGCAGCGTCAAGAAATGAACGGGATAGATTTTCGTCAGCCGATCCCAGAGAAACCGTTTGAAGCTGGCCGCGCAGACGCCCTCCCGGAACACGTTCGCGTAGTTGTACGTCAGGATGAATCCGCTGAGCACAAAAAAGAAAGACACGCCAAGGTCGCCCGAGTTGAAAAACACATTACTACCGCCGAATGCCGTCATCCCCGGGATGAAATTTGGGACATGATACAAGAAGACGACGAGCGCTGCATAGAACCGAATTCCGGTCAGACCCGACAGTTCGACCTTGCGCATGGCCTACCTAAGGCTTTGCCGAATTCGATTGTGAACCGGTCCTCGACGCGGAGACGCTCAACCGGCTGACTCGGCTTTGAACTCGGACGTGGCACATTCGGATCGCTCCCAGAACTCGGGCAGGGAACTCAACACGTTCTCCGTCGTCCCGTATCGATCGTGGAGACCAGAAATCGGTTCATCACCACGCCCCAGAGTCGCTTCCCGGAGGAGAAGAGCGCCAGATATACCAACGACGCCGGAGCCTGAATTAGAATCCCAGTGTCGCCCTGGCCGGCACCGCAGGGACCAGCTGAGAAGGGCGCCGCCTGGACGGCTTCTGCGAAGTCTGAGGGTCAGACTTCAGCAAAGTCACAGGCTTCGGCAGAAGGACATAGAATCTATAGAACTGGAGCTTGAAAAACTGATTGCTGACTTCCTGGATGCCGTGCCAACTGTGGGTCCAGTCCTCGAGTGCCGCGCCGACGAAGACCGGTACGCAGTACACTGTGACTCCGGCCCGAGCCAGCACCGCTTGGTAGATGAGAGACGAACGCTGACTGCGAAAGCCGGGTGTAACGATAATGACGGCCCTGAGATGCTCTCGGGTAAGAAAGTCACTGATCTGATAGGCGGCATTGAGACTGATGGGCTCCCGCGCCCGGATTGGCATGATCTCGGGCGCCGGCACCTGCGCTACCCGTGCCATCAATTCGGCAATGCCTATGGACACGGAATTTGCCCGCTCAGACTCATGTGAGACTTGAACTGGTATGAGGACTCTTGACGCAACGCCCGCTTTATGAAGCGTGGCTGCTCGCTCGAAGAGGAGGTAGTCAGGATCGACATTGTCCACGAGGATGATGTCGCTTCGACCTATTTTCTCCGTGCATGTCAGGCTTCGCCCGATGCTCATGCTCCAGAAATTGCGGGTCACAGTTAGAACCAGAAGTGCAAAAAGAACGATCGCCAGCCGTAGCTTCCACGTAGTCTTGATCGACTCCTTCCTAGAGTCGGCGATGTCATATACGTTTCAATACGAGCCACGGTTCCAAACAGAGAGAGTCGTGTTACAGAACTGTGCATTTCGATCGTCACTGAAGTTAGCGCCTATAACATAACTGAGCGCTGCTAGAAGAAAGACCAGCGGGAACTCTCGCTCGAATCCCTTGCCATTCCCATAGACCCGAAGCTCCACTCGGAACATATGATACAGAATCAGCAGGTAAGGAATGAGCCCGACTAGACTATACCGACCTCGGTGAAAAGACCCAGAAATGTATTGTGGTTTCCATCTGTCAGATCAATGACATCATCGTAGATTTGATGGAAGTACTTCGGCCACTCGGTCTTAAAATTGCCACGGCCCACGCCGAAGACTGGGTTAGCCTTGCCCATGTCCAGAGTGGCCAGGTTGTCAACCCACCTTTCCCTGACGGGTTGTTGTCTCTTGGAGAACAGCGTCTGTTTCTCCCAGATGCTGAGATGGCTAGTGAGACCAGAGAGGAACACGAGCAAGCCCACAGCTACCAAGATTCTTGCAACTCGTCTCATTTTAGTCTTGGCGATCGCCAGAAGGCCTAAGCACAGCGCGAAACCTACCCACGCGGCACGCTGGTTGGTTGCATAAATGGACGCGCTAGTCACGGCGATCATCAGATAGGCCTAGTAGAGTTTTCCCGGCTTTGCGCGGGTTGTGAAGAGAGCATAAAACAGAAAGGTCACGACGAGCGCCCCGCCCAACGCCTCTGAGCTAGCGAAAGACCCCCTGGTCCGTTCAAATTGGATCCCTATCGTGGGGTCCAGTATGTACTGTGGCCAAGAAACATTCTGTGAGGAGCAGCAATGCGATCACTAGCTGGTCGGATCTGCGAGGCTATGAGTTTTGCCGCACCGTTGGTCCTGGCTGTGAGAAGCCCTTCTCCTCGATGGTGAAGGCAAGGTTGTCGCCAACAAGGGTCGCAAAAGCCAGGCGGGCACGCTCCTGGCCTATTCCCTCGATGCGCCAGTGGCCTCCATTACCCACGACCTGCATCTGACTTCGCTCACGCCACCAACGATCCACTTCACGTGGCAGAGCAATCCACAGCCGTTGGGCTTCGCGCATCTGAGCGAGATGCTCCAGGAGCGCTTGGTAGGTTGCTCGCGCTCGTTTCTCAATGATGTAATCAGGATGGACGATGAAGCTGGCGAGGCCGTGTGCCTCTGCGATCCCACCCAGTTGTTGTGTCCACAAATCGATCGAGTAGTCGCGCAGAATGTGGAACAGGGAATAATCCTGGATCGTCGTGAGCGGGAGCTCTAGGATCCTCCCGATGAAGAAAGGCATGAGCGTACAACAGCCGCCGCGCTGAGGATCCAGATGCGCTACGCTCGGAACGGACATGTCATAAGAAAACTCCAGGGCCTTATACCAGGCCTGGTTCCGATAGAGCGCGCCCGAGCGGAAGCCGAGTGCGCGATATTTCCTCGCATAACTATTCACCCGCTCAGCCCGACGCGAGAATACGTCGCGGGTGGAAAACAGTTGGCCGTCATGGTTCAGGTCGTGGATGTTGACTTCGAACCCGCGATTTCGAATCCCTTCGAGGAATCCGTCGGGGACTGGATAGCGTTCCTCTGGCACGATCTGGAAGGAGGACTTGATCCCGACCGAATCATCCAGATCCATGAGTTGCGAGCAGACATTCCGACCGGCCAGTTCTTCGACGTCGTGGGTCATCATCGCGCAGTTGGTGGCTCCCGCCGGCCAAAACCAAACGAAAGGCATTCTGTGGATCCCATGTGCCTTCATTGACAGGGCCAGCAGTCGCTCGAGGATGCGGTCCACTGTTCGATCCACCGGCCATTGTGGAAAGGGAATCTCCTTCCAATTTCGGAGGCGCAGTCGCTGAAGGTATGTCCGAGCGGGAACCGGCAAGAACGGACGAAGCCGATAGTAGAAGTTCCGAACCATCGGACTATCACCGAGCGGAGCCTGGTCTTGATCGGCGTTGGTTCGGTAGCGTTCGTGACGGAGGTTCTCGATGATTTCGTCAGGATCGAACGGAAGGCGAACGGTGCCGTCGTCGACTACGACATCGCTTAAAGCATCATAGAGCGGGCCGCTGACCTGCTTGCTCCGGACTCCAGAGGCTGAGTTCCCGTAACAAATCGCCTCGGAACCAAAGCGGAAATAACCGGGGTGTTCGGAAATCCTTCCGACACGGCGAAAGTCCACTAAGTGCTCGGGACAGCGGTAATAATCGATAATTGCCTGGTTCATGGCGTCGGTCGGCTCCTCGTCAACCGAGGTGCCTGTAGAGCATCCTTCCTGCAGCAATCTGGAAAGTGTCCGGAATGTGAGCAAAGATGTATCTGGCTAGCTGCAGTCCCCAACCAGCAAGGGCGGTCGGAGCCGGGCGAGTCGGATATCTCCAATAGGTCAGCTGGGATCGTGCAGCCCCCCAGCGATCCTTGAAGGTGATTAGGCCTGGGTTGTCAGAATCCGAGCGGCCCATATCGAACTCGCGAGCTTCGTTCCTTTTCCCTTCCTGAATCGCGTTCCAGAACAAGAGATGCATTCCCCCGAGGTTGTGGAACCTCTCGTCTGAACATCCATACTTATAGACGAGCACACCCTTGGAGGAGAGAGTAAGAATGCTGGCGATCGGGCGTCCATCCTTCGAGGCGGTGCGGATCTTCACTTTGTCGCCCAGACAGTCCACTAAGTTGCGGAACCAATCGCGGGGGTGCGGTGGCAATCGTTGCCGTTGGCGCGTGCGCAGGAGAAGCTGGTAGAAGTTCTCCAGGAGTGCTTCGCTTCGCCCTTCTTCGTAGGTCAATCCTTCTCGCTTCGCCCGCCGGATCTTCCTCTGGGTGGAATCTTTGTGGAACCGGTGAAAGAGCTCCTCGAGCTCAAGATTGAGATCGACGGTGTGAAGGCAGAAAGCCTGGGCCGGCTCTAGGCCCGCCGGAGGGACTGCGCAGGCCGTTCGAGGACGAATCTCGACGTATTTCCATCCGTCCTTTGCGCAATCGCGTTGCAGGCAACGGACCAGGCCATGCAGATCCTCGGGGTGGTCGATCAACGGCTCGCAGTGGTCTGAGAATGGAAGCGAAACCAGCCGCCGCCCCGTGATTCGGCTATACACTCGACATAAAACGATCCCGTTGGTTAGCTCGGTACCCAGCGGAGTGGTCGTGTAAGCTACGGGTTCGTATCCATACGTGCGTCGAAGCGCCTCCAGCCAGCCCGGCGTGTGAAACACAGAGGCCCGGGGATGTCTCTCGGCGAGCTCCGCCCACCGTGGATCCAGAAGCGGATCGATGCGATAGGCTGTCGTCACGGGTTTTTCGCGCAAGGGCAAGCTAGCTGAATGGGGCAGGGGACTCCTTCTGCCATCGGAATTTCGTGGATGCAGGATCGACCTCGCGTACCCACGTGTCAATCGCTCACGTGCTTCTCGCCCCGGGGAACAGCCGCCGATAGGCTTCCACGAGATTCCGTGCCGAGTAATGCCAAGCCAGTTCTGTCTCGACGCGCTGGCGCGCCAAGACGCCCATCGCCCGCCGGCGCTCCGGGTCATCTGCAAGTTGGGCTAGAGCGCGCGCGAACTCGAGCTCGTCATTGGGGCGCACGTAGATGGCCGCTGCCTGCGCCGTGCGGCGATGCTCCGGCAAGTCGAAAGCGACGATTGGTTTTGCCTGGGCCATGTATTCTGCCATCTTGGTCATGGTCGAGCGATCGTTAAAGGGATTCGATGGGTCCGGGTCCACGCAGAGATCGGCACTGGCAATATACCGTAGTAGATCAGCATCCGATACCCAGCCGGTGAACCAGATGTGATCATCGAGGCCAAGCTGCGTCGCGAGCCGCTTTAGACTGGGCTGTGCACTCCCAAGACCCCCGATCAGGACGCAGAAAACGTCGGTTCTGCCCAGGCCATGAACCAGATGGTGTAACGCGCGCAGGAGGTAGTCCACTCCGTCTTGAAACCCCATGACGCCAAGATAGCCGATGATTGTCCTGCCCCTCAGTCGCAGGCCTGGATCGGGCTCGGCCACCGGCCGGCCATTCAGTTCAGGCCCATTCCGGACGATGGTGATACGCTCCGCAGGAACGCCACCACGCTCCATCTCCATCGCCTTGTACGACTGGTTCGTGGCAATGACGTGGTCGGCGCAGCGCAAGGAGAGCTTCTCCAACATGAGGAGCGCGCGGTGCATCAGGCGATTGCCTCGATCGGGGAACATAATGCAATACAACTCAGGAACCAGGTCGTGGTGGTCGTACACAAAGCGCTTGCCCAGCAGTTTGTAGGGTGCCGCGACAAGCGCGAGGGTGTCCGGCGGGTTGGCGGCATGAATGACGTCAAAGCCTTCGCGGAGGTAGACGAGCAAGGACAGGATGAACAATGCCATCGTCGAATAGCCATACTCGAACAAGTAGCCCATGACCCCGCTCGCTTGCCGCGGCGCCGGGTACCGGTAGACGTGCACCCCGTCGATGGTCTCACGCCAGCGCTGTCCCGGCCGCGCAGGGGAGATCACGGTGACCAGATATCCGGCATCGGTCAGCGCTCTGGCCTCATGGCGCACACGGGGGTCTTGGGGGTAGGAGTTGTTCTCTACCAGCATGAGCACGCGCCCACCAGCGGGTGCGCGCACCGCGCTCGCATTAGCCTGAATAGGCTCATCCACTTGAGCATTACGCGATGTACCGTTCGGCGTCACTTGATAGGCCTCCTGGTAGGATGCGCATCGGCGCCGGCTGGCTTGAGGAGAGTGAGGACGTGCAAGCACGCACCTCTGATGTCATCCCTGCTTGGGAAGCAACCCGCCCTCTTAGCGGCGATGCGCCTCAGTGCTATACGCGAGCTTACCAGCACACCCCTCGGTACTGGCCCCGGAGCTGCTCACGGTTGGGGAGATGCACGAGATCCACGATGACTTGGTGTTCGTGGCAGCGCGCGACGAGCTCTCTCACGACCGCTGGCGTCCGTAGGCCGACGACCAAGACGTCGGACTCGTCAATCACCGGCCCGAGCTCTGCGCTCATGAGCGACCCGATGTGCGGGACGCTCTGGTCGATGTAACGGCGGTTGGCGCCGACCAGACGCGACACGTTCACCTCGGGGTCGTAGATCCGAACCTTCAAGCCCTTGCCGACGAAGTGCTCTGCCATCGCGACCAGGGGACTGTCGCGTAGGTCGTCGGTGCCACTCTTGAAGCTCAGCCCCAGCATGCCGACCGACGTTGCGCCAGTGGCCAGGACGGTCTCTATGCCGTGTCGCAGATGCGTTTCGTTACTCTCGCGGACACCGGAGAGGACCGGGACGTCCACGTCGCGCCGAGCAGCGGCGTGCAACAGGGCCCGCAAGTCCTTCGGCAGGCAGGACCCGCCGAACGCGAAGCCCGGCCGGAGATACGCGGTAGAGATGTTGAGTTGCGTGTCCAAGCACACGAGATCCATCACTGCGTGGGCATCGATTTCCAGCGCCTGGCAGATGCGGCCGACGCATGGAAGGCGTTACACGCGTACTTCAGCATCTCGGCGGTGCGGACGCCGCAGACGACGAAGGCGGAGGGTAACTCGCCGAATAGCTCCCGCAGTTGGCGCACCGGGCGCTCCGATTCCGCACCGATCACCGTGAACGGCGGCGCATCATAATCGCGGATGGAGGTGCCCTCGCGCAGGAACTCCGGCTGGAAGCAGATGTCGAAACCATCGCCACGCCGGCGGCCTGAGTGCGTCTCTACGAGCGGCGCGAACACGCCGTCCACGGTACCAGGCAGCACCGTGGACCGCACGACGATCACATGGGGCGCGGGTTTGGTAGCGAGCGCGCGGCCCACCTCGATGCCGACCCGCTCGAGCGCGCGAAGGTCCTGGCTGCCATTCGGACGTGCCGGTGTGCCCACGCAGACGAACGACAGCTCGGAGCCGTGGACAGCTGCCGCCACGTCGTCCGTCACTTCGACTCGGCCGCGCGCGACGACTTCAGCCACCAGTTCCCGTATGCCGACCTCGATGATGGGCGACCGCCCGTCGCGCAGCATCGCGAGCTTGCCGGCGTCGATATCCACGCCAATCACGTGGTGACCATCGCGAGCGAGACAAGCGGCGGACACTGTCCCCACGTAGCCCAGACCGAAGATGCTGATCCTCATCGATCGATGCCTCCTTTGATGGTTACCATGTCGAACGGCGGTTTTCGGTGCCGACAGCAGCTACGAACGGCCCCGAAGACGGGCGTGTTCGCTGACTGGGAAATGCTGGATTCTCGGTTTGCTCAAGGCGAGCGTCGCCGAGGGTTTGTGGACTTCGATCCAAACGCCTTCAGAAGCGCCCATAGCCCCGAGGTCTTGACGATCACCTCATTGACTCCCGCGTCGTCAAGCAAGGTCACGCGCCGAAGGCGAAACGGGTCGGTCGCGGAATCATTGAAGCCGGCATCCGACGTTAGGCCGCAGGTGTAGCCCGCGTCTTGAAGCAGGCCAACCTCCCGGTCTGAATAGTCTCCGTTGGGATAAGCGAGCGCATAGATCTTCAGCCCGTACTCCCTCTCAAGAGCCTCCTTCGATTCGACGACCTCCCATCTTGCTCTTTCAATTGAGCAAGCAGGGAGAATCGGATGAAAAACGGTATGAGACTGAAAGTCGACCGCGAATTTCATCTCTGCGATTTCATCCCGCGAAAGCGATTGGCGCGTTTCGTATTCTCGCCGGTCTGCATGCCCCTTGCGGAGCAATGCCTGGATTCTCTGTTCGTCCGGCAGCGCTTTCAGCGCTTGCGCCTCTCCAGAGTTATTCGTGTGCAACCACCAGTAATGCCTGTTCGTCCCGACAATCCCGCTGCAGAGAAAGATGGTGATGGGGATACGGTGTCTTTGGATCGCCGATGTAAGCCCGTAATTGCTTCTATGTCCGTCGTCGACCGTAATGATCAAGGCCTTTGGGGGAAGGCACTCGGTCGGTTGGCTGGACCTCGCTGCCAGGAAGTCGGAAAGAGACATAACGTTATAGCGGCCTCGCAGAGCGGCAAAATGAACGTCCGCCCGCGCTGCGTCGAGTGCATGATATACGACGATCGTCACTTTATTGCGCTGCCATATTTCGCGAATTACGAAGGGCAGCCCAGAGAATCGTAACGAGGCAAAAACCGCCGACCTGAAAAACCGCTTCAAGGGTGTCACGAGCGTTCGACGGCCGCGATGGTCAGCTGGTTCGGCGCGGGCTCGCTTAGCGCGGTATTCCCATCAAGATTGATAGCCGCGCGTGGCGGTCACATCCATTTTTGCTGCCACGCTTGAAACATGAGAATTCCCCAAAGTTCCTTTGCCCGGTTCTGTCTTCCATGAAGATGTTGCATCCACGCTTGGCGAATAGGTAGTGGATTGAATACGCCCTGGTGTCGCAGTTTAGTGGCGTCGAGAAGGTCTTCAACCCAAGGGCGAAGCGGGCCGCGGAGCCACTGACCCAAGGGCAAGTCAAACCCCATCTTGGGACGCTCGAAAAGCCGAGAAGGAACATAGCGCGTTAGAATCGACCGAAGAATCCGCTTCGCTTGTCCTCGCTGGACTTTGAAGTCCAGAGGCAGCTGCCATGTGAATTCTACGATTCGATAATCCAAGAATGGCACTCGAGCTTCCAGACTCACTGCCATACTGGCGCGGTCTAGTTTTGTGAGGATGTCTTCTGGCAGATAGGTCACCAGGTCCATATACATCATGCGTTCTGTATCATTCAGCGCGTCGGCATATAAACCGGGATCTGTAAAGGCTGTTACATGTTCGCTCGCTTGCGGAACCAAATCCTCCGGCCACCTCCACTGTGAAACGTGATAGTGATGCAGAGCCTCCGGTGTGGTCACCCTCAGGAGCTGCTCGACTTTACGGAATCGTCCATTAGCTAGTACATCGATGCCTTTGATCCCCTCGCGAATCAGAGAGCGGAAGATAGGCGACAGGTTTCGGAGAAGCCTCCATCGTTGGGTACCGACCAAATATTCTTTGTAGCCGGCGAAAAGTTCATCACCTCCGTCTCCGGACAGACTGACAGTGACCATCTTGCGCGCCAGTTGCGAGACGAGAAAAGTTGGAATTTGGGATGGGTCGGCAAACGGCTCATCGTAGATGCTCGGCAGCAACGGGATAATATCAAGCGCGTCCCTGGGAGATAGGCACAAATCAGTATGCTCAGTGCCTAAATGCTGAGCGATTTGTTTGGCGTAGTCTGCCTCGTTGTGGCTAACCTCAGTAAAGCCGATAGTGAACGTTTTGACAGCAGACGTTGTCTGGGCTTGCATCATCGCCGCAATTAACGATGAATCAATGCCTCCGGAGAGAAACGCCCCCACGGGAACATCCGCAAGCATCCGCAGGCGGACAGAATCACGCAAGAGCAGCTCCATCCGATCAGCTGCCTCATGGAGGTTACCTCTGAAACGATTCTGGATGCCGTTCTCCACGATCTTCCGAACGCACCAATAGGGCCGCGCGGAAGCGCGCTCTCTAGGTGCCGACACTGTGAGCAAGTGCCCCGGGGGTAGCTTGTAAATGTTCTCATAGATCGAATACGGTGCAGGAACATAGCCGAGACGCAGGAAAAGGACCAAGCTACTGCGATCTAGCGTTCCGCTGAAGTCAGGGAACGAGTGGAAGGCCTTCAGTTCGGAGCCGAACAGAAAGGTATCTTGAGACCACCCATAGAAGAGTGGCTTGACTCCTAGGCGATCGCGGACCAGGGTGAGAGTGTGCTCCTTCGTATCCCAAAATGCGAAGCTGAACATGCCGTTCAGCCGACTTAGAGCACGTTCTACACCCCATAAGGCGCAGGCCTCCAAGAGAACCTCAGTGTCTGAGTGGCTGACGAAGTACTGACCCTCGTTTTCCAGGTCTCGCCGAATATCGAGGAAATTATAGATCTCGCCATTGTAAGCGATCACATAACGCCCGCAATGCGAGGTCATGGGCTGGTGTCCGGCAGGAGAGAGGTCTAAGATCGCCAGCCGTCGACTCGCGAGCACAATGCCCGCCGCATGATCTGCCCACAGCCCGCCATCGTCAGGTCCACGATGCCAGAGGGCTCGGTTCATTGCGTCGCCCCATTGAGTCATGACTTGCTCTGACTCGGCGGACTGTTTCCAGAAGCCAGTGATTCCACACATTGTCAGCGTCCTCAGTGTAAGAAACGAATGATCCTGGTCGTCAGCTCAAAAACCGATGGTCGAAGAGGGCTGCGAGACCCTCCGCCCCACCGACAAAGCGAGAGGCGGCTCGATGCGTCGAAGAGAGAAGGCACCCACAATGAAATACGCGCGATCACTCAGCTTTCGCCCAACACGTACCGGTGGCCCACCAGACACCCTAGTGAAGAGGAGATCTTCTCAGCGAGGCCGCCCGGCCAAGCCCGACGACTATGCGTCAGCGGCTAGCCGGTGCGGCTTCCGCGGTAACGACGAAGTGGGTCTGACAGCTTACGGTAATGCGCGCGAAGCCGGCCGCCCTCAGGGCACGCTGGATTCCCGACGACGTCTGAAACGACTCGTACCGCCCTCTGCGATAAGGCACCACGCTGCCGGTGAAGTGAAACAACAGGCTATTGAGGGTGACGTAGGCGAAACGGAGAAGAGTCCGAGGCTTGCGAGGATCGACGGTGTTCCACACGACGGATATCGGATGCAACACCGTCCAGAAGAAGCCGGCGGGCTTCAGGATCCGACGAATCTCCCGGAGGCTCTGCCTGAGATCGGTGTACGGGAGGGACACTCGTGCGATCACGACATCGAACTCGCCGTCGCGGAAGGGAAGGCGTTCAGCAGCCGCACAGACGAAGGAAACTCGCTTCGTCAGGGTTCGGCCCAGCCGCAGAGCATCGAGGGCGACATCGATGCCGAAGGGGCGCCGATCTCCGTAACAGGCGATCAGGGTCTGCCCGGCGCCGCAGCCGACGTCGAGCACGCGGCGGTCAGGGGGAAAGGACGGAGGGTTGACGTGCCGCGGATCGGTCGGATCCCGCGCGATCGCGAACTCGCTCAGGTGGTAGGCGTCGGTCACAGGGATTCCAGTTTTCAAATTCTCGTCGAAGAGATCTACGATACTCTCCGCTCCACCGACAGCAAGAGGGGGTTATCGATGAGTCGAAAAGAGAAGGCGCCAGCAATAAATAAGCACATACCAAAAGCGGTGGGCACGGCAACACTAAGGAATTTACCCACTGAGTACGAAACTGTTGCAAGTGTAGCCAACTTCGTTCCGACCGCAAATCCGCCCCCCCCCATTGCGCAGGTGGCAGCGAGACGAAATGGGAAATCCCGCATCTCACTCCATCCGATGGGGCCAAATCTGGTTTGCAACTTCTCGATCATGTAGATGGCATTACTGAGCGAAGCTAGAGATACCGCTATCGGCAGACCGAGCACTCCGAGCCAACCAACGAGCAGGATCGCAAAGACGGTATGCGCAACGGTAAAGATTACGGTGCTTATGAGTGGAGTTCGCAGGTCCAGATTGGCGTTGAAAAGCGTCTGGGTGACGCTCACGATCCGGTCCAAAAGGATGGCCGGGACCATGAATCGGATGAGAACGCCAGTTAATACCGCATCCGCCCTTGAGAATTCACCTCTTTCGAAGAGCAGCACGACTAGAGGTTCGGCCGTGAGGAACAGCCAAATGCAGACTGGCAAGCCAACGACAGTCAAAAGACGGATGCTTTCCAAGAGCGTTTTTCGCTGTGCGCTTAAATCGTTCGCCGCGGCATGCTTCGCCATCAGCGGAAACGTCACCTGGACAACACTGCCTAAGAGAACGCCTGCAATGGATTGAACAATCCGCGAGGCATAGCGCATCACTGTGACGTTCCCACTACCTAGAAACGAGCTCAGAACATTCTGTAGGATCGCTCCGCTTTCGCCCAACACGTGTCCAGCCAGTGGATAGCGGAATGATGTAAGAATCTCGCGCAGCTTAGGATCAAATGGCTTTAGAACCCAATGGTATCGGAAGTTATGTACGGAAAGCGCCGAAACTAGAACTACGACCTGAAGGAAGTTGCCAAAAAGCATGCCGGCGACGACAGCTTGGATCCCAATACGGCCGTGGCAGAGCACAACCACAATGATGGTCACGATGTTGCTTAGCAGCTTCCCGGAAGAGGAGAGGAGGTAACGGTGTTGGGCGTAGAGCGCCGACTGCAGAATGGAGGCGAGTCCCTGACATAAGACGAGCGCAAAGATAAGGCGGCTCAGCCACACCGCAACAGCAATCGTCTTCGATTCCAATCCTGGGATCTGGAGAGGCACGATTATCGCGGAGAGAGTCACCCCCAATAAGCAGATTCCTACCAGGACACAAAAAGCAGTCGTGAGGAGGTTGCTCAGAAGATGCCATGCAGCGGCGTGGTCATGGTGACGGAAGTATTGGCTGAATACCGGGATCAAGACCTTTGGACACTGAGCTGAGAAGACATTCGTTATGAGTTGTGGGACGGTGAGAGCCGTGAAAAACGCATCGGTCTGGGAGCCGACTCCAAACGCACTGAGTATCAGGGCGTCCAGGATCAGTCCGCTGACGACGCCTAGTCCGCCAAGTGTAGCGGTGGTGCTGGCATTTTTGAAAATATAATGCCAGGTGGAGCTCTTCGGAGACGAGTCTATCAAGCTGCTTTCGCGCGCCGAGCTCCAGGCCCCGGTGAAGCGGACCCCCGCTGAGCGCTATGCACGTGGCCTCACGTGCTGAGGCTTATTCGTTGCCAGGGCGTGGTGGGTTCTCACTGTATTCGGAGGTTTGTGGGAGCTGCGGGCGCCTGGGCCGGGAGCGTCCGCAATTCAAACGCGCCGATATCAGGGGCAGAGCCGGAGTACGGCCACGCCGAATCAAGAGTGTTGAAGTTTGGAAGAATGACGCCCTTATCAACCGCAGGGCTGATGGCCCCGATACGTAACCCGGTGTCGGCAAACAATGGGTCCACGTTGAGCCCATGCGCCTCTTGTCCTGTCCCGGTGCGAAACGCCGCAAAGGTGTCGTAGGTCGTAGACCCATTCCAGCTATAGGCCCAAGCTGACTCGGACGTGCCGAGATTATAGTCGGTGGTCAAGGCTTCGGATGATGTGCCGCCGAAAATCGACCCCGAACTCTTCGTGATGTTGTTGAAGATGACAACGGGCCCGTTATTGCCGCTCATGGAAAAAAGGTCCCAATTCGGTACTGCCGAGAGCGATGAATCCATTGAGTTGTGGAAAATGTACATCGGCGCCCCAGGGGTGATCTTGAAGACGGAGCCACCCCCTGAAAGAGCAGATCCCGACGTGCGACAGACATTGCGGAAGATATAGAGGGGGCCGTAAGGTACCCTGGGATCGTTGGTGTTCCCGGCGATGCACGTATCCGCGTTGGTCGCCGTGATATTATTTCCCCACAAGCGCGTGTTCACGTTGTAGCCCTTCGACTCGATCCCATCATCCACGTAGCCACTGACCCTGTTGCGACTGACATCCACATCCACGCCGGCTCGATCATCGTCGGCGGAGATCGCGTCGCGGAACGAACCAATGACTGTGTTGCGATCAATCACGAGGGTCGTGGCGTTGGTCCAGCCGATCCCGGCCCCGGGGCCGTTATAGGGGATGGACTGGACGCACCCGGCGAGCGAAGTGGAGAGGATCGTGTTCCGCAGGATATAGACGTTGGTCGCGCCGTTGCCCACGTAGATGCCCGTGTCGCCGTAGTGCGTGGTCGTGGGGCCCTCCGCGCAGAGGTGCGAGACGTCCTGCAACGTGTTGTCCTGGATGAAGAGGTGGTGCTGGCTAGGGCCGATGATGATCCCATAGAAATCCGAGGCACTGAGCGTCAACTTCTGGAGGATGATGAAGTTCGCGTTCACCCGGATGTTTGGGTTGTCCCCCATGCCCGTCACGATGCTCGTGAGGGCCGGGTCGCCCTCGATGATAATCCACGCGCCGGAGTCCCCCGAACGGTTCACCGTGAAGGCGTTGTAGGTCCCTGGGTTCAGATGGATCGTCTGCCCGGGACTCACGCTGCTCAGCGCCGATGCGAGCGAGGCACTATCGGTTACCGTGATGGTGCTTCCGCCGGTCGGCGGCGTATAGGATAACGTCGTCACAGTCGCGACACCTGGCTGAGCCCCAGAGACACCATCGGGGTCAGCCCAGGTTACCTGCACCTGGTACACAGTATTGGATGTTAGGCCAACGATGCTGCCCCGCGCCTCAAAAGCATACGGATTGGCTACGCCACCGATGGTCGCTCGGCGATCAATAAAGGGTGGGTAGGCATCATGCCACGCAACCTCTTGACTGCTCCTGAACTTAATCGTCGCAGTGGCATTGGCATTGGAATCCCCGGAAAACTTGGCGCGAACCCCTATTGACTCAAACGTAGCAGAGAGGGTTACGCTCCCTGGAGCTAACGACAGCGTTTGTGCGACTGCTGGCCCTTTGGAAGCTATTAGTGCAGTAAGCAGTATAAAGACTCGAATGCCGTACAGGAATCTGCCGCGTAGGTGCATGAAGTGACTCTCTACGGGCGAGCAAAGCGAAGGTCCAGAGGTCGTTCTCCCTTGCCCCCTGATGACCACCGTTTGCCGGCTACTCGAACTCGCCCCTTCTTCGGTAGACCGTCATCCTGTCTACGGAAAGCTTAGCGTCCCACCTAGAGAGTGGGCTCGACTTTGTCTGGAAAGAGGCTCCGCCTTTCGCCTCTCTCTCCGAGCGAAAATCGTGCCGTGGCGCAGCCGACAGACCGTGTATCCCTAATCCGAGTCCTTCGATTTACGCAAACGCAATTTGATAAGCTACTCGTACAAGTTGGTGCCTTCCCCTCAATAGAGAGATTCCCCTCACGATAAAATACAGGAAGACATTCGTAATTAAAATGGCTCCTGTGATACTCACGACCCCTGAAGCTTCTCTTCCAATCAATCTGAAGAGGCACTGCAGGAGCAGAATCTGGAGGAGATAGCTAAACAACGAGTATCTCCCAAACAGCTTCAGCGCCGGAGCGAAGCAGTTGACATAAATCCGCTTCTCGGCAACCATGCTGATAGCTTGCACGACAGAAGCAACACCAACGAAATAAATCATCAAATTATCCCGATCAATGACCGTAACTGTGGTCATGTACGCAGCGACCGTCACGCCTGTAAGCAATGCTAGCAACCGCCTGGCATTCTCATGTAAGCTTTCCTGCCTGAAGCAGCCGTAGATAACCCCACCTAAACCTACATTAAGGAATTCCAAATTGAACGGCAAATCCACAATGTAAAACTCAATATAGAAAGACAAAGCAAATACCACACAGACCACCGTTGCTAGTAGAACCTTTGATCTCACCAAGAGGACCAAAATACCTCCAGCCGCCAACGTGTAGGCAATCGGCAGCAGTATTTCAAAAGCTGCTATTCTCCTAGATCCTAAAATAAAGACTTCGTAAAGGTTGCTATAAAAATATTGTATTCCGAGGTTGACACCATTGTAATTTTTCTTCACGACTAGATGCACACACGTATTTATTATAGTGAAGAGAATTATCAATTTAGTGCTTCTAATCAAGAGACGCTGGAGCATCAAGCTCATTCGCTCCCTATATTCTTTAAGGTAGTAGTGAGTTACCGTACTACCTGACAGAAATACGAATGCCCCAGTTACAAAATCGATGTATTTTAAGAATTCCTCACTTCCGCCAAAGTAAGCAACGCTATGATAAATAATCATGACCTCGACGAGAAACCCTTTAACCAGGTCATAGGAATCCTGGCGGCCCGAAAGGCGTGGTGGCTTCGCGGTTTCATTTTCAGGTCCCCGAGATGTTGGATCCATAGGTTTCACCCAACTATTGACCTTCATGCGTCCGATGAGACTCGGTTCAAGAGCTTGAGTGCCCAGGCAATCTTTCACCAAGTCCTGCAGGTTTATTACGGAGGTTAGGGGCGTCGGCTACTAAAAGATTGCGGGTCCGAGAGGATATGCTAGCAACAATTCCCACGAGGAGAAAGATAAGATTGTTATTGAGTGGGCTAGAATGAATATCTGAGAAGACGGCTACGATAATGTAGCAAAGGAAGCAGCCAAGCGTGCTCACCGCATAAGCTCTTTCGAACTCCATTTGCCTTGGCAAATGGCGGTATGTGTTCAGCACCATGCGTATCACGCTGATTAGAAGGATGCCGTAAAGGCTCAACGCGATAGTTCCCATTTGAGCAAAAATTCCGAGGTATTCGTTGTGGTTGCCGTCCCACCCGCCGAATTCTGGAGAGCCAATCATGCGGTGGTAGTCGTCAAACTCATTTCTCATTCGCCCCCAGCCGATCCCGAAAATGGGATTTTCGATGCCCATTTTCAGAGCGACCATATTATTCACCTGTCTATCGACGACTGTATTTTGGCGTTTGCTAAAGAGCGTATCTTGGAAAACGGAAAACTGGCTGACTCCCAAGAAGAGATAGCTCAGAACCACAATTCCAAACAGGATCGTTACCATTCGCCGCATCCTGACCTTGAAAAGCAAAGTTGTCATCAGTGCGGTGGTCAATCCTATCCAGACTCCACGGGTATTTGTCAGGTACACGCCGACCATACCCAGAAGAATGCCAGCGCCGAGCAATTGCTTCGGAAGCGTGCGCTTGGCAACTGACCAAAGCGTTAGCATGTTCATGATACAAACGACAAGGGTCATTCCGAGAACAACAGAATCGAGCAGCGGCCCCCTGGATCTCCCGTAATGGATTCCAAGAGTTGGATCCATGATATAACTGGGCCAGATGAACGCGCTAATACTGTATCGCTCGCAGATCGCAGTCAGGCCCAAGTAGAGTCCAACGAATATCAGAACTTTTGCAAATGCTTGGACTTCGTTTCTGTTGTAGTTAAGACGCGTGACAATAAAATAGAATAGAAAAGGAAAGAGTGAAATGTTCATGACCTGCTGAATCAGCGTACTTTTGTCGGGCTCCGTCAGGTCCATAACCTCGCCTTGTATCAATGAAGCACCGCCGAGGATGGTGAAGGCGAGCATGCAGAATTCAATAGTTTGTAACTTCAGCCTAGCTATTTCACCGCGGCTGTATAGAGCTACAAAGTGAACTAAAGCTAGAATAGCGAGGACTCGGTCCGGACGAACTGGCCAGGAATAATAGAAAAACAGCTGTGAAAGGATGCAGAACGAGAGCAACCGGTATTGGATGTGCTGCCTCCGATGACGCGATGTCATTGACCTTTGATTCTGGAAATGGAACATCTTGACGTGTATCTCTATGTGTTTATCGGGTGAGCAGCTAAAGGTGTTCCTTTAGCGAAGGTCAAAGATTCAAACACGAGCTCTCGGCAACCCGAGGCAGCGATGGCCACTGTAGCGCCGCTGACAACTTCGAGCCCACCGTACTTGCTCTGTCAGCGGTAGAACGTCTGCTCGCTTATGCCGTGGCGCCGGCCGAGCTCGCTTTCCCGCTTCAACGCGGGGTTTTCCCCGCGGGCATCCTGGCCCGAGCGACTCCACATTCAGCGTAGGCCAGTTTTCGGGGAGCAGGTCGCGTGGCCACTCGGTCGAGGGCCGTAAAAGTAGCCGGGGCCTCGTTTCCGACTGGTGGTCCTGAATCGCCTGCATTAGTCTATCGGAACCGTAGATTCGACGGTGGGTCAGTACGTAAGCGCCTGCGTTTCGCCTGGAACTCGAGGAGGACCTTGTTGTAAACGCCGATGATCTTTTCGACGGTAAGGGCCTGGTCGTATTTCGCCATCGCGGCCCGCCGTTCGAACCGCCCGTTTCGGGGCACGTCAAGAGTCTCTCGAAGATTGCGGGCGATTTCGTTGACTTCGTGCGTACAGACCTGCGTTCCCGCAACCCCGCTCAAGATCTCGCGGACGTCGCCAACGTCGGTCGCGACAACAGGGAGATCGCACGCCAGGGCTTCTTTGATGGAGGTTGGGGAGCCTTCCCTGTCCGAGCAGAGAAGCATCGCGTCGGCTGCGCTGTAGTGCCATGGCATTTCGCGGTTCTCAACACCGAAGACCGTAACGAGTTCTGCCCTGATGCCCTCTTCCGTAAGTCGCTCGACTGCCGCTTTTGCCAGATCGTACCTCTTTACGCGACGTCTGGGATCGAACGGGAAAAGGATCAGGTACTTGTCCAACGGCCAGCCCAATCGCGCTCGTGCTTCGTCACGGTTGTAGGGCCTGAATTGGTTCAGATCAACACCGCAAGGAATCACGATCCCAGGGACCCGTTGGCGCATCTCCTCCGACACAACTATGACCGCGTCTGCAAATCGCCAGATTACCCAGCTGCAGAGACGTTCAAAGTGTCCGCCGAGAAGATCGCTTCCGTGCAGCGTCAGAACGAGCGGCGCATGGAAGCGAAACCAAGCAGGAAGTGCCGTGAACCCGTAATGCGCATGCACAATGTCGTAAGGCGTGCTACGCGTCTTTCGAAGAACATCGACGGCACCTTTCAGATAATTCAGTTTGGAGCGGAATCCGAGAATATTGACGACGTCGACCGTATGGCCGAACCGACGCAACTGCTCCGCCTGTTGCCACACGAACGCTCCATAATCTGGCCTCTGAGGGGTGGGGTACATATTCGTGACAAAGAGTATCCTCACCGTTCTGTACTACGGCTGACTGGAAGTTCGAAAAGATCCGCGTCCCTGCGCATTTGCGACCGCCAGCTTGTAAAGCTTTACAGTCTCTTCAACCATCCTCGCGGTCGAAAACTTGCGTCGTAGCCTTGCTTCGCCTGCCTCACCCATATGTCTGGCGATCGCCGGGTTATCGAGCAGGTATTCAATCTTAGCAGCCAGAACGTCCGCGTTCTTCGGTGGCACGAGAAAGCCGGTCTCACCATCTACGACTAACTCCTGTGTGCCGCCTCCATCCGTTGCGACCACGGGCTTTCGCAATGCCATGTACTCCATGATGCTGTTGGAGATTCCCTCTGTGAATGTCGAAAGCACACCAACGTCGAAGGTTTCGACAATCTGCTCGATGTTCTTTCGCTCGCCGAGGAACTTAATCGCCGCGACACCGGCGGCCAGCTCCTTGCTCGCCTGCAAGGTCTCCCCAGCCCCTATGGCGACGAAAACAATGTCGCTCCTTCTCGTGCTTAGCTTGCGTGCCATGTGTATGAACGTAGGGTAGTCCTTAAACCGGTTGAATTCCGCGACCATGCCAACGGTCTTTGTTCCGTCATGTCTAACGTGTCGGCGCGAAACCTCATTCGTCGTGAAGCGTTCGACCCTCGAGAAGTCAAAGCCGTTATAGATAACAACATTCCTGGCTTCTGCTTCCGCAAAGCCTCGGCTCTGAAGACCTGCATAAGAGTTGGCCACCCTATAATCGGACATCTTGGCGAGCAGTTTCTCTACCCGCCAGCGGAAGTCACCTCGGGGAAAGGCGTTTCTGATTGATCCGTTGATTAATGGAATGCTCATCAATCTTGCGAGCGGTATTGTGTAGAAGGACGACATCAGGCCGTTCGTGTGGATCAGGTGTGGCCGGTACTGCCTAATCGTTTGATAGAGCCGATGAAACAAACCCACGTCCCAGCGCACGCGCCGAGTTGCGAAGTCCACGGAAATGCCCAGACCGGCGAGTTGGTCCAAGTAGAAGTCATGGGTGGCAAGGCAGACTACATGGCATTCGAGATCGGATTTGCAACTGAGTCCTTTAATGAGCTCTACGGCTTGCCTTTCCTTCCCGCCTACTCCCAGCGCTTCTATGCAGATCAAAATTCGCAAGCGATCTCCGGGAGGTGGCATGGCAATTCGCTTGTCGCAAAGAACGCTTGGCGCTCTGCTGCTTGGCCTCATGTCCCGTGCATCATGTTCCGCTGAAGATGGCTTGGTGGAGAGTTCAGCCACAATCGGCCGGAGTTGTGTTTGGAATCAGAAAACAATGTGCAGCGATTTCGCGGTGGTTGGCATGTTGACGAGGAGTCGGCCCGCCGCCGTTTGCACCGATGAACCGCCAACCTCCAAATCTCGGGAAGCGCCGCCATTCGTCAACGTAATCCGTCGAGGACAGGGTAGCGGAGGAAAGACCAGGCTCAGATCCGTGTGGCCGTATTTTTCACTCTGGAATGAGCCTCGCCAGACTATGGTCATCTCACCGTTCATCCGTCGTACCTCTGGCCTCAGCCTGTGCCTTGCTTCGCAATAGCTGGCGATTTCGGCCATCGGTGCTACCCAAACGAGTCCTTCCTTTCGCTGGCTATCGATGTACCGCATAATCTGAAGAAGCTCGGTCTCGGCAAGGGAGAGGGGATCAGAAGGATGGAACCAAAGATGAAAGGCAGCACGGCGTGCCACGGCCTGCGCCAAGAATATTTTGACCTTGTCTAGATAATCATAGTGCTTGGGCGTCCGCAGATTCATGCTCTCATAGAACTTGTACACGCCAGAGGGCATTCGCTCGGGGTAGGACAGCCTGACCCGTCGGTCTCGGTGCCGGACAGCAGTGATTGACAAATCGGCGAGCAGGTCATGATACGTATGCCCCATCCGGTTAAACGGATACACCAATGATTTTGGCGTGATACCAAATCGTTGCATCGCGACGACGGACGCTTCGAGCTCTCGGCGTACCAGCATCGGGTCTGAGCAGGCGGGCGAGAAATCTATGTGGCTGAACGAGTGGGTTCCGATCTCATGGTGGACAGGGTTTTCCAAGATGCTCTGGATAATGTCCGGGGCATACCAGAGAGGGTCATATTTGTAGTTGGTGCAGGGATCATGCATGTACCAGTCGCCCGTCCACAACGCGTTGTGGGGAGGACGTGGCATTTCTGGGTGCGCGAGTCCGTGAGAGGACCTAGTGCAGCTTTCAAGAAAGAGATGACCGACGGTGGCCCAGGTTATGGGGAAAGCGCAGCGCTCGAAGATCTGCAGAAGATAGGGGATGTTCTCTCTTTCCCGCCGTCCTCTGTCTCGGGCCATCTCCCTCGGGTGGTGTCGAAAAGCCCAACTCAATTCGAAATCCGCTGAGACACATGCTGCAGCTCGGGCATTGTTCTTAAAGGGCGCGATTGCGATACCATCAAACACACGGGGTTGCGGCTTCGTACCAGGGGTCAAATTCCCTTTAGAGGCAAAGATAGCCTTTAATAAAGCTCTGCTCCGGATTCTCATTTAATTGCCCGCACGGGGAGGTCTACAACAATCGAATGCCTCCTTTGTAGATCCGTTGCAGCGACAGAGCCAAGGATGAGGAAGAGAATCGTGTTTTGGAAGATCATCAAGGAACACAGCTTCAAGAGCTTCACACGCGTCGTTGCTTATTCATATCGTCCAGGGCAAGGGCGGCAAGGGCCGCGCTCTCGCAACGATTGCGCCAGGAGGGGCCGCACGTTTTGTCGCCGCGACCACACTTCGGTGCGACGAGCAGGATTTGCGCCTACCACCGACCCGCTGTGGCCGATGGAATGTTGTAGAGGCCGTTAACTAGAACTCGGCTGCAAAGGATCCCGGGACGTCCGCCCGCCATAGATCCTCGGGGCCGAATCGGAGGGAGCCGGGAGAGAGCTCACCGTCCAGGCACACCCTCAGCCGGCATGCGCGGAGGGTGTTGAGCTTCTGCCAGTCACTATCGACGCGGACGACCTCGTTGCCAAGATCAACGAACACCGCCCCTGTGACGGGGCCAACGTACCCAGTCCCGAGTGCACAAATGTTCATATCAGCACTCAGCGTTCAGGCGATTCGTGACCTGATCGAGATCGGTTCCACGGTGCGGCTGGTCGTCAGGTGTGTTCAGAAGGAACTCACGGATCTCTTGGACGATCGCGCGTTGCTGGTCGATCTCGAGCTGCGGGTACATGGGAAGTGACAGGAGTTGTTCGGCGATCCCTTCCGAGACCGGGAAGTCCTCCTTCTGGAAGCCGAGGTGGCGATAGGCCTCCTGTAAGTGCAGTGGAATTGGATAGTGAATGCCCGTGCCGATGCCGGCGGCGGTCAAGTGCCGCTGGAGGTCGTCACGGTACGATGTGCGAATGACATAGAGGTGATAAACCGACTTGGACCAGGACGGCTGAAACGGCATCGCGACGCGTCCGGCCATCGGCGCGAGCAGTTCGTTGTACCGTGCGGCGCTCTGGCGGCGCTGTTCGTTCCAGC
>WNFT01000915.1_pt1 | contig 29420 bp, 28 predicted proteins | sample 5400191 | NCBI WGS metagenome assembly WNFT01 (sample SAMN13153359, study PRJNA577476) | soil metagenome | isolation source: 80 cm saprolite under Madrone tree | place: USA:California | collected 2016-06-14 | reverse complement strand
CCGTCAATCGATTGAAACCAACTGAAAAATCAGGTGAATTGCTTTTTTTCAGCGGGTGGTTTCAATGCCGCCTTGTGTCGTCTAGTGTCGCGCGCCTCATCACCGCCCTGTAAATGTGCCGTGACCAACTTTTGTGCGTGGGCTGGGAGTATGCCTTTGTACGAGCCATCCAAAACTCCGCTTCTCGACCAAATCCGCACCCCTGAAGATCTGCGACGGTTCGAACCCGGACGGTTGCGCGACATTGCCGATGAGCTGCGATACGATCTCATCAACGCGGTATCCAAGACCGGCGGGCACCTTGGCGCCGGCCTTGGCGTGGTGGAGCTGACGGTTGCGCTGCATCATGTCTTCGATACGCCCCGCGACCGATTGGTTTGGGACGTCGGCCACCAGAGCTATCCGCACAAAATCCTCACCGGGCGCCGCGACCGTATCCGCACGATCCGCCAGGGCGGCGGCCTGTCGGGCTTCACCAAACGCGCCGAGAGCGAATATGACCCGTTCGGCGCTGCCCATTCGTCGACCTCGATCTCCGCCGGCCTTGGCATGGCGGTGGCGAGCAAGATAGAAAATCGCGACAACAACGTCATCTGCGTCATCGGCGATGGCGCGATGTCGGCCGGCATGGCCTACGAGGCGATGAACAATGCCGGTGCCATGGATTCGCGGCTGATCGTCATTCTCAACGACAACGACATGTCGATTGCGCCGCCGGTCGGCGCCATGTCGGCCTATCTGTCGCGGCTATTGACAGGCCGCACCTACATGTCGCTGCGGGAAATCGGCAAGCAGCTTGCCCGCCGCCTGCCGAAATTCTTCGAAAAGCGCGCATTGCGCGCCGAGGAATATGCGCGCGGCATGATTACGGGCGGCACCCTGTTCGAGGAACTCGGCTTCTATTACGTCGGTCCGATCGACGGGCACAATCTCGATCACTTGCTGCCGGTGCTGCGCAATGTGCGCGACGCCAAATCAGGACCGGTCCTGGTCCACGTGGTGACCCAGAAGGGCAAGGGCTATCCGCCGGCCGAGACTTCCGCCGACAAGTATCATGGCGTGGTCGCCTTCGATGTGGCGACGGGCACGCAGACGAAATCCAAGGCCGCGGCGCCCTCTTACACGAAGGTGTTCGCCGAGAGCCTGATTGCGGAAGCGCGCAAGGACGACAACATCGTCGCCATCACGGCCGCGATGCCGTCGGGCACCGGACTTGATCTGTTCGGCAAGGTATTCCCGGACCGCACTTTCGATGTCGGTATTGCGGAGCAACATGCCGTGACGTTCGCGGGCGGGCTTGCGAGCGAAGGTTTCAAGCCATTCGCCGTGATCTACTCGACGTTCCTGCAGCGCGCCTACGACCAGGTGGTCCACGACATCGCCATTCAGCGCCTGCCGGTGCGGTTTGCCATGGACCGGGCCGGCCTGGTCGGCGCCGACGGCCCGACCCACGCGGGCGCGTTCGACGTCGCCTATCTCGGCTGCCTGCCGGGTTTCGTCCTGATGGCGGCCGCCGATGAGGCTGATCTCGTCCACATGGTGGCGACCCAGGTTGCAATCGATGATCGTCCTTCAGGGCTTCGCTATCCGCGCGGCGAGGGCCTCGGCGTGCCGATGCCGAGCGAAGGCCGACCGCTGGAAATCGGCCGCGGCCGCATCCTGCGCGAAGGCGACAAGGTCGCGCTGCTTTGCTACGGCGCGCGTCTTGGGGAGTGCCTGAAGGCTGCAGACGAACTGGCGGGCTTCGGCCTGTCGACGACGGTGGCCGATGCGCGGTTTGCAAAGCCGCTCGACACCGACCTGGTGCTGCGGCTCGCGCGCGAGCATGAGGTCATGATCACCATCGAAGAAGGCTCGATCGGCGGCTTCGGCTCCTACGTCCTGCAGACCCTGGCTGAGACCGGCACGCTCGACCGCGGCCTTAAGCTTCGCACCATGGTGTTGCCCGACATCTTCATCGATCAGGACTCGCCCAACGCCATGTACGCCAAGGCAGCTCTCGACGCCAAGGGCATCGTCGCCAAGGTGTTCGAAGCGCTCGGCAAGGACGCCGTCGCCGGGACAGTGAAGCTCGCGTAATGCGGGAGCGATCGTATCGCGGCGGGCCTTGCGGGCTTGGTTGCAACGACGTCCGCGCGCTTTCACCGCATGTGGGCGTCGGTGCGTGGCCTCGTGGGAGTAGGTAATCTTCGCGCAGATCCCCTCGGAGGCTCTGATGCGAACCCCTCTCATGCTGCTGGCGCTCGCCGCTCATCTGCCGTTCGTTGCGGCTGCGCCGGCGCAGGAGTGGCCGAGCCGTCCGCTGACCATGGTGGTGCCGTTCGCGGCCGGAGGTGGGGCCGACCTCTTGGGGCGTATTCTGGCGCCGCCGCTCTCTGAATTGCTGGGCCAGCCGGTTACCGTCGAAAATGTCGGCGGCGGAGGCGGGATGACCGGCGCCCTACGTGTGTCACGTGCGGCGCCCGACGGCTATCAATTTGTGCTCGGCACGACCGGCACCCACGCGCAGAATCAGTCGCTCTACAAGAATCCCCTTTACCAGGCCGCGACCGACTTCACCCCGGTCGCCCTTATCGCCGAGCAGCCGATCCTGCTCATCGTGCGCAAGGAATTTCCCGCCGACAATCTCGTTGACTTCATCGCGTATGCGAAGGCGAACCAGCAGAAAATGCAGTTCGGCTCAGCCGGGACCGGCTCCGGCGTGCATCTGGCGTGCGTGCTGTTCAATGCGGCGATCGGCGTCGATGTCGTCCACATTCCCTATCGCGGCACCGCGCCGGCGATGCAGGACCTGATCGCCGGCCGGATCGACTACCAGTGCCCCGTCATTACGCCGGTCGTCCCGCAGATCGAGGGCGGATTGGTGAAGGTCCTCGCAACCCTGACGAAGAATCGCACCCCGATATTACCGGACCTGGCAACCGCTCAGGAGCAGGGCCTGACGGATTTCGAAGCCTATATCTGGTTCGCGATTTTCCTGCCCAGAGGAACACCGGCCGATATCGCCCGCAAGCTCCAGCACGCCATCGCGGTGGCGGAAAATCTCCCCGCCGTGCAGGAACGGCTGAAAGACATCGGCGCCGCGCCGATCGCGCCCGAGCGCCAGACGTCGGAATATCTCGCGACATTCGTCAAACGCGAGGTTGCAAAATGGGCCGCGCCAATCCGGGCCAGCGGCATCCGGGTGGACTGAACCGCACCGATATCGGCGCAACGACGCCTTCGTAGGCCGGAGCCAGCCTTTGGCGCGCTGCCGTAGAACGGTGTAGCATTGCCGCATAAACAGGGAGGACGTGATGGCTTACCGAGGCGCGATCGGTGCGTCCGTGCTGGCGGCCGCGTTGCTCATGACTGTCACTGCTTCGCAGGCGTTCGACCAGACCAAGTACCCCGACTTGAAGGGGCAGTGGCGCCGCGGCCCCAATGCCAATGTTGCGGGCGTCCTGGTCGGCCGGTTCAACACTTTCGACCCCACCAAGGGATGGGGCCCGGCACAGCAGGCGCCGCTCACGCCGGAATACCAGGCGCGCTTCGAAGCCAACCTCGCGGACCAGGCGGCCGGCGGCCAGGGCGTCGGCGTGACCTACACCTGTGCATCGCCCGGCATGCCGCGCGTCATCAACGCGTATGGACCGACCGAATTCGTGGTGACGCCGGGGGCGACGCACATTCTGGTCGAAAACATTCACGACTCGCGTCGCATCTTCACTGACGGCCGCGACTGGCCGCACGAGATCATGCCGTCCCTCATCGGCTATTCGATCGGGCGATGGATCGATACCGACGGCGACGGCAAATACGATGTGCTGGAAGTCGAGACGCGCGGCTTTCGGGGGCCGCGGGCGTTCGATGCAAGCGGCATTCCGCTGCACGACGACAACCAGACCATCGTCAAGGAACGCATCTACGTCAACAAGAACAATCCCACCCTTCTTCTCGACGACGTAATCGTGATCGACCATGCCCTGACGCATCCGTGGACGGTGCTCAAGAGCTATCGCCGCGAACCTGCCACGCCGCCGGTGTGGACCGAAAGCGTCTGTTCGGAGAGCAATAACCATGTCCAGATCGGCAACGAGAACTACATGCTGAGCGGGGATGGTTATTTGATGCCGACGAAGAAAGGACAGCGGCCTCCGGACCTGAAATATTTCACGGCGAGCGGCAAATAGGGCCCTGTTCGGGTGAATTCGCGAGAGTTCGTAGCCCGGATGGAGAGACCGCACCTATGCGGTCCCGTAATCCGGGATTGGACTTCGGTGGGCGCCGGCGTTCCCGGATTGCGCTTCGCTCCATCCGGGCTACGCTGCTACCGGCTCCCTACATCACGCCGTGCCCCTTGGCCTTGAGCCGCCGCATGGTGGGTGAGGTGACTTGATCGGAAATCGGAATATTCCAGATCTCTGCCGTTCCCTGGGCATCGAAGTCCCGCATCAACGACGTAAGTTGCGAGAGGTCCCGAAACCGCGGGCGATCGCGCCGAAATCGGTGCGGCCGAAGATGGCGCCGCTGTCGTCGAGGCCGTCCTGGCGCAGCTTGTGGACTTCCGCCCCGTAGGCGCCGTCGTTGAGAACGCATATCAACATGCGCACGCCATGTCGCCTGAGAGTCTCAAGCTCCTGGATGTGCATGATCAAGCTGCCGTCGCCTTCGATCAGCACGACTTTGCCGTTGCTTTTGGCGGCCGCGACGCCGATCGCGATGGAGATCGAATTGCCGATCGCCCCGAACTCCCGCATCACGTGGAACTGTTCCGGTTTGCGGCCGCGCATGTGGGTCTGGAAATAGGCCTGGTGGCCCGAACCGCTCACCATCTCCCCAGTCCTTCGGTATCACGCGATCGAGTTCCGCCACCACATGTCGCGGATCGAATAAGCCCGGTTCGATTGGGAACAGCGCGGTGTCCGGCGCTGCCATTGCGATTCGCTGCGCCAGTTTGGGCGACCGGAATCCGCTTTTCGTGCCGTACCGCACGAGCTCGCGAGCGAGCGCTTCCGCACCGGCTTTCGCGTCTGCCCTCACGAACAGATCGGCGGCCGGCAGGCCGTCCTTCAGACCGCGCGGCCGTTCGTCGATCTGCGCCACAAATGCCCTGGGAAACAGGGCGCCGCCGTCGACCGTGTAGTAAGTGAGACTTGCCCCGATGGCGATCAGGAGATCGGATTCGGCAAACAACTCACGGGCGATCTCGGAGGAAAAGCCGCCCGCAACGCCGATCGAGAAGGGATCGTGATCGAACATTCCGCGCGCCGGCAGCGTGGTCGCCAGCAAGGCGCCGCTCGCCTGCGCCAACGCCTCGATCGCCGCGCGCGCACCGGACCGCACCGCGCCCCGCCCCGCCACGACGATCGGGCGCTGGGCCGCGGCAAGTCGTTCGACCAGCCGATGGAGTATTTCGGAATTAGGCGGCGTGCGGCCGGTCTCAGGGATAAGCGATGACGACGACACATAGTCCGACGATCCCGGCAGCGGGAGCTTCTGGAGATCGTACGGAACGCCCAGCACCGCCGGCCTGCGCTCATAACGCGCCACATAGAAGGCTTCGCGCACCGAGTCATACATGCGCGCGGCGCTGTGCGCCCGTACGTAATGGGCCCCGGTCGCCGCCACTAACGGGGCCTGGTCGAGCGCCTGATTGTACCACCGCGCATTGATCGGGCTTTCGCCGGCAAACACCACCATCGGCACGCCGGCGCGGGACGCCGTGGTCAGTGCCGTTGCGATCTGGGTGACGCCGGGCACGCACGTGACTGTGGCGACCCCGACCTTGCCGGTCGCGCTGTAATACCCCATCGCCATGCCGCACGCGCAATGCTCGTGCCGGGCATGAAACACCCGCATGCCGTCGATCTTCGACATCGCCGTGGCCCAGTGCATGTTGCCGTCACCCATCAGGCTGAACAGGGTATCGACGCCCTCGCGCGCAAAGGCCTGAGCCAGCATTTCATAGATCGGCAGATTGCTCATTTCGGTTCCTGTTTAAGGGAAAAATTTGCGGCACGTATAGACCTCATCCTGAGGAGCGCGCTCTTGCGCGCGTCTCGAAGGATGGCGGCAAGCACTACCTACCCCAACTGGGTCTGTTGATCTCACCTACAGAAGTCGTCGCATAGAATGCGCACTGTGCCGTCGTGCCAATGCAGGCAAACGATTCCAGTCTCCATTGATCATGGCTTCCTTTTTGGCCCGCGACCACCCCTTGACTTGCCGTTCAGCTGCAACAGCATCGACAATGGTTTCGAAGTGCTGGGCGAACACCATCGTGACTGGGCGCCGTGTCGACGTAAAGCCGCCATGGAGGCCGGTATTGTGTTCGCCAAGCCGTTCATCGAGACTCTTTCGCGTAGTTCCAACGTAGTACCTGTCATCGGCACAACGCAGAATGTACAGGTACGCCCCGGAACTCATACGTTGCCTCATCTCTTGACACCATGTAATCGGCGCACGATGACCAAATCCGAAGGATACTGCAAGGAACTTCAAGAACGAGAAGAACGCCGAACCTGCGTCTCTCATCTCATGCCGGTGGCCATCCTTCGAGACGCGCGCAAGAGCGCGCTCCTCAGGATGAGGTCGATAGTGATCTTTCGGCTGATGGTCGGTGAATGAAAACGCGAGCCGCCTTCCCGCCTCGCCAGCGCGCCGATGTCCTGCTCGTCGAACGTGGCTTGTTCGAAAGCCGCGCCAAGGCCCAGGCCGCGATCGCGGCCGGCCTCGTAACGGCGGACACCGTGCCGGTGCGCAAGGCGTCCGAGGCGATCGCGGTCGATGCGGCGCTGGCAGCCGAACCAGCCTTTCCGTGGGTGTCGCGGGGGGGCGTCAAGCTTGATGGCGCGCTTGCCCGTTTCGGCGTTGCCGTCGCGGACCGCGTCTGTCTCGATGTCGGCGCCTCGACCGGCGGATTTACGCAGGTGCTCCTGGCCCGCGGCGCGCGGCGCATCTATGCGGTCGACGTCGGCACCGGCCAGCTTCATCCGCACCTGCGCGGCGAGCCGAAGGTCGTGTCGCTGGAGCACACCGACATCCGCACCCTCGATCCAAACCGGCTCGGCGAACGGCCCGATTTCATGACCATCGACGTGAGCTTCATCTCCCTTAAATCCGTGCTGCCCGCCGCCTTCGCGGTTGCTGGCCGGCCGGCCCATGTCCTCGCCCTGGTGAAGCCGCAGTTCGAAGCGTCGCGCGCCCATATCAAGAAAGGAATCGTGCGCGATCCGGCCGTCCATGAGGCCGTCGTCGCTGACGTCGCGGCCCACGCCGCGTCGCTCGGCTGCCGCGACATCGTGAGCTTTCCTTCCCCGATTGCCGGCGGCGACGGCAACCTTGAATTCTTCGTCGGGGCAAAGCTTGATTGAGCGGCTTGCCATCAAGGGTCTCGGCGCGCGCGGCGACGGTATCGCGTCGTCGGATGCGGGCTCGATCTATGTGCCGTATACGCTGCCGGGCGAAATCGTCGAGGTCGATCCGTGGCCCGGCCATCCGGATCGGCGCAACCTGCTGCGCGTCGACGCCGCAAGCCCCGCGCGCGTCACGCCGGTCTGCCCGCATTTCGGCGTATGCGGCGGCTGCGCGCTCCAGCATTGGGATGCCGCGCCCTATCGCGCCTGGAAGCGCGAGGCCGTGGTGGCGCAGCTGCGGCATGCCGGCATAACGGCGAGCGTTGCCGACCTCATCGATGCCCATGGGGAGGGCCGCCGCCGCGCCGTATTGCATGCGCGGCGCGCCACTCACGACATCCTGGAAGTCGGCTTCGCGGCACTCCATGCCCACCGGATCATCGCGATCGATCGCTGCCCGATCCTCGCCCCCGGTCTTGCCGGCGTCATCGAGGCCGCCTGGGCGATCGCCGAAGCGCTCAAGCCCACCGCAAAGCCGCTCGACATCCAGGCGACCGCAACCGATGCAGGTATCGACGTGGATGTGCGCGGCTCCGGCCCGCTGACGCCGCCGCTTATCCTGGCGCTCGCCGGGGTGGCGGAGACTCATAAGCTCGCACGCATCACCCGGCACGGCGAACGCGTAGCCCAGCGCACCACCCCCACGGTGCGGATCGGACGCGCCACTGTGGCGCTTCCGTCGGGCGCATTCCTGCAGGCGACAGCCCTCGGCGAAGAAACGCTGGCGCGGCTCGTGCTCGCGCACGTGGGCAGCGCCAAGGCGGTCGCCGACCTGTTCGCCGGCGTCGGACCGTTCGCGCTGCGGCTGGCCGAGCGCGCCCGCGTGCTCGCGGCCGACAGCGATGCCGGCGCCATCGACGCCTTGCGCCGCGCCGCCGCTGCCACCAGCGGATTGAAGCCGATCAAGGCGGAGGTCCGCGACTTGTTCCGCCGTCCGTTCGTCGCGCCGGAACTCGCCGGCCTCGACGCCGTGGTGTTCGATCCGCCGCGCCAGGGCGCCGAAGCGCAGGCGCGCGAGCTTGCCAAAAGCCGCGTCCCGGTCGTCGTGGCGGTGTCGTGCAATTCCGTCACCTTTGCACGCGACGCCAAAATCCTGATTGACGGCGGCTATCGCCTCGGTGAGGTGACGCCGGTCGACCAGTTCCGCTATTCGGCCCATGTGGAGATCGTGGCGCGATTGGCGAGGTGAGCGGCGGGAGTCGACGCTTGTTAATCAAGCGCCTATGTTATATTTAGATATAATACACAAATACCGTCTGCAATGACTTCTTCCTAAGATTATCACGTCACTCGTGAAAGGGTCTCATGTCATGTCTCATGCTGTACGACTTCGAAAAGTTGGGGGCTCAGTCATGCTCGCGATTCCCAAATCCATGCTCGACGCACTCGACCTTTCTGCCGATGCTTCCGTCGGCCTGTCGATCAAGTCAGGGCGACTTGTAATCGATCCGAAAAAGCGGCGCCGCTACTCTCTCGATGAACTGCTGGCGCAGTGCAAGCCGTCGGCTCGGCGTTCGCCTGAAGATCGGGATTGGCAAACGAACCGAGCGGTCGGTCGTGAGCTCATCTGATGGAGCGCGGCGATGTATTTCTTGTCTCGCTCGACCCGGCCACCGGACATGAGCAGCAGGGTAGGCGACCTGTTCTCGTGATATCGCCGGGCAAATTCAATCGCCTGACCGGTGTGCCCATTGTTTTACCGATCACAAGCGGAGGCAGCTTTGCTCGCACGGCAGGCTTTGCAGTGTCGCTTATGGGGGCCGGCACGCAAACGACCGGCGTCGTGCGTTGCGATCAGCCGCGTGCGCTTGATCTGCGGGCCAGGGCAGCCAAAAAGCTTGAGGCGGTTCCGGACGACATCGTCGAGGAGGTGTTGAGCAAGGTCATTCCTCTTTTCGAATAACCCAGATGCGCAGCGCGTTTTCACCGAAGCGGCGGCACGCATCGAACCTGGAGCCTCTCATGAAAATAGCCCTCTACGCCGTTGCCGCCGCCACCCTCGCGACCGCTTTTGCCCCCGCGGCCGGTGCTGCCGAGATCAAGGTGATCGCCTCCAATGCGGTGCGGGAACCCTATCGCGAACTCGTGCCGATCTTCGAGAAGAGCACCGGACACAAGGTGGCGATCGACTGGGGCGGCACTGTCGATATCGTCAAGCGGGTCGGCGGCGGCGAGATTGCCGATATCGTCATCATTCCGGCCGCACGCATCGACGACTTCGTCGAGCAACGCGTGCTCGCGGGACGTACCGATCTGGCGCGGTCAGGCGTCGGCGTCGCCGTGCGGGCCGGCGCACCGCGGCCCGATATTTCTTCTGCCGCGGCGCTGCGGAGCGCCCTCCTGGCTGCGAAGTCGATCGTGTTGTCGTCCGGGCCGAGCAGCGTTTACCTGCCGACCTTGTTTCAGAAGATGGGAATCGCCGATGAGCTGAAGCCGAAGATCATCCAGATCGGTCCGGGGCTGCCGGTCGGCGAAACGATTGCGCGCGGCGAAGGCGAGATCGGCTTTACCCAGATGAGCGAGTTGATGTCGGTCAAGGGTATCGATTATCTTGGCCCGCTGCCGGCCGAGGTTCAGTTCGTCACGGTATTTTCCGCGGGCCTCCACACCGCAGCCCCGGCGCCCGACGCCGCCCGCGCGCTACTGAAGTTCCTCACCGCGCGGGAAGCCGCGCCGGTGCTTAGAAGCCATGGCATGGAGCCGGGCTGAGATGCGGGGTCAGGTGCTTGGTAAGCACATCCTTGGCGTCCCGCGCCGTCGTGTCACCCCGTAGGTAGGAGTCCAGCCGCTGCTCACTCTCTTGCGCCCAGGCTCCGTCGACATCGGGGTCCGGCTTGTCCAAAGTGGCCAGCAAGTGCTCAACCAGCCTGACGCGATCAGCAGCAGGCAGACGCCCTGCCTCTTCGGCGATCGATGCAATTCGTGTATTCATTGATGTATCTTATCACAAGCGATTGGACCTGGCATGTGCCGCAGCATCAAAACCCTGCACAACTTCGAACCGCCGGCGACGGAGGATGAGATCCGGGCGTCTGCCGTCCAGTTCGTCCGTAAGCTCAGTGGCTTTGCCCATCCCTCCCAGGCGAACCGGGTCGCCTTTGACCACGCGGTGGATCAGGTGACCGCGGCGGCGCACGAACTGCTCGGCGCCCTCGTCACCAACGCGCCGCCGCGCGATCGCGAGGTGGAGGCGGCGAAGGCGCGCGCCCGGGCGGCGGAACGTTTCCATCCCTCCTCGGCGCGATAAAACGGTTGGACGGGCCGCGCTTGTTTACCTGAAATCCACCCCGCCCCAGCGCTGCTGCCACATCTGCTCCCCGATGGTGCAGGAAATGCGCGGCTTGTTGGCGGCGGCCGGGATAACGCGTGGCGCAACTTCGCGGCTGGCGATCTCCTGCACCAGCTTGGTGCGGGTCGCCTCGCGGAACTGGCCGCGCTCCCGAATCGGGATCACGAAGGCGCCGGGGCCGCCGATCACGCAATCCTCATAGTAGATGTCGAGGTCCTCGATATCCATGGTGGCGGGCGAAGGACGCTTGAGCAGGATCGGCAGGCCGTTGATGGTGATGCCGCGCTCCAGCACCGTATCGCGCACGATCGCCACCGGATCGCCCTGGTTATTGACGCCGTCGCCCGATACGTCGATGACGCGGCGCAGGCCGCGAAATCCTGAGGCTTCGAACAGCGGCAGGGCGAAATGCAGCGCGCCGGAAATCGAGGTCCGGTAGGCGCGCCGGTAGGGGACAGCCGCGATCGCGTCGGTGAACGCCTTGGCGGCGACGGGACCGTCGATCAGCCGCCACGGCACCACGATCCGCTGGTCGGCCGCGCCCGCCCATTCGAAATACGTCACCGCGATCCTGCCGTGCGCGCCTTGCTGCAAGGCGTTGAGGAACTCCGGCGAGGTCAGGCCGACGATATAGCCCTCGCGCTGGAGCGCCTGCTCGTCCGGATCCATCGAGTAGGACACGTCGACCGCAATCACGAGCTCCACGTCCACATCGGTGGTGGCCGCGGCGGACGGCTTGCCGCGCACCTGAGCTGCGGCCTCCTCGATGACAGGATCGCGTATTCCGGACATGGCCACGGCGAGCGCCAAGCCGCCAATCGCGGCGAAAAGCATCGTGTGTGCGCGCATGGTCTTCTCCGCACCTGATGCCGCCATGGTGACATGCCTGCGCGAACAAGGAAAGCGGCTCGGAACGGGGACGGGGCGGCGCCGGAGGTATGCGGCGGGGCCTCGTTTGGATCGCTGTCCTACGCGATCGGCTCGGTGGCGACGATCTCGATGCCGAAGCCGGCGAGACCCACATAGTGGTGGTCGGCGGAGGCCAACAGGCGAATCGAGGAAATGCCGAGGTCTTTGAGGATTTGCGCGCCGAGGCCGATTTCGCGCCACTGCCGCTGGCGCGCGGCTTCTGCCCCGCGGTCGCCATCCTGCGGCAGCGCCGATACCGGCACGCCGGCCGAGCCGTCTCGCAGGAACACCAGGACGCCGCGCCCCTCCTTGGCGAACCGGCGCAGTGCGCCGTGCACTTCCGGGGCGCCGCCGAAAATATCGCGCAGAATGTTGGCGCGGTGCAGCCTGGTCAGGACGTCGCGGCCATCGCCGATGCGGCCGTGCACCAGCGCCATGTGGTAGACCTTGTCGAATGGCGTCACATAGGCATAGCCCTTGAGGGTGCCGATCTCCGTCGAGACCGTGAACTCGTTCACCCGTTCGACCAGCTTTTCCCGCACCTGCCGGTAGGCGATGAGATCCGCGATGGTGATGCGCTTGAGGCCGTGCGCCTCGGCGAACCGTTCCACCGCGGCGCCGCGCATCACGGTGCCGTCGTCGTTCATGAGCTCCGAGAGTACGCCGACCGGGGGCAGGCCGGCGAGCCGGCACAGATCGATGCACGCCTCGGTATGGCCGGAGCGCATCAGCACCCCGCCCTCGCGCGCCACCAGCGGAAAGACGTGGCCGGGGCGGACGAAGTCGGCGGCGCCGCTGTTGGGATTGGCGAGCGCCCGCACCGTGTTGGTGCGCTCCTCCGCCGAAATGCCGGTAGTAAGTCCGTGGCGGACATCGACCGAGACCGTGAAGGCGGTCCCGAGGGGCGCATCGTTCAAGGCCACCATGGGATCAAGATGCAGGCGCTTCGCGTCCTCGGCCGACAGCGGCGCGCACACGATGCCGGAGGTGTGGCGAATGATGAAGGCCATCTTCTCGGGTGTGCAAAGCGAAGCGGCGACGAACAGGTCGCCTTCGTTCTCGCGATCATCGTCGTCGGCCACCACGACGATCTCGCCGCGCCCGAAGGCGGCGGCGACCTCCTCGACATGGCACTGAGATTCTCTGGTTGTCATCTAGGCCCCTTCGAACGGCCAAGCCGGGCTTTCACCTCCCTCTGGAGGGGGGAGGTCGGCCCGCGTAAGCGGGCCGGGAGGGGTGACAGCGCTTCAACATTCTCTGCAAATGGGGCTACGCCGCCACCCCACCCCGGACTGCCTTCCGCAGTCCGACCCTCCCCCTGCCGAAACCGCGTATACGCGGGTTTCGGCCACTCAATAAAGTGATCGAAATCGGCAACAGCCGATTTCGATTGGGGAGGGTGGTCAAATGACCTCAGCTGTCGACACTCCGGTCGGCTCACGCTTGTGTCCTCGTGAACGGCCAGGCCGGGTTTTCACCCACCTGCCCGCGGTGACGCAGATAGTGATCGGCGAGCACGCACGCCACCATGGCCTCGCCGACCGGCACCGCCCGGATGCCGACGCAGGGGTCGTGGCGGCCCCTGGTGGCGATCTCGGTTTCGCGGCCGTAGCGATCGAGGGTGCGGCGCGGCGTCAGGATCGAGGAGGTCGGCTTGACGGCGAACCGCGCCACGATCGGCTGGCCGGTGGAGATGCCGCCCAGGATGCCGCCGGCGTTGTTGGAGAGAAAACGCGGCTTGCCGTCATTGCCCATGCGCATCTCGTCGGCGTTCTCCTCCCCGGATAGGCTAGCTGCCGCGAAGCCGGCGCCGATCTCGACGCCCTTCACGGCATTGATGCTCATCAAGGCGGCCGCAAGGTCGCTGTCGAGCTTGCCGTAGACCGGCGCCCCAATGCCCGCCGGCACGCCCTCGGCGATCACCTCGATGACGGCGCCGATCGAGGAGCCCTGGCGACGGATGCCATCGAGATAAGTCTCGAAGAACTTCGCCATCGCGGCGTCCGGACAGAAGAACGGGTTGCGCGAAACCTCGTCCCAATCCCAGTTGGCGCGATTGATCGGGTGCGGCCCCATGGCGATGAGGGCGCCGCGAACCGTCATGCCGGGCACGATCTTTCGCGCCACCGCGCCAGCCGCCACTCGCGCGGCAGTCTCGCGCGCCGATGACCGCCCGCCGCCCCGATAGTCGCGCAGACCGTATTTGGCATCGTAGACATAGTCTGCATGGCCGGGGCGGTAGAGATCGCGGATCTCGGAATAATCCTTGGAACGCTGGTCGACGTTCTCGATCATGAGCGCGATCGGCGTTCCGGTCGTAACCTCAAGTCCCGTCGCGTCGTCCGTCATCACGCCGGAGAGTATCTTGACCTCGTCGGGCTCGCGGCGCTGCGTGGTAAAGCGCGACTGGCCGGGGCGGCGGCGATCGAGATCGTGCTGAATATCGGCGGCCTTGAGCGGAATTTTCGGCGGGCATCCGTCGACCACGCAACCGATCGCGGCGCCGTGGCTCTCGCCAAAGGTAGTGACCCGGAACAGATGGCCGAAGGTATTGTGGGACATAAGGTTTCGCCTGCCGGCAGGCTTGGTAGCCCGCGCCGCGGGCGGGGTCAATTAGCGCGATGTGAACTGCGCAGACCTCGCGGCGGGTCCTGTTGCGAGCTTGAGGCCAATGCCATCTCGACTTAGAGGGAGAATACATTGACGCAGAGAGGTATCGTGAGAAAGAAGACTCGTCGAAAATAGCGAGGCAGCCGCGGATCACGCTTGCAGCGAAACCCAGGAACGGCGTTTTTGCCGTATTGATAGGGCGGCCCTGGATCTCGCTTAAGTTTATCATCCGGCCGGACCCGGTGGCTCCATCCGGGCTACCGGCCCTTACGCCTCCTCCGCGTCGTCGCCGCCTTCTTCGCCGGCCAGTATCTTCTCGGCGATCAGGCCGGAGTTCTGCCGGATCGCCGCCTCGATGCGGGATGCGACGTCGGGATTGTTGCGCAGGAACGCCTTTGCGTTCTCGCGGCCCTGGCCGATGCGCTGGCTGTCATGGGAGAACCATGAGCCGGATTTCTCCACGATGCCGGCTTTGACGCCGAGATCGATGATCTCGCCCATCTTGGAGACGCCTTCCCCGTACATGATATCGAACTCGACCTGCTTGAACGGCGGCGCCAGCTTGTTCTTCACCACCTTGACGCGGGTCTGGTTGCCGACCACCTCGTCGCGGTCCTTGATGACGCCGATGCGGCGGATGTCGAGGCGCACCGAGGCGTAGAATTTCAGCGCATTGCCGCCGGTCGTGGTCTCCGGGCTGCCATACATCACGCCGATCTTCATGCGGATCTGATTGATGAAGATCACCATGGTGTTGGAGCGGCTGATCGAGGCGGTGAGCTTGCGCAGCGCCTGGCTCATCAGCCGTGCCTGCATGCCGGGCTGGTTGTCGCCCATCTCGCCCTCGAGCTCGGCACGCGGCACCAGCGCGGCCACCGAATCGATCACCAGGACCTCGACCGCGCCGGAGCGCACCAGCGTGTCGCAGATTTCCAGCGCCTGCTCGCCGGTATCGGGCTGGGAGATCAGGAGGTCGTCGATATTGACGCCGAGCTTGCGGGCGTAGACTGGGTCGAGCGCATGCTCGGCGTCGATGAAGGCGCAGATGCCGCCGCGCTTCTGGGCTTCGGCGACGCAATGGAGGGCGAGCGTGGTCTTGCCCGAGGACTCCGGCCCGTAAATCTCCACCACCCGCCCGCGCGGCAGGCCGCCGATGCCGAGCGCGATATCGAGCCCGAGGGAGCCGGTCGAAATCGACTCGATCTCGATCGGCTTGCCGCCCTTGCCGAGCCGCATGATCGAGCCCTTGCCGAACGCGCGCTCGATCTGGGACAGCGCGGCGTCAAGCGCCTTGGTTTTGTCCATTCCGCCCCCTTCGACCACACGTAGTGAGCTCTGGGCCATGCTTGCCTCCTTATGACTGGAATTCGCAGACCGGCAACACCCTTGTTGCCATCATCCACCCTGCTGCCAGCAAGTGAATTGCTTGTACACGATTTGTTCCAGGTTCGCAAGATGCGTATTTATACCTTGACAGCATTTACCGGCTGGATTAAGATATCCCACGATCGCACGTAGGGGATATTACGATGGCCGAATGCACCTTCAAGCAGTTCCAAGAGATGTACCCGAGTGATGACGTTTGCCTCGCGAAACTTATGGAAGTGAACTATGGCGGAACCGAAATCGTCTGCCCCGGCTGTGGCGTCGATTCCAAGTTCCATCCGCTGAGCAAGCGACGCGCTTTCGTGTGCCAGTACTGCGGGCACCACATTTACCCGTGCGCTGGCACGATCTTTCACAAGTCGCGAACCAAGCTCACCGAATGGTTCTTCGTCATGTACCTCATGACCAGCACGCGCCATGGCGTTGCCGCCAAAGAGGTAGAACGGCAGCTAGGTGTGACCTACAAGTGCGCGTGGCGCATGTGCCATGAACTGCGGAAGCTGATGGCGAGTGCAGATTTTGGTGGTCCGCTCGGCAGTGGCGGCAAGCACGTTGAAATTGACGAAACGGTTATGGGCGGCTATCAGAGCAACCGCGAACGTCGCACCAAGGGATCAAATAAGAGTCTTGTATTCGGCATGGTCGAGCGTGACGGCAAATTGCGTGCTGGGCCAATCCCGAACCTCTCGCAAGACACCCTGGAATCCATCGTGCGTGGTCATGTGGTTGAGGGGACGCGGATCAGCGCAGACGAATGGGACTCCTACAACGATCTAAAGCACGGCTACCACTTGTCCCGCGTGAACCACAGCCAAAAAGAATACGTGCGTCGTGAGGTTCGCATGATCGACGACATCACGTTCGTGTTCGAAAAGATTCACACTAACACGATTGAGGGACACTGGGGGCATTTCAAGCGCGCCGTACTCGGAACGCACGTTCACATCAGCGCCAAGCACATGTGGAAATACGTTGCAGAGTTCACCTACCGTCGGAATTACCGACACTCGCACATGACTATGTTTGATCGTCTTGTGGCCGCTTGCGGGCTGCCACGTCTACAAGACGCTTGAAATCCTCTAGGTGATTGGGATTGGCGTCGTCGCCCGATTTCTCGGAAGACTCAGAAACCCCGGAAGGACGGGCAGAAGTAGGCTTATATCCTGAATCCTTCCGCTTCGCTCGGATCGTCGCCATGCGAGCCTCTTTCAGTTCGTCGCGATCAATGACTTCTTTGATTAGTTCAATCGGCAAACCGATTGCAATCCCAGCATTAAAGTCCGCGTCTTTAGGAATTATTTTTTCGGCGTCGTCATCCGAAACAAAGTCATTAGCGTATTGGCCGCTGTGACTGCCTTGCATCATGCCGGCGAGAAGATAGGGCACTTGAACGTGCCCTTGCTCGCTTATGCGTAAACCCCAATTTCCCCGTTGGCGCTGCGGTCTCGTATGCAAAAAAAACGGCGAGCCGCTCGTGCCTCCTAAAGATCGAGTTTCTAGCAAAAACGCTGGTCTTGTCGGCGACCCTCCCCATACTGGTTCTTCTGCCATCGCGGCCATCGTTGCTATGCGAACGACCGGAATGTTTTTCTTGTCTCCGATACGCCCGATGAACGCGCCGATAATGAAAACTTCGTCACCAAGACTGAAGCCAAATTCGGGATACTTGTCAGGAGTAAGCGCAATGTTCTCGTAATGCATGTAGCTGATAGCAAGTTGATCATCGGCGTCCCATTCTGCGTTTCTGAACGGGTACACACAAATATCGACCGACCTAGACTTATGCGAAATCCAGTCGCCTCTTATTGTTGGGACGGTTTTTGGAGGACCGTTTTTCCGGTTCATCCGCAAGTAGATTTTTTCTGGATTCGGTTCATCCGAGCGCCTAGCAATGAACGGCTGAACAACATGCGCGCACGTGACGACGTAGATGAAATCCAGGTCATCCTCTGTCACGGCCAGAAAGAAACACGTTCCTTCGGCGTAAAATCCGCTTTCGGTGGGTGTCCCAAGGAACGCGGTAGTCATTAAGACGTGCCAATGGACTTGCATGTCGGCGGCTTCTTTTTCCGCCATGATCCAACTCGGCACGGCGGGAGCTAATCGGTCCTGCTCCAACATGCGCGCAACCCTTAAATGCTGTCAAGGGATTGCGTTGCGTTATTCGCCAACGCAATCCTCGGTTGTTTAAACCGTTACATGCCGTCAGGGTATAAATACGCGCAAGATGTTCTTGCAGGGGGTGTGGGTGCTGGCCGGGTTTGAGCCATAGTGGCCGGACGGGGGGGGGCTGGTCCGGTGGTGTGACTTGTCAGGGGAACCCGGCGCGCATATGTCTCACGCATATGCGTGGAGGCACCATGGCTGAGCACAGGCACGTCAGACTATTCCGGAACGGCCACAACCAGGCAGTGCGCATTCCCGTCGAATTCGAGCTGCCGGGCGACGAGGCGATCATGCATCGCGACGGCGATCGCCTGGTGATCGAACCCGTACGCAAGCGCGGCTTGGTCGCCTTGCTCAAGTCGATGAAGCCGCTGGATGAGGATTTTCCTGAGATCGACGATCCTGTGCCGGCGCCGGAGAGCGTACTTTGACCCGCTACCTGCTGGACACGAACATCGTTTCCGACCTGATTAAGAATCCACAGGGCAAAGCCGCGAAGCGGATTGCCAGGGCAGGCGAGGACAACATCTGCACCAGCATCATTGTGGCCGCCGAACTGCGCTACGGAGCTACAAGAAGGGGCTCAAAGCGTCTCGCCAAAGCCGTCGAAGACCTGCTCGGCGAGATCAACGTGCTGCCCTTCGATGTTCCGGCCGATGCCGAATACGGCAGAATCCGCTCGCAACTGGAAGCGGCTGGCAAGACCATCGGCAACAACGACATGCTGATCGCTGCCCACGCCACTGCGACCGCGGCTACGATCGTGACCGCCAATGCCGGCGAGTTCAAACGCATCGGCGGACTCGCTGTCGAGAATTGGCTCGCTTGAGAAAGAACGGACTCGGCGCGTAGCCCGGATTGAGCCCAGCGAAATCCGGGACCGCCTACCATTGCGGCAAGGCCGCTAGTGGCCGGTTTCCGACGCGACTGACCGGATTTGAAATTGCGAGTGGCCTAGTTTGACGGATTGTCCCCAGGCGGAGGCGGTCCGCCGAAAGACCTCCAGTTATCCATTGCGTCCCTATTTGGCTTGACCTTTAAACCTTGCCGGAACGCAAAAATAATGAAGCCCACAAGCAGGATCCCTGCTCCAACACCTATCCATTGTGCAAACGTCATGGCGACTCTCAAAGGCCGAAAAGGACCAGCACCGGGCGTGTGGGGTGCGGGCCTTTTTTGCGCGGAATGGTTCCCTTTAGGAGCGCGTAGCCCGTATTGAGCGCAGCGAAATCCGGGACCGCCTTGTCATTGTGGCAACGCCGACCCCGGGTTTCGCTCGCGCTCAACCCGGGCTGCATGCTGCGGACAAATCGAATTGACCCGTCGTCCAGGCGCCCAGGCTCAAGCCCCCGCCCGGCGGCGAAACATCAACATGGCCTCGACGCGATTCCTCACCTTGGACTTTCGCATGATGCTCGTCATGTGATGTTTGACGGTCCTCTCGGTGAGCGCAAGGCGGTTGGCGATCTCCTTGTTTGTCATGCCGCGCGAGACCAGGGACAGAATCTCCTCCTCGCGGCCGGTGAGGTCTTTCTCCGGTTTGCCGGCGACAACCTCGGGGCGCTCGGCCATCGCAATGAGCAACCGCGCCGCGAGACTTGGCGCCACATAGGAGTGGCCGTTGAAGATGGCGCGCACTGTTTCGACCACCTCGGCGCCGCTCATCCCTTTGAGGATGTAGCCTTGCGCACCGGCCTTGAGCGCGCACGCAACGTCGAGCTCGCTTTCGGAGGCGGTGAGCATCACGGTCCGCACGCCCGGAGACGTCCGCGCAATGCTGGCGGCCGCATCAAGCCCGTCGCCCGGCAAGCTGATATCGAGCAGCATGACATCGGGGCGAAGCTCCTGCGCAACCCGCAGAGCGTCGGCAGCAGTCGCGCCCTCGGCAACGACTTCGATATCGTCCATGCAGGCGAAAATCTGCACGGCGCCTTCACGAAACATCGGATGGTCATCAATGACTGCGATGCGGATCGCGTCAGGCATCTACATCTCCTCTGGGAGAATTGATCGAAACGACGGTTTTGGCCACGCGAAGCGGTGCCCGCACCCGCATGACTACGACTCGATGAGACACCTAAAGAAAGATACCTGCCCCGCTGCACGTCGGTGACGCAGTTGCGGCATCCTGAAGATTTCTTCTCATTTTTGCGGCTCCCCAGTCACGGCCGGAAACTCCTTCCTCCCGCGGCTCACTATTGCTTGGTATTTTTCTTTCCGCCGAAGTCCCCACACACGACCGTAGAAAAATCTCATGGCGGCCAGATGTCAAGCAATCTTCAAGTCTCAACGGTGCTGTGGTAACGTTAAGTCTCTGTCATGCGGTCACCCATTTATCGCCACTAAATCATCGTTCGATTGCCGCCAACGGGCGGCGGCAGCTACGGTGCCGGCGGTCGCGAAACCCGCGGGGGCAGACTGCACGACGGCCAAACGGATGCGGGAATCAAGCAAAGACGATCTCGGGGATCCATGATTTTGCCAATTGCCGCCCTGCCGCCAACACGCATCGCCGCGAGCGTGAGGCGCGCTCGCGTCCGCCGGCATGGCGCCGTGCGCTCCGGCGTTTGCGCAGGATTTACCCTGATCGAAGCTGTCGTTGCGCTTGCGGTCGTCGCGATAACGCTGACGGCGATTGGCGCCGTTGCGACGACGTCGGCGCGCGGCACGCGCTCGCTTGAGCAACATCTTGCTCTTGTCGAGACGACCCGCATCGTTGCCGCCACGCTTCCGAAGGACAACGAGGCCGCTCTCGACGGCCTGTCGGGAGAAATTCTCGGCCACCGGTGGCGCATCTCACTCGCGCCCTTTGTCGGCAGCGGCATCAATCAGATTCCCGATTCGCCATGGATTCCACAGACCGTCGTGGTGCGCGTGCGGTCTCCCTCCGGCGCGGTCTACGGATTCGAGACCGTCCGCCTGCTGCGCCGGCCGGTTCAATGACGCTCATTCGTCGACACAGGCGGTCCGGCGTTGCAGGATTTACCCTCCTTGAGGCACTCATCGCCACGACCTTGATGGGGATGGTACTCGCCGCCATCGGGGCGATCACGGCCCAATGGCTGCCGAGCTGGAACCGCGGGTTCATGCGCGTTCAACGCAGCGAGCTGTTCGCGGTCGCCCTGGATCGCCTTGCTGCCGACCTGTCGGCGTCCGAGTTCATCACCCCCAATCGTGAGTCCAAGCTCCCGATCTTCGAGGGCACCGCATCGGCCGTCACGCTGGTGCGGTCGGCGGTCGGCCCCAATACCGGGGGAGGTCTCGAAGTCGTAAGGATCGCCGAGAGCGCGGACCGCCAGGGGATCGCCTTGGTGCGCACGCGAACTGCGTTTGCGCCATTCGGCCTTGGCGACGTCGCCGCCGATCAATTGAACTTCTCCGATCCGGTGGTGTTGCTCCGCGCCCCGTTCCGGGTTTCGTTTTCCTATTCGCCGGGCGACGGTTCCTGGTCGGACACGTGGCACAATTCCGCCCAGCTGCCATCGGTCGTCAGATTTCTGGTTAGCGACTTGACGACCGGACGGACGCTCGCCGTGTCCAGCGCCACGATGGTACACGTCGAGTTGCCGGCGGATTGCGCCGGCGGGACATCCCAAGCTTGCGGTTCGCAATCCTCCCCCACCGCCAACGCTCCGGGCGCGCCGGCCGATGCCGGCGCGGAGGCCAAGGGCAACGCGTCGCGGCGCCCATGACCATGCGCACGCCTCGCCGCGCTTCACGCCAAGCGACCTCGAGCGGATTCATTCTGGTTGCGGCGCTCTGGATCATTGCGGCGTTGGCAACGCTGGCATCGATATTTTCGATCTATCTCGCGAACACCGCCGCGTCTCTTTCGCTCAACGACAGCACAGTTCAGTCCGAGGCCCTGGTGGTCGCGAGTCTCGAGCTGACGGCCTATCAACTGTCGGGGCCGCAGCCGGCTGCGCCGCCGGCCCGTGGGGACGCCAATGTTCCTCCCCGTCCGACCCGTGGGGACTTCGGTTTTCGGCTGGGGCGCGCCGATGTGGCGGTGAATTTCATAACTGAAGCCGCCCGAATCGATCTGAATTTCGCCTCGCCGCAATTGCTGGCAAGCTTCTTCGCAGTGCTTGGCACCCAACGCCAGGAGGCTGAACAATATGCCGAACGGATCGCGGGCTGGACCAAGAAGCCGAAAGCGACATCAAGCGCCGCGGCTGCCGAGGACAATGAGGAAGCCCTCTATCGTGCGGCGGGACGCAGCTATTCGCCGCGCGGAGGCCCGTTCGCGCATATCGACGAATTGTCGCTGGTGATCGGCCTGCCGCCGACACTTATCGAGCGCGCCAAGCCGTTTCTTACTATCTATGGCGGCAAACCGCAGATCGACGTTCTAGATGCGGCGCCGGAAGTGATCGCCGCCATTCCGGGGATAACCCCCGACCTGTTGAACGCCCTTGCCGAGGCGCGAAGAACGGGAGCGGATCCCCAATCCGTGGCGCGAATGCTCGGCGCCCTCCCGCTCCAAGGCGTCGCCGCCATCGCGGCCGGTGACGCCTATCGGGTGCAGGTTCGCATCCATTACGACAATGGGCGGCGGGACGCGTCGGAGGTGGTGATTCTCACCGGGCTCACCGACCGGCCCTATCGCGTGCTGTCGTGGCGCGACGGGTTCGATGCCCTCTCGCCCCTGACCGGGCAGCCGCCTGCGCGGCCGCGCTGATTCTTAAGAATGGAACCGCCGGCGCCGATTGGCGTTGAGACGCCAATGGAAACGGGCATGTCATGCGAGCTTTCACCATCAGTGTCATAGGCGCCGCAATTGTCGTGGCCACTCCTGGCGCGGCGCGCGCCGACGGGCCGCCGGAGCTTGACGTCAGCACAAGCTGCCGCGCTGCCGCCCGCGGATCGGTCACGGTCGGCGGCGACAAACAAGCGTGCTTGAACGACGAGCGCACCGCGAAGGATGCGCTTGCCAAGGATTGGGGCAACTTCAGCCCCCTCACCAGGACGCAGTGCGTCGGCATGAACAGAACCGGCGGGCCGCCGAGCTATGTGGAATTGCTCGTTTGCCTCGAGATCATGCGCGACGCCGGAAAGAACCAGTAAAATCATTCGCTGATCGCGGCGGCTTTCCCGCGCGGATGGGTCAATCCCTGCCCCGACGTCGTCAATTCCCAGCCCGGCATAAAAAATTTCCCTGCGCTCATGGGGACAGGGTTTTGAGCAGTTTGCCCCAAGTTTTTGGAAATACGACTTCAACTCAATTCGCCGCCGCCAAAACCGCGCCGATTTTCTAAAAAAGTCCCTGCCAAATTCCTTACGCCAGGGAAATCGAGAATATGGCCGATTATGCCGGCCGCCGCCGTATACGCTTGTCCGGTTCAGTCCAGGTCCGGCGAACCGAATTCCGCTTGTGCCAGAATCGCCCGCGCGCTATTTTGAGTTCCAGGCGACCCCATGCGACGCAATCCTGCAAGCAACAATCCCCTATGGCGCAGCCTTGTCGGCTGTCTCGTCGCGTATGCGCTCATCATCAACGCCTTGCTGTCCGGCGTTGTGGGAGCGGAATGGGCCGCACAAGCTGCGGCGGGCTTGCTTGGGGAGCATTGCCCCACGGATGCGCGCGCTGCCGCACCGGACCCGGCGCCAGCCGGGCAACCAGACGACTCCTCCCACTGCGCATTCTGCACCCTGGCGGCTCCGCCCGTTGTGCTGCCAGCCGAGCCGCTGTCGGCGAGGATCATTCCGCCTCGCGCAGGCGCGCCGTTGGGTGCGAGCGATCGTGACCTGATCCTTTGGCCGGGTCATCCGGGCCAGCTGCCCCGAGGACCTCCGCAGCGGTCGTAGAAGCGTTGCGGCCGTCTCGCGGCCGTCTCCATTCGCGTCCAAATTTGCGTAGAGCTTCTCGGAGCAAACCCATGTCGATTCGTTTTACCGGCTCGGCCGCGCCGGCGCTTGCGCTCGTGCTGGCGTCTCTCGCCGGCGCGGCGGCGGCGCATGAAATCGCCGGCAACCGCTTCTTTCCCGCCACGCTCGCGATCGACGATCCCGGCGTCAACGACGAGCTTGCGGCGCCGACCATCGCGATGACGAAGAGCGGCGACGAGCCGCCCGTCAAGGAGCTCGATTTTTCCGGCGAATACTCGAAGCGCGTAACCGAGGCCTTCGCCATCGCAGTGGCGCCGGCCTGGACGCGTCTCTATGCGCCCGGCGGTCCGACCGGGACGGGCGCCAGCGGATTTCAGAATGTGGAGACGACGTTCAAGTACCGCTTCTACAAGGATCCGGTGCACGAACTCATCATGTCGGTCGGACTCTCGATCGAATGGGGCGGCAGCGGCGCGTCCGGCGTCGGCGCCGACAAGTTTTCCACCTACACGCCGACGTTCTTTTTCGGCAAAGGCTTCGGCGACCTGCCCGACACGGTGTGGTGGGCGCGCCCGATCGCGCTGACCGGCGTCGTCGGCTATTCGATTCCCGGCAGCGCCCGCACCCTCACCTTCGATCCGGACACCGGCGATACCGACATCGAGCTTCACCCGCAATTCGTCAAGTGGGGTCTGTCGCTGCAATACAGCATGCCGTATCTCAAATCGGCGGTGTACGATTTCGGCCTGCCGGATTTCGTCAATCGCCTCATTCCGATCGTCGAGGCTTCGTTCCAGACACCGGCCGCGAATTTTGCCGGCACTGGACTGAGGACGACCGGCACCATCAATCCGGGCGTGATCTGGGTCAGCAACTACTTCCAGGTCGGGCTCGAGGCGATCATTCCGATCAACCGCGACAGCGGACGCAATGTCGGTGCGCTGGCGCAATTGCACGTCTATCTCGACGACCTGTTCCCCACCACGATCGGCAAGCCGATCTTCGGCGGACCCGTCGCTCCCGCAAGACCGTTCTGAGGTTGACCATGCGCAATCTAGATGTTCCGACAAAATCTGCTCCCCATAGGGCGGGCAAAGCCGCGCTCTTGCGCGCCGTGCCCACCCTACAGTGGCTGCCGCTGCTGCTTCTCCTCGGCAGCGGCGCCGCGCACGCGCATGCCTTCCTGGATCATGCCGACCCGCGCGTCGGCAACACCGTGAAAAGCCCACCGCGCACCGTAGCGCTGTGGTTCACGCAAAATCTGGAGAACGCCTTCAGCGCCATCGAGGTGCGCGATGCCAGCGGGGCACGGATGAATGCCGGCAACGCTGTGGTGGATGCGAACGATCGCAAGCTGCTTCGCGTGCCCTTGAAAGCACTGCCCGCCGGGACGTATACAGTGAAATGGCATGTACTGTCGGTGGATACCCACACCACGGAGGGCAACTTCACCTTTCACGTCGCTCCCTGAGGTCACGTTTGTGAACGAACCGCTGGTCATAGCGCGCGCGTTTCACCTCGCCTCGACGCTGTTGTTGACCGGGGCCATCATGTTCCGGTGCTTCGTGGCGGCGCCGGCATTCCGCGCGAAAGCCGGCGGCGCCCTCGAAGATGGCCTGAACATCCGCCTCGCGCAGATCGTGTGGGCCGCGCTCGCCGTGGCGATGCTGTCGGGCGCGGCCTGGCTCCTGTTCGTTGCCGCGGAAATCGGCGGCTTGTCGGTTGCCGATGCCGTGTCGGAAGGCCTCACCGGGATCGTGCTGACGCAGACGGCGTTCGGCGAGACCTGGATGCTGCGCCTGGCGATGGCCTCGCTGCTTGCCGTGCTCTTGCTGCTGCCGATTCCAAATCCCGGTTTCGCATCCGCCACCGACTTGATCTGCGCGATGCTGGCTGCCGGTCTGGCGGCAAGCCTCGCGTGGGCCGGACATGCCGCCGCGACGGAAGGATTCGACGGTACGATTCACCTCGCCAGCGACGGATTACATCTCGTTGCGGCGGGCGCGTGGCTCGGCGCGCTCTGGCCACTGTCCATTCTGCTCGGCCGCGCGCGCCTGGCCGGCGATACCGCGGCAGCGGCGATTGCCTACCAGGCGACGCTGCGGTTCTCCGTCCTGGGCATGATCAGCGTCGCCGCCATTCTGACGAGCGGCGTCGTCAACACGTACGAGATATTGGGGATGATGGCGTTCTCGATGATGGGTACGGATTACAACCGTCTTCTGCTGGCGAAAATCGCCCTCTTCATGGCCATGCTCGGCATCGCGGCCTTCAACCGCCAGCGCCTGACGCCGCGTCTTGCGCACGAGCACGACCACAGGCGCGCCATCCTGCAACTCCAATGGAACAGCCTGGCCGAAGTCGGATTAGGTCTGCTGATATTGGCAATCGTCGCCGTGCTCGGCCGCATGGCGCCGCACGCGCACGGCTAGTGCATGATCCCGAAAGTGGGAACCGGTTTTCGGAAAAGATCATGCTCCAACAATAAGCTAGAGCGACTCCATGAAACTACTCAGATCGGCTTCATGCCGAAAATTCAAACAGCCGCGCCGGATTGTCGGCGAGGATGCGTTGCCGCACGGCGGCGTCGGGGGCCCAATCGATAAGCTTGTTGTAGAGCTCGATGGTGCCGACCTTATCGTGAAAGGAAAGATGCGGGAAGTCGCTGCCCCAAATCATCTGCTCGGGCGCCGTTGCGATCAGCGCCTGGGCGAACGGCTTGACGTCGGCGTATCCGCGGGCTTGCGAAAACCGGTAGATGCCGGTGAGCTTGACCCAGCACCGCGCGGAGCCGTCGCCGACCAGCGCCAAGAAATCCCGGAAGCCCTGCTGCGAGGGTCTCTCGGCAGCCGGGAACAATCCCATATGGGCGACGGTGAACGCGACCGGCAGTTCGCGCAGCGTCGGCATCAACTCGGTTACGAGCCAGCCGGGCAGCAGCAGATCCGCGTGCCAGCCAAGTTCGCGGCAGATCTCGGCGGCGCGCACGATCTTTGGCCGCAGCGCGTCGGCAAGGCCCCCCTCCGGCTTGCGGATCGGCGAGATGTTGATCCGCGCACCGCGCACGCCGATGTCATGCCAGCGCGCGAGGTCGGCATCGCTGGCGTTCGTTTCGTCGAGATGCACGATGCCGCGGCGTATCGCGGGGTCAAGCTTCGCCATTGCGTCCAACATGCAGGCATTGTCGAGGCCGTACGCGCTGGGCTGCACGAACACGAAGCGCTCAAAGCCGAGGCGACGCGCCATCGCGAGGTATTCCGCGAGCGGCGCAGAGGGCGGCTGGTAGCGCAGGTCGGTGGTGACGTGCGGATATTTGTCCGCCGGCCCGAAAACGTGGAAATGGGCGTCGCAGGCGTTGCGCGGCGCCGCGTATGCGGGCTCAAGACCGTCATCGGGGTGTGGCTGCGTGGCGGGCATCGTTCCCTCTTAGTTTCTAGCGTTGCGCTTCCCGCGCTCCACACATGCGGGAGGATGCGCCAGAGGGCAAAGTCATAGTCAACAGGCCTTCGCTGCGCTACGCTCCGTCCAACGCGGTCATGGCCGGGCTTGTCCCGGCCATTCCGATAGTCATGCTCTGTGTCCTGCCCTCGCCCGCCGCAAGCCGGGAGGGTAGGGTGGGGGCAGGGACAAGCCCGGCGATGACGAGTCCGCCATGAACCTCCATCAGCACGATCCCCACCACCAGGACGATCACGGCTCGGAGCTCAGCGAGATGCAGCTGCGCGTGCGTGCGCTTGAGACTGTCCTGACCGAGAAGGGCTACGTGGACCCGAAGGCGCTCGATTTCATCATTGATGCCTTTGAGACCAAGATCGGTCCCCATATCGGGGCGCGGATCGTCGCCAAGGCGTGGGCGGACCCCGGATTCAAGCGCCGCCTCACCGCCGATGCCACCGCCGCGGTCGGTGAGCTGGGTCTGGCCACGCGCGCGACCCATCTGATCGCAGTCGAGAATACGCCGCAGCTTCACAACATGGTCGTCTGCACCCTTTGCTCATGCTACCCATGGGATGTGCTGGGCCTGCCGCCCGTGTGGTACAAGTCCGCCCCCTATCGCTCGCGTGCCGTCATGGATCCCCGCGGCGTGCTCGCCGACTTCGGCGTGAGCCTGCCGGCCGACACCGAAATCCGGGTGTGGGATTCGACCGCCGAAACCCGCTATCTGGTGGTGCCGATGCGGCCGGCCGGCACCGACGATTGGAGCGAGGAGAAGCTCGCGAGCCTCGTCACCCGCGATTCCATGATCGGGACCGGCCTCGCGGGCGCGCCTGGAGGCGCGCCGTGAATGGGGTCCATGACATGGGCGGCATGCACGGCTTCGGCAAGGTCGAGCCCGAGCCGGATGAGCCGGTGTTCCATGCGCCGTGGGAGGGCCGTGTCCTCGCCATGAACCGCGCCGTGGGCTATCTCGGCCTATGGGCTATCGATGTCGGCCGGTTCTCGCGCGAGATGTTGCCGCCGCATGTCTATCTCGGCAGCAGCTACTACAAGAAATGGACCCTCGGCCTCGAAGATCTGTGCCTGCAGTTCGGCCTCGTCGGCGATGACGAGCTCGCGGCCGGCCGCGCCCTCCATCCTGCCAAGCCGGTCAAGCGCGTACTGACCGCCGCCGACGCGCCCACAACCCTTTCCCGCGGCAGTTTCGACCGACCGTCGCCGACGCCGGCGAAATTCAAGCCAGGCGACCGCGTGCGCACCCGCAACATCAATCCGCCCGGCCACACCCGCTTGCCGCGCTATGCCCGCGGACATTCCGGCGTCGTCGAATGCGCCCGGGGTTGCCACGTGTTTCCGGACGCGATCGCGAACGGCAAGGGTGAGGACCCGCACTGGCTCTACACTGTGGTTTTCGCCGGGCGCGAACTCTGGGGCGAGGCCGCCGATCCGACCGTCAAGGTGTCGATCGAGGCCTGGGAGCCTTATTTGGAGGCGGCTTAGATGTTGCAACCCTCCCCTGAAGGGGGAGGGTCGGACTGCCGAAGGCAGTCCGGGGTGGGGTGGCGGCGGCGCCACCGAGACACCCAGACCGAATTTGCGGCGCGGCCGTCACCCCCACCCGGCCCGCTGGCGCGGGCCGACCTCCCCCCTCCAGGGGGAGGTGATCAGAACGCCTTGAGCCCGGGGCGAAACCCCGTGCCGGCCGTCGCATTTACGCCCGCAGTCACTTCCGTGTCTGCTTGAAATACCTCAAATCGGGCGGTGTCTGGTCCTTTTTGGCCGGCATCAGCATCCCGTCCCCGCTCAGGAAATAGTTCTCCGTGCCGATGACGATCTGGTTGTTGCCCTCGGTGCAGGAGTTGAGGCTCCAGTTCGGACGCGGGTTGGGGCTGCGCCGGAAGGTCTTGTCGACGCTCCACGGCCGCGTCAGGGCGAGGTCGAACACTGTGATTTCGTCATGGAGGAGGTTGGGGTCGTTTTTGTCGAGGTGGAACCGCTCCTTGAAGATGGACTCATTGTCGAAGTGCAGCGGCAGCCCGGTGGCATCGTAGGCGCGGGGACCCTTGAAGGGTCCGCGCGTTTCGACCTCGAGCACGTCGTAGCGGCCGTCGCCGTCGTCGTCGATCCATTTGCCGATCGCGTAACCTTCGTAGGTGGGCTCGGCATCCTTGGGCCAGTCGCGCCAGTCGCGCCCGTCCGTGAAGATGCGGCGGATATCGTGGCCAACCAGGATGTAGGTGGTTTCCGGCGTGATGACGTATTCCTGCACCGGCAGCGCCATGAGCCGCGGCATGCCGCTCGGGAGGCATCGGGCGGTCGGGTAATTGCCAAGGCCGCCGTTGGCCTGATCGGCCATGCTTTCCTCATGGACCTTCTGGTACTCCGGCGTCAGCGGC
>WNFT01000631.1_pt1 | contig 29426 bp, 27 predicted proteins | sample 5400191 | NCBI WGS metagenome assembly WNFT01 (sample SAMN13153359, study PRJNA577476) | soil metagenome | isolation source: 80 cm saprolite under Madrone tree | place: USA:California | collected 2016-06-14 | reverse complement strand
CGATTGCCTGTCTTTTGCCCGCCTATGCCGGCCGCTCGATGCAAGCCGAGCTCGAGCATCTGCACCGCGCGCTCGACAACCCCGAGCGCCCGCTGATGGCCGTAGTCGGCGGCGCCAAGATTTCGACCAAGATCGATCTGCTCAACAATCTGATCGCCAAAGTGGACGTGCTGGTGATCGCCGGTGCCATGGCAAACACTTTTCTTGCGGCGCAGGACTATCAAATCGGTAAATCGCTTGCCGAACTCGATTTGCGTGACGTGGCGCGCGAAATCATCACCGACTCCGTCATGCTGCCGAGGGACGTCGTGGTTGCCGAGGCGTTGCAGCCGAACGCGGCTTGCCGCATCGTGGCGATTAACGATGTTGCGCCGCACGAGATGATTTTGGACGTCGGGCCCCGTACCATCCAAGCTTTTGCGAAGCGTTTGGGAACCGTCAAAACCCTGGTGTGGAACGGGCCGTTCGGCGCTTTCGAGGTCCCGCCTTTCGATCGCGGCACCAACGCCGCGGCCAAGGCAGTCGGGGAGCTTACGCGCGAAGGCAAGCTGCTTTCGGTTGCGGGCGGCGGCGATACGGTGGCAGCATTGGTGCATGCGGGCGTGATGCAGGATTTTACCTATGTCTCGACCGCCGGCGGCGCATTCTTGGAATGGCTCGAGGGGCGGACCTTGCCGGGCGTTGGGGCTCTCGGCGCGAAATTGCATTGAAGGATGAAAACCATGAACAGTGATGAACTGATCAAAACCGCGAAGGCGATGGTGGCGAAGGGCAAGGGCATCCTTGCCGCCGACGAAAGCTCGGGCACGATCAAGAAGCGTTTCGACGTCATCGGCGTGGAATCGAGCGAAGACAATCGGCGCGATTACCGCGAGATGCTCTTCCGCAGCACCGAAGCGATGCGCAATCATGTTTCGGGGGTGATTCTTTACGACGAAACGATTCGCCAGAAGGCGAAGGACGGCACGCCTTTGAGGAAACTGATAGCGACTGCCGGATCGCTTCCCGGCATCAAGGTCGACAAGGGTACCAAGCCCCTCCCCTTCTGCCCCGGCGAGGTGATCACCGAAGGTCTCGACGGTCTCGCCGAACGCCTCAAGGAATATCGCGAGCTCGGCGCGCGGTTCGCCAAATGGCGCGCGGTGGTGGACATCGGACCGGGGTTTCCAACCTACACCGGGATCCATACCAACACCCATGCTCTCGCGCGTTATGCCGCGATCTGCCAGGACTGCGATGTCGTTCCGATCGTCGAGCCCGAAGTGTTGATGGACGGCAGTCACGACATCGACCGCTGCTATGAAGTCACGCAATGGGTGCTGAAGACTCAATTCAGCGACCTCTATCATCAACGCGTGATGCTGGAAGGAATGGTGCTGAAGCCGAACATGGTGATTGCCGGGAAGAAGTCGCTAAAAAAGGCGAGCCCCCAGGAAGTCGCGGAGAAGACCGTGCGCGTGCTCAAAGATTGCGTGCCGGCATCCGTGGCGGGTATTGCGTTCCTCTCGGGCGGCCAGGCTGACGAAGAAGCGACGATCCATCTGAACCTGATCAATCAGATGGGGCCGCTGCCCTGGCCGGTGACGTTCTCCTATGGCCGCGCGCTGCAGCATCTGCCGCAGAAGCTGTGGTCGGGTAAGGCGGAGAATGTGGCCGCGGCCCAGCGCGGCTTTGCCCATCGCGCCCGCATGAACGGCTTGGCCGCGCAAGGCCTCTGGAAGCCCGAGCTGGAAAAGGCGGACATGGCCGCGTGAGCAAAACACGCTGCCGGCTTTACCTCGTCACGCCCGCGAAGCTCGAGCCTAAAATGTTCGCCGACATTCTGAAGCGTGCGCTCTCGGGCGGCGACGTCGCGTCCGTGCAATTGCGCCTGAAGGATGTGTCCGACGACGAGATCTTGCGCGCCGGCGACATCCTGATGAAGGAGACGCAGCGCGCCGACGCCGCCTTCATCGTCAACGATCGTCCTGATCTCGCGCTCCGCCTTGGCGCCGACGGGGTGCATGTCGGACAGGAGGATATCGCTTACTCTGAAGCGCGCGCTATCGTCGGTCCCGATCGCATCGTCGGCGTCACCTGCCACAATTCGCGCCACCTTGCCGTCGAGGCCGCGGAAGCGGGAGCTGATTATGTCGCTTTCGGCGCGTTCTTTCCGACGACGACCAAGGAGCCGAAGACGCGCGCCGAACCGGAGCTCATCCAATGGTGGTCGGAGACGATGGTGGTGCCCTGCGTCGCCATCGGCGGCATCACGGTGGCAAATGCGAAGCCGCTGATCGAGTCGGGCGTCGATTTTATCGCGGTATCGTCGGGCGTCTGGGATTACCCAAGCGGTCCCGAAGCTGCGGTCAAAGCCTTCAACGCCCTTTTCTCCTGATTGCCCGCTTGCTAGAACGCCCGCGCTCTTTCGAAAATTTGCGCGGGTTTATGGGAAAAGTTGCAGGCAACGAAGTCCGTCCGGGCATGGTCATCGAATTGAATGGCCAGCTGTGGTCCGTGGTGAAAACGCAGAGCGTGAAACCCGGCAAAGGCGGCGCCTACAATCAGGTCGAGCTCAAGAACATCATCAACGGATCCAAGCTGAATGAGCGCTTCCGCTCCGCGGAGATGGTCGAAGAGGTGCAGCTCGAGCGGCGCGATTTCCAATACCTTTACGCCAGCGGCGACATGCTGACCTTCATGGACATGCACACCTACGACCAGATCGAGCTGGAAAGCGATTTCGTCGGCGAGCGCGCGAGCTTCCTGCAGGACGGCATGAAGGTGATGGTGCAGATGCACGAAGGCCGTCCGATCGGCATCACGCTCCCGCAGCAGGTCGTGCTCGAAGTCGTGGAGGCCGATCCGGTGACCAAGGGCCAGACCGCGGCGTCGTCCTATAAAAGCGCAACGCTCGAAAACGGCATCCGCACGCAGGTGCCGCCCTTCATCGAAGCGGGAACGAAGGTCATTGTTTCCACGGATGACGGTTCCTACGTCAAGCGTGCGGAGTGACTCTTCGCTTTCTTCGACGCGCGCAAGGCGAGACCTGATCCATGCGATATCTATCGCCGGCCTTGAACGTGATGATGGCTGCGGCCCGCAAGGCCGGGCGCGGGCTCATTCGCGATCTGGGCGAGTTGGAGAATTTGCAGATCTCCAAGAAAGGTCCCGCCGATTTCGTCACCAGCGCCGATCAGCGCACCGAGCGCATTCTCGTCGACGAGCTGACCAAGGCGCGGCCGGGCTATTGCTTCCTCGTCGAAGAGCGCGGCGTCATCGACGGTCCGGACAAGTCGCATCGCTTCATCATCGATCCGATCGACGGTACGACCAACTTCATGCACGGCATTCCGCACTTCGCGATTTCGATCGCGCTGGAACGCGACGGCAATCTTGTCTCGGCACTGGTGTTCAATCCGGTCACCGACGAGATGTACTTCGCCGAGCGCGGCCAGGGCGCCTACCTCAATGACAAGCGCCTGCGCGTTGCCGCGCGCAAGAACCTAGCGGAGACTCTCATCGCTTCGGGCGCGCCTTATATGGGCAAGGAAGGCCTCGAGGAATTTCTCGGCGAATTGCGCGGGGTCCTGAACGTGACCGCGGGCATGCGCCGCTTCGGCGCGGCGTCGCTCGACCTTGCCTGGGTTGCGGCGGGCCGATTCGACGCGTTCTGGGAACGCAATCTCAAAGCCTGGGACATAGCGGCGGGCATATTGCTCGTGCGCGAAGCCGGCGGTGAGGTCAGCGATCTTAAAGGCCGCGACCGCATGATGGAAACGGGCGACATTCTCGCGGCGAACGACTCGCTGCACAAGCCGCTGCTGGACCTCATTCGCGGCGCGAAACCCTAGCTCGCGAGCGCTCGGGATTCGTCGAATTGCAGCGAGGCGAGGCGCGCGTACAGTCCGCCGCGGGCGACAAGCTCGGCGTGGCTGCCCTCGCCGATGATGCGGCCCTGATCCATCACAATGATTCGCCGCAACCGCTGAATGGTCGCGAGCCGGTGCGCGATCACGATCGTGGTGCGTCCGCTCATCAGATTGGCGAGGCCGTGCTGGACCAGGCGTTCGTTTTCGGCATCGAGCGCACTGGTCGCCTCGTCGAGCAATAGCAATGGCGCATTGCGCAGGATCGCCCGCGCAATCGCGATGCGCTGGCGCTGGCCGCCGGAGAGCGTGACGCCGCGCTCGCCGAGTTTTGCCTCGTAGCCGCCGGGCAGCTTGCGGATGAATTCGTCCGCCGCCGCGGCTTCCGCGGCTTGGCGCACGTCGTCGGACGAGGCGTCCGGCCGGCCGTAGCGGATGTTGTCGTAGATTGTGCCGGAGAAGATCACCGGATCCTGCGCCACCAATGCGATGTTACGGCGCAGCTCGCGGGGATCGGCTTCGACGATGTTCATGCCGTCGAAGAGAATGCGCCCCTCCTGCGGATCGAAGAAGCGAAGCAGCAGCTGGAACACGGTCGATTTGCCGGCGCCCGATGGACCGACGAGCGCTACCGCCTCGCCCGGCGTAACGGCAAAGGACACGCCGTTGAGCGCCCGATGATCGGGACGCGACGGATAACGGAAGACAACGTTATCGAATTTGACGGCGCCTTTCGGCGGCGTCGGCAGCGTCGCCGAATAAAGCGGCGCCTTCACGGAAGGTTCGGTCGCAAGAATCTCCATCAGCCGCTCGGTGGCGCCTGCCGCCCGCTGCACATCACCCCAGGTTTCGCTGACGGCACCGACGCCGGTGGCTAGGAACACTGCGTAAAAGCTGAACTGCAACAGCTCTCCGCCAGTCATGCGCATGTCAACGACATCGGAGGCGCCGATCCACAGCACGCCGACGATGCAGGAGCCAACGACGAAGATCACCAGTGCCGTCATCACCGCGCGCATTTTGGTGCGGCGAATCGCGGCAAAGAAAGAGTCTTCCACAGCGCGCGCGAAATTTTCGCGGTCGACTTCCTCATGCGTGAACGCCTGCACGGTGGGCATCGCGTTCAACACTTCGCTGGCATAGGCAGCGGTGTCGGCGATGCGGTCCTGCGAATCGCGCGACAATTTGCGCACACGGCGCCCGAAAAGGATGATCGGCGCCACTACCGCGGGCACGCCGATCAGGCACAGCGCAGTGAGCTTGGGGCTGGTGACCACCATCATGATGATGGCGCCGACTGCCATCACCAGATTGCGCAGGGCGAAGGAAGCCGACGAGCCGACCACAGTCTGCACCAGCGTGGTATCGGCGGTCAGGCGCGACAGCACTTCGCCGCTGCGCGTTTTCTCGAAAAAATTCGGGCTGAGCGACAGCACATGGCTGAAGACGCGCGCGCGAACATCGGCAGTGACACGCTCGCCGATCCAGGTGACGAAGTAAAACCGGGTTGCCGAGGCTATGCCAAGCAGACCCATGACCCCGATCAGCGGGAGAAAATAGCTCCGGATAATTGCTGCATCCGCCGTTGAAAAACCGTGATCCACGACGCCGCGCACAGCAATGGGCAGTATCAGAGAGGCAATAGCAGCAACGATAAGAGCAACGCCGGCGGCGGCGATCATGCCGCGATAAGGCTTCAGAAACGGCGTTAGCGCCTTGAGCGGCGCGAGCTTCTTCGACGGCGGGCGGCGGTCCGCCTGTCGCTCGGCTTCCTCGGCGACTTGTTCCGATCTATCGGCCATGATCCCCTATAACTTAAGGACGCGCCCGATGCGAACACTCAGGCAAGTCGTTCGGCTTGTGGCTGCGCTTAACCTTGCCTATTTCGGCGTTGAATTCGCGGTCGCGCTGAGCATCGCATCGGTGTCGCTGTTCGCAGACAGCATCGATTTTCTCGAGGACGCGTCGGTCAATTTCCTTATTTTGGCGGCGGTTGGCTGGAGTGCGCGCAATCGCGCCCGTGTCGGCATGGCGCTCGCGGGAATCCTGCTTGTTCCCGGGCTCGCCACCGTGTGGACGGCGTGGGTGAAATTTGGCGATCTCGTGCCGCCCGCAGCCGCTCCCCTTGCCGTGACCGGCCTCGGCGCGCTTGTCGTGAATCTGTCCTGCGCCTTCATGCTCGCCCGCTACCGCCATCACAGCGGTAGCCTTACCCGGGCGGCATTTCTGTCCGCGCGCAACGATGCGCTCGCCAATATCGCGATCATCGGCACTGGTTTCGTTACAGCGGCGACCTTGTCAGCGTGGCCCGATCTTATCGTCGGTCTGGCCATCGCGGCGATGAACATGGATGCCGCGCGCGAGGTCTTCAACGCAGCCGCGAAAGAACACAGCGAGGCCAAGAGTTGACATCGCTTCCGCAATTTTGCCGCATTGCTGCATTACCGAACAGACAGGGGTTGTGTGAGCTGGAAACCGCCTTGGACGCGCGTGGGATCGATCCGCGCGGACGAGGCCCCTCGGGAGGCCAAGCTCATGAACCAACTCCAATACAACACCGGTGCATTTCGTCCCGCGCGCGCACGAAGCACGCAAACTCCGCAACAGCGCGCAATCGGGATCATTTTCGCGGCCACGGTCGAGGCCGCAATCGTCTACGCCCTCATGGTCAGTTTGGGCCATAGAGACGCACCGCCGGTACTTCCGCCGTTCAATGGGTACATCATTCCCGACGACAAAATCGTTTCGGACCCGCCGCCTCCAGCCGCGCCCACCTTCGAGCCGCCGCCTATAACTGATCCAATCGCTCCGATTGTCGAGCTCGACTACGTGCCGCCGCCGCAACTAAAAGCGATCACTTTGCCCACTCTGCCGCCGGTAACTCCCGCACTGCCGCTAGAAGCGACGCTCGTTTCGCCGCCACCAATCACCTTCAGCCCCGCACGCGCCATCATCGCGACGCACACCACGCCCGACTATCCGCCGCTGGCGAGACGGCTGGGTCAGCAAGGCACGCTGCGCTTGAAACTCGTCGTTACCGAGCAAGGAAACGTCAGTGAAGCGGTGGTGGTGAATTCCAGCGGCTTCCCCTATCTCGACAACGCGGCCGTCGAATGGGTGAAGCAGCATTGGCGCTACGAGCCGGCCAAGCAGGGAGCGCGCGCGGTGCGCGCCGAGGTGCCGGCGGTGGTGACTTTCAAGCTGCAGTAAATTCCAGCACGGGCGTTCAGCCTCTCGACTCAAGTGGCGATTCACTCCAAACACCCCTCACCTTGACCCTCTTCCCCATTGGGAGGGGGGCCTTTCTTCGGTGAGGTCATGCCTTCCAGTTCTATTCGACCGACACGGCGTTCTCTCGTCGTTCTCTGCATCATGCTCTCGCTCTTCATGTCGGCGATCGAGGTCACGATCGTAGCGACCGCGATGCCGCAGATCGTGCGCGAGCTCGGCGGCTTCGCGCTCTATGCCTGGGTGTTCTCGGCCTTTCTGCTGACACAGACCGCGACCACGGTGATCTTCGGCAAGCTCTCCGATATCTATGGCCGCAAGCCTGTGATCATCGGCGGCACAATTGTCTTCCTGATCGGTTCGGCGCTTTGCGGCGTCGCCTGGTCGATGGGCTCGATGATCGTCTTCCGGCTGCTGCAAGGTGTCGGCGCCGGCTCCATGCAGCCGGTCGCGGTGACCATCGCGGGCGACCTCTACACGCCGCGCGAGCGCTTGAAAATCCAGGCCGCGCTTTCCGCGGTCTGGGCGGGTGCTGCAATGGTCGGACCCTTCATAGGCGGCCTGATCGTCGAAAACCTCTCCTGGTCGTGGATCTTCTGGATCAACATTCCTGTCGGAATCCTGACCGTGGCCGGTTTCGTCTTCCTGATGCATGAGGACGTTGCTCCCAAACAGCACAAGATCGATTACCTCGGCGCAACCTTGTTTTCGCTCGCGGTGGCGGCGTTCTTGATCGCGCTCACCCAAAGCGCAACCCTTTCCTCACTCGAGATTGTAGGTCTCGTCGCCGGTTCGCTGATTACGGGGCTCGTCTTTCTGTTGGTGGAGCGACGCGCCGCCGAGCCGATGATCGCGCTCGACCTCTGGGGCAGTCGGTTGATTGCGTCGGCCAATGTCGCGCTGTTATGCGGGATGATGGCGTTGGCCGGCGTCACCTCCTACATGCCGATGTATTTCCAGGGCGTGCTGGGCTATTCGGCGATTTATGCCGGCTTCCCCTTGACCGTGATGATGGTGACGTGGCCGCTCGCTTCGGCCGTATCGGGCCGCATCCTGCGCCATTTTTCGATGCGCACAACGCTGCGCTTCGGTAGTTTCCTCATTCCCATCGGAACCGCGTTTCTGCTCTTCCTGTCGCCCGGCCAGAATCTCGTCGTCGCCGGCATCGGGCCCGCCTTGATGGGTTTCGGCATGGGCCTGCTCAACATCACCTCGGTCATCATGGTGCAGGGCAGCATCGAATGGTCTAAGCGCGGCAGCGCCACCGCGTCGGTGATCTTTTCCCGCACCCTCGGCAACACTTTGGGCGTTGCCATGCTCGGAGCGGTGCTCAACTTCGGCGTGGTGCTGTTTGCCCGCGCCCAAGGTGCGAGCGAGGCTGCGACGCCGGAGCATGTCCGCGATCTTCTCGTTCGCATCGGTAACGTCGCGGGCGGCGGCGCCGATCTGAACTTGCAAGCCGTGCTCAGCCAAGCCTTGCACCTGACCTTCTGGGTCATGCTGGTCTTTGCCGCGATCACAGCGATGCTGTCGCTGCTGGTGCCGACGCGCGAGTTGGAATCGCTGACCACGACAGCAGGCGAGATCGAGAAAGCTTAAAAAAAGTCGGCCCCGTCCGTTTTCGGACGAGGCCGATTTCCAAATCAGCAAATTCGACTTAGATCATCACCTGCGGCTTCGGCATGCTAAGGAAGGCGTTGGCCACGTGCCAATAGCTTTGGCGGTTGTACCCGAGCGTCAGAGAGTGAGCGAGCCCGGGAAGGATCGCGATCTGGCGGTCGGGATTGGGCAATTGCTTGTAGAAATCGAGAATGTCCTCTTCGGTTGCGATGCCATCATGCTGGCCGCGGGCCAGCAGGACAGGACACTTCACCAGTTTCGCTTCGATGATCGGCAGCTTTGAGGTCATATCCAGATAAGTGCCGGTCGGAACCGAGTCGCCATAGCGCATTTCCGCCGATACGAGAGCTGCCGCCGTGCGCGGGTCCGAAGTTCCGGGCTTGTCGCGGGTAAAGATCGATTCGATCATCTCCTTGGGGCGCGGCCGGCGATTGTGGGTGCGGTAGAAGTCGACCTGCTTGGCGCGCTCGTTCAATGTCGGCGAACCGATACCGGTATAGGTGTAGGCGCCGAGACAGACGCGATCGACGCGTTCGGGATGCGCCGCGGCAAAGGCCGCCACGCGGAGCGCACCAGAGGATTCGCCCATCATGTGGAATTTCTGCTGCCCGGTCTCTTTGGCAATCAAAGGCGTCGCGGCGACGAGGTCGGCAACTCCGCTCTTGATGTCGGAATTGCCGCTGGTTACCGAAGACTTTCCGTAACCTTCAAAATCGATAACCCAACAGTCATAACCGAAGCCGGCGAATACATTCATCACCGAATATTCTCCGGCGCCTGGAACGTTCAAATCCCAGCTCGACATGCCAGAGATCGACGAACCGTGCACCATCAGCAGCACGGGAAGCGGCGCGGCGTTTGCTGTGGGTTCCGTTTTGCGCCTGCGATAGAGCTGGAGCTTCACGTCGCCCTTCATGGCGACATATTCCTTGTTCCAGTATCCGCCCGCGGGAGTCGCGGATTTGACCGGTGCAGCGCCGACGGCGGCAGCCGCGGCGGCGAGGCCGATGCCCGAAATCACGTGGCGACGGCTCGGGCCGTCATCGGGTTGGCGATCGAGTTCTGTTTCGGGGTGCATTACGGTGTCCCTCCAAATTGTGGGTCATGTCGCGCGCCCTTGCCGAGCGCTTCGCGCAGTCTACAATTTCCCGAACCTGGGAGCCATCCCCGGCGTTATTGTCGATTGCCTGGACAGGTATAGTATCGTCATCCTCAAAAGAGCGCACGGAACCTTCCGATGGCCGCTTCGAAAGCTCGCAAAAAGCATTGGTGCGCCGCATCTTGCGTCCTCCTTGGCGGGCTTTTCGGGACTGGCGATGCGCGGGCCGCGCAAGCGGTCGATCTCGAACTCGTCATCACCACGGATGTGTCCTTCAGCGTCGACGACAATGAGGCGCGCATGCAACGCGAGGGCGCGGTCGTGGCGTTTCGCAGTCCCGAGGTTGTCAAAGCGATCCAGTCCGGCACGCTCGGCAAGATCGCCGTTGCCTATATTGATTTTTCCAACGCGGGCGCCACGCGGGTCGTTGTGAATTGGCAGGTCATCCACGACAAGGCGAGCGCCGATGCTTTCGCCGATGCAATCGCGCTCGCGCGCCGCACCGACGGCGTGCAGACCTCGATCAGCAGCGGCATCGAGGCGGCGACGCGCATGATCGAAAACAACGAGTTCGAAGGCGCGAAGAAAGTCATCGACGTGTCGGGCGACGGACCCAACAATGAAGGGCGCTTCGTCGACAAGGTGCGCGACGAAGTGGTCGCTAAAGGCATCATCATCAACGGTCTGCCAATCGTGACCGAGGCGGACAAGTTCGATGTCTATTATCTTGCCGATCTCGACAAATATTACGAAGGCTGCGTCATCGGAGGACCCGGTTCGTTCATCCAGGTGGCGCACGGCTTTGCCGATCTGGCGCGGGCGCTAAGACGCAAACTCGTGCTTGAGATTTCGGATGCGGGAAGACCGGCGACGGATCCGCTTTTAATCAGGGTCGCGGAAGCGAAACGGCCAAGCGCCGGAGCGCACCCTATCTACGAGAAAGGCTGCGACATCGGTGAGCGGATGCGTTACGGCGGCTTCAGTCCGTCTGACGGTCGCTCACCGACAGCTCCGCGTCTTCGGCCGCGCTGAGGTGATCGCACTCCGTTGAGCAGGTCGAAGAGATACAGCGACAGCTGTTGCCGTATTCGTCGATCAGCCACTCGAAATAGCTGTCCAGTGCATGGCGGATGATCTGATGCGGCGTGAAGCCTTTTTTCGCGCCGACGAGAGCCAGCGTCTCGTGCTCTTCTTTGGTCAACTCGACCATGATCTTGTGCGGTCTCAACGGCGCTTTTTGCATCGCAGTCTTGCTGAAGACGCCTCTAGGCGCGGCAAATTCGCTCATACGCACCACCGTCCCCGAACGTGAATGGCTGCGGCCATTGGGCGCCGCCGGCACCACCGAAGAGGGTTCGGCCTCGCCCTTGCGGACCAGAAGATTCCCCGTCATGCGCGCGAATTTGCCGTCGTCCATTTCCGTACCCTTTGCTTTCGCCTTTCCCCCACGCAATCTGCCGGACGCCTTTGCCGCCCGTTTGATCTTGCGCGTAGACGGCGCCGACCTTTTGTGAGCCACGACCTAATCCGAGCTCCGTCGTCCGAATGTGTTGAGCCTCCGCTCGACCCCGCCAAACAGCGTCGTGCTGCGCGCATTGTCCTTTCGCTCTTTGACGAGGTTCCGCTCGATTCCACTCGGCGTCGGCGGATCGAAAGGCTTCGGTGGCTCGAACGGCTTCGGCGGCTCGAACGGCTTCGGCATCTCGAACGATTTCGGCGGCTGATACGGCTGGTAAGAGCCACTCGATGGCTGCCCACCCTTTACGGCCGGAGAGGCGCCGCTGCCAACCGGAACCGGGAGCGCCGGTTCTGTCGTTTCGGGTTCTTCTACAACAGCCGATAAAGAACCGACCGAAAAATGATCCGGCCTGTTCTCGGGTGACAGAGTCGGATCTTGAACGTGGCGCGCGAGGCGGTCCCGAATATAAACCCACAGATCGGAAATTTCCTTGGCCGATGCCGAATTGGGAATCACCTCGCCCACGGTCCTGCCGTCTACCATGCTGGCGGCGAAATCGACACGATGATGGATCGTGACCGGCGCGACGGTCCCGTGCTGAGAGAGCGCAACCGCGGTCTCGCCGGTGATGCGCGCCCGCAAAGTCGCGGCATTGACGACAAAGATCAGCGGTTTCTTGTGACGGTCGGCCAAGTCGACCGTCGCCCCGACGGAACGCAAATCGTGCGGGCTGGGCCGGCACGGCACCACGACAAGATGGGCTTGGGCAATGACGTGCGAGATGGCATCGGTGATCGCCGGGGGCGTGTCGATAACGGCCAAGCGGATGCCGCTGCGTTCGAGATGCTGAAGCGCGCTTTGCAGATCGAAAACGCCGACCTTGGCGAAGGCGGGCGTCTTTTCGACGCGCGCGTTCCACCACTGCGACAGGCTGCCTTGCGGATCGGTATCGATCAGAGCCACCGGCCCCGAGCCCGCCTTTTCCGCTTCGACCGCCAAATGGCCCGAGAGCGTTGTCTTGCCCGCACCGCCCTTTTGCGAGGCCACCGCAATAACCAGCATGGAAACGCCTCTATTCCCTGATGAAAACTTTGGGGGCGGAAAATCGCCCTTGACACAGTGTCATCATTTAATTGACAGGGCGTTTCGTCTCCGCAAAGGCGAGAGCCGAAAATTGGCGCTATTTGTTGCCGTCCCGTTAATATTAACCGGATCGCAACCGCGGGCCGAGGGATAGGATGGGCGCGCGAGGCATAAGGAGAGGTTTTTCGTGGAACTGGTGCGAGGACGCGAATGCGGTGAATGCTCAGTGTGCTGCGTCGTGCTCAATGTCGACACCGAGGAGTTTCAGAAGATTCCAGGCGTGCCGTGCGCTCATCTGTGCGCCAAGGGCTGCTCGATCCACGCGACGCGGTTTCCAGTCTGTCGCACCTACCATTGCGGCTGGCGCTATTTGGGCCATCTGGGAGAGGATTGGCGCCCCGACAACAGCGGCATTCTGGTCGATTTCCAGACCGAAGACCTCCCCCTCCACTATCCCAAACGTCCCGGCATCAGGCTCATGCTTGTCGGGCCTAAGGAGCAAGTCTTCACGCCAGCTTTCCTGGAATATGTCTCGCGAATGATCGGGGCCGAGGTTCCGGTCGTCTTGTCGGTTCCGGGGCCGAAAGGTCACTTTCCCGCCGGGGCCTTCCTCAACGATGCGCTCAAGGAGGCGGTCAAGAAACACGACCTCGCCGCGGTCGAAGCCATTCTTTCAGCAGCCCTCGAGGGCCTGGCGACACACCGATTCAACCCCGTCGTGCACCGCCATGGCGCGCGTTTGTGAGGGCTAACGGACCATCAACGCCGCAATTAAAATAGGCTATAGTCGCCCCCGGCAAGGTCAGGCGCCCCCGGGCCGCCGGCACGCGATGCCACCAATTTGGGGTTTCGAAGGAGGAAGGTTCCTATGAAGTATACATTCACGACTGCGGTTGCGGCTGCCTGCTTGTTTGCGGCGGCATCATACGCGCAGAACGCACCTGATTTTTCTCAGGTTCAGATCAAGACAACGCCTCTCGGCAACAACACCTACATGCTGGAAGGCCAAGGCGGCAACGTGGTCGCCGCGGTCGGCCAGGATGGCGTGATCCAGGTCGACGGCGAATTTGCCCCTCTGCACGACAAGATCAAGGCGGCTATCGACAAGGTGTCGGGCGGTAAGCCGATCAAATATCTGATCAACACCCATTTCCACGGCGACCACACCGGTGGCAACGCGCCGTTCCACAAGGACGGCACGACGATCGTCGCCCACCGGAATTTGGCGCTCCGTCTCGAGCACGGTTCGACCAATGGCCTCTCGGGCGCCAAGACGGCGGCGGCCGTAAAGGACGCCATCCCGACGCAAACCTACACGACCGAAGGCTTACGCCTGATGGTCGAAGGGCAAACGGCCAACGTCAATCATCCGGCAAGCGCTCACACCGACACGGATTCATACGTCTACTTCCCGACCGCCAACGTGATTGCCACCGGCGACACCGTCAGCTTGGGCGAACGCTACGTCACCATCGACTACGCCAATGGCGGCAGCATCAACGGGATCATCTCGACGGTCGAGACCTACATCAAGCTCGGCAACGACCAGACGAAGTACGTCCCCGGTCATGGCCCGCTGGCGAGCAAGGCCGACATTCAGCGCTACCACGACATTCTGGTCGAAGTGCGTGACGCCGTTCAGGCCCAGATCAAGGCCGGCAAGACGGAAGAACAAGCGATCGCGGCGAAACCGCTGGCGGGAGCCGGCGCCAAGCTGCACACCAATCAGATGGCCGACGACAACATGGTCAAGATGGTCTATCGCTCGCTCAAGGGCGCGAAGGCCAACAAGGCATAATTTGGGATTTTGAATTCGGGGCCGGGATGCGAGATCATCCCGGCCCTATTTTTTTACCCCGTTCACGGCCCTAATCGCGAAAATAGGTCTGGAGTTTTCATGCGGATTTTGGTGCTCCCCGGCGACGGCATCGGTCCCGAAATCACGGCGGCGACACTCGCGGTGCTCGGCGCCGCGGCAAGCCGTTTTGGAATCGATCTCGAAATCGTCGAAGACATCGCGGGTCACGAGAGTCTCGCGCGCTACGGCACTACGGTTCGCCCCGAGCTGGTGGAAAAAGCACGCGCCGCCGACGGGCTCATCTTGGGACCGACCGCGACGTTCGACTTCGATCCTGCCAAGGGCGAGATCAATCCTTCGATGTTCTTCCGCAAGAAGCTCGATCTCTTCGCCAACATCAGGCCCGCGCGGACTTATCCCGGACTGCCCTCGAAAGTCGGCGCGTTCGATCTCGTGGTCGTGCGCGAGAACACCGAAGGCTTCTACGCCGACCGCAACATGGAGGAAGGCAACGCTGAACTGAAAGTGACCCAGGACGTCGTGATTTCGCTTCGCCGCGTCACGCGCCAGGCGTGCAACCGAATTGCGCGCGTCGCCTTTGAAATGGCGGGCGATAGAAAGCAGCACATCACGGCCGTTCACAAGGCGAATGTGCTGAGACTCGGCGACGGCATGTTTCTCGCCGAGTGCCGCGACGTCGCGCGCGGATTTCCGACGGTGTTCTTCGACGATGTCATCGTCGATGCCATGATGGCGCATGTCGTGCGGGCGCCGTCCCGCTTCGACGTCATCGTCACGACCAACATGTTCGGCGACATCCTGACCGATCTGACGGCGGAACTCTCCGGCAGCATCGGACTCGGCGGTTCGCTCAACCAGGGCGCGGATTATGCCATGGCGCAGGCCGCCCATGGCTCGGCGCCCGATATCGCCGGCAAGAACATCGCCAATCCGTATTCGCTGATCCTTTCCGCCGCTTTGCTGATCGCGTGGTATGGACGCAGGAGCAACCAGGCGCGCTTTGTCGAAGCGGCCGCCGGCATCCACAGGGCCATTGAGAACGCAATTCTGGCCGGCGAGATCACCCGCGATATTGGTGGTAGGCTGGGCACAAGGGAGGCAGGCGAGGCTCTTGCAGCTCGCCTCAGCAGCACATGACCGCTTACGATGCCGGCGTTGCAGGCGCCACGCGCAATCAAGCCGAGCTCTCCGCCGTGCAGCGCAGCGCGCTCAATAAGGCGGCGTGGCGGCTCGTACCGATTCTGACCATCGCTTATCTGTTCAACTATCTCGACCGCACGGCCATCGGTTTTGCCGCGCTGACGATGAAGGACAACATCGGCATCACCAATACCGAATTGGGCTTCGCCGCCGGATTCTTCTTCATCAGCTACACGCTCTGCGAAGTGCCCAGCAACCTCGCGATGTACCGCTTTGGCGCCAGGCGGTGGATCGCGCGCATCATGATCAGCTGGGGAATCGTTTCCGCCGCCACTGCATTCGTGACCGGCGCCGAAAGCCTCTACGCGGTGCGCTTTCTTTTAGGCGTCGCAGAAGCCGGGTTCTTCCCCGGCATCGCATTTTTCCTGTCCGCTTGGTTCCCGCGCGAATACCGCACGCGCATGCTGGCCTGGTTCCTGGTCGGCATTCCGGCATCTTCGCTGGTCGGCGGACCGCTTTGCGTGGCGCTCTTGCAGATGGACGGAATTTTCGGACTCGCTGGGTGGAAGTGGATGTTCATCATGGTGAGCCTGCCATGCATCGTTCTCGGCTTCTTCGTGCTGAAGCTGCTCGCGGATAAGCCGGAGGAGGCAACCTGGCTCAGCAAGGACGAAGCGGTCGCGCTGCGGAAAATGCTGTCGTCCGAAACGCACCACCGGCCGAAAACCTCCGTTATGGGAGCAATCTTCGACATTCGCGTCATTGTGCTCGCGGTGGTGCAGTTCGGTTTCACACTCGGCTCTTACGGCATCGGCATCTGGCTGCCGCTTATCCTGAAAGACTTTCAATTCTCGAATTTCACCATCAGCGTGCTGACGTTCATCCTTTACCTTTTTGCGATTGTGGGAATGCTTGCGTGGGCCGCGCATGCGGATCGCACGGGAAAGAAGATCGTCAATCTGACGCTGGCGTGCTTTTTGGGCGCGATCGGGCTCGGAGCCTACACCCTCTTGGGTTCGCTCAGCGTGGCGTTGATCAGTCTCACCTTGGCGCTGATCGGCATCACCGCGGCGCGCGCCATCTTCTGGTCGATACCGCCGCGTCTCCTGACTGGTGTCGCCGCCGCGGGCGGCATCGCCTTTATCAACACCATCGGCACGATGGGCGGGTTTTTCGGTCCTTACATGATGGGATATCTTCGCGATTCGACGGGCGGGTTCGGCTACGGAATTACGGCGATGGCCGGCATCATGGTGGTGACGACCTTGCTCGCCGCCTCGCTCAAATTCACTGTCAAGCAGGAATGACGAAGGGATCAAAATGCATGGACATCACGCGACGCGAGCTGGGCGCACTTGGTGCCGGAGCATTGGCAGCTCTGATGACTGACGACGCCAATGCGGCCGCCGCCGGATCGCTCGCGGGCGCCTGCGATTGTCACGTCCATATCATCGGCCCGCAGGACAAATATCCGCTGGTGCCGAACCGGGCCTACACGCCGCCGCAAGCCTCGGTCGGGCAACTGAAGGCGCTGCGCGCGCGCCTCGGCATTGCCCGCAACGTTCTGGTGCAGCCGAGTTTCTACGGCACCGACAATTCCTGCATGCTGGATGCGATGGCCGAGCTTGGACCGACGGCGCGCGGCATCGCCGTGGTCGCCCCCAATGCGCCCGATCAGTCTTTGCGCGATCTCGATGCCAAGGGGGTACGCGGCGTGCGCATCAATCTTGAATCGAGCGGCAATCGCGATCCGAAGGCGGCCGCGGCGCTGCTGGCGCAATACGCGAAGAAGGTCGCGCCCTTGAACTGGCATATTCAGATCTACGCGGCCATCACCGTCATCGGACAAATTGCCGGACAGATCGCCGATCTGAACGTTCCCGTGGTAATCGATCATTTCGGCCAGCCGGTCGCCGCAGACGGTTTCGGCCAGCGCGGCTTCGGCGGACTGTATGACCTCGTCCGCGCGCGCAGGGTCTATGTCAAGCTTTCGGCGCCCTATCGCGTATCCAAGCTTCCGGACTATTCCGACACGACGTGGCTCGGGCGCACGCTGATGCAGGCCGCGCCCGAACGCATGCTGTGGGCGAGCGACTGGCCGCACACCAACGCGATTCCGGGAAAGCCGCTGACGGAAGTCACGCCGTTTTCCAAGATCGACGATTCGGCCGTGCTCAAGCTCTTCACCTCATGGTGTCCCGACGAAAAGACTCGCAAAACGATTCTCGTCGATACGCCGGAAAAACTTTATCGCTTCGCCTGAGGCGACAGCGCGATCGGGGAGGAACGACATGAGACTCACCAGACGCGACTTCGGTTCGATCACGCTTGGCTCGGTGGCGGGGCTCGCCTTGTCCCGGCGCGCGCGCGCGGCCGCGGCCGCGATGCCGCCAGGGGCGATCGATTGCCACAACCACATCGTCGGACCGCAGTCGAAATATCCGATGGCGGCGAACCGCACCTACACGCCGCCGGAAGCATCGGTGGCGCAATTGAAGGCCTTGCGCGTCGAGACCGGCGCCGCGCGCAACGTGATCGTGCAGCCGAGCTTCTACGGTTTCGACAATTCCTGCGCCGTCGATGCGCTGAAGGAGTTGGGAAATTCCGCGCGCGGCATTGCTGTGGTTCGGCAAGACGTATCCGATGCCGAATTGCAGCGCTTGGCCGGGATCGGCTTCACCGGCGTGCGGCTCAATTTTGCCACCGCCGGCGTGCGCGATCCGAAGGCGGCCATCGACGCCATCAATGGGTTCGCGCCGCGCTTCGTGCCGCTCAACTGGCACATCCAGATCAATACCGAGCTTCCTGTGGTCGCGGCGATCGCATCGACCGTGAGCACGCTCAAAGTGCCCGTCGTGTTCGATCACATGGCCAATCTCGAAGCCGAAAAGGGCGCCAACCAGCCGGGCTTCGGCGCGCTCGTCGAGCTCGTTCGCGCGGGCAACACCTATGTCAAACTTTCCGCACCTTACAACCTCTCGAAGAAGGCCGATTATTCCGACGTCATTCCGCTCGCCAGAGCTCTCATTGCCGCGCGCGCCGATCGCATGCTGTGGGGCACGAATTGGCCGCATCCGGGCAATGTTCGCGGACTGCCGTTCGGCGAGATCAGCCCGTATCAGAAAATCAACAACCCGAACTTGGTGCGCGTGCTTGAACAAGAGGTCCCCGACGCGGCGATGCGCAAGATGATCTTGGTGGACACCCCGGCACGCCTTTATCGCTTTGCGTGAAGGAACGACATGAAGCCTGACAACAGCGCGCCTGAGCACACGGGAAAAGCCGGCGTGGACCGGCGCACCTTGTTGACGGCCGCCGGGGGCATCGCCGCGACGGCCGCGGTCGGAGGAGCAGTCTGGATGGGAACAGCGGCATCGCAATCAAAAGCGTCCGACATCGTGATGATGAACGCGATGGACCTATCGAGCGCAATCAAGGCGAAAAAGCTCGCCTGCGCCGAAGTGATGACGGCCTATCTCGACCACATCGGGCGCATCAACCCGAAGGTCAACGCCATTGTTTCTCTTCAGGACCGCGGCAATCTTTTGGCGCAGGCGAAGGAGCGCGACGCCCAGCTCGCGCGCGGCGAATATCTCGGCTGGATGCACGGCTTTCCCCAGGCCATCAAAGATCTGGTGCCGGCCAAGGGAATCCGCAACACGCAAGGATCGCCCATCTTCAAGGACTTCATCGCGACCACTGATGCGATTCACGTCGAACGCGTGAAGGCCGCCGGCGCAATCATCATCGGCAAGACCAATGTTCCGGAATTCGGACTCGGCTCACACACCTACAATCCGGTGTTCGGCGCCACGCTGAACGCCTATGACCAGACCAAGACGGCCGGCGGCAGCAGCGGCGGCGCCGCGGTGTCGCTGGCGCTGCGCATGCTGCCGGTGGCGGACGGCACCGATCATGGCGGCTCGCTGCGCAATCCCGGTGCGTTCAACAATGTGTTCGGCTTCCGTCCGTCGTTCGGCCGCGTGCCCGCCGAAGGCGCCGATGTTTTCGACGCCGCGTTGAGCGTCAACGGACCGATGGCGCGCAACCCGTCCGATCTCGCGATGCTGCTCTCGGTGCAGGCCGGATTCGACGCGCGCGCGCCGTTGTCGAACCGGCAGGACCCGGCACAGTTCACTCAGCCCCTGCAGCGCGACTTCAAGGGCACGCGCATTGCCTGGCTCGGCGATCTCGGCGGCTACTTGCCTTACGATGCGGGGCTGCTCGATCTCTGCAAGAGCGCGCTCAAGACCTTCGAGTCGCTCGGCTGCATTGTTGAGGAAGCCAAGCCCGACTATTCCAACGAGCGTGTCTGGAGCAATTGGACCAAGCTGCGCGCCTGGCAATCGGGTAGTCCGCTGCTTGCGTTCTATCAGGATCCCGCTAAGCGCGCGCTACTGAAGCCGGATGCGCAATTCGAAGTCGAGAACTGGTTGAAGCTGACCGCCGCTGACATCCTGGAATCCACGCAAGTGCGCTCGGCTTGGTATCAGGCGGTGCGGCGGTTTTTCGACAGCTACGAATTCATGATCGTGCCCTCGGCGCAGGTGTTTCCTTGGGATGTAAAAATCCCCTGGCCCAAGGAGATCGCCGGCCGGCCGATGGATACCTATTACCAGTGGATGGACGCGCAGGTACAGATCACCATGTCGGGCTCGCCTTCGCTCAATATTCCGGTCGGGTTCAGCGAGCGCGGCTTGCCGATGGGAATGCAGATCGTCGGCCGCCATCAAGCCGAGTTCAGCTGCCTGCAGCTGGCGTTCGCGTACGACGCGGCGACGAACTGGGTGGAGAAGCGTCGCCCCGCTCTGCTCACCTGAGCTAAAGCTTGAGCAGAACATATTGTCTCCCCGGGCGTTTACAAATTTGAGACCCAACAGGGAGACATCCCATGCTGAATTGGGCGATTATTTTTTTGGTCCTTGCCTTGGCCGCGGTAGCGGTCGCTATTTCAGGATATGTCGGCGCATTATGGGCCTATGTGACCTTGGGTGTGTTGGTAGCGGTGCTCTTTCTATGGCGTGCAGCGGTCCTTCGCGGCCGGCGTCGCAGAGATGCACCAACCTAAACGAGCTTTTCGATTTGGAATAAAACCGCCGCTGCTCGCAAGCCCGGGCGCGGCGGTTTCGTTTGAGCTATCCGCGGCGTGCCGATAGCAGTTCAAGCACAGCCGCTGCTGTTGCCGCGGGCGCTTCCTGCGGTACGTTGTGCCCGATGATGGGAATCAATCGACGCTGATATCGTCCGGTGAAAAACCGCGCTTGGGTCGCAGGTGCTGCGGCCGCGTTGACGCCGTCGCCTTCGCCTTGCAGCACGATGGTCGGCGCCGCGATCTTCGGCTGCACTGCCAAGCGCCGCTCGATCGGTTCCAACGCAGGATCGCCGGGGGCGTAACCGAAACGGTGGCGATAGGACTGGATGACGACGGCGACGAAATCGGGATTGTTGAACGACACAGCGGTGCGCTCATACGTGGCGTCGTCGAACTTCCAATTCGGCGACCACAGCTTCCACAGCAGCTTGCAGAGATCGTGCCGATTGGCCTGGAGCCCGGCGCGGCCGCGTTCGGTGTGGAAATAATATTGATACCAAAGCCGGTGTTCCTGCTCCGGCGTTGCCGGCATCGCCGACGCAGCGATGTCCTGAATGGTGTAGCCGTTGGCCACGACCAGGCAGCGTACGCGCTCCGGCCACAGCGCCGCGACAACGCACGCGCCGCGCCCGCCCCAGTCGTAGCCGACGAGCGCCGCATTCGGCAGATGAAGCGCACCCATCAGCTCTACGAGATCGTTGCCGAGTGCCGCTTGCTGGCCCGAACGCGGCGTTTGGGCTGAGAGGAAACGCGTTGGCCCGTAGCCGCGCAAATAGGGCACGATTGTGCGGCATCCGGCTCTCACGAGAGGCGGGACCACCTCGTCGTAGGCACGCGGATCGTACGGGAATCCGTGCATCAGAAGGACTGGCGTGCCGGCCTCCGGCCCGCTCTCTTCGTAAGCAATTTCGAGCGTGCTCGTGCGGATGCGCTTGATCGGTCGTGTTCCGGCTGGCTGAGCAAACGCGCGTCCGTAAGGCGCCACCAAAGCGGCAGGCAGCAGACCGATGAGCAGGCGGCGGTCGATCATTGGATCACCATTCTAAGCGAGCGTCACCATTCCGCTCCAGAACTGTTGCACATTGCCCGTATCCACGTCGTATTTGCGCGCGAACGCGAGCTTGCCGTCGCCGCCGACCCGATAGACCGTCAAACCGGCGGAGAGCGTGTTGACGCCGTTTCGGTCGCGGACCAGGAGCGGCATGATGCTCGCCGCCACCAGCAGGCGCCCGCTCGGATCGATCGCAAAGGTCCTGAGCTGGATGCCGTGCCCGTCGATGTTCTGGATCAATCTCGGCTCGCCGCTTTGCTGATCGACCGCGAACACCGCCATGTTGTTCTCGCCGCCGGCGAATACCTTCTTGCCCTCGAAGTCCACGACATTGGCGTTGCGATTGGCCTGATAGACGAAACGGCCGTTCGGATGCATGTGGATGGTGCCGGCACCCTGCCCGGCGTGAACATTCTTCGGATCGGCGAGCGTCTCTTTCATGAACAGTGGATCGCGTGAGATCGTGTTGTCGGGCTGCAGTCCATAGACGTAAAGCTTATTCTGACGCTCGAGCGAAACGTAGACGAAAGGCTGCGTCGGATGAAAGTCGAGATGGCGCGGGCCGAAGCCAAGACCGTTGCCCGGCGCGACCGACGCGAGCTTCGTCAAGACTCCGTTCTTGAATCCGAAGACCTTCAGCGCGCCCGGATCTTCCGGCTTGCCACCGGCGGCGTTGTTGCCGCGCGTCACCAGGATGGCCGTCTGATTGGACGGCGTCGTGCGGAGCTGGTGCGCGTAGATGCCGACGTCCGGCGCCGCGGGTTGGTTCACCAGCGCGCCCAACGTGCCGTCGCTATTGATGCGATAGATCGTGACATGGGACGGCTCGTTGTAGGCGATGAGCGCATATTCGCCGGCGCCGTCGACGCTGATATGGATCGGACGGTACGGCAGCGCCACTTTCGCTCCATGCGGCTCGAACGCTCCTGTATTGGGATCGATGCGCCACGCCGTCGCAAAATGATTGTCGCCGGCGACGCCGGGCCCGCCATCGCTTGAAGCAACGTAGAAATACCGCCGCGAGGGATGGGGCCATGCGTACTGAATATTGGACGGCAGCGTGATCGTGCTCCGTCGCGTCAGAGTGGCGCCGTCGATATCGATATCATGCAAGGTGAGCCTCGGCCCGACGCTTGCGTAGAACACCGTCTTGCTCTTGGCCGCCTGGCCCCAGGATGTTCCGGAAGCAGCAGCGGCCGTGCCGGCAAGAAGAGCGCCAAACGTGCGACGCGTGAACATGATTTGCTCCTGGCTCTTGGGGTCCGTTGCGCGCCACAATAACATGGCAGGCGATGATGTGAGAGTGGGGCTAACCTGTGCTGGTGACGGTCGAAAGCTTCCTCAAGCCGTGGGAGGCACATCTATTTCGGCTGCGACTCGAAGCCGAAGGCATTCCCGCCTTCGTCACGCATGAATATCACATCTCCATGCTATGGCCGTACGCGGTGGCTCTGGGAGGCGCGAAGGTTCAGGTACCTGATGAGCTGCGCCAAGAGGCGCTCGAAATAGGGCTGATGTGTCGCAAGGGCGTCTTCAAAACCTTGCTGGAAGAATCGTTTGGCGATCTGGATGACATTCATTGCCCCTATTGTTCCTCGACCAAGTTCGGCAAAAGAACATCGATTCCCGTTGCAATCGCTGCGGCCCTATCGCTGGTTGTCGCTCGAACCATGTTTCCGGCGAAAGCGACAATTTATGACTGTGAGAATTGTCGGCGCAGCTGGAGGAGGCCGCTGGGCATTCCTGTCTACGAAGCTTCGCTAGTCAGTTTCCCGGTCGGCCTAACACTGTTTCTGCTTGCAATATTGGCATTCGGTGCAATTTCATCCCGGACCCAAACACAATATGAGCCGCCCACCTACCCGTTTTCGCGCTATCCCGCCGAATACCCGCGGCAATAGCTCTACCGCTGCGCCTGCTTCGTCGCACCGCGCGAAGTGACTTCGAAAGCGAAGTGAAAGGCTTGCAGATCCTCGCCGGGGTGGTCCGCGGCATAAGTGAGCTGCGGCATCTTGAAATTGTTCGGGTCCGTCTCGGTGCCTTTGTAGATGCCGGGATAGAGATCGATGTAGTGCCAGCCCGGCGTGCCGGTCGCCTGCACGAAAATCTCCACGTCGCCCTGGCTGTTGAAGGCGCAGGCATAGCCGTTATAGCTGTTGTCGTAGACGAGATGCATGATGTTCGCGGTCTCGGTCCAGCCCACGCCTTTCAAATGCAGCGTGAACTTCGTTCCCACCGGGCCGCGCGCCACGTCGAGGGGGAACGCGGTGGACTTGATCAGATGCGTGCCCTGTTTCTTCGTCTTACCGGTCTCTATCCACAGCCCGTGCGCGCCGCCAAGATCATCGGGCGTGTTGAAGGAAAATTCGATGCGTCCCGACGCGTCCGCTTTCGCCTCAGCAACGGGCTTTGAGTCTTCCTGCCAACCACGTCCGGTCATGCGGTTGCCGATCACACGCGTCCAATTGAGCTTGTAAGTCTTGCCCGCTTCCAAGCCGCTGCCGCTCACCTTGACCGGCTCGCCCACGCCTGAGAAACGCGGCACCGAGACGAGCTCGCCCTGCGGCGGCAGCACGCGCACATTCTTCTGCGCTTGCTGTTGCGGCGGCGCCGGCAGCACCGGCGCGCCGGCCGTCACCGTGAACGGAATCGCCCAGCGCGGCCGGTCGGGTTCCGGATTCTGCTGCATGTTGCGGTAGGGGAAGGTGAACTCTCCGTGCAGCACTTCGATGATGTGATCGCCGACATGGCCAGTCGCGGGAATCGTGAAGCTCGCGGAGCCGTGAGTCGTCACCGCCGACATCCAGCCGGTGAAATTGTTGTCGTAGAGCAGGTCCCACGAATTGTAGAGCGAGCGCCAGCCGACGCCCTTGACCTCGACTTTGATCGGCGTGCCGAGGGGGCCGCTCTTCGGCGAAACGTCGACTGTCATGTCGACCGAGTAGCCGACTTGCGTCATCAGGCGGTCGCCCTGCTGCAGCACGATGTCGTGCCCGGCGCCGAAATCCTCCGGCGTCGTGAACGTCGCGGCGATGCGGCCCGCCGCGTCGCTTTTCACTTTCGCCATCTCATAGGCGACGGGAATGAATTCGCGTCCCTTGTATTCCGACTCCGTCACCTTCCAGCGTCCATTCATCGTGCGCCAGACGAGCTGGAATTCCTGATTGGGGGGCAGCTTCTCCGCCTTCACCGTGAACGGCGTGCCGGCTTTGCCGTGCACGGGCACGACGTCGAGCGTGCCCACATAGCCGCCCCGCGGCTCGCCGGCTTTCACTTCGCGCCCGAACGCGGACGCAGGTGCTGCGACAACGGCTTGGGACTGAACGGCCAGCGCAAAGAGCGCACAGGCCAGACCGGCGAGCGGTCCGCTGCGCATCATCATGAGACCTCCACAAAGCTTAAGGCTTCGAACCTCAGGGCGACGGCGCGCGTGGGAGCGTGCCCGCCACCACCATCAGCTGCGTCGTGTCGCGGGTGAAGGGCTGCCACGTGACAACAGACCCGTCCTGCAGCGTGGCATTGATTTTGTAGCCCAGCGAGCCGGTCGGGAAATCGTTCGGGATCGTCCAGAACAGCGACCAGAAGAAATCCGTCGGCGGCATGCCATGGCCGCCGAAATGGGACGGCAGCTTGGTGCCGTTGCCCAATTCAACTTCGACGGACTTGAGCGCCATGTTGTCGGCCACTGTTCCGTCGGGCTTCTGGATGCGGATGCGGAAGGCAACCGCTTCGCCGCGCATGTAGCGATTGTTCAGTACACAGAACGGTCCCGTTTGGCCCGCAAGCGCGTGCCGAACGATGTCGCCCTCGAAGAAGAGCTTGCCCGGCGGCGCAGTGCGGATTTGGGCATCCGCGCTGAAGACACCGACGAGGGCAAAGGACAATGCGAGGGCAGAAAGGCGGACGGATTTCATGGGCGAGCCCTTTGGGACGAGAATGCCGCGTAACTTTGGACTATACATGGATCGGCGGCCGGTCAAAAGGGGGGCTTTGCTCTCGGAATTCGACATCCCGCCCCCCCTTACACTGCGCAATCGGAACCGCATCGGCAGCGTAGCCGACTCGCTTTCCTGCGCTGCTTAGGTGTCAGCGGGCCGGTGCTGCCGCCGCGGGAGCGACACCGCTTCTCGGCCGCGCCGTTGCTGGAGGCTCGGCGGTTGCGATTACCTTCCCGGTGGCGGGATCGATCATCGCAATGATGTTTCCGTCGGCATCCCGCACCAGCATCGGCTTTTTGTCCGCGCGAATATCCTCCGGAGTTGGGCTGGGCGCCGATCCGAGATTCAGGTTGAGGTTCCAAGCCGGATTGTGGAACCAATTGGCGGACGCCGGCGACACGAACACCGCCGAGAGCAACAGCACAGGCAGAAGGATACGTGTTTTCATGGAGTACTCCATCAATGGGGGCGAGCCTGCGGTCCCCCAAACCAAATCTACGATAGCACAAAACACAAAAATAAGCTGCAAGCCCACTCACATTGGCAAAGGAATTTAGGACCGGAATCCGCCGAAATCGGGCCGTACTGGTTGGAAAATAATGCCATTTCCTTCTCCGCCGCGGACATTACGGCCCTGCGTGTGGCTTCAGAATGGGGTCTCTCCGCACGCCGGCGGAGGTTCGGGTCATCAAGTGATATACTTCTTAGCTGCGGGGGGCTCATGGAGGGAGAATAGACCGTGCGCCGGCACCTTCATCGTGAATGGATTTTGATTGCGGCGCTCGCGCTTGGCTTCAGCGGAAGCGTCTTTGCCGCGCCAATGGAAGATGGGCAAGCTGCCTACGACAGCGGGGATTACGCGACAGCGCTGCGGCTGTGGCGGCCACTGGCGGCGCAGGGAGTCGCCAGAGCACAGAACAATCTCGGCGTGATGTACGAGAACGGAAAGGGCGTTCCACTCGACATCAATGAAGCATTGAAATGGTACCGTTTGGCCGCCGAGCAGGGCTATGCGGGGGCACAGAACAATCTTGGCATGATCTACGCGCTCGGACGGATCGTCCGGCGGGATCCCGTTCGCGCGTATATGTGGTTCAGCCTTGCGGCATCGTCCCTGTCCGGCGACGTCGGCAAAACGGTGACGACGACGCGCGACGTCTTTGCCAGCGCGATGACGTCTCAGCAAATCGCAGATGCAACCGAGCTGGCACGCAGATGCCAGGCATCGAACTACAAGCAATGCGACCGCGGCAGCGACGCGGCTCTACTGGCCCCGCCGCCGCCGCCCTCGACGCCCGCCATAGCGACGACGTCTCACGCGGTCTCGCCGGGCGATTACCCGGAGCAGTCGCTGCGCCTGCGCGAATCGGGTTCGGTGACCGTCACCTATGTCGTCAGCGAATCGGGTTCCGTCAGCGAATGCACGGTCGTGCAGTCGAGCGGCAATGGTCGCCTCGATGGGGCCGCCTGCGCGATGGTGAAGAAGCGCTGGAAGTACAAACCCGCGACTGAGAACGGCAAGCCCGTAACCATCCAGTACATCTCGACGGTCTCATTTCCGCGCCGGTGATCGAAGCTCGCCGACACACGCAAAGGTGTTTGAACGCCCCACCATCGCGATAGGGCTTTCGGTTCGCAGCGCATACCGCCGCCTCAAGCTTCCTAATCCTGTGCCGGTCTTCACTTTTTTCACTCTCCCCGCAGCGATCGAAATGGGCTTTGTTGTCATGAGGGCATGGCGAGCGTAATATCGGCTTCGCACGCTACGATTTCTCGTGGTGTGTCGCACTTTTGTTTGGCTGGATGCCACGCGAGCTGCCGTTTGCTGAATGCCCCCGGGTCACCACGGAAATTTATAGGAGAAACGTATGCTTAGGGACAGATTCACCACTACGAAAGGCGAACGCTTGCTCGCCGGCGGCCTCCTGGCCACTCTGCTTTGCGGCGCAGCGCTGCTGCCGGCATGGGCCGCGGCCGATCAATCAGCCCCGCCCGATTTCATGCAGGGCGGTATGGGATGGAACTCCGCCGGCGGCATGGAACCCGTCGCGGGCAGCCCAAGTCCTGTCGTGCAGGATCCCAAGGTCAAATATGTGCCGAACAATGTCGGCGGGCAGCCGACGTGGAGATATGCGGATGTGAACAATCCCAATCTCACGCAGTTCGCCAAGGACGGGCTCAAGAAAGCCAACGACATGGTGGATAAAGGCTTTGCCATGTACAACCGCACTTCGCGGTGCTGGCAGCCGGGCATCCCGTCGCTCAATCTGAGCCCGGGACGGACCTATTTCCTGCAGACGCCGAAGGAAGTCACGATCATCTGGCAGCGCGATCAGATCGTGCGTCACGTCTATCTCAACCAGCGGCACAGCGCCAATCCGAAGCCATCGTGGAACGGCGAGTCGGTCGGCCACTACGAAGGCGACACGCTGGTGGTCGATACCATCGGACAGACGACGAAGTCTTTCGTCGATCTGTTCCGCACGCCCCATAGCGACAAGCTGCATGTGATCGAACGCTTCCGCATGATCGAGGGCGGCACGAAGCTTCAAGTCGAATTCACGGTCGACGACCCGGTGGCTTTCGTGAAGCCATGGAAGGGCACTAAGGTCTGGACGAAAATAACAACCCAACCGGCCAGCATGGGGAATGTCACCGGCACGATTCTCGAGGAAATCCGCTGCATGGACGGAGAGATGGTCAATCCGTTCAATCAGGAATATGCGGCGAAACTGGAACCGCTGCTGACGGACAAGAACGGCGCCGAACAACGGCTTTTGGCCGGCGGTTGAGCGGCCCCTGATTCATTGAATAAGGTCGGCGCTCGAATATCGTAACCCGCCGACACGGCTAAACGTGTGCCGAGATACCCGCCATCAAAAGTGGCGAGGTATCTGGTATATAAACACCCTACATTCCTGAGGCATGGGAGGATTTCATGCGCCCACGGTTGCCGCTTGTCTTGATTCCGCTTTTGGCGTTCTCGATGCCCGGCGCGATCCAGGCGCAGATCACCAGCAATCCAATTCCGGCACCGATCGAGAAACGCGGCCTCGCAGTCGAGGTCAGGGATGTCGTGCGGCTGCCCGACACGCGAGGACTGCGTCCTGCCGCCGACGACGTGTCGCCATCCGGCTGGGCCCGGCTCAGCTATGTGCGCGACCTCCCCGACGGCCGGCGCTTCGCCAACGATTCGCGCGGCTTTATCTACCTGCTCAGCGGCAGCAATCCGCCGGCCGTGTACGCAAATGTGGCCGAGGCCTTTCCGTTCGCGATCTACAACCGGCTGGAGAGCGGCGTCATCGGGTTCGTCTTTCACCCGGAATTCGCGCGGAACGGTTTGTTCTACACGGTGCACAGCGAGCGCGGGCCGGGCAACCCCAAGACACCCGACTTCATCCCGCCGGGATTCGCATTGAAAGACGTGACCTATCACAACGTCATTACCGAGTGGCACGCGACGAACCCTGCGGCCAATGCTTTCCAAGGCACGCGGCGCGAGATCCTGCGTGAAGCACACGTCGTCGCCACCCTCACCCATCCGATGGGCGCGGTCGAGTTCAACCCGACAGCCAAGCCCGGCGATGAGGACTACGGCCTGCTCTACACCAGCGGCAGCGATCACGGTTTCAGCAATGGCGGCGGACCGAACGCGAGCAATCCTCTTGAGACGCAGCGCCTCGATTCGATCATCACCGCCATCCTGCGCATCGATCCGCGCAGTCCGTCGGTCACGCATGGCGTCAAGGGCCTGGGCGATTACACCATTCCGATGGCCAACAAATTTGCCGCCGACGGCGATCCGAATACGCTCGGCGAAATCTACGCCTACGGCTTTCGCAACGCCCACCGATTGTCATGGGACATGGAGGACGGGACGATGTTTGCCTCCGACATCGGCATGGACAACATCGAGGAGATCAACATCGTCTACAACGGCGCGAACTATGGATGGATGAAGCGTGAGGGCTATTTCGAGAACGGCAGGTGGCGCGGCGGCGCGCTCAACCAGCTGTTCCCGCTGCCGCCGGAGATTCTCGACGGCCGCC
>WNFT01000630.1_pt1 | contig 29439 bp, 23 predicted proteins | sample 5400191 | NCBI WGS metagenome assembly WNFT01 (sample SAMN13153359, study PRJNA577476) | soil metagenome | isolation source: 80 cm saprolite under Madrone tree | place: USA:California | collected 2016-06-14 | reverse complement strand
GAGCCCCAACCCGACCGCACCCACGCCACCCCCCGCTAGCACCCTCACTAGCATCGACATCGTCGGCGAGCGAGGTGCGAAGTCGTTTTCGCCCAACCCGGCGGCCGTCAGCCAGGGAACCACGTTCACGTGGCGAAACATGGACAGCAGGGTCCATCACATCGTGCTGAATGACGGCTCGGTCGACAGCGGCGACATTGCACCGGGCGCGTCCAGCCCCGCGCTCCGCCTCGACAGCGACGGTGCGAACTATCACTGCACCATTCATCCGGACATGGTCGGCAGCATCAACCGGTCGAGCGGCGGGCCGCCACCCTGCGAGGGGCCATACTGCTGACCATGCCATTACCGCCACGCGGCCCCTGCCTTTCCAAGGTCTAGCGGCCCTCGCTCCCCGTGCCATTGGACCCCGATGCAGCGTCCGTCGACAATGGGGGATGCGGCCCGCGACCCTGGTCCTCCGCAGCCTTCGCCACTTTTGGCGAACCAACCTCGCGGTGGTGCTCGGGGTGGCGACCGCGGTGGCGGTCCTCGCGGGGGCGCTCCTGGTCGGCGAGTCGGTGCGGGGGAGCCTCCGGCGGACCGCGCTCGAGCGACTGGGCCGCACGGACCTGGCCGTTCTCGGGTCGGCCTTCTTCCGTGAAGACCTGGGTGACGGTCTCGGGGCGAGGGCCGGGGTGATGGGCTGTCCCCTGGTGGCCCTCGCCGGCATCGTGACCGAGCAGGCCGGGGGCCGCCGGGCGGGCGACGTCCTGGTCTACGGCGTCGACGACCGCTTCTGGGCCTTCCACGGGCTGCCCTCGCCCGGACTCGAGGGGCGCGATGCGCTGGTCGGCGAGGCCCTGGCCCGCGAGATCGGAGGCGCGCCGGGGGCCACCCTGCTGCTGCGCGTCCAGGCGCCCTCGGGCGTGCCCGCGAGCTCGCTCTTCGGCCGGCGTGACGAGCCGGGGCGCACCGTCCGGCTCACCCTGAAGGCGGTCCTGCCGCCGCGCACCCTGGGTGAGTTCTCCCTCCAGCCGCGGCCGCAGGAGGTGCACGCGATCTTCCTGTCCCTGCGCCTGCTGCAGCAGTCCCTCGGCCAGGAGGAAAGGGCCAATACCCTGCTCGTGGCGGGCCAGGCGGGCGAAGGCGATCTGGCCCGGGAGCTCGCACGCGCCGCCCGCCTCGACGACCTGGGCCTGCGCCTCCGGATTCTCCCCGTCCAGGGCGCCCTGTCGCTGGAGAGCATGAGCGCGCTCCTCGACGACGACGTGGCGGGGGCGGCGCGCAAGGCCGCGAGCCGCGCCGGCTTCGAGGTGAGCGAATCCCTCGTGTACCTGGCCAACGCGATCCGCCGGGGTGAGCGCTCGTTGCCGTACTCCCTCGTGGCCGGGCTCGACGAGAGGGCGTACCACTCGCTGGCCGGCGAGCGGGGGAGCGGGAGCAACGGGCGATCGATCCTCCTCAATTCCTGGGCGGCGCAGGACCTGGGTGAGTGGGGGGGAGACCCGGTGAGCCTCGACTACTACCTTTGGAACGAGGAAGGCCGGCTGGAGACGCGTACGGTCGAGCTTCAGGTGGCGGGGGTGGTGCCCATGCTCGGGCTCGCCGCGGACCGCGACCTCGTGCCCGAATACCCGGGCATCACGCGCTCGGCCCACCTCGCCGATTGGGACCCTCCGTTCCCGGTGGACCTCAAGCGCATCCGGCCGGTGGACGAGCAGTACTGGGAGCGCTACCGGACGACGCCGAAAGCCTTCCTCCCCCTCGCCGTGGCCCAGGAGCTCTGGGGCCACCGGCTGGGCCGACTCACCTCGATGCGTCTCCGACCCAAAGCGGGCGTCGATCTGGAGGCGGCGCGCGTCGCGTACGGCGAAGCCCTGCGCGCCGACCTCGATCCCGCCCGGGCCGGCCTCCGCGTCGAGGCGGTGCGGGCCCGGGCCCTCCAAGCCGCCAGGGGCGCCACCGACTTCGGGGCCTACTTCGTCTACTTCAGCGCCTTCCTGGTCGTGGCCGCTCTCCTCCTGGCCGGCCTCTTCTTCCGCCTCGGCCTCGAGCAAAGGCTGCGCGAGCTGGGCCTCCTGCGCGCGCTGGGGTTCAGCGAGGCCCGCCTGCGAAGTGGGTTCCTGGGGGAAGGGCTCGTGCTCGCCACCGTTGGTGGGCTGGTCGGCATGGCGGGCGGCGCCTTGTACGCGCAGGTCATGGTCCTCGGCCTGCGCACGCTCTGGGCCGATGCGTTGGGGACGCGGAGCCTCGACCTTCAGGTGTCGCCGGGGCCGCTGGGGCTAGGTGCTCTGGGCGGAGTGGCCGCGGCCCTCATCGCGATCGCGCTCACCCTGCGCGGCCTGCGCGGACGCTCCCCCCGGGGCCTGCTCGCCGGCGCGCCCGAGGAGTGGGTGCCGCCCGCGCGCGTGGGCGGCCGGGGAGCGGCGATGGCGTTGGCGGGCGGCGCCACGCTGCTCCTGGGCACCTCCGCCGCCGGCCGCTTCAGCGCGACCGCGGGCTTCTTCGGCGCGGGATCCCTCCTGCTCGCGGCCAGCCTGGCCGCGGCCTGGGCCTGGCTCGCCGGCCGGCGGGGCGCGGGCGACGCGGTCCACGGCCTGGCCGGCCTGGGCTTCCGCAGCGCGTCCTACCGCCCCGGCCGCAGTGTCGTCTGCGTCGCGCTCGTCGCCTTCGCGGCCTTCGTGATCGTGGCGGTGGGCGCCTTCCGCCATCCCGGCGCCCCGGACGTGGACGCCCGCGATTCCGAGAGCGGGGGCTATCGCCTGTTCGCCCGCTCCCTGCTTCCGCTGCACCACGACCCGGCCACCCCGGAGGGCCGTGCGGCCCTCGACCTGCCGGAGGATGCCCTCGATGGCGTGCGGCTCTCCCGCTTCCGCATGCGGGCCGGCCAGGATGCGAGCTGCCTGAACCCCTACCGCCCCGACAGCCCGACCCTCCTCGCCCCGAGCCCGGCCTTCCGGGACGAGGCGCGGTTCGCCTTCCAGTCCTCCCGGGCCGCGACGCCGGAGGACGCGGCCAACCCCTGGCGGCTGCTCGACCGCGACTCGCCCGACGGGGCGATCCCCGTGATCGCCGACGCGGGGTCGCTCGAGTACGTGCTGCACAAGGCGGTCGGGGACACGATGGCGCTCGGCGGCACGGGGGTCAGGCTCCGGTTCGTGGCCGCGCTCCGGCCCGGCCTCTTCCAGGGCGAGCTCCTCATGGGGGAGAGGCACTTCCTGAAGGCCTTCCCGGAGGAGGAGGGCTTCCGCTTCTTCCTGATCGAGGCCTCGGCGCAGCGCGCGCCCGCGGTGACCGAGGCCCTCGAGTCGCGGCTCGCCGACTTCGGCTTCGACGTCAGCGACACCGAGTCGCGGCTCGCCGCCTATCACCGGGTGGAGGACACGTACATCTCGACCTTCCAGGCCCTGGGGGGCCTGGGCCTGCTCCTGGGGACGGTCGGACTGGGCACGGTGCTGCTGCGCAACGCCTTCGAGCAGCGCAAGGAGCTCGCGCTCCTCCGCGCCGTGGGCTACCGCGAGCGGGACGTCTCGACCATGGTGGTGGCCGAGAACCTGTTTCTGCTCCTCCTCGGCCTGGGGGCGGGGACGGTCTCCGCTCTCGTGGCCATCGGCCCCGCGCTCCGCGAGCGCGGAGGGCAGCTCCCTCTGCTCGCCCTGGCCGGGCTCCTGCTGGCCGTGGTCCTCACGGGTCTGGCCGTCTCGCGCCTCGCGGTGGCCGCCATCCAGCGCCTGCCCGTCCTCGCGTCGCTCCGCTCCGAATAGGAGGCCGTCATGCGTTTCCGTCCCGTGCTCGTCCTGTGCGCCCTCTTCCCGGTCGCGCCCCTTGCCGCCTTCGACTTCCCGCAGTGGCGGGGTCCCGCCCGCGACGGGCGGGTGAGCGTGCCCGCGCGCGAGGGCTGGCCGGAGGCGCTTCGGGTGGGCTGGAAGGTCAAGGTCGGGGTCGGCCACGCCTCGCCGGTGGTGTCGGGCGACCGCGTCTTCCTCTTCTCGCGCGAGGGGGAGGAGGAGGTGGCCCAGAGCTTCGAGCTCGCGACGGGCAAGCGGGTCTGGCGCGGGGCCTACCCGGCGCCGTATTCCATGAATCCCGCGGCCACGAGCCACGGCAAGGGGCCGAAGTCGACGCCGGTGGTGGCGGACGGCCGGCTCTACACCCTCGGGATCGGGGGCATCCTCTCCTGCTACGACGCCACCAGCGGCCACCTCGTCTGGCGCAAGGAGTTCGCCGGTCAGTTCAAGGAGACCTCGCCTCTGTATGGCACCGCCATGTCCCCGGTGGTCGACGGGGGCCTCCTGATCGCCCATGTGGGCGGCCACGGCGACGGCGCCCTCACCGCCTTCGACGCGGCCACGGGAGGGGTGCGCTGGGCCTGGAAGGGCGACGGCCCCGGCTACGCCTCACCCGTGGTGGGGACGATCGGCGGAGCGCGCCAGGTCGTGACCCAGAGCCAGGACAACGTGGTGGGCCTCTCCCCCGAAAAAGGGGAGCTGCTCTGGAAGATCCCGCTCACGACCGCCTACGAGCAGAACGCGGTCACCCCCGTCCTCGCGGGCGACCTCGTGATCTACGGCGGCCTCGACCAGCCCATGCGCGCGGTGCGAGTCGCGAAGAAGGGCGGCGCCTGGACGCCGGAGCGCATCTGGGAGAACGCCGAGGTGGCCGCCTACCTGAGCAGCCCGGTGCTCGAGGGCGGGAAGCTCTACGGCTTCTCCCACCGCAAGCGGGGGCAGTTCTTCTGCCTGGACGCGGCCACGGGCCGGACCCTCTGGCTGAGCAACGGACGGCAGGCGGAGAGCGCGGCGGTCCTGGCCGGGGGCGGGGCCCTCTTCCTCCTGACCACGGATGGCGCCCTGATCGTGGCCGCGAGGGACGCGCCGGCCTTCAAGCCCCTGCGCACCTGGACGGTGGCGGAGAGCGCCACCTGGGCGCACCCCGCGGTGTTGGAGGGCGCGCTGCTCGTGAAGGACGTGGACACCCTGACCCTCTGGCGCATTCCCTGATGGCTACGGCACAGGGCAGCGAGCGCGGGATTCACTCCCGCGCGAGCGGCGTGGGGGGGAGCGCGAATGCGCGCGGGGGGGTGCGCTCGAGTCGGTACCCCCCCGAAATGTGTAAAGGAGCTGAGCCCGCATGAACTGGATCTGGTTCGCCGTCGGCGCCGTCCTCTCCTGGGGCCTCTACGGCCCCGCCCTCCACAAGGGCCAGGTGGCCCTGGGCAACCCGCTGCGCGCCCTGCTCTGCGTGGGAGTCGCCTACTTCCTGATCGGCGTGCTGGTGCCGGTGGCCGGGCTCGCCTCACAGGGACAACTGACGGGGTTCAACCTCGGGGGGACCACGACCGCCACCGCGGCCGGGGCCCTGGGCGCCCTGGGCGCGGTCTGCATCATCTACGCCTTCAAGGCCGGCGGGCTTCCCACCTACGTCATGCCGCTGGTCTTCGGGGGCGCGCCCCTCGTGAACGTGCTGGTCTCGATGTGGCAGCACCCGCTCAAGGACGCGCCCAACCCGCTGCTCTACCTCGGCTTCCTGCTCGCGTCGGTGGGGGCCTGGATGGTGCTGCACTACAAGCCGCAATAGCTTGCCCAGGTCCTGAATCTACGCCGCCCGCCGGAGCCGGAAGGCGGACCACGTCTCGTTGATGCCAACAAGGCCCAGGGGCCGCATGGCGAGCTTCTCGGCGACCGCCCAGACGGTGTCCCGATTCATGTCCAACCCGGCATCCCTCGAGCCCTTACGGAAGAACACCCAGATCGCGGAGCCGGGGCTGAGGGCGGCTACCGCCCGCGGCATTTGCGCTTCGAGCTCGGCGCGTGTGCGCACGAACAAGAACACGAGCTGGGCGTCCGCGGGCTTTACGAACGCGACCCCCTCCGGCAGGCCAAGCGACTCGACGATACCCGGAACGCGGTTGATGACGGCGATTGTTGCGCCAGGCTTGACGCGAGCTTTTTGCGCGACCGTCTTGTCGGGCACGGCCCACCTCACTCCCGAGCGAACCTCGTCCACTGCCAGACACCCCCCGCGATCGCTCGCGGAAGCCGGTGCCCCAGCTGCCGCGCCACCATGACCAGCTGTCCCCGATGATGAGCCTCGTGCGCGGCAAAGTAGCTCAGGAAGTGCTCCAAGTCCGTCGGGAAGTTCTGCCAGGTCGCCCGGGGCACGCGGCCCCCATGGGCGATCCCTAGTTCAATGAGGGCAATCATGCCCTTGCTGCTGCGCGACAGCGCCCGCACCAACTCCTTCGGTCGGACCCGACGCGAGTCGACCAGCCGCGGCACCTTGACGCCATGTCGAGCGCCAATGCTTCGGATCCAGCTGCACCGGCTGTTGTGAATGTGGGCGGCAATCATCCCGACCGTCCGCCCCGAGATGCCCGGGACCTCTCTCGACCAGACCGCAGGGGGGAGCTGTTCGACAAGGTACGACGTCGCCCGGTTGCTCGTCCGCCATGCGGCAACGATCGCCCGACCAGGCCCGAGCTCTCTCGGCACATCGGCTCCTTCCATCCGCCCTTCGAATGTACGCCGAACACCCCAGATCAGCCGCGGCGCCCCATCGGGCCCGGCGCCGTCAACTGCATCTGGTCGTTCGGCGGCATCACCGCCCACCGTCATTCGCACTGCGGCACACAAGTGGCGGCAGAGGGTCCGCGCGCTTCTCGGCGTCCCACTCGAGAATCACGCTGCGAGTCTACAGCCCCGTCCGGACTCCCAAGGTCTGCCGAACACTGAGGTCAGCGGCGAGCCTCCATCCTGACACGGTGTCCGTCCAGCACCGAGGTAGCCTGCGAGGGATCGCTTGTGCCGGCTTCGTCAGGTGCAATGGTTGTTAGGGACGTGTTCACTGCTACCTCACTTCAACCGCGAGGTAGCGAAAGCGCGCATCACGTGCCGCTTCGACGGTAGCGTAGTCACGCCAGGCGAATCGATACTGGCCAGCCAGCTTGATTGGGCTCTCGCTCCTCCCCTTCGTGCCGGCCGACGTCGCGGCACCCCACTCGAGTACACCCGAGCAGGCCCCTCCTTCCGTCAGGCTAAAAGAAGCAGAGGTACCATCCGCCTTGCCGGGCTTGCTCCAGTACGCACTGTCGTTGGTCAAGAGCACAGCCCAGCGGTTGGCCGCCGGGGTGGCACTGAGAGACTCCAAGCGGGCGATGTCCTTCAGGAAGGCATAGCGGCTTACTGGCTGCGCGCCATGATTCTGCAGGTGGAAGCGCTCTGTGCCCAAGGTCGTTTCCACACGACGTGTCTTGTACTTCAGCTCAACAGCGAGAAGGGCGTTACCCAGGTCCGCCAATAGGTCCACGTGAAGTAGGCCAAGACCAGTCTGGATCGGCCGCTCGAGGCGCACGGTGGCGTCAGGCCACTGAAGGTGGAGCTCCCATGCGAAGGCATGCTGAAAGTCCGCCTCCGAATGGAACAGTGGCCGTTGACGGGACAGGCCAGCAAGGAGCGCGTGAATATCGATCATCGCCCGCCCATCTGCGTCCGCCTCCATCCGAGGTCCGGCGGCTACCGCGAAGCGCCGTCAGCTTCTACTCACTCTTGGACCGCCAGCCAATGTTGCATCAATCCTTCGGCAGATGCGCGCGGTCCGACATATCCGTCGGCTCCGCTGGGAGGGTCTGACTCAACTCAACGAGGAACTGCGCAAGGCGCGCGGCGGTGACGATGAAGGTCGTCCGCTCGCCGAGATCTCTGCCGCCATGTGAAGGAAAGCTCTTTCGGAACCGAACCCAGTGCACAGCAGCAATATCCTTGGGGGGCGTACTAAACTCGCCCGTGTCCAGACAGACCTCGGTAGGCTCGTAGCGGGCGACGAAGAGGGGGGCGTTCGTCACCAAGACGGGCACATAAGGCCTTCCAGGCTCGTCTGCCGAGCTGACCGCCAGTCTCTTCGCGGCGTACCGGGCGTAAGCGTCGGTCCCAAGGATGAGCCGCCCCACGTCGCGCTCGAGCATTCGCTGGTCTTTCCCAGACTCGCTCGTGCTAACAACACAAAACGCGGATTCGTACGAGGCCGGCGCCACACGCCAGGTGCTGCAGAACAGTTCCCATCTGCGCGTGGAATCGCGGATCTGGCTGGCGTAGAGTAGGCGCGCGCGATCAACGGTGACCGCTTTCGTCCCTTGGGGAAGGAGAAAGGTCAGCTTCTCCTTCTGCGTTTTCTTGCACTCCACTCCGGCGACGAATCGACCGGATCCAGCGACTAAATCGAGAAACTGGTCGCCATCGGCGGAGTCCCTCCATGGAAACTCGATCCCCAGTACGCCCCACTCGTGCGTTTTGCGAATGACATGCTCAATCGCCGTTTGGAAGGGGAAGCCGCTAGCTTGAAGCGCCGCGGATACCGGAGCTGGAGCGCCACCGGTTGAGAGAGGGCTGGCAGAGCCTTCGGCAGGATCAGTCATGGCGCACTCCGGGGATACCGCTCGTCCGCATCTTGTGGTTCGGCAGCATAATGTAGCGTGGCGGGCTCCTGGTTAGCCAGCATCGGGCTATAGCTCGGTTACCACCTCGCGAAACCACTCTTCCTTGGCAGCCGCAGCCAACAGGGCACGCAGGTCGTCTTTGGTGTCCGCGAGCGCCCCTCGTGAGAACGTCAGACGCTCTCCGTCCAGCCGGTAGTAGCAGAGTCTGACCCAGGGGCGCGGCTCTGCCTCGAAGGTGAGTAGATCAATGACGTTCCAGAAGCGGGCGCCGGAGCTAGTTGAGCCGCTACTCTTCACGGCCACTCGTGCCGTCAGGACACCCTCCTTCTTTCCCTCGCCGGCCGGATAGGCAAAGCAGACTGGCTTCTTCACCCTCGCCATGAGCCGCGCCAGAACCTGTTCGTCGGTCATGCACTCCTCCGGAAATTGCGTCGATGCCTGCCGAACACCGCGGTTGAGCAGCCAGCGCCGCGGCGCGCTCAACCATCGCGGGGCTCGTCTGCTCCGCTTGTTCGACGGGCCCTCGCCCTCACCGGGCCAAGACGCACCATGCAAGGAATCCGGCGCTCAAGGCCAGCAATACGGAGCCCAGCAGAATAATCCCCTCGCTGAGGGTGGCTTTAGGCCATTTGTCCGGCTCGCCGTAGACGATGCGACGGCCGCCTCTGAACAGCTCATAGTGACACGCCACCGACAGAGGATGGCACATCCACAGGACGACCGCGCTCACCAGCACGGCCCTGCTGACCACGGTGAATCGGCCCATGATCAGCGGGGCAATGACGCAGGCGGTCGTGACGAGGAGTAGGGAGGCGAGGTTCACCCGATCTGGCCACGGCACCCACGTTCTCCAGACCTTACCCTTCTCTTCTTCCTTGTCTCCCACCGCGATCTCTCGAACGAGGCGCCAGCCAAAGAAGGCCAACTGGAGGCTGACTGTCACGACCACAAGATTGTTGAGGTTCACGTCGACAAGCGTCGTCGGCATCTCGCACCCCCTCTGCTGCTGATCGCCGATGATCCGTCGTGTCCCCCCGGCGAGCGGCTTACCATCGCCGCTCGTCAGGTGCAATGTGCGTTGTTAGTTTCTAGGCGACGGCCCTCGACGCAAAGAAGATCGCGCCTCCACCGTGCCGTACGGAAAGACGGACACGCGCAGAGCGTAGTGCGGAGGCGCCAAGCCGATGATGGTGTGCACAGCGCGCCCCTCCAGCTGCAGATCCTCGCAACGGGCCGGGGGGCGCGCGGCGCGCAGCATCTCGTGATCGACAGCGCTTGCCCTCATCCGGGTGCCCCCGTGAGGGCGCGGTGCGGGCGAGTTTGTTCGCCCGCAGACACCTCTCTAGATCCGTCCCGTCAGCATCCTGTCTTGAAGGAGAACCAAGGCGAGGCCATCTAGCAGCACGAGGTATTTCAGCGCGAGCACGTCGCTCTCGAACCCGGTGAAGACGCCGTGGGCGATTCCGTGGCGGTTCACCTCGCTCTTGGGGTCGCTGAGGGTAGCGGTGTTCTTCAAGAATGACCCCGACTCCAGGAAATCAAAGATGACTTCGATCACGGGGTTCGGGAAGATCAGGACCGTTCTGGAGAAGATTGCAGCCTTGAGCTGCTTGAGCTGACCCTTGAATCCGCTCGCCGGCACGATGTTCGCGTCCGAGAGGTAGTCGTGGACGATGCCCTCGAACTGCGGAACGATGACGTGGATGGAGCTGATGGCGTCCTGCTCAAGGTATTCGTTGATTGCCTTCTCTATGTAAGGAAGGCGACCGGGGAAGAAGTTCGTGTCCTTCCAGAAATCGAGGTTGTCGTTGAAGTACTTTGCGGTGTAGGCACTCGCAACCATGGGTGCGAACGTCGGATCGCCTAGCGTCGTCGGGCGCTTGTGGGCCTCCACCAGCACGTTGGGATAGTAGGCCGGGGCCGGGGGCCATCCTGCCGCAGCTAGAAGCTTGAACTGTTCATTTGGCTTGATGGTGTCGAGGAGCTGCCTCACCGCAACGATCGCAGATACGGGAAACGGGTGACCCGGCACGTCGACCTTCGGTCCAGGTGCGTTGGGCAGGAAATCGAAGTACGTCGCCATTTCGAGAAAGTAGGACTGGAACAGGTAGTACGCCGCTTCATCGCCATCGATAGTTGGTCGCTTGAGCCTAGCGTTCGCTGCGTCGATGTCCGCAAGCGCGTGATCTCGTCACCACTCGCGATCGCCCTCCTAGACGGCACCTCGATCACGACCTGAGCTTCCTCATTGATCTCGACGCGAAACTTGCCGTGGCGCATCACTACGCGAAACTGGCTGACCTGCACTGGGATGTCGCCCTTGGCGAGTGTTCCAGCAGCAAGACGCGCGGCAATCTCCGGAATCACGTAAAGCGTCAGCATCTGCGACGTGGGCCGTATGGCCATCAGGTCGGTGTGTGGCATAAACCTAAAGGATAACACGATTACTGCCCCGGGCGTCGCAAGCGATTGATCGAGCGAGTCGTCGGGCGCTCACGCGGCGCGAGGCCGGGCTTGGCGAAAGGGCGTAAGTGGATGAGGGGCGCCAGGGCGATTCGGGCGTAGCATCTCCACGTCGGAGGGCCCGAAGGGGCGGGAGGAGGGGTCCATGGGCGGAAGGGGACGCGTGAGCCGCCGTGCATTCCTCGAGGGGGGCGCCACCGCGGCCGCCCTGACCCTGGTCCCGCGACACGTGCTCGGGGGGCGGGGGTACGTGCCGCCGAGCGACCGGATCAACGTCGGGTACGTCGGGCTGGGCACCCAGGGCCTCCGGCAGCTCATGCCCGCGCTGAAGGAGCCCGAGCTGCGGATCGCCGCCGTGTGCGATCCGAACCGCCGGAGCGACGACTACGTGGAGTGGTCGCGGCACGAGCTGCGCGACAAGATACGCGCGTTCCTCGGCGACTCCTCCTGGGGCGAGGGGGCGCGGGCGTGCCCGTGCGGCCGTGAGGTGGGCCGCGAGCTCGTGGACCGGCACTACGGGGCTTCGGCCGGGGGGGGCTGCGGGGCCTACGCCGACTTCCGCGAGATGCTGGCCCGCGAGAAGAGCCTGGACGCGGTCTACGTGATGACCCCCGACCACCACCACGCGACGATCGCGCTCGCCGCCATGAAGGCGGGCAAGCACGTCATCACCCACAAGCCGCTGTCCAACGTGCTGCACGAAGCGCGGCTCGTGGTGGAGGCCGCGCGGGCGAGCGGGGTGGCCACCCAGATGTTCTGCGCCGCCTCGCTCGACTCGACACCGCTCCTCACCGAGTGGATCCAGGCCGGGGCGATCGGTCCGGTGCGGGAGGTCCACAACTGGTCGACGCGCCCTTTCTGGCCCCAGGGCATGACCAGCCTCCCGACGGACACTCCGCCCGTGCCCGAGGGGCTCGACTGGGAGCTGTGGCTCGGAGCGGTGCCGCATCGTCCCTACCATCCGGCGTACACCAACGCCGTCTTCCGCGGGTGGTACGACTTCGGCACTGGCGCCCTCGGCGACATGGGGCACTACAGCTTCTTCCAGGTCTTCCGGATCCTGAAGCTCGGGGCGCCCCTCACCGTCGAGGCCAGCCGGAGCCAGTACTGGCGGATCGACGAGTTCCTGTGGAAGAAGCAGGCCAACACCGTGTCCTACCCGCAGGCCTCCGTCATCCACTGGGAGTTCCCGGCCCGGGAGGGGATGCCGCCCGTCTCGCTCCACTGGTACGACGGCGGCCTTCGGCCCCCGAGGCCGAAGGAGCTGGAGGAGGACGGCGAGCCGATGCCCGAGGAAGGCCTCCTCTTCGTGGGCGACGAGGGCAAGATCCTCGCGGACTTCAACGGCCGCAGCCCGCGGCTCGTTCCGAAGTCGCGCATGGCCCGGTTCCAGCCGGCGCCCCCCACGCTGTCCCGGCCGGTGGAGGAGCTCTCCCAATGGGTCCGGGCCTGCCGCGGAACCTCGCCGTCGGACGCCCGCTTCGAGAGCGTCTACCCCATGAGCGAGGCCATCCTCATCGGCACCATCGCCCTCCGCGTGGACAAGAAGCTGCGCTGGGACGCGGCCCGGACCCGCTTCGTCGACGCCCCGGAGGCGGACGTCCTCATGCTCCGCGAGTACCGGGAGGGCTGGAAGCTCTAGCGGACGCATTCGCGAGCTCATTCCGCAAACGAGTTCGCGTCCTTGGAAAAACTTTGGACCGCCCTTGGCAGACCTTGAGGTGTGGCCCCTGCCCGTTGCGTAGGTTCTGCACCGGAGGTGAGCCATGCACACGCGCCTTTGGGTTGCCCTCGTGACCATCGCTTCGTTCCTCGCCGGTCCGTTGGCGACGGGGGCCGCCGACCGGGACCGGGACCCGCCAAGCCCTCCCGTCGCGGTTGGAGACCGAGTTCGGATATTCCTCCGTGACGCGCTCGACGGCCCTGTCATCGGTGAGGTCGTCGAGGTCGATCAGCGAGGGGTCGTGGTGAGGCTCAAGGACCATCGGGTTCGCCGCATGGATTGGCAGTCCGTTTCCAGTGTCTGGATCTCGCTCGGAAGGCGCTCGGACACCAAGGGTGGGGCCGTGAACGGCGCCGTGGCAGGCGGCCTGGCTCTCGGCCTCGCGGGAGCCCTCCTCGTCCCGTGCGTCCCGTGGGGGCATGAAAGTAGAGATGCCGGGGGCGAGTGCCTGCCGATCTACGGCGCAAGAGGCTTTGCCGTCGGCGCCCTCGTCGGCGCCTTTCTCGGGGCCGGCATCGGTGAAATCAAGACCGAGCGCTGGGGGAGGGTGAGGCGGCCCGCGCCGCAGGTCTCCGTCGGCCTCACACCTCGACGCGGCGGCTTCGGAGCCGCGGTGGCCCTGCAGTTCTGAGCAAAGGGGGGGCGACGCTGCCCCCCCTGGTAACTCCTAGAACAAGACCTTGAGCGCGAACTGGAGCTGGCGGGCCGAGCCCGAGTCCCCGGTGGGGAGCCGGGTGTTCGGGATGACCCCGAAGCTCGTGCTCCCCACGGTGGCGGTGCGTGCCGCCAGCGGGAAGCCGAAGTTCGGATGGTTGAGGATGTTGAAGGCTTCGGCCCGGAACTCCACGGTCGTGCCTCCCACCCTCGTCTTCTTGATGATCGAAAGGTCGGTGTTGTAGAAGCCCGGACCGGTGACCGCGTTGCGCGGAAGGTTGCCGAGGTGGTTGGGCCCCACGGGCAGGGCGAAGACCGAGCTCGACGTACAGGAGCTCGCCACGATCGGGCTGCACACCGCCGTCGAGTACCACTGGTCCGGCTTGCCGAAGACGTCGATCGTCCCCACGAGGTCGGGCCGGATGTTGGCGTTGCCGGTGAAGTTGAGGTTCGTCACGATGTTGATCGGGTTACCGGTCTGCCCCTGGGTGATGACCGAGAGCTGCCAGCCCTCCACGAGCTGGTTGCCCTTGAACGGCAGGTCCCAGATCGCGCTCAGCACGTAGCGGTGCCGGGCGTCGTAGTCGGAGAGCGCGTAGTCTCCCCCGATGTTGGTGCTGTCTTGAACGACGACGCCCTGGGAGTTCAGGGAGTTCGTGTCCTTCGACCGGGACCACGTGTAGGAGCCGTTGAGCTGCAGGCCGTGCGAGAAACGCTGGTTCAGGGTCACCCACACCCCGTTGTAGCGGGAGTAGCCGAGGCTCGTGATCTCCGTGATGTTGCCCAGGGCCGAGTTCGGGTAGATCGGGCTGCTCGTCGACAGGCGGGGGTAGGGCCGCACCGTTCCCACGAACTGGTTCACGAACTGGTTCAGGTTCCGCGAGACACGGAGGTGCTCGCCCTTCGATCCGAAGTAGCCAACCATGGCGCTGAAGCTCTTCCACAACTCCCGCTGGACGTTGAGGTTCCAGGTCTGGATCAGGGGGTTGCGGAAGCCGGCGTCCACGGTGTTCGGGGCGAGGCCCGCCGCCTGGGCGACCGTGAGGGCGTTGTCGAGGCGGATGGTGCCCGTGAACACCAACGGAATCACCACCGGCGGGTTCGAAGCGGTCGGGGTGACCAGGTTCGTGACCGGCTGGTCGCTCAGGAGCGCGTAGGCCGCGCGCACCGAGGTGCGGCCGTCCTTGAAGGGGTCCCACACGAAGCCCACCCGCGGCTCGTAGTTGCTCCGGTTGCCGTAGATCTTGTCGCGGGGACCCTGCCCCACCTTGTAGAGGGAGACCGTGCCCGGGTCGAAGTACACGAAGAGGCCGTCCGCCTCGGTGGGAGACACGTTCAGGTCGTAGCGGAAGCCCAGCTCCAGGGTGAAGTTGGAACGGACCCGGAAGTTGTCCTGCACGAAGAGGCCGATGGCCTGCTGGGTGACGTCGTTGTTGCTGTTCCCGAGCTGGACCGTGAACGCGTTGGCCCGGCCCGCCTGGAAGTCCGCCAGGTTGGGGAATGTGAACGTGCCCCCGGTGGTCCCGAAGTTCACGTTGTGGAATCGGCGGTACTCCCCTCCGAACTTGAGGGAGTGCCGGCCGCTCGAGTAGCTGACGGTGTCGGAGAGGACGAGGGTGGTGTCGATGCGTCCCTGGGGGAAGCCGTTCGGGCCCCCGAAGTTGAGACCCACGCCCTGTACCGTGATCTGCGGGAGGACGATGGCTTCGGTGATCCCGTTCTTGATCCCGAGGTCGGCGGGGTTGGTCGTGACGTTCGGCGCGAAGGTGATGTTGATGCGGTTGAAGCCGAAGCGGGCCTCGTTGACGAGGTTGGACCCGAAGATGTGTGTGTAGTTCAGGGTGCCGATCTGGCGGTTCGAGGTGCGGGTGTCGCCAAAGCCGGGGATCGTGTTGCCCTGGAGGTTCGGCTCTCCCCGCTTGTCGCGCTGATAGGCATAGTAGGCGTGCAGGCGGTCGGCCGGCCCGACCTGGTGGCTGAGGTCTCCCGTCCACTGGTCGATGTCGACGGGGGCGGTGCCGGTGCCCACGAACCGGGGAGCGCCGGTGGCGCTCGTCGTGTTGGCGGTGGGGATCAGGGGCAGGAGGTTCTTGACGACGGGGTCGGTCACGGCGGCGCGCTGGGCGTCGCTCAGGACACCGCTGTTGAAGTCGAGCTGCTGCCGCTGGCGCAGGCCCTCGTAGGTCACGAAGAAGAACGCCTTGTTCTTGGCGAGGGGGCCGCCCAGGTTGGCCCCGAACTGGTTCCGCTTGAAGGGCGACTGCTTCTGGCTCGCGGCGTTGAAGAAGTTCCGGGCGTCGAGGGACTGGTGGCGCAGGAACTCGAACGCCTCGCCGTGGAGGTCGTTGGTGCCGGAGCGGGTGGCGATGTTGACCACCGCCCCGGAGCTGCGCCCGTACTCGGCGCTGAGGGTCGAGTTGTCGACCTTGAACTCCGCCACCGTGTTGATGGACGGCTGGAACGTGATCTGGTTCTGGACCTGGTCGTTGAGGTTGACCCCGTTGATCATGAAGTTCACGGTGTCCTCGCGGTTGCCCGCGGTGTTGAAGGCGAAGGAGCCCTGGCCGCGCAGGGGCGCGGTCAGGAAGCCGTTCTGCTGGGGCGCCACCGAGCCCGGGATCAGCAGGCCCAGGTCCACGAAGTGGCGGCCGTTGAGCGGGATCTCCTGGACGGTGCGCTGGTTGATGACCTGGCCGACCGAGGTGGTGGTGCTCTCGATCACCGGGGCCTCGCCCACGACGGCCAGCTCCTCGGACAAGCTCCCGATGGCCAGGCGGACGTTCTGGACCATCGTCTGGGCGACCTCGAGGCGCAGGTCCTTGACCACCTTGGTCTGGAAGCCGTCGGCCCGGACCTCGAGGCGATAGACGCCCACGGGGACCGAAGACACCTGGAACTCGCCGCGGGAGTCGGACTGCGTCGTCCTTTCCTCGCCCGTGGCCTGGCTCTTCACGAGGATTTTTGCGCCGGCCAGGGCGGCGCCTTGCTCGTCCGAGACGGTGCCGCGCAGGCTGGCCGTCGACTGGGCCAGGGCCGGGCACGCCAGGACCAGCAAGGTCAGGAGACACCACGCCTCTCGCAGCAGGGACCCTCTCTTCATTGATTCCTCCTCAACGCCAAGGGGCTCGGTAACGCCAAGGGGCTCGGGTTCGCGCCGGTACGACGGGAGACGTGATAGTGGCATAGGCTAGCGCGGCGACGTCGAGGGGTCAATCCCCTCAGAGCTCGACCCAGGTGCCGGTGCCGGTCTCGCGTGCGCGCTGGTAGAGGTGAGCGGCGGACCAAAGGTCCTCCACCGCCAGGCCCAGGGACTTGAACAGCGTGATCTCCTCCGGCCCCGATCGGCCCGGGGCCCTGCCGATCAGGACCTCGCCCAGCTCGGCGCGGATGTGGTCGGCCGGGATCGCCCCCTCGCGGACGGCCAGCCGATAGTCGCCCGCCTCGTTCTCGGCGGACTCGCGGCGGTCCACGAACACCCGCGCCGCCGCCATGGTGGCCCCGTCGACCTCGCGCCGGTCAGGGAGGCTCGCCCCGACCACGTTGAGGTGCGTCCCCGTCCCGACCCATTCGCGCCGGAGGACCGGCTCGGCGGCGCTGGTGGCGGCGACGACGAGGTCCGCTCCGCGCACCGCCTCTTCCGTTGTGGCTACCGCCGCAACCGGGAACGCATGGCGGCCCCCCTGCTCGGCGGCGAAGGCTCGGGCGCGCTCGAAGTGGAGGCTGGCCACCCGTACCCGGCGAACCCTGCGTACGAGGGCCATGGCGGTGAGGTGCGAGCGGGCCTGGACGCCGGAGCCGAGGATGGCCAGGTCGCCCGCGTCCTCCCGAGCCAGGACGCGCGTCGCCACCGCCGAGACCGCCGCGGTGCGGATCGCGGTCACCTCGGAGGCGTTCAGGAGCGCGCGCAGCTCGCCGGTCTCGCCGTCGAACAGCATCAGGGCGCCCTGGTGGGCGTCCAGGCCCCGCTCCACGTTGCCGGGAAACACCCCGATCGCCTTCAAGCCGAAAGCGGGGGCCGCTGCCCCCCGGTAGGCGGGCATGAGGGCCATCACCCCCGCCGCCCCGGGTGGCCGCACGACCAGCCGCAACGGCTGGTGCGCCTGGCCGCGGGCGAGACCCGCCAGGGCCTCCGCCATGAGCTCGATGCACGCGGCCATGGGCAGGAGGCGCGCGATCTCGTCGTTGGTCAAGACCAGGATCCTGGGCACGCCGCGAAGCTAACACACGGGCGGGCCCTTAGAATGGAGGAGTCCGATGAAGCGCCGCGAGCTCCTGTCCCTGCTTCCCCCGCTCGGCGCGGTCGCGGCCGGCGCGACGCCGGTCCCGCGGCCGGCCTCCGCGCCGAACGGTCCGCGCGTCCACACCGCGCGCGGCCCCGTGGCCCCCGGCGACCTCGGGGTCACGCTCATGCACGAGCACGTCCTGGTGGACTTCGTGGGCGCGGACAAGGTGAGCCGGGAACGCTACGACCCGGAGGAGGTGTTCAAGGCCGCCCTCCCCCACCTGCTCGCGGTCAAGGCCAAGGGCTGCGGGACCCTCGTGGAGTGCACGCCCGCCTGGCTGGGCCGCGATCCCGCGCTCTTGAGGAGGCTCTCCGCGGCGAGCCGCCTCCACCTCGTGACCAACACCGGCTACTAGGGGGCCGCCGACGACAAGTTCGTCCCCCCGCACGCCTACGCCGAGACGGCCGACCAGCTCGCCGCGCGCTGGACGACGGAGTTCCGGGACGGCATCGAGGGGACCGGCATCCGGCCCGGGATGCTGAAGATCGGCGTGGACAAGGGTCGCCTCTCGGCCATCGACCGCAAGCTGATCGTGGCCGCGGCCCGGTGCCATCGCCAGACCGGTCTGCGGATCGGCGTCCACACGGGGGACGGGGCGGCCGCGCTCGACATCCTCGAGACCTTGAAGGCCGAAGCGGTGGCGCCCGAGGCGTACCTGTGGATCCACGCCCAGAACGAGGCCGATCGGGCGGTTCACGTGAAGGCGGCGGAGGCCGGCGCCTGGGTGGAGTTCGACGGCGTCGGCCCCCAAGCCCTGGATGGGCACCTTGAAGCGGTCACGGACATGATCCGCCGCGGCCACCTCGCGCGGCTGCTCGTCTCGCAGGACGCCGGGTGGTACCACGTGGGCGAGCCCGGCGGCGGCGCCTACCGCGGCTACACCTACCTCTTCGAGGCGTTCCTTCCGGCCCTGCGGCGGAAGGGCGTGACCGAAGCCCAGATCCGGACGCTCCTCGTGGAGAACCCCGCGCGGGCGTTGGCGGTGCGGGGCTGATCGGCCGTGTCTCGCGCCTACTCGAACAGATCGTCGATTGGCATCGACCAACCGGGCAAGGCCGGTTCCGCCTCGGCTTGCGAGCCCCGCCCATAGATCCGGGGCTTGTCGGGTGCCTCGGTGGTGAAGACCCGCACCCGCTCATCGCGGAGCACGTCGACGTCCCACACCACCCTGGTGCCGGCCGCGAAATAGTCGGCGCGCTTGGCCGCCATCTTCTTCTCGGCCGAGGGCCCGTAGTCCCTTTCGCTGCGCACCTCTATCGCGAAGACGGGTGCGCCCTCCAGAAACTTCCCGGGACCGGCGGGTTGGCCGACAAAGAACGCCGCGTCCGGGCTGAAGGAGCGCCGATGGGGGAGGTCGACGATGAAGCCGACGTTGTCCGGTATCGCGTAGCCGAGACGCGTTCGCTCCTCGTACTCGCAGAGCCGGCGATAGATCCTGCCACCGGCCCTGCCGGGCTTGAACCCCGTAGGAGACATCCTCACCAGCTTCCCGCCGACCAGCTCGGCCTTGCCGTCCTCGGGCACCCGGTAGAGGTCGTCCACCGTCGCGGACCACGTGATCCTGCCGGCCGTCTCGCGTACCTGCGCCATCGCCTCGCGCCTCTCGACACAGCGTAAGTGTGCGAGCGATACCAGTCAAACCAGGTCCGCCGGGCGCGATGGTAGAGTCCAAGGTACGGCTTCTGTGTCTGCCTCCTCTCGATTCGCGACCGTGGTCGGGTGCCTGCTCCCCTTCCTGGCGGGCGCTTCCGCCGGGGCGGGGAACCTCGAGTGCATCGGCGGCGATTGCCGCGGCCGCGGCTACGCCGTCTACCGCTCGTCGAACCCCGGCCCTGCCGAGTGGAGCGCCGTGTGCGGCGACTGGAAGACCGATTTCGTCGTCCTGAACGACGATCGCTGGCAGAAGCGCGAGGAGCGCTATCGCAAGCACTGCCCGAACGGGACGGTCGTCTACGCCGCGTCGCAGAGCACCTCCCGCTACCTCGATCGCGCCTTCCTGGCTTTCTTCGACCAGGTCATCGCGCGGGCCCGGGCCGAAGGGAGGAAGGTCCTCTTTCATTGCAAGCTCGGAGTTCATCGCACGGGCCGGCTCGCCGCCTACTACGAGCTGAAGCACGAGGGCCGGAGCCTCGACCAGGCGCTCGAGGACTTCGACGACCACGTTCCCTTCCTGACCCGGGTGTACGGGTTCGCCCTCAATCGCCGCGTACGCCGGCAGATCCGCGGCATCGCGGCCTTTCTCGAGAACCCCTCCGTCTGCGAAGGCATCTCGGGAAAGGACTGCGTCGTCGTGTCCAGCGATCCCACGGCGCCGAAGAATGCCGTTCTGCGCGAGGCCGAGCGGCGTCTGCGGACCGAGTGAGGTCCTCGGGGCCGTGCATCTGGCCGAGCAGCTCCGGCTGCTGAAGGTCTAACGGCTCAGTCGAGGCGCAGGGCGGCCATGGGATCGACGCGCAGGGCCCGCGCGGCCGGCCCGTAGCAAGCCAGGAGTCCCACCAGGAGGATGACCGCGACCGCGATGGCCAAGGTCAACGGGTCGTAGGGCGACGTGTTCCAGAGCTGATTGGCGATCAGCCGGTTCGTGGCCCCGCTCGCCGCGAGACCGACGACGACCCCCGCCGCGACGAGCTGCAGACCCAGGCGCAGGACGAAGCCCAGCACGTGGCGGCGCGCTCCCCCGAGGGCCATCCGGATGGCGATCTCACGCGTCTGCCGCGAAACCTTGTAGGCGAGGACGCCGTAGATCCCCAGCGCCACCAGGAGCAGCCCCGTTCCTGCGAACGCCGTGAGGACGATCAGGCTGAACCGTGGCTGGGCATGGAAGGACGCGCGGACCTCCTCCTCGAGGAGGCCGCCTCGAGGCAGGGCCACCCCGCGGTCGACCGCCCTCACCTCCCGGCGGATGGCCTCGAGGGCGAGGGCAGGATTGCCCGAGGTCCGCGCCAGGATGGCGCGCCGGGGCCCCGCCCGAGTGGTCGAGGGCACGAGCACCTCGGGCGCCGCAGCCTCGCGAATGCCCGCGTTCCGGACGTCGGCCACCACGCCCACGACCTCGAACGTCGGGTCGGGCACCGGGTCCGACACCTCCCGGAGCACGGGGAGGGTGATGAATCGCCCGAGGGGATCGCGGTCGGAGAAGAACCGCGTCGCCAGCGCCTGGTTCACCACCGCCACCCGTCGCGTTCTCTCCACGTCGTCCTCGGTGAGCCCGCGCCCCGCCACCATCCTCATGCCCATGACGCGCAGGAAGTCCTCGCTGCCCATGCGCACGATGGCCGGCTCGCGGCTCGGATCGCTCACGCCCCCGATCTCGAGCGGGCTGCGGAAGCCGCTGAAGGGGGGCGGCCAGCCCGTGGTGTCGGCGGCCGCCAGCACGCCGGGCAATCCGGCTACACGCTCGAGGGCCAGCCGGGCGAAGCGGTTCCTCTGGGACGCGGTCGGGTACTGGCCCGGGGGAAAGGCGAAGGTCGCGACCACGATCCTCGCGGGGTCGAACCCGAGGTCGACCTGGATCAGGGCCACGAACGTCCGCATGAGCAGTCCGGCCCCCAGAAGGAGGATCAGCGACAGGGCCACCTGCGCCACCACCAGGCCGTTGCTGATCCGCCCCTGGCGGATGCCCCCGGCCAGGCCCCTGCCCGCGTGCCGCAGACCCGTGACCAGATCGCGCCGCGCGCTGTGCAGGGCGGGCAGGAGGCCGAACAAGAGGGCCGAGAGGGCCGCCGTGGCCAGGCTGAAGAGCAGGACGGGCTGGTCGAGCCGGATCTCCGTCTCCCGGGCGACGTTCTGCTGGGGCATCACGTGGGCGAGGGCCTGCACGCCGCCGTAGGCGAAGAGCGACCCCACGGCCGCTCCGCCCGCGGCGAGGAGGAGGCTCTCCACGAGCAGCTGACGAACGATGCGCCCGCGGCTGGCCCCGAGAGCGGCGCGGATCGTCATCTCTCCCTCGCGCGCGGTCGCGCGGGCCAGCAGCATGCTGGCCACGTTGCAGCACGCGATGAGCAGCAGGAGGCCCACCGCCGCGAACAGCGTGTAGAGGACGCGGCGGTAGCGGCCCACCACCCAGTCGATCACCATGAGGACGTCGATCCGGAACTGCTTCGGGTACTCGTCGGGATGGTCGCGGGCCCGCCGGGCGCCGATGAGGCTCATCTCCGCGTTCGCCTCCGCCAGGGTCACTCCTGGCCTGAGGTGGGCCTGGAACCAGCGAAAGGTGGTGGCGGCGTCGGGGGCGGCGCGGTCGAGCTTCTCCGTGATCCAGACGTCCGCCACGTTCCAGGCGAAGCGGGGCGGCATCACGCCGACCACGGTGCGCGGCTCGTCGTTGAGGAGGATCGTCCGCCCGACCACGCCCGGGTCGCCGGCGAAGCGGGTGCGCCAGGCGCCGTGGCTGAGCACCGCCACCCGCGGAGCGTCGGGCCGGGCGTCGTCCGGCACGATGCTCCGTCCGAGCAGGGGAGGGACGCCGAGGAACTGGAACGTGTTCGCAGTCACGTGGACCACCGTGACGGGCTCGGCCCCCTCGTTGCTCGTCCAGGTCATCGTTTCCCCGGAAGCCCCCGCCACGTCCTCGAAGACGTGGCTCTGCTCTTGATAGTCGAGGAACTCGGGCACCGGGAGGCCGCCCCGGAAAACCGCGTCCGGCGTCGCCGAGTCGCGGACCACCACGTCCACGAGGCGGTCCGAGCGCGTGTAGGGGAAGGGATCGAGGAGGACGTTCCGGATCACGCTGTACATGACGGTGACGGAGCCGATGCCGAGGGCGAGGGTGAGGACGGCCAGGCTTGCGAAGCCGGGGTTGTGGCGTGCCTGACGCGCTGCGTATCGGAGGTCCTGCCCGAGCGTCTCCAGGAACCCCACGGTGCCCAGCTCTCAGTGCTGCCGGACGTCGTAGGCGTACAGGTTGTCCTGCTCGCGGAGGTAGAGGGTACCGTCGAGGACCACGGGGTGCGTCCAGCTCGGGTCCTTCACCCCGGGGATCGCGAACGAGCCCTTCTCCTTGTAGCCCGCGGGCGAGGCTTCGATCAGCACCACCGTCCCGTTCTGGTAGCGGAACACCAGGTTGCCGTCGGCGTAGACCACGGCCGCCGAGCCCGTGCCCGCGTTGCGGATGTCGCCGCCCCAGGCCACCTTGCCGGTCGTGAACTCCACGCAGATGGGGAACCCCTTGTTGTGGCCCTGGCCGGCGTAGATGTGGTTGCCCACGAGGACCAGCCCGCCGTGATGGTTCTGCAGGGTCCCGGGCTCCAGGAAGTAGATCTCCTTGGCCTGGACGCCGTCCCCGGCTTTCTGCAGCTCCAGCAGGACGGCGCCGGTCTGGTACCCGGTGGAGGCGAAGACCCAGTTCGCACGGACGATCGGGGTGGAGATGTTGGCCACGTGGTTCGCGATCCGGTTGTAGCCCCACAGGAACTTCCCGTCGCTGGCGCGGACCCCCACCAGGCCGCGGCCCAGGAGCTGGACGTACTGCTTCACCCCGGTGGCGTTCGAGATCACGATCGAGGAGTAGCCCGCCCCGTCCCTCCCCTTGGAGCCGAGGTCGGGCAGGGCGGTCCGCCAGATCTCCTTGCCCGTCGTCTTGTCCAGCGCCACCAGGCCGGCGCTCCGCGACCCGGGCGTGACCACCAGCCGGTCCCCGTCCACGAGCGGCGACTCGCTGAATTTCCACCCCGACATCATCTCGCCGCCGAAGTCCCTGGCCAGGCTCCGGCGCCAGCGCTCCTTGCCGGTGGCGGCCTCCACGCACACGAGGTCCCCCTCGGTGCCGATCGCGTACACGAGGTCGCCGTCCACGGTGGGGGTGCCGCGAGGGCCGCCCGACTCGTCGCTCCAGGGGGGCCCCACCCTCGCGGTCCAGAGGATCCGGCCGTCGGCGCGGTTGAGGGCGATCACCTGCTGCGCTCCACCCTTGTCGCCCATGGTGTAGATACGGCTGCCCGCGACGGATACGCTCGAGAATCCGACCCCGAGGCCGGCCGCCTTCCAGGCGAGCGGCGGGCCCGAAGGCTTCCACTCGGTGAGCAGCCCCTTGTCCGGGGACAGCGCATCGCGGTTCGGGCCGCGCCAGCCCGGCCAATCAGTGGGCGGCGCGGCGAAGAGCCCCGTGGAAAGCGCGAGAAGGGTGAAGGTGGCGAGCGGACGATACAACCAAATGGACATGGCGAGACTCCTTCGCGGCCCCCTGAAGGCTCGTCGGCCCGCCCATTCTGCGACAGGCCGCGGCCGAGGCAAAGGCGAAAGATTCGACGCCGTCGGCCGGACACAACGTTTCACAGCCCCCGGCGTTGACGGCCCTCCCGACCCGGGGTTGAATGCGCGTCTTGAAGAACGCGCTCCTGACCCTGGCCGTCCTCGTCGTATACGCCCTGCACCAGGACTTCTGGTTCTGGCGGAGCGCGCGCCCCCTCGTCTTCGGCTTCGTCCCCATCGGCCTCTTCTACCACGCGGCCTACTCGGTGCTGGCCGCCCTGCTCATGTGGCTGCTGGTGACCCACGCCTGGCCCTCGCAGCTGGAACAGGACGCGGAGCCAGGCATGCAAGAGCGGTCCCTCCCCCCTACGTGGGGCGATACATCGGAATGCAGCAGTGTCGATCGAGCCAAAGCCGACTCCGACGCATTCCGATGTATCGGAGGGATGGGAGGGGGGGTCGATGAACGATCAGGGGGGGACCGCCGCGAGTGATCCCCGCCACGATCGTCTTCTCCTACCTCGCGATCGTCGTCTACATCGGAGTCTTCGCCTTTCGCCGGGCGCGCGGCAAGGAGGAAGTCGAGGACTATTTCCTGGCCAACCGCTCGCTGGGGCCGTTCGTCTTCCTCATGTCCCTGTTCGGGACCAACATGACGGCGTTCACGATCCTGGGCTCCTCCGGCCACGCCTTCAACAACGGGATCGTGACCTACGGCCTCATGGCCTCGTCCTCCGGGCTCGTGGTCCCCCTCACGATCTTTCTCGTCGGCACCCGGGTCTGGGCCCTCGGCAAGAGATTCGGCTTCATCACCCCCGTGCAGCTCTTCCGCGACCGCTGGGAGACGAGCCACGTCGGTACCCTGATCTTCGTCGTCCAGGCCGCGCTTCTCGTCCCCTACATCGTCATCGGGGTCATGGGAGGAGGCACCACCCTCTCCGCCAGCAGCGGCGGCCTCGTCCCCTTCTGGCTGGGAGGAGCGGTCGTGGCCCTGGTCGTGATGAGCTACGTGCTCTTCGGGGGGATGCGGGGCACCGCCTGGGTGAACACCTTCCAGACCTCGCTCTTCCTGCTGTTCGGCGCCACCGCGATGGTCGTCATCGGGTGGGGGATGGGTGGCTTCAGCGCTTCCGCGGAGGCCCTGCTGGCCTCCCCTGCGTCCTTCCTGCTCACGCGCGAGCGGGTCTCTCCCGCCTACTTCTTCAGCTACACCTTCATCCCCCTCTCCTCCATCGCCTTCCCCCACATCACGATCTTCTGCCTCACCGCGCGGAAGATGGCCCAGTTCAGGAAGACCGTGGTCCTCTATCCGCTCTGCATCATGGCCATCTGGCTCCCCTGCGTGTTCCTGGGGGCGATGGCGAACCGGGTCACGGACGTCCCGCAGATCGCGGAGAAGCTCGAGGCCCGGCGAGCCCTGGCCGCCCCGGGGGCGGGCCTCAGCCCCGAGCGGCGCGACGAGCTGCGCGCCAGGACGGGGGCCGACGAGGTCCTCCTGCTCCTCCTCGATCGCTACGCGCCCCTCTGGCTGGCCGGGATCCTGGGGGCGGGGATCATGGCCGCGGTCATGGCCACCGACTCGCAGATCCTCGCCCTCTCGACCATGTTCACGGAGGACGTGTTCGCCCACTACGAAGGCCAGGCGCGATTCGGCCAGGCGGCGCAGGTGCATCTTGGCCGCGCCTTCGTCGTCATCATCACGGTCGTGGCCTACGCGGTCGCCCTGCGGGCGCCGGAGAGCATCTTCTCCCTGGCCGTCCAGTACGCCTTCACCGGGTTCGCCGCCCTGGCGCCCCTGCTCGTGGCCGCCCTCTTCTGGCGGTGGAGCACGAAATGGGGCGCCCTCGCGGTGACGGTCTGGTCGGCGGCCGGGGTCGTGGCGGTGGCCGCCTTCCAGGCGATCGTCCCTGCTCCGCCCCCCGGCCCGCCGACCGTGGTGTGGTCGGCGGGCGGGCTCGACCTGCTCGCGCGCACCTCCGGCGGCACCTCGGTCCTCGGCTTCATGCCCGTGGTGCCGATGGTGCTGGTCTCCTGCCTGCTCATGGTCGTGGTCTCGCTCCTGACCCCGAAGCCGAGCCCCGCCACGATCGCCCGTTACTTCCGCGCGCGCTGAGACGAAGCTAGCGGAGCCCTTCGACCACGTACAGGTCGGACAGCGTGCGACGGTAGCTGTAGACGTAGGCGCGGCCATCGGGGGTGGGCAGGGCCCAGGGAAGCGGCCCGCGAGCATCTGCGTAGGCCGAAGTCCAGGAGCTTCGCGAGCCCTTCCCGGGTGACGAAGACGTTGTTGGGCTTCAGGTAGCGGTGGACGATCCCTTTCTCGTGGGCGGCGGCCAGGGGCGCCCTCGTGGATTCCGGTCTCGAAGATCGCCACGACGTTGGGATGGTTGAGGGACCCGGCCGCCCGGGCCTCCTGCTCGAAGCGGCGGAGCCGGTCGGGGTTGCCGAGGGCGTTGGTGGGCAGGACCTTGATCGCGACCTCGCGGCCGAGGCGCGGGTCCTTCGCCCGGCAGACCTCGCCCATCCCCCCCGCGCCGAGGAGGTCGAGCACCTCGTGGGGCCCCACCCTCGTCCCCGGGGAGAGACGCATGCGCCCGGACTATAGGCGCCTCGCCTCCCGCCCTTCGACGGGAGCGGCTCTGGCTACGGCTGGGCGATCGACCAGATCCCCCGGCCGTGCGTCGCCGCGTAGAGCCGGGCGTCGGGTCCCAGATGGATGTCCAGCGCCGTCGTGTAGGGCAGGTTCGAGCCCAGGCGTGACCAGGTGGCGCCTCCGTTCACCGAGATCACCACGCCCAGGTCGGTGGCGACCACGATCCTGCCCCGGCTGAACAGGACGTCGTTGACCGGGATGTCGGGCAAGTTGCCGCTCACGTCCGCCCAGGTCGCCCCGCCGTCGGTCGTCTTCCACAGATGGCCGACGCCCGCCCCCGGCCCCTCGACCCACCGCCGGGAGAAACCGTTGAAGCCCAGATAGACGGTCCGGCCATCGGGGTCGCTCGGATCGATGGCCAGCCCCGAGATGTACCGGTTCGGCAACGGGCCGGGCAACGCGAGCTGCCGCCAGGCGCCACTCACGTCGGTTGAGATCCCGCGGGCGAAGCCGTCGACGTTGCAGGGGCCGCACCACGCCGACCAGGCCACGTCGTTCTGGCTGGCCACCGCGGTGGTGGAACGCCCCGCGCCGTTGTTGAACACGGGGACCCACTCCGCGCCGGACCGGATCGCGAAGCCGCGTGGGTTGAGCCAGATGTACTGGCCGCCCGCCACCCAGTGGTCCCCGTTGACGGTGTCGGCCTCGAAGGGGGCGATGAAGCGCGGATTGGGGTCGTGCGGGTCGACGTCGAACACGCTGCGCACGGTGCCGTCGGACCGGCCGCAGCTCTCGGTCAGCTCCATGGCCAGGAAGACGTACTCCGCCAGTATCCGGCAACCGTTGTCGGGGTCCACGAGGGTGTCGCCGCCGTCGCCGCCGAAGGGCGATCCCATCCTGCCGTTGCCGGCGAGGTCCTCGGGCAGCAGAAGCGACCCGCCGTTGTCCTGGAGGCCCCCCGACACCGCCACCCCGCCCGGCACCCGGCCCACCGCGACGGAGTAGTACTGGAGCGTGCGGAGGTTGGCGTTGAGGCTCTGCCAGTCGGTGGCGTTCCCGTTGGCGTTCACCGTGCCTCGAAGGGGACGGGCGTAGACCCCGCCGTCGTTTCCGACGTAGAGCTTCCCGCCCGCGATGGCGATCGAGTGCTGGTCGGGATGGATCGTGGAGGGGCACGTGTTCTGGGAATCCACGACGGACCAGCAGGGGAAGTCGAAGTTCCAGTAGGGCCCGATCGCGCTCCAGTGGGAGCCCCCGTCCTCGGTCTCGTAGGCTTCCTCCAGACCCACGAAGACGTGGTCGGCGTCCGCGGGATCGACGGCGAGGAACTGGTTGTACCAGGCCTGGATGCCGGGGTGGTAGAAGGTCGCGCTGTGCAGGGCCGAGCTCTGGTCCCCCAGCTGGCCCGAGCTGGCGATCTTGTTCCAGGGCCCGACCACGCTGCCGCTGGGCGACACGAACACGCCCGCCAGGGCCGTCTGGTTGGAATGAGTGTAGTGCGCCATCGACTCCACGAGCGCGTAGAGCCGGGAGCCGTCGCTCGCGAAGGCGAGGGTGGCCCGTCCCACGTCCTGCGGGTTGAGGCCCCCCGTGGGGTTGATCTTCACGAAGCTCTCCCCCCCGTCCGTGGAGAGGTAGAAGCCGTTGTAGGCGGCGCCGTCACGCCAGGCGCAGTTGGCGATGACCCGCTGACCGGAGCTGGCCGGCTCGATCGCCACGTCGTTGCAGATGTCGTTGTAGGGGCTCTGCAGGTCCGGCCGCACCACTCCGTCCACGACCGGGTCGGGGACCGGATAGAGGACGCGCCGCCAGCTCCCGGAGCGCGTGGAGTCGGAGTGCTTCCACACCCCGCGGGAGGTCGCGGCGTAGACCGTGCCGTTGCCGTCGAAGCGCAGCTTGCCGATGGTCGTGCTCTCCAGCTCGGCCCCGCCCACCCGGTCGGTCACGGCGAACCGGCCCGTCTTCGGCTTGGCCAGCCGATACACGCCGGAGCCGACGAAGGTGAACGAGCTCGTGTTGGCCTCGCCGGTGGCGAGCCAGAGGGCGCCGTCCGGGGCCAGGCGCAGGTCGCCCACGGAGAGCGTCGGCAGGCCGTCGGTGATGGGGGTCCAGGTCCCGCCGCCGTCTGCGGAGCGGAACACGCCGCCGTTGGCCCCCCCGGCGTAGACGTATCCCTCGCCAACCGCCAGGCCTGTGTTGCGCCCGGCCACGAGCCCCGCGCCGCCACTCGAGTTCGAGGCGAACGGATCCCGGTAGCGCGGATCGTCCGAGTCGTAGGGGCGGATCGTCACCTCTGTCCAGGACGGGCCGGAGACGGGCAGGCCGCTCAGGGCCGCGAAGGCCGCGCCGTACGCGCCGGGCAGGACGATGCCGGGGGCGCTGCGCGCCTCGGCATACTGCCCGGCCGCGATCGCGCCTTCGACGCTCTCGTCGCCGGCCTGCCCCACCTTGGCGAGGCGCCCCCGGCGGGAAGGCCGGGAGTCCTGACCGTGAGGGCCGCTCTCGTTGCGGGGGAGGGCGGCCAGCAGGCCGAGCCCCACCGCGGAAACCGCCAGCGCGGTGCGCCACCACCTCGTGAATGCCATGTGCCAGACCTCCCGGGAGGGATCGTGCCCGGATCGTAAGACCGGCGTTCTTCGGCTGTCAACGGCCGATCGAAGCGCACCTACTCTTCGCGAAGGGCGTTCGCGGGGTCGACCCTCGTGGCCCGCAGGCCCGGCACCGCGCTGGCGAGCAGCGCGACCAGCAGCAGGAAGCCCGCCGTGGCCGCGAACGTCGCGGGGTCGGTCGCGCGCACGTCGAAGAGCAGGCTCGACATGAGGCGGGCCAGGGCGAGGCTGGCCAGGAGGCCGAGGCCCGCGCCCAGCACCGTGACCGTCAGGGCCTGGCGCAGGACGAGCCGCAGGACGTCGGCCGGGGTGGCGCCGAGCGCGAGCCGGAGCCCGATCTCGCGCAGGCGCTGGCCCACCGCGTAGGAGGCGAGGCCGTAGACGCCGATCGCGGAAAGCGCGAGAGCGAGCCCGGCGAAGGCCGCGAGCAGGACGAGGTTGAAGCGCCGGCCGGAGACCGAGTCCGCGATGACCTGCTCCATCGTTCGCACCCGGTCGACCGGCTGGTCGGG
>WNFT01000628.1_pt1 | contig 29450 bp, 23 predicted proteins | sample 5400191 | NCBI WGS metagenome assembly WNFT01 (sample SAMN13153359, study PRJNA577476) | soil metagenome | isolation source: 80 cm saprolite under Madrone tree | place: USA:California | collected 2016-06-14 | reverse complement strand
CGGTATGGAATCACGCGGTGTACAGCAAGAATCGGGAGCGCTTGCTGAACGAAGAGATCGCGGAGTCGTTTTTCCAACGGGTGCTGGAACGAGCCAAGCCGTACATGTCGGATGAACATTTCACCGTGGACGGAACGTTGATCGAGGCTTGGGCAAGTCAGAAGAGTTTCCGGCGCAAGGACGGCAAAGGGAAGCCACTCGGACCAGGAGGAGAGAGCGACTTTCATGGGGACAAGCGGAAGAACCAGACCCACGAATCGACGACCGATCCTGATGCACGGCTGTTCAAGAAGTCCAGAGGCAGCGAAGCGAAGCTCGGCTACCTGGGACACGTATTGATGGAGAACCGCAACGGGCTCTTGGTGCAGACCTTTCTGACCGAGGCGAATGGCAAAGCGGAGCGGGATGCGGCGCTGCTCATGATGGAGGCTATCCCCAGCGGGAAACGGGTGACCTTAGCAGGGGACAAGAACTACGACACGCGGGAATTTGTAGGAGAACTCCGCGGGATGAACATCACCCCACATGTGGCGCAGAACGATAAGAGCCGCAGGAGCGCCGTGGATCAGCGGACCACGAGGCATCCCGGGTACGAGATAAGTCAGCGGAAGCGAAAGCGAGTAGAGCAGTCGTTCGGGTGGATGAAGATGGTCGGGATGTTAAGGAAAGTGAAGTTACGAGGGATCGACAAGGTGGGGTGGCTGTTCACCTTCACCGGGGCTGCTTACAACCTCTGCCGATTGCGAAACTTGATGGCGGAAGCATGACATCGGGATCCGCTTTGGGTCAGCTGAGCGGATAGAACGACTCAACGGCTCCTATGCAACGCAGTGATAACCTTGAAATTCAGAACCCAGGTCTCGCAAAACTCGATTCTTCAACAAGCTGCTAAGGCTCCGACCGATTGTTTGCAATGAAAATCCACGCTTTTCAACAGGACGTATAACCTCCCCGCGGCCTTCTTTGACCCGTTCGGGAGCGCATGCTAGTATCGACTTCTACTCGAGCCATTGGAATGGAATCCGCCGCAACTCCCCACAAGAGCGAGCTTCGTAAGACGCCGCTGAACGCGTTGCACCGCCGCCTGGATGCCAAGATGGTCAACTTCGGCGGGTGGGACATGCCTGTCGAATATCCATCGAGCGGCGGGCTGATTGCGGAGCACAAGGCGGTGCGCGCCAGCGTAGGTGTTTTCGACGTCAGCCACATGGGAGACATTCGCATCCGCAGCGGAGCCAAGCCCGGCGGGGCGCTGGCAGCAGTGCAGCACATCAGCATGAACGATGCATCGAAGCTGGCCATCGGCCAGGCGCACTATTCGGCGATGCTCTATCCGGAAGGCACGTTTGTGGACGACGTAATCGTTCACCGGCTGGGCGAAGATGATTTTCTGCTGGTGATCAATGCCGGAACTCGCGAAAAAGACGTCAACTGGGTGCGCGAGAATACCAAGAGTTTCGATTGCGTTGTCGAAGACCTGAGCGACGCCTACACGCAATTGGCGATTCAGGGGCCGCGGGCGGTCGATGTGATGAAGAAAGTGACGGACGCGAATTTGGACGCCATCAAGAATTACTGGTTCACGCACGGAACGGTTTGCGACCTGAAAAGCACGCTGATCGCGCGCACCGGTTACACAGGGGAGGACGGCTTTGAGATTTATGTGCCTTCGAATGTGGCAACGAGCGAAAGAGTCTGGAACCAGGTGATGGAAGCGGGGCGTGAATTCGGGATTGTCCCATCCGGCCTGGGATGCCGGAATACGCTGCGGCTGGAATCGAAGATGGCGCTGTACGGGCATGAGATCAGCGACAAGATCAATGTGTGGGAAGCCGGGCTGGACCGTTACTGCAAAATGGAGAAGGGTGATTTCATCGGGCGCGGGGCGCTGGAGCGCGCGAAAGCCGCAGGATTGAAGCGCACGCTGGTCGGAATTGAAATGATCGAACGCGGAATCGCGCGCGACGAGTATTGCTGCTGCAATGAAGCAGGCGAAGCTATCGGGGTGGTTACGAGCGGCTCGCCTTCGCCGATGCTGGGGAAAAATATCGCGCTCGCGTATGTTCCGCCTTCGTATTCGGCGTTGGGGACAGTTCTGTATGTGGAAATTCGTGGGCAGAAGTGCAAGGCGCAGGTGGTCCCGACACCGTTTTACAAGCGGCAAAAGAAGACTGGTTCAGCAAGCATCTTGACGGGCCGAAACGATTCCAAGGAGTGACCTGATGGCGTATCCGAAGAATTATCGCTATACCAAGGAACACGAGTGGATCAGTGTGGACGGCCCTCTGGCGACGATCGGGATTACCGACTACGCGCAGCATGAACTTGGCGACGTGGTCTTTGTGGAGCTGCCCAAGCCCGGAACAAAGATCGAGACTGGAAAATCGTTTGGCACAGTGGAGTCGGTCAAAGCTGTCAGCGAGATCTATGCGCCGGCTTCGGGCGAGGTGATTGAGTCCAATGCCGAACTCCAGAATACGCCCGAGAAAATCAATACCGATCCGCACGGTTCGGGATGGCTGGTCAAAGTGCGTCTGACAAATGCCGCCGAACTCAACGGGCTGATGGACGCACCCGCCTATGAAGCCTACATCGCGGCGAAGAGTACGGAAGCCTCGGCATAATGCGTTACCTCCCGAAGAGCCCCGCCGAGCGGCAAGAGATGCTCGCCGCCATCGGCGCAAAATCCATCGACCAGCTTTTTTCGAGCATTCCGGAACGCTTCCGGCTGCGCGAGGCACTGAACATTCCCGGACCGTATTCGGAAGCCGAGGTCATTCTGTATTTCAAGGAGCGCGCCGCGGAGAATTCGAACGGGTACCCGAGTTTTCTAGGTGCGGGCGTCTACAATCACCTGCGCTCGGTAGTGACGGACGCGATCATCCAACGCGGAGAGTTCCTGACGTCGTACACGCCTTATCAGGCGGAAATTACGCAGGGGACGCTCCAGGCGATCTTCGAATTTCAAACACTGATGTGCCAGCTCACGGGACAGGAAGTGGCTAACGCATCGATGTACGACGGGTCGACGGCCATGACCGAGGCCGTGCTGATGGCGGAGCGGTTGACGGGCCGCCAGCGCGTGCTCGTGGCGCGGTCCGTGCATCCGGAATACCGCGAGGTGCTGAAGACCTACGCCAAGAATTCCGGTTTGCGCGTGGAGGAGATTCCTTTCACGGTAAGGGGAACCGTGGATGCAAAGGCGCTGCAAGCTGCGTTGAAGGATGATGTCGCCGCAGTAGTTGTGCAATCGCCAAATTTTTTCGGCGTGATTGAGTCGTACGCGCCGCTTGCGGAATTCGCGCATGCTTCGGGCGCGATGTTTGTTGTTGTCGTGACGGAGGGCGTTTCGCTCGGTCTCCTGAAGCCGCCGGCGGAGGCGGATATCGTCGCGATGGAAGGCCAGAGCTTCGGCCTGCCGCCGAGTTATGGCGGGCCGTTTGCCGGCGTAATTGCTTCACGGGACAAGTTTGTGCGCCAGATGCCGGGACGGCTCTCCGGCCAAACGACGGACTCCGAAGGCCAGCGGGGCTTTGTGCTTACGCTCGCGACGCGCGAACAGCACATCCGCCGCGAGAAGGCCACCTCAAACATTTGCACGAACCAGGCGCTGTGCGCGCTTGCCGCTACGGTGCACCTGACGCTGCTCGGCAAGGAGGGCTTGCGCGAGATGGCGGAGCAGAACTTGTCCAAGGCGCAATTCGCGCTTTCGGAATTGCTGAAGATTCCAGGCGTGCGGCGCGCGTTTGACGAGCCGTTTTTCAACGAATTTGTGGTGGAGATGCCACGCTCGGTAAAAATCTTGAATTCGCAACTGCTGCGCGACAAAATCGTCGGACCGCTCGCGTTGGGCACGGCGTACCCGGAATTGACCAAACACGCGCTGGTGTGCGTTACCGAAACAACCCCGCGCGCGGAAATCGAACGATTTGCGTGTGCGTTGAAACACGCACTGCAGCGGCCGATTTGAGGAAACGCATCCTTTGGCAGGGCCGCCGCCGCGACGGTTGCCACTGCAAACTAAAAAGATAAATGAACAAGAAAATCAAAAAGGCATCGCGCCACACCAACCAGCACGAAGGGCTGATCTTCGAGAAGTCCTCGCCCGGGAAGCGGGCGTTCGAATTGCCCCCGCTCGACGTGCCTGCGGCCGATCCCGCCAAGGCTCTTGGCGCGAGTCACCGCCGCGCGGGCATCGAAGGCTTTCCCGAAGTCAGCGAGATCGAAGTTCTTCGCCACTTCACGCGTCTTTCAACGTGGAACTACGCGATCGATCTGGGCATGTACCCGCTGGGCTCTTGCACGATGAAGTACAACCCGCGCGTAAATGAATTTGTCGCGCGGCTCGATGGCATTGCCACCGAGCATCCTTATCAGCCGCAGGAGCTTTCGCAAGGCTGCTTGAAAATCATGCGGCTGCTGGAAAAATGCCTCCTGGAAATCACTGGGATGGACGCAATCACGCTGCAGCCCGCTGCGGGCGCGCATGGAGAGATGACCGGCCTGATGCTGATCCGCGCCTATCTGGAGAAGCGGGGAAATCCGCGCAAGAAAGTTTTGATTCCCGACTCCGCTCACGGAACGAATCCGGCGACGGCGGTGATCGCGGGATACGAAGTCGAAAACATCAAATCTGAATCGCACGGGCAAGTCGACGTGGAAAAACTGCGCGAGCAGGTGACCGGAGACGTTGCCGCGCTGATGCTCACGAATCCCTCGACTCTCGGCATTTTCGAGCAGCGCATTCCGGAGATCGCGGAAATCCTGCACGCCAAAGGCGCACTGCTCTACATGGACGGCGCGAATATGAATGCGCTTACGGGAGTTACGCGGCCCGGCGACCTCGGCGTCGACGTAATGCATCTGAATCTGCACAAAACATTTTCGACGCCACACGGCGGCGGCGGGCCCGGCGCAGGCCCGGTGGCGATGAAAAAAATTCTCGAACCATTCCGGCCGGTGCCGATCCTGGTGGAAAAAGAAGGCGGCCGGCTCGCGCTCGAACCTGTGCGGCCGGATTCGATTGGCCGGGTAAAAGCCTTTAGCGGAAATTTTGGCGTGCTGGTTCGCGCGCTGGCGTACATCCTCGCCTACGGCCCGGGAGTGCGGCAGGCCACCGAAGACGCGGTGCTGAACGCCAATTATATTCGAAAGCACCTTGAGGGCGTTTACGAACTCCCTTATTCCCTGCCCTCGATGCACGAAGTGGTGTTCAGCGACGCCATTCAGAAAAAGAATGGCGTAAGCACGATGGACATTGCCAAGCGGCTGATCGACTACGGCTTCCATCCCTACACGACGGCGTTTCCCTTGATTGTTCCTGGTGCGCTGATGATCGAGCCGACGGAATCCGAGTCCAAGGAAGAATGTGACTTGTTTGTCGACGCGATGAAATCCATCGCCGAGGAAGCCGCCACGACGCCGGAGATTGTGAAGACCGCGCCGCACACCACGCGTGTTCGCCGCCTCGACGAAGTCGGCGCCGCTCGCAAGCCGGTTTTGCGCTGGAAGTCGGCAGTTCCACGCAGCGAAGCCGCAGACTAAGCCAAACGAATACACGCCGAATCACCACAGGCCAGCCCAAGATTTCCTTCAAGGAACATATATACTTCGCCGCGCGGTCATCTTCGCTTGCTCTTGCTAGAATCTTCCTTAACGACTTCCCTCGACAGAAAGCCGCATGACATCCGCTCTCGAAGTCTGGCTGCCGAAATCGATACTCCTGCTGGCGGCTATGATCGCCACAAATCCCTTTCCGACCTGATCGCCGGCGTGACTGGTGGCCTCGTCCCACTGTCGCTGGCGTTCGCGATTACTTCCGGTACCATGCGGACAAGCCTGCAGGCGAGTTGACTCCGAACAGATGAGGAACGCGTACATCGTTTCTGGATCCTACTAGAAACTCCAGTACCTCTCACTTCGCCTGAAATTCCTTTCCGGTTCAATCCGATTCCCTCGATTCATCGAGCCTACACGCCGCATTCTCCATTGTGTAACAACTCGCCTCTAGTCTCTTGCGCGGGTAATCGCTTCGGCGCTCTGCCCTAACAAAGGAGACTGTCTTGAAACAAAAATTGCTCGCAATTGCGATGTCGATCGCTTTGATCGGCACCATGCTTTCCGCACCGGCCCGCGCCAACGATGAGCTTGGAAACATTAAACATGTTCTTCTCATCAGCGTCGACGGACTTCATGCATTGGATGTTGCCAACTATGTTGCCCACTATCCGGGTTCAGCCCTGGCTGAGTTAGCCAGCCACGGCGTCACCTACTCCAACGCGCGTACGCCGGCGAATTCGGATTCCTTTCCCGGACTCCTTGCGCTCGTGACCGGCGGTTCTCCTATCAGCCACGGACTGTTTTATGACGTCAGCTATAATCGCGGAATATTCGACCCCAGGAACACCACTTGCTCGGGGCAACCCGGCAATATGCAAGTCTTCGACGAAAGTATTGACAAGTACGCCGGCAATCCGCCAGTCTCGCTGAACGTTATCGATCCCGCCGCGCTCCCGAATCGCCTCGACGAGAACGGCAAGTGTGTCCGGCTTTTTCCCCACAGCGCTATAAAGTCCAACACTATCTTCGAAGTGGCCAAGGCCAATGGCGGCCACACGGCGTGGGCGGACAAGCACCCCGCCTATGACTTGGTGAACGGTCCTTCCGGAAAGGGCGTGGATGATCTGTACACGCCGGAGATCACCAACGTCGGTGGACTCGATAACACGGTGAGCGTCGTCTGCACGGTCAACAATGACGCTCTCAAGGTTCAGGGAATCCTAAACGAAATCCGCGGATTGAAACATGATGGCGCGCCTGGACCCGGTGTCCCGGCGGTTTTCGGAATGAATTTCCAAGCGGTCAGCGTGGGGCAAAAGCTCGCAAAGGACAACTCCGACGGAAGTTGCACCGCAGACACAACCTTCACAGGGCAGCCTGGTGGATACAAAGGTGGCGCGGGGACTCCGACGGATGTCCTCGCTTATGCGCTGCAGAAGACCGATCAAGCGCTGGGCAGCATGATCCAGGCGCTCAAGGCCCAGCATATTTACGATTCGACCTTGTTCATCGTCAGCGCCAAACACGGCCAGTCGCCGATCAATCCTGCGAAGGTCAACAAGCCAGGACACTTCGCGGATCTCGTTGCGGCTTTGCCGGACGCCAACACCAACCCCGCCGCAATCGCGATCGCGAACGCTGCTGCCTGTGGCGCCGGTGCTTGCGGGTTCGTTCAGGACGACGACATTGCGCTGATCTGGCTGCAGGATCAGAGCCAGACGGCGGCGGTTGCCTCCTACTTGAACGCCAATGCCGGAGCACTCTTCATCGATGAGGTACTCGCGGAAGCCGAGATCAATCTCAAGTTCAACAGCGCACTGGCCGACAATGCTACCCCCGACATCCTCGTCCAGCCGCAGTACGGCACAATCTACACGGGATCGTCCAAGAAGAACGCCGAACACGGAGGATTCAGCTTCGGCGACACCAACGTCGGGCTGATCGTCTCCAGCCCGGCTTTGCATCCCCGCGTGGTCAAGACGCCGGTTGCTACGTCTCAGGTTGCCGCTTCCATCCTGAAGGCTCTGGGCATTGACCCAAGCGAACTGCAAGCCGTGCGTCGCGAAGGCACGACTGTGCTGCCATTCCTCTTCACCAACAAGGATGGCGACGGTCAATAACCCGGTTCACACCTAAGGTCCAAAACGAAAGGGCGTCCCGAGTCAAGTCGGGGCGCCCTTTATTCTTATAAAGACCTTTCGTCTCTTCCCTGCGCCTTTTGTATCCCGCTTTGAACTTTTTATCTTGCGAACCGCACCGAATCAAGAATCGACGAAAACGTCTTGTCATAATTGTCGTAGGCGGATTGCGGAGCGACGCACACGAAATAAACCAAACCCTCCGGACGCAGGACGCTGACGACCCAATCCGTCTCCTGGCCGCCAGCAGGAGAAACATTGCTCAGATACGTGGAAAGGCCTGGCTGGCCGTTCAAGCGCAGATGCTCTCCTTCCCGCGTGATTTTCATGCTCGGGTTCGACTTTTGAAGATCCTGAATCACCTGGCTTGTCGCGCTATTCAGGGCTTTTCCATCGCTGGGATCACCCTTGGCTTGCGCCACGCCGATGATCAGCCCGTACGCAAGGCTGCTATGGCCGGTGCCATCGTCCAAGACTCCGCCTTCGGGAGCGAACGAAACGCCGGGTCCTTCGCTGTCTGGATACTTCTTCCAATTGTCCGGATACTTGAGCGTGTACGAACTCCCCTGATACTCGGCGAAGTGGCGGGATGGAGGCGCAGGAGCAGCGGCAGACCCAGGCGCTCCCGGCACGGGCTTTTTCACCACCGGCAAGGCCAGCACTTCGCGTTTGATGGCTTCGAATTCAGCGGAATCTCGCCTGGCATCTGGTCGAGGGCCGCCAAGTTTCTCGACCTCCTCATCTACGCGCTCGACGCGGTGCTCCGGATTCGGATGGTCAGAAAAAAATTCCGGAGGATTCTTGCCCTTCGATTCTGCTTCAAGCTTCTCGAAAAACTGCGCCATGGCCCGCGGGTCGTACCCCGAATCGTACAAAACCTGAGTACCCATGACGTCGGCTTGCGATTCGGCCGTTCGCGAATAGCGCAAGAGCACCCCTCCTGCCGCGAAAGTGCCGAGTGTCGTCACCAGCGCGCCGCCGGTGCTGTCTCCGAAAACCGCGCCGAAGATCCCCAGCCCCGTCTCGGCCAGCATCGCTTTGGATGCCTGGTTCGTTCCGTGGCGAAGAGCGACGTGCGACAGTTCGTGGGCCATCACGCCTGCAAGCTGTGCCTCGTTGTCAGCAGCTTCGATCGCGCCGCGGTTCACAAACACGTATCCGCCGGGCAAAGCAAACGCGTTGATGGCTTTGTCGTTCACGCAATGAAATTCGAACGGGTACTGAACTCCGCCCGTCGGCAGCTTTTGCGCCAAGCGTGTGCCCAGTTGTGTCAGGTAGGCATCGACTCTCGGCGCATTGCATGACGGTAACTGCTTTGCCGCATCCGTCGCTGCTCTCTTGCCGAGGGTTATGTCGTCTTGGGGAGAAAACTTGTTCCAGCCCGGCTTGAGTTGCGTCCGCTGTGCGGGCGCACTGGGAACCAGAAGCAAGCACAAGCCAACGAAGAAGCCGGCCGCCACTCCGCGATGCGCTCTAATCGCACGGGGCCGTCGCTTTGAATTCCCTTTGAGAGTTTTCGATTTTGGCCTGCGGATGCTCACATCAATCTCCGAAAACGCCTGTGAGGAAGGATGGCACTTCTCTCCTAAAGGTTACTTTAGCACTCGATGGGAGAGAAAAGAAAAGCCCGGGTGGCCATCCACCCGGGCGGGATTCAGGGTTGGGGAGAGAAGAAGTTTGATTTAGCGAGCCAATCTCGGCGTCGGTTCCGGCGAAAGCGTCACTCCTGGAGTATCCGCAGCCTTCCCGCCTTTTGCGGGAGCAGTTCGCGCGGGAGCAACCGGTTCCGGCTTACGCGCCGGGATCGCCAGGTTTTCCCCTTCGCGGACGAAGGTCAGGCGGTCCTGCTCCTTGTTCGAATCAATGCAAATCAGGTCACCGAGGTGAACCTGCTCGGTCGCCAGCAAGTTCGCCAGAGGATAGACAACGTGGCGTTCGATGGCACGCTTCAAGTGTCGCGCACCATAGCGTTGGTCGGTTCCTTCTTGCAGCAGGAAGTTGCGGCCACCGTCTGTCACGCGAAACAGAAACTGCCCTTTGGCGGTTTCCAGCACACGCTGCTGCACCTGGCCCAGTTCAATTTCCAGCACCTTTTCAAGCTGCTCGCGTCGCAACGGATGAAACACTACTACTTTGTCGAGGCGATTCATGAATTCCGGCGAAAATTTGCGGCGAGCCGCTTCCACGGCGGTGCGTTCCACCTTCTCGTCGAGACCGGCGGCCGGCTTGTCCTTCGGCTGAATAAAGCCCATGCCGCCCTGCATAAGTTCGGTAATTTCTCCCCCGCCCAGGTTCGATGTCAGGAAGATCACCGTCTGCGAGAGGTCCACGCGGCGGTTGTCGCCCAGCGTGAGCGTAGCCTTGTCCAGCATGCCAAGGAGCAATTGCCACAACGCATCACTGGCCTTTTCGATTTCGTCGAAGAGCAGGAAGCTCAGCTTCAGCTTCTCCGTATGGCTGGCTGCCAGCGCTTCCTGTGTGATTAAAGGATGGGTCTCGCGGTGGCCTAAGTAGCCTGGGGGTGAACCAATCAACTTGGCGATCTCATGCGAGTGCTGGAATTCCGCGCAATCGACCTTGATTACCGCGCGGGCGTCCCCAAACAGGATTTCCGCAGCCGCTTCCACGATGCGCGTCTTTCCCGATCCTGTCGGCCCCAGAAAAAGCAGGTTTCCCACCGGACGGCCGGGCGAGTTCAATCCGGCGCAAAAGACCTGAAACATGTCTACGAGGGACTGCACGCCTTCTTCCTGACCTACGATCTTGGCCCGCAAGGAAGCGTGAAAATCACAAGTGTCATTGCTGCGGATGGTTGGATCTAGTTGATGGCGGACGGCAGCTTTCATTTCATCAACCCTTCCTCGCGTCTAGCTCCCCCAAACGCGTAGCGCGTCTCAAAGTCGCGCATCCTTGAGATATAGCATGGGGGTTGCCAATCTTTTCCACAGCTTAGACCGTCAAAAAGCGGAGCAGACTCAACAACATACAGGATTTGGTATTCTGGAGACTGTCTCAAGCCCTGAGACTGTGTTTCATCTGCAAACAAAATCAGAGACACGGAACAGTTTGTGTCACGCGTCAGACGACAAAAAGGGGCGCGTCTTTATCAGCGCGCCCGGGTCCATAGTTAAAGCGCCGCTTTAACTGTTTTAGCGGTCCGGCTTTTTGCGTCCTTGCGCGGGAGCCGCAGAGCCTCCGCCGGGCTGCGCTACGCGCGACTTCCGGTCGTCCACGGTGGTTTCCGTAGGTGTCTCCACAGACTTCCCGTCTTTCGCCTCAACAGCCATGGCTTTGGTGCCACCTCCCTGCGTGGCAGCTTGCACCAATGCCCCTTCGCCCTCGCGCACAAAGGTGAGTTGCTTGTGAGTCTCATCCCAGTCGATCCGTACCAGGTCGCCCAGGCTGACCTGATCCGTAGCCAGCAGATTCGCCAGCGGATAAACGACATGCCGCTCGATGGCGCGCTTCAGGTGGCGGGCGCCATAGCGCTGGTCCGTGCCTTCTTTTAGCAGAAATTCGCGGCCGGTGTCCGTCACTCGAAAGAGAAACTGCCCCTTGGCGGTGTCCAGGACCCTTTGCTGCACCTGCCCCAGCTCAATATTGAGTACTTCCTGGAGCTGCTCGCGCTGCAAGGGGTGGAAAACCACGACTTTATCGAGTCGGTTCATGAATTCCGGCGAGAACTTCCGCCGCGCCGCTTCCACGGCCGTGCGCTCCACCTTCTCGTCCAGGCCGGTGATTGGCTTATCTTTGGGCTGTACAAAACCCATACCCCCCTGCATCAGTTCGGCAATCTCGCCGCCGCCGAGGTTGGACGTCAGGAAGATCACCGTTTGCGACAAATCCACCTTCCGGTTGTCCCCCAGGGTCAGGGTGGCCTTGTCTAGCATTCCTAGCAGCAACTGCCACAACGCATCGCTGGCTTTCTCGATTTCATCGAACAGCAGGAAACTCAGTTTCAGGTCGTCACGATGGCTTGCCGCCAGCGTCTCCTGGGTGATCAGCGGATGGGTTTCGCGATGCCCCAGGTAGCCTGGCGGCGACCCAATCAGCTTGGCAATTTCGTGCGAGTGTTGGAACTCCGCGCAATCGACCTTGATCACCGCGCGGGCGTCTCCAAAGAGAATTTCAGCAGCCGCTTCCACGATACGCGTCTTTCCCGACCCCGTTGGCCCAAGAAAAAGGAGGTTCCCTACGGGGCGGCCGGGCGAGTTCAGTCCAGCGCGAAAAACCTGGTACAGGTCCACCAGCGCCTGGACGCCCTCTTCCTGTCCGACAATCTTCCCCCGCAGCGCGGTCTGGAAATCAATCGTGTCCGTGCTGCGTTTGCTGGGATCAAGTGGCAGGATGGTTTCGCTCATGAACGCCTCCTAGTGAACCCGCGACGATAGGTTCACGCTGCTGAATCGCCCACGTCCAAACTGATCGAGCTTGACTTGAATAGTGGAATGCAGGAGCTGCAATTGTACAAGCAGTTCCCGCGCTACCACGGGAGACTCAGAAATTCGGAGGAGCGGCGGAAAGATATCCGCCAGTTCGAGATTGAGGGCTCGAAGAGAAGAAACAAGCTTTTGGACCACTGGCGAGTTGGGATTTGCCAGGTCCACTTGGCCGTTCAATTGTTCGCGCAGGGCTTTCCAGTTCAGCTCCACAAAGGGATGCTTCTTGGAAACTTTACGCACGAGATCATCAGTAATTCGCGCACGGGCTCCGAGACGGGCCAGATGGAGCTGGCGCACTTTTCCGTCGCGGCGCACGTTGTGCACCAGGTAGAACGAATTCCCTTTGCGGCGGACAAAAGCCAAGACGTCACCTCAAACTTGCACTACGCTGCGTAGTGTAATTCTCTTCCACTACGCTCTACAATATTAGACACATTTTTTCGTAAAAAGTTGCACCCAATAAGTAACGGCTTTCAACGTAGAGGAAACACCGGAGAATCCTCATCACTAATTTCGCTGCGTTTCATCGAAATATCGCATTCTCGTTTCATCGCGCCGTTCCGCCAAATTTCTCCGCAGTTTTCATCGGATGCTTGCCATTCTCTGCCGCTTCTGGAATCTTCGGCGGCGTTCAGCGACTGCATTAAACCCGGCCGCGCCATTTTCTTCTTGTTCTCACAGCCAGGGACGCCTAGGATTTCTCACCAGTCTTTTGTCGTCTTTCGTGGAGCTCGATTCGAAATGTCTTGGGATCCCGTCTTTCGCTTCGTGAAACAAATTCCCCGCGGCCACGTACTAACTTATGGAGCCCTGGCTAGAGCTCTGCGCTTGCCCGGCGGCGCGCGCAGCGCCGGACGCGCCATGGCCGCAACTCCTTCCGGAAAAGGCATCCCCTGGCATCGCGTCCTCGGTGAGCGCGGCAGAATACTTATTCGCGAGCCTTACGCTTCTCTGCAACGAAAACTCCTCGAAAGCGAAGGGGTCACGATCACCGAATCCCGCGTGGACCTGAAACGCCATCTCTGGAAGCCACTCAAGAAATCTGCGCCGAAATTCCGCACGCCGAAAAAACGTATTCACAAATGAAACGGCAGACAGTCTCTTCTCGCGTTACGAACCGGCTGCTTATCTGCGGTATGCTATAGCCTCTTTTCTGAGTGCGCCCCGGGTGGTGCGGGGCAACGAACATGGCTAATCTCATTCTTCAAGTGGAGAATCTCGTCAAGCGCTACGGCGACGTCGAAGCCGTTCGCGGCGTCAGCTTCAACGTGGAAGAAGGAGACGTTTTCGGCCTGCTCGGGCCGAATGGTGCCGGCAAAACCACTATCGTTGAAATTCTGGAAGGCCTCCGCGACCCCGACGGCGGCCGCGTTTCCGTCTGCGGCCTCAACCCGCAGCGCGAATCGGAGGCCCTCAAGCACGAAATTGGCGCCGCGCTGCAATCCACGTCGCTCCCGGACAAGCTCCGCGTCATGGAAGCTCTTCGTCTCTTCGCCAGCTTCTACAAGCGCGGCCGCAAGCCTGAGGAATTGCTCAAGCGCTTCGGCCTGGAAGAAAAGCGCAACACGTTTTACAACCAGCTTTCTGGCGGCCAGAAGCAGCGCCTCGCCCTCGCCATGGCCCTGGTCAACGATCCGAAGGTGGTCTTCCTCGACGAACCCACGGCGGGGCTGGATCCGCAAGTGCGCCGGGAAATCTACGACGTTATCGAAGAACTGCGCCGCGAGAAAAAAACCATCCTGATGACGACTCATTATATTGAAGAAGCTGAGCGGCTCTGCGACCGCGTGGCCATCGTGGACTTCGGCAAAGTAATCGCTCTTGGCACACCTCGCGAATTGAAAGCGCATTCCGGCGGCGCCACTCGCATCGAAGTGTGCCTCTCGAAGCCGGAATCGAACGGCGCATTGAAAAACCTCGAAGGTGTGGCCGACGCGCGCGAGGTTGACGGCGCCTACGTGCTGCACTCCAAGCGGCCGCCGCAAACCATCGTCTCTCTCGTCAAGCATCTGGAAGCCAGCGGCAACGAACTCGTCAGTCTCGAAATCGCCACCCCGTCGCTCGAAGATGTCTTCATCGAAATGACCGGAAGGAGACTACGCGATTGAGCAACTTTGCCAGTTTGACTCGCACGCGCATTCTGCTCGCCCTGCGCAACAAAATGTTTTTCTTCTTCAGCGTGATCTTTCCGCTCGGTATGTTTTTTCTGTATGCCGGAATCTTCGCCCGCAGCAATCCCCGCGCCGTTAGTTATTTCCTCGGCCCCGTCATCGCATTCAACGTGATGGGCAGCTTCTGGGGACTCAGCGCCACGCTGGTGATGTTCCGCGAACAAGGGATTCTACGCCGCTTCCATGTCACCCCCGTCACCGCCACCGACATGCTCGCCTCCAGCCTCCTCGCAAACTATGTGCTTACCCTTCCCACCGTTTCCATTGAGGTATTCTTGGCGCGTTTCATCTTTCATGTTCCGAGCCTCGGCAATCTTTTCTCTCTCGCTGTTCTGGTTACCGTCGGCACGGTTTCCTTCGGCTCGCTCGGCCTCGTCGTCGCCAGCGTCACCAATACCATGCAGGAAACTCAGGTGCTCAACCAGATCATTTGGCTGCCTTTGATTTTTCTTTCGGGCGCCACCTTCCCTCTCGCCTATTTGCCCAACTCCGTCCAGCATTTCGGCCTCTTTTTGCCCGCTACGTATCTTGTTACTGCGCTCCAAAGTGCCCTTTATCAATCTTTTTCCGTCTCGCAACTCTTGGTACAGATTCTGGCCCTTGCCACCTGGGCCGTTCTCACGTTTTTCGTTGCGGCGCAGCTCTTTCGCTGGGAGCCCGAGGCCAGGATTCCCCGCAATGCCAAGCTCTGGGCTTTGGCGACCGCCCTGCCGTTCTTGCTCTTGGGCGCATGGGAAAACACCAACGGCGACATCCTGAAACAGGCACAAACCGCTTTCCACTCTCTGGAGCGTCCCGCGAACTCCGATCAGCCATCCAGGACTGTGCAGTAACAACGGAGTATCGCCGCACGCCGCGCCAATTTGGTTTCAGCTGGTTCTCTTCTGCCGCACATGGCGCATTGACGCTCACCTCTGCGTACCGTATTCTGCGATTTCGAGCCGTGCCACGGCGAATGGCACTGCCAAACAGGGAGCATCTATGCCGATCCAGGCCACCGAGAAAATCTGGCACAACGGAAAGTGGATCAACTGGGACGACGCCAAACTTCACGTCCTTTCGCACGTCGTGAGCTACGGCTCCGCGGTCTTCGAAGGCATCCGCTGCTACGAAACCAAGCAAGGCCCGGCCATCTTCCGCCTGCGCGAGCACATGCAGCGCCTGATCAACTCCGCGAAAATCTATCGCATGGAGCTTCCCTACTCCGTCGATCAATTCGCCAACACCGCTTGCGAGCTGGTCCGCCTGAACAAATTGAATTCCTGTTATGTGAAGCCCATCGTTCTGCGCGGCTACGGCGAAGCAGGAGTGAATCCGCTGAATTCACCCATCGACATTTACATGGCTTGCTGGAGCTGGGGCGCTTATCTTGGCCCGGAAGCTCTTTCGAAAGGTGTGGAAGTCGGCGTCAGCTCCTGGACGCGCATCGCGCCGAACACTCTTCCCGCCATGTCCAAAGCCGCCGCGAATTACATGAACTCGCAGCTCATCCGCATGGAAGCGACGTTCAACGGTTACACCGAAGGCATTGCGCTCGATTCCGACGGCCACGTCAGCGAAGGTTCCGGCATGAATGTTTTCCTTGTCCACGACGGCGTGCTTTACACTCCGCCTCTCGCCACCAGCATTTTGCCCGGCATCACCCGTGACGCCGTCGTCAAGCTCGCATCGGACCTCAACATTCCTTTTAAGGAAACAGTCATCCCGCGCGAAATGCTCTATATCGCCGACGAAGTTTTCTTCGTGGGCACCGCCGTCGAAATTACTCCCATCCGCTCCGTCGACCACATCCAGGTCGGCAAAGGCGTCGCCGGGCCAATCACCCTCACATTACAAGCGGAATTCTTCGCCATCACCAAAGGCACCAAACCCGACCGCCACAACTGGCTCACACCGGTAAGCGCGCCCGTCGGCGCCGCAACGCGCTAACTTCACGTTGCAATCGTTATCCGCGGATCCGCACGCAAAATCTAACCTTTCTTGGCTGGCGTTCGGCGCCGCATTCCGGCTAAAATGCGTCCGTTCGAATCGAGCACGCTTTCTTTTCTCTGCGTGGAGGACCACCGATGTACAACACATCGCAAAAGCTGATCGCGGAATTCCTGGGAACCTTTGCGCTGATTTTTTTCGGCGCTGGCTCGATCTGCACCGACCAATATTTGCACGGCACCGGCGGCCTCGGCCTGCTCGGCATTGCCCTCGCTCACGGACTCGCCATAGGCGTCATGGTTTCCGCGCTCGGCCACATCTCCGGAGGACATTTCAATCCTGCCGTGACCATCGGCTTCTGGGTCACCAAGCGCGTGAACACCGTGGACACCCTTCTCTATTGGGCCGCGCAGCTCGCCGGCGCGACCGCTGCGGCATTTTTGCTGAAGACCGTAGTTCCCGAAGAGACTTGGCGCGCCATCACCTTGGGGACGCCGGAGCTGGCCCGCGATTTTCCGCGCTGGGCAGGCATGGCTCTCGAAGCCGTAACCACTTTCTTTCTCGTGCTTACCGTTTTCGCCACCGCCGTCGATGAAAAAGGCGCGTTTCGTTCCATCGCTGGCTTTGGCATCGGCCTCTCGATTACTCTCGGCATTCTTGTCGCCGGTCCCCTTACAGGCGCGGCCCTAAACCCCGCACGCGCATTCGGCCCCGCGCTGGCATCAACGCACTGGGCCAATCATGGCGTCTACTGGGTCGGTCCGCTGGCCGGAGGCTTTATCGCTGGCCTCCTCTACGACTCGCTCTATTTAAAGAAGCCTTGACCCCGACTTGGCTGAAAACCAGCCCCCAGGCCAGTTAACTAGCGCGCAACCGGCCTCTGCGCTTTCCTTGCTCGCTCTTCCCTCGGATGCTAGTTTCGTATCTTAGCTGCATTCTTGCGGGGTTCACACGATATGGCAATCAGCATTGACGATCTTCTGCGCCGCGCCGTCGAAAGCAAAGCGTCGGACTTGCACCTGAAAGTCGGCAACCACCCGTACTTGCGGGTGGACGGCCTGCTCACCCCGCTCACTGACGTGCCTCGCGTCACCCCTGAAGAAATGCTTTCCATGGCCTTCAGCATGATGACCAACCGCCAGAAGCAAAAGTTCAAGGAAACGGCGGAATTGGACATGGCCTATGGCGTTGCGGGCTTGGGCCGCTTCCGCGTCAACGTTTTCCAGCAGCGCGGCAATGTCGGCATGGTGCTCCGCGTCATCCCCACGAAAATTCGCACTAACGAAGAGCTGAATCTTCCCACGGTCATCAACAAGATTTGCGAAGAGCAGCGCGGCTTGGTGCTGGTAACGGGAACCACCGGTTCCGGTAAGTCCACCACGCTGGCGGCCATCATCGACCGCATCAACGCCACGCGCGCCGACCACTTGATCACCATCGAAGACCCCATCGAGTTCCTGCACCGCGACAAAAAGAGCTTCATCAATCAGCGCGAAGTTGAAGTGGACACCGCGAACTTTTCCACTGCCTTGCGCGCCGCCCTTCGTCAGGATCCCGACGTGATTCTGGTCGGCGAAATGCGCGACCTCGAAACCATTTCCACCGCACTGCTCGCCGCGGAAACCGGCCACCTGGTTCTTTCCACGTTGCACACTCTCGACGCCACAGAAACCATTCAGCGTATTATCGCGGTCTTTCCGCCGCCGGAGCAGAAACAGATTCGCTTGCAGCTTGCCGCCACCTTGAAAGCCGTCGTCTCGCAGCGCCTCGTTCGCCGCGCGGACGACAAAGGTCGCGTCCCCGCTTGCGAAATCATGATCGCCACCGGCTACATCCGCGATTGCATCATTAACGCGGACAAGACGCGCCTGATTCACGACGCCATCGCCGCCGGCACCAGCCAGTACGGCATGCAAACGTTCGACCAGTCGCTCTTCGATCTTTATTCCAAGCAGCTCATCACTCTCGATGAAGCCCTCGCGCGCGCCTCCAACGCCGACGAATTCAAGCTCCGCATCCAGGGTATTCGCTCCGCCTCCGACTCCGCCCGCGAGGAAATGGAGCGCCAAATGGCCGACTTCGAGCGCTTCGCCCGCAAGTAGCCACTTCGGATTTCATACAATGGCGGCCAAGATTTTTCGATGGCGATCCCATCGTAATAAATCGAAGATGGAGCCAACGTCAGCCACACCAATCCTTGACTTACAAGAACCGCTTCCAAAACCAGACGCAGAACGAATCACAGGCCGCTTCGTCCTTCCTTTTCTGACTTCTATTGCTCTCATTATCTTCACGGGAAATCTTTCTTTCCTGATGGTGCTGTTCGGTTTCGTTCTAATCGGTTTTCTGACAACCCTTATTCACGAATTCGGACACCTCATCGCTGGATGGTGCGTAGGTCTCCATTTTGAAGGCGTCACAATTGGGCCGTTCGTAATCAGATACAAGAATCGGAATTGGGAGATTAGGCTGCGCCCTCGCTTCCACGGCGGTCTGACATACATGGGCCTGGATTGTCTCCGACGAGTTCGGCGACGTTTGGTCGTTCTTGTGTTGGGAGGTCCGCTCGCAAGCCTTGTTTCAGGAGCAATCGCGCTCGTTGGCGGTGAGTTCGCGCGGGTGAAGTACGATTCACCTTGGCTGACTTTCCTTGAGTTCTTTGGCGTCTTTTCCTTGTTCATTGGTTTCCTGGCGTTCCTCCCAATTCGTTCGGGGCGTTATGCCGGCGATGGGATGCAGTTGCGGGCCCTTCTTTTCTCGAGAAAGGCCGCGACGCAGATGATCGCCTCGCAAGCGGTGGCCTCTCTGAAGGAATACGATCTCTTTCCACCTGACTACTTTCGACGATGGTGGCGCTTGGCTTCGGCTGAAACGTCGGTTCAATACACGCGCTTTCATGCCGACTGGCTTGAATACGAGAACGCGAAAGATAGTCAAGTAGCCGCCGAATCCCTGGAGAGGTGTCTCGAAGATTCTGCCATTCTGGACGACGAAGGCCGTTCCAATCTGATAGTGGAAGCCACTGTGTTCAACGCTTGCTGGCGAGAAGACAGAGCGAAGGCAAGAGTTTGGTACGAGCGAAGCCTGGCTGTCCGCCGGATCCGGCCGCTCGATAAGATAAGAATTGAAATTGCGCTCTTCTACTCTAGCGAGCAGTTCGATGAAGCTTTGGCCTCCCTGGCTCGCGGTCTTTCTATGATCCGATCAGCACCTGTCAGCAACGAACGCAATCGTTGTGAAACGGCGTGGGAGGTTTGGCGGCAACAAATCGAGCAACGCATTCCCGTCCCGCCTGGGACGCCAGTCTCTGCGCTCGTCTCTCCTCACTAGCCCTTCGCCCGTTCCCATCTGCGCTTCCCCTGCGTCCTGTGTATCTCTGCGTTTCAATTTTCTTCACTCTTCCCTTCTTTTTTCGACTTTCAACTGTCGATCGAAGATCCCGAATGGCCTGGGACTGCCGACCTCCGCACTTCTTCTCTGTGCCCTCCGTGCTCTAACTCTGTGTTCTCTGTGCTAAGTTTTTTCTTCTCTCGCACTGGCTACGCCTCTTGTTTGGCTTTACTTCGTTACTTCATTACTTCTATGCTTCTCCCATGTTCAGTAGGCCCCGCCAACTGGAAACCGAATCGGAACTGTACGACGTGGCCGTGCGGGCGTTGATGCGGCGAGCGCACTCCATCCACGAAATGAAGCAAAAACTCGCGCGCCGCAGCGACAACAAGCTGCTGGTGCAAGTGGTGATGGCGCGGCTGAAAGAAAACGGCATGATCGACGACGCGCGCTACGCCAAACAATTCGCGCGCCAGCGCACTGAATCCCGCAAGCAAGGAAAATACCGCGTCGCCAGGGATCTCCGCGCCCGCGGCATTCCAGACCGTCACATCTCCTCCGCCCTCGAAGAAGTCGCCCAGACTTCCGACGAAGCCGCCATGGTCCGCCAGCGCATCGAGCGTAAGCTCCGCTCTTACAGAGGCGAAATCGATGAAAAGAAGATGGCTTCCTTGTATGGAAGCCTCCTCCGCGCCGGATTCTCCACCGACGTAGTGCGGAAAGAACTGAAGAGGCTGATGCAAGAAGAAGTGCCGGACGTGGAGACCGAGTAGAGTTTCGATTTGGGAAGAATACCGCCACACCCCGTGTTTTCGTAAGAGTGGCAAACAAAGAAGTTACAGGATACGGAACGTGGAAGAAGATACGGAAGATGGGAGACAGAGGAAGCAAATGAGCTACCGGTAGTAAAGGAGATGAAGGAACCGGAGCGGAAGAGAAAGGATAGCGCAGGACTTACGGAGCGGGCGGGCGTGGGATTGCTGATTCACACAGAATGGTAGCACAGATATTACTAATTGTCCATAGCAAACTGCAAGTACTAGTATTGTATTAGACGGGTCGAGGAATTAGGCGGGGCCATCGGGCCTTGCGGCGGGCTTAATGCGTCGCAATCAGGCATCCGGCGCACTTACCCGTGAAAATGGGGCGCGGCCAGGATAGCGAAAAGAGCCAAAACCATGAGGAGAAAAAAAACGATAGAAACCAACAGCGCTGGACGCCAGGACCTTTGAGAGATTTCACTTAGTTGACCTTTAAGGTCATGCCCGACTTCGCTCAAGGAGGAAGTTAGGCTCGGAATGGCTCCTTTATATAAGCTCCAAAGCATCCATAGCAGAGCGATCAGCACCAGCAAGAAAAACGAAGGGATCCCCAGAGCAATCGCAAATCGGTGTCCCCGGGGAGTCAAACCGGCGAAGTCTTCCAGAATCAACCCGGGAATGAAAACGCTTGGATAGCCCAGGAATGAAATCAACTGAATGAGACTCCGATACATCCTGACAAACGCTCGGATTTTTTCTTCATCAGATTTGGAATCAACAAAATAACACTTACGCTTAAGGCCAAGCGGAACAAAGACTAGTCGTCCGCTCCGATCTTTCAAGAAGTGAGTGTCAACGGCGTAGTCCATCATTCTGGAAAACGGAGAGATCATGACCGCCCCCTGACTGCCGGAACTTCAATTTTGAAGTCCTGGACGGAGGAAAACGCATTCGTGAGCGCATCCATGCTCAATGCGTCAATCGGTTCGTGACCGGATGGCATTCAAGACTGAGCCACTTCGCGACTTTGCGTTCATTGCGGGGTGTTGCTGCGTCTGCGATAATCTGGGGATCAAATCCTGCAAAACTGGGGCTGACGTGCCCGAGAAGGGCACGAAATAAATGACGGGGAACGATACAAAAGGAAACTTCTGGAGCGGCAACGACATCCGCGGGGCCTTCCTGCGCTTCTTTGAGTCCAAGGGGCACCGCCGCGTGCGCAGCTCGTCGCTTGTTCCTCATGGCGATCCTACGCTACTGTTCACCAACGCGGGGATGAACCAGTTCAAAGACGTTTTCCTCGGCCTCGAAAAGCGCGATTACACGCGGGCGACAAGCTGCCAGAAATGCGTGCGCGCGGGCGGCAAGCACAACGACCTCGAAAATGTCGGCTTCACCAAGCGCCATCATACGTTCTTCGAGATGCTCGGCAATTTTTCCTTCGGCGATTATTACAAAGAAGACGCGATTGCCTATGCGTGGGAACTTCTCACCTACGGCGAGTGGTTCAATCTAGATATAAACAAACTCTATTTCACGATCTTCGGTGGAGCGGAGTTATCCCCGGGCGTCCACGTAGGTCTTGATTCTGTATCTAGAAATACCTGGCTGAAGGTCGGCGCACCGCAGGAACGCGTCATAGCCCTCGAAGGAAGTCAGGGAATCAAAGAGCTTTTCTGGACTATGGGGGAAACGGGCCCTTGCGGTTCGTGCAGTGAGATTCACTACGACATGGGGCCCGCTGCATCCGATGAAGGACACGCCGATTGCAAATTCCCCTGCGATTGTGGTCGTTACGTCGAAATCTGGAATTTAGTCTTCATGCAGTGGAATCGCGATGCAGCCGGCAATTTGACACCGTTGCCCAAGCCTTCCGTCGATACTGGGATGGGACTGGAGCGAATCGCCGGGGTCCTCCAAGGCGTCATCTCCAATTACGACACCGATCTGTTCCAGCCGTTGATCGCAAAAGCGGCGGAATTCACAGCAGCGTACCTAGTTAACCAAACAGAACGAGTGGCGGCGTCCCTCCGAATCATTGCGGATCATGCGCGTGCCACTACCTTCCTCATTACCGATGGCGTCCTGCCCTCTAACGAGGGACGCGGATACGTCTTACGCAAAATCATGCGCCGCGCCATCAGACACGGACGTCTTCTGGGCGCTACCAAGCCCTTTTTTCACATGATGGTGCCCGAGGTCGTTCGAGTAATGACGCAGCCCCAGCAGGGAGTCGCGTACCCCGAATTGCTGGATGCGGCGGAACGAGTACAGAAAGTGATTTATGAGGAGGAAAAACGCTTCACACACACGCTAGACGTGGGATTGAAGAAACTGGACGAAGGCCTTAAACCCTACCTGGAAGCCCGGCGCTCTCAACGGGCTCTACAAGAGTTGCAAAACCGTGCTGATGAATTGAGTCGGCAGCCGTTCGTCAGCCCAGGCGCCGGAGATGAGCTCGCTGCGAACGTTCGCGCCGCAGTAACTTTTCCAGGGGAAGAGGCTTTCCGGCTCTACGACACTTTCGGACTGCCCCTGGACTTCATTGAAGATGCTGTTAGAGACTCTGGTCTATTCTTCGACCAAAATGGTTTTGCCAAGGCGATGCTTGCGCAACGAGAAAGGGCGCGGGCGTCGTGGAAGGGCGGGGCGAAAGAGGCGGCGAATCCGGCGTATGCGAAGATTGCGGATCGGTTCAAGACCGAGCTGGATTTTTATTTTGGCACGACGGCCAAAGATTGCGGCATTGAGGCCATCATAACGAAGAACGGTCCTGTCAATGAATTGAAGGCGGACGAGAGCGGCGAAGTTGTCCTGGACCGCACTGCGATTTATGCCGAGTCCGGCGGGCAGGTGGCCGATACCGGCGCGTTCTACGACAGTTCGGAATCGCAACTTCTGGCTAAGGTGACTGGAGCGTTTTATCCGGTCGCAGGGCTCGTAGCGCACAAAGTTCTAGCAAAGGAGACGCTGCGCGTGGGCGATCACGTGACGGTTGTTGCGGATGCCGAACGCCGCGCGCGCATCATTCGCAATCACACGGGGACGCATCTGGTAAACGCGGCGCTGCGAAATATTCTCGGAACGCACGTAAAACAGTCCGGCTCGCTGAATGCTCCCGATCGATTGCGCTTTGACTTTTCGCACTTTGCACAGGTGGACGCGGAAGAGCTGCGCGACATCGAGCAACAAGTCAACGACGAGATTCGCCTGAACACGGAAATCGAGACGAATGTGACTTCCCTCGAAGAAGCGCTGGCCTCCGGCGCGCTGGCGTTTTTCGGAGATAAGTATCCGGAGCAGAACGTGCGCGTGGTGACCATTCCCGATCCGCGCGCGGCTCGCGGGTTCTACTCCAAGGAACTTTGCGGCGGGACGCACGTGCAGCGCATCGCCGACATCGGCGTCCTGAAAATTGTCAGCGAGGAATCCGTAGCCGCAGGCGTTCGCCGCGTCGAAGCCGTGACCGGCATCGGCGCGCTGGAGCATTTTCAAAAGCAAGCGGACATCCTGCGCCAACTAGCCGGCCAGCTCAACGTAGGCGAAGACGGCATCCTCGCCCAGGTCGAGAAGCTCTCCCAAACCGCCAAACAGCTCGAAAAGGAGCTGGAGGCACAGAAACGCAAAGGGGCGCTCAGCCAGATCGACGAACTGGCCGGGCGCGTGCAAGTTGTTAAAGGCATTAAGGTTATCGCTGCCGAGGTCCAAAACGTTGACCGCGAAGGACTTAGACAGCTTGTGGACAGCCTGCGCCAAAAGCTGGGTTCCGGCGTGGTTGCTCTAGGCATGCCGGAGAACGGAAAAGTCGCCTTGATCGCCGGCGTCACCAAGGACCTGACCGCTAAAGTCCATGCCGGCAAGCTGATACAGGCACTGGCCAAACAGCTGGGCGGTTCAGGGGGCGGAAGACCCGACCTTGCGGAGGCTGGCGCTAAAGACACAGCTGGCCTAAAAAGTGCCCTACTGAGCATCCCCTCCCTTCTGGAACCCCTGCTATAATCGGGGGGAGCGCCAGAACCGTGTCTTACGGGAGACAGTTACGGGTGCGGCCGCCAGGAGACTGACATCCCTTCCCGGAAACGCGGAGTAGCAAGACGAGCCATCGCGGGGCGACCTGTCGTTTTTGAGTAGACCGCTCGGGTGGGGGCCCTAGTACGGAAGGAACATTGACGGTAAAACGCCAATGTTGAAAACTGTCTGCTGTGTAGTAGGTTCCAAGATTGTTGTCGCCTTCCCCAAGGCAGAACCCCCGCAACGGGGTAACAGTCGAGATGATGAGACGCACGGCAAACACGGCAGGGCTAATCAGGACCACGCTGGCTTCTTGCGCGATTCTTTTCGCATTGTTTTTTGCAAGCGACGCGAACGCGCAGATCGCCAAGGTCCTGAATGATGACGGACGGCAATTTTTCGTGAATGCCGAACCGCCATCACCGAAGCTCTCTGCCGTGAAGCCGCGCACCAGCATCTACTTGCCCTCCGAAACTTCTTTTACGGGACGCAGCCGTCTGGCCCTGGACATGGGCCGCGACAGCGTCGAAAAAATCGTACGGGAAGCGGCGGACCGCCATCGCGTTGATGCTGCACTGGTCCGCGCGGTGATCGAAACGGAATCGAACTGGAATCCCAAGGCGTGGTCGCACAAAGGCGCCGGCGGATTGATGCAGTTGATTCCCACGACGGCACAACGATACGGAGCCTACGACGTGTTCGACCCGCAACAAAATATCGACGCCGGGGTTAAACATCTGAAATGGTTGCTAGAACGATACAATGGCAACCTTGACCTGGCCTTGGCGGCGTACAATGCGGGTGAGGGTGCTGTGGACCGAGTTCACGGCGTCCCCGCGTACCGAGAGACGCGGAACTATGTACAGAAAGTACAGAACGCCTACTTCCGGCCGGGCTCAGGACGTCTTGCTGGCGCTTACGCCAGTTCCCGCGCGATCCACAAAGACGTCACGCCAGAAGGCCGCACCATATTCACCAACGAATAGAAAGAGCTGCAAGCGGTTGGCAGCTTTTCTGGTTTCCGGGAGCGCGAAATTGAAGCCTCGGAAGATTGAATTTTTGGGAGTTTGATTTTTCCTGAAGTGAGTGGCGTTTTGCAGCCATGACGTTTGGGGGGATGCTGGTTGATGTTGGGGGCGGAAAAAACTTTGCGGATGAGCTTCGCCCGTCTTTCGCCGGTTTTTGCGGCGCTGAGTGGTGCGCTGTTTTTTGTTTCTGCGGCTCCGGCGAAAACGCATGCGGAAGCCGCTGCCACCGCGTCGCTGAAGCGCCAGTCGGCGGCGGTGCAATTTGCGCGAGCGGAAGAACAGCGCGCGACGCTGAACAGCAAATCCACCGAAAAGCGCACGCTTGCAGATTACAAACAAGTAGTTTTGGTCTATCGCCGGGTCGCAATGATTACGCCGCGAGCTCCGGAAGTTCCCGATTCCCTGGTGGCCGTTGCGGAAGTTTACACCGAGATGGGCGATCGGTTTGGGCGCACTTACTACCAATCGGCGGTTGACACTTACCAATTCCTGATTCGCGAATATCCGACAAGCAAGTATTGCCAGGATGCAATGCTGCGAACGGCAAAGCTGCAGCGCGAGCGATTGGGGGATTCGCAGCTGGCCCAAAAAACCTACGAAGATTTCCTGAAACGGTATCCGCGTTCGCCGAGAAAACGCGAAGCGCAAGAAGCGCTGGCGGAACTGGCACTGCTGCAGAATGGCGATATGCCGCCCGATGCGAACGGGACGGCTACTTCAAAGACCATCTGGCCGAATGCCGAGGAACCGCGCGCGGACGCCCCGGCGCACTCCGGCGGCAAGTCCGTCAGTGGCAAGGGATCGCGGGCGGTCCCGCAGGTGCAGCGGATTCGCGCGGCTGTCAACGGCGCTGCGACGCGAGTGACCATCGATCTCGAGGACAGCGTGCAATACACTTCCGGGCGCATCGCGAATCCTGAGCGCATTTTTTTTGATTTGCATTCGGCGCGGCTGACTCCGGAAGCTGCGCGGGCGAATATCCACGTTGACGGCGGGCTGCTGTTGGCGGTGCGCGTGGCGCAAAATCACAACGGCGCGGTGCGCGTGGTGCTGGACGTAAACGGAGTTAAGAACTATGCCGCTTCGCTGTCCGGCAATCCGCCGCAGCTTTTGATTGATTTATTTGGGGACTCTTTGGCAACTGTGCCAGTACGAACCGCAATGGGGAAGCCCGCGCAGGAAGCTGGCGCGGAAGACGCGAACAAGAGCGCGACAGCCGGCGGCGGAATGCAAAACGCTCAGAATGGTTCGGGAAAAGAACCGGCGGCGGAAACTACTTCTCCTTTGCAAAAGATAGTGGCGAATGCGAAGAGCGCGATAAATACGACCATCAATGGCGGTGCGGTTAACGCTGGCGCGACTAACGGAGGTTCCGCTGGCGGAAGTAACGGCTCAAGCGCGGGGGATAGTTCTTCCGGGGTGGCGCGCAATGCGCCTCCGGCCGTCAAGAGCGCCAAGTCGAAGCCAGTCAAAACAGCGGCGGCGGGCGCGAAACCAGATTTGGTCCGGCCAGCGAGTACGCCACAGCCGACGCGCGACGGCCAGTCTACGCTGACGCGCACGCTGGGCTTGAAGATTGGGAGGATCGTGATCGATGCGGGTCACGGCGGCCACGATACGGGAACGATTGGCCCGACAGGCCTGATGGAAAAAGACCTGTGCCTGGACGTGGCGCTGCGCCTGGGGAAAATCATCGAGCAACGGCTGCCGGGTGCGAACGTGGTGTACACGCGATCGGATGACACGTTTGTTCCGCTGGAAGAGCGGACGAACATGGCGAACCAGGCCAAGGCGGACCTGTTCATTTCCATTCACGCGAATTCGAGCAGGGACCACGCGGCTCGAGGCATTGAGACGTATTACTTGAACCTGAAGGGCTCGGCGGAGGCCATGGAAGTGGCGGCGCGCGAAAACGCCACGGCACAGGGCGGCGTACACGATCTGCAGGACCTTGTGCTGAAAATCGCGAGGACGGAAAAGATTGACGAGTCCAAGGAACTTGCCGAGGACATCCAGGATTCCCTTTCCAGGCGAATTCAAAAGACGAACAAGCCGGTGAAGAACCGCGGCGTGCGCAAAGCGCCCTTCGTGGTACTGATCGGGGCGGACATGCCGTCGATCCTGACGGAGATATCGTTCCTTAGCAATCCTGCAGACGAGCAAATGCTGAAGAAGCCCGAGCAACGGCAAAAAGTGGCCGAGGGGCTGTACCAGGGCGTGGCCAGCTATCTGGAGAGCATGAACAGCGTAACGATGAATCTGCCCGCTAAACCGGGGGCGGTGCGCCCGGCTGCCGTAGCCGTTGAACAATCTCGCAACCAAAACTAGGTTGTTGGTGTCTAATAGAAGCCGGGATGCGAAAGCTTTGTTTTATTGCCGCGTTGTCTCTTGCGCTTGCCACCGCACCCTATTCGTCCGCTCAGCAACAAAAGCTTCCCGCTCATTTCGCCAGTTGGTCCGGCCAGCCAAGTCCGATGTGGGTGGAGACGGAAGCCGCGTCGAAGTATTTGGACCTGTGGAAAGAGACCGGGCGCGCGCCTGGTGAATTCTGCGAGTACTCCTCCGGCGACGCCAAAATTGAAGTGAATTTGCAGAAATATCGTGATCCCAGCAGTGCGTATGAAATGTATACGGCGCTGATTCGTCCGGAAATGCATCCGTCGACACTAAACAGGACTTCGGCCGTGGATGGCGACCGGCTGTTTGCGCTGGTGGGGAGTTCCCTTCTCGAGGTACGGCCGGCGCCGGCTATTTCCACCGCGGATTTGGTAACGCTGGTGAACGCGGTAAGTGCGCACGCCGACCAGACGCCCCTGCCGCCAATTCGAACTTATCTGCCGCAGGGATTCAGCGACGGTACGCAAAGATATGCGCGAGGACCAGCGGCGTTCCGAAATGCGATTGCTGCACTGAAGCAGGATGAGTTTGCAAACCTAGCCAGTGAAGCGGGATTCGACATGAACGCGGAAGCGATGCTAGCACAATACCGCGAAGGAAAAGAGGAAGCGGTGCTGCTGCTGCTCGACTATGCGACACCTCAACTGGCGGAGCAGCACTTGCGCCATTTGGAGCAGGCGATTTCGCCCGCGGCGAAGCAAGCGGGAACAAGCATTGAACGCAAGGCTTCGCTGCTCTCCGTGGTATTGAAACCGTCCTCGCCGGCGTATGGCAATTCGCTGCGCCGCGCGGTGAATTACGAAACGGAAGTGACCTGGAACGAGCCGCACCAGACGGTCACCGATCCGCCGCTGATCAACAGACTCATCGTGATTATCCTTGCGACGGTGTTGTTCATGGTGGCGGCCGTGGTGTTGGGTGCGGCGTTTGGCGGCGTGCGTGTACTGACGAAAATGCTCTTTCCGGGCAAGGTTTTTGACCGGCCGGAACAGATGGACGTGCTGCAACTCGGACTTTCCAGTAAGAGAATCGATTCCCGCGATTTTTATTGAGTGTCGACTCCGGAAGAATGGGCCCGGCGAGCCAGCTGCCGGCGGGGTACAATTGACAGCGTGGCTTCTAAGGCGCAGATTGCCGCAGGCTCGCAATGCAACTCGCGAAAAGTAACGCATTTCCCTCGCTGGCGTCTAATCTAGTCTTGGGTGTGCCTCGCTTTATGAGTAGAACCGGGCCTCACAAACTTCAGAGCTACGTGCAGGGCGTGATGTCGACTATGAGCTGTTGGGCTCGGCCCGCAATATACCCTTGGCTGGCAGCGTATAGACAGACGAGGGGAGGCTAAAAATGAAGTTGAAGGTCGGATTTCTGTATGTCCTACCGCTGTTTGGCTTGCAAATCGCAGCGTCGGGCTGTAACCGAGCGAATCCCCAAGCTGCTGGTCCTCAACTCCCGCCACCGCCCCTGGTGAGTATAGTCAAGGCGCAAGCCCAAGATGTGCCCGTTTACCTCGACGAGATCGGCAAGAGCTTCGCTTTCGAGTCGGTTACCGTAACCCCGCAAGTCGGCGGCCGCATTACGCAAAGGCAATTCCAGGATGGCGCTGATCTGGCCAAAGGGCAGTTGCTTTTTGTGATTGATCCGCGTCCGTATCAAGCCCAGCTCGATTCGGCAAAGGGCGCTCTGG
>WNFT01001801.1_pt1 | contig 29461 bp, 18 predicted proteins | sample 5400191 | NCBI WGS metagenome assembly WNFT01 (sample SAMN13153359, study PRJNA577476) | soil metagenome | isolation source: 80 cm saprolite under Madrone tree | place: USA:California | collected 2016-06-14 | reverse complement strand
CATCAAGAACCTCTCGATCTATCCCAGGCGGACATACCGGATCGAGCAGCGCGGCAGTAATCTCGCGCATTCCCACAAACCACCAGAAGTCGCTTTCCAATTCGTATAGATAGGCAAAGTCTTCAGGCTGCATAAGGCTTCTTACCGCAAGACAGCCGAATAACTTAGCCTAAACGGCGCCCGGCGAAAAGGGGACGGGACTCGAGGTGTGGAAAGTCACTTGGGAAGGCTCTCAGGTAAGGAAGGGTGGCATGCAACGGCTAACGCAGGTATTTGATCATGCGAATTTGCGTCCCGTCGTCGACGCGTTCGAATTCGACTTCGTCCATCAAGGTCCTAATTAACTTCAAACCCCAACCGCGTCGACTCTTCGCGTCTGGCTTCTCTTCCTCGACTCGGATGCCTTCACCATTCTGGCTCGCCCGGCTAGCCGGCACCACGCCGCGGCTGGCGACGGTAATGACCAACTTGTCGGCTTCCACGCGAAAACGCTGATAGATTTTTCGATCGGGACTGAGGCTGTGCTCGGCCGCATTGATGCAGGCCTCGATGAGCGCCGTCTTGATCTGATTGATCGCTTCGGGTCGAAAGTTTACCCGCCGCGCAATTTGTTCGAGCGTCTGGGCTGCGATTAACTCCGTGTCCTGGCCCATGGGAATCACCATTTCGTATTCGTCGGGACGGGCGCTCTCTTTCTCTGCTGCTTCAAACTTGATGCGCGCGGTCAGCAGTTCAAACTGGCGATGACTTGAACCGTAGGCTTCGTGCTTGTTGAGCAATGCGCACGCTTTCGGAGAGAATCCCTCGGGAGCAATCAGCCACAGACGCACTCGTGGAAAGCGGTATTCGCGGGCCAGGTGCAGCAGGCGGTTGCACCACTCTTCAGCGAGTTCCATGCTGGCTTCCAATTTTGATTCAATCTGCGCTGCGAGCCAGACGACTTCGTTTTCATCGGTATATTCTGCCGCCTCGAAACCATGTCCCGCGGCGCACGTTTCGGCATCGCACCCGAATCGCCCAAATGAGGCGCAACCGGTAACCTGCACAATCTGCGGCAGCCTGATCAAGTCGGCCTCGGTATCGAGCGCCGTATCGACAGATTCAGGATCGGCGCCTTTGTGCATCGCGGCGAAGCGATCATAATGAAAAAGGCTTGCCGGCACCCGCTGACAATTGAAGCGCGAAATTAGATCGCCGACGCCGACGGCCGCCTCGCGCCGATACTTCCGCGCCATCGTTTGCGGAGCGCGCTTCAACGTTTCCAGCAGCGTCGTGGCGACGACCAGGGCGCGCTCTTCTCCCGCGACTTCGAGCCGATAACGAACGCGCAGATAATCCATCCAAACGTTCGATTCGCCGTTTATTTCGATAAAAGCGCCACTCGAATTCGCCAGTTCATGAACATGCAGCAGATCGACGATTCTCTCGAACTCGCTGCTCTCGACGCCCAACCTCTTTTTCCATGCCAGAAAGGAAGGCCGCTGAGACTCGCGCGAAGCCGATTCGTAAAGGATCCTCAGCAGCGTCTTTCGGGTTTGAGGGTGCGGCGCCACCTCGTTGAGGATGGTGGAAAAGTGACGGTGGAGTCGTCCGCCCATCAACTCGTCAACATAAAGACGTTGGCAATTAAGAAAGCTGGTTAGTGGGGTCTTTGTGTCACGCGCAGCCTGGAGCAGGTTATTGATGAACCGTGGACTGGCGTTTAGTTGCTGTACGATCAAATCTCGCGTTGGCTCGTTGGTCTCAACCTCTTCGGCCCGCGCGACCACCTCAACCAACCGGTGCGCGTCCGTATAGTTAAGCTTTTCCAGATGCAAAGTCTCGCCCACGTCGCGGCCACCATTCACTGCTTGCATCAGATCGATTAACCGTCGTCGCAGACCGGCCAACGCGAATGGGACATTGGAGCGCGAAAGGGCGCCAGCGATTTCCCGCCCCAGCATCGTCTCTTCTTTCGAGAGCCAGGCGAGCTGAACACAATCAACCAATGGAAAAATATTCCGACCCGCAGCGATAAGACGGCGCGGAGTATTGAAACTGAAGCGCATCAGATCCGGTTCGTCTTCTCCGGCTCGCTCGCGATCGAAGCTCTCTATGAGCTCGATTATTAACTCGTAGTCTCCCGGCAGCGCTAACTCCGCTAGATCGTGAAGCGTTAATGACGCATCGCAAAGTGCGGGATCGACGCGGCGATAGGCGATGTATTGCTGGAGAAAACTTTGGAAAAGCCGACGCGCAGAATCTGTAATGGCGTCGCCTCGCTTGAACGCGAAATAAAGTGGAATGGTTTCACCACGGCGACTGAACAACTGATCGTAAGCTTGCCGCAGCAACTCGCTCGCCCCGACGTCAGGTGCGGCAAGCAGGACAAGGCCGCGCCGTTCAACGAGTCGTGATGCCCGACGCGAGATCTGCTGTAGCTCGGCGTCTCGGCCAACAAAATCGTCCCGACTTATAGTTGCAAGTATGCGCTGGTGGGTCATTGATTACTGTGGCGAATTAAACGCTCCTCCGCCGCTTCGCATGGTCGCCGTTTGATATGCATAAGCACGGTTTTTTCCATGACGCTTCGCGTGATACAGTGCGCGATCGGCCGCCCGTACAATCGCTTCGGCTGAATCGAGTTGCGCCGAAAATGATGAAAGTCCAATGCTCACGGTTGCGGAACCCAGCGGTTGCGAACTGCCATGCGGAAAGTTCGTCTCGATGATCTTGCGTCGAATACGATCGGCAATCACGCCGGCCTCTTGCAACGTCGTCTGTGGCAGCAGAATCGAGAACTCTTCGCCACCGTAACGGGAGGCGACGTCCACCTTGCGTAGCGCCGCTCGCAGACATTGCGCGGTAATCTCCAGTGCGCGATCGCCTGCCTGATGGCCGTTACGGTCGTTGTAAAACTTAAAGTCGTCAATGTCGATCATCATAAAGCTCAACGGGTAATCGTAGCGCTTCGATCGGCTCAATTCTTCCGTCAGACGCGCTTCAAGATAACGCCGATTGAGCAGGCCCGTTAACGGATCGGTGATCGACATCAACTGGAATTGATTGGCTCGCTGTTGCCATTCTGCTCGTTCGAGCGCCAGAGCAATTTGTGGCGCCAGCAACTCAATAACGCTCAAGTCGCTCGCATCATAGGCGCCGCCACCAATTTTGTCTGCCAGATTGAGCACGCCAAGTCTCCGCTGACCGATCGCGATGGGATAGCTTATGAACGATTTCGTTTTGTATCGCCGCTCGGGCTTCGTTGTCTTGCCAAGCTGATCGATGCTGGCAACCAGCGCTCGTCCTTCTTTCATAACTGAGCCGGCAATTCCCTCACCCAGAGGAACCGGGCCGACTTCGCTCAATGGCGTTGGAATCCCACGCGCGGCCGTCATTGTCAACTGGTTTGCCGCCTCGTCAAAAAGAAGCAGTGAGCCGCGCTCAGCCTTAAGCATCTCCGCCGACTTTGCCAGGATCGATTGATAGGTTTGCGCCGGATCGCTCGCGTCGATGTGTTCAGCAAAATTGCGAATCGAATCAGCAAGTGGCACGCGCCCGCGCTCGGACTTCGCGCCAGAAGTCTTGATCTGATTGTCTGACTCGAGTTCTGTTTCCTCTTTCAGCGGTTTGCTCGTTACCTCAGTCCGTACGGATTCAATCCCGGAGACCTCGTGCGGTTCTGCTTCGCTGAATTCGCGCGCCGATCTGGTGATGCGTAAGGCCGCATGATCCAGGTCGGCGTTGTCCGCGAAGACGATGTTGCGGAAGACCTCGTCGGAGGCCAACTCCCGGAGATCGCCGGTGCGAAAGCGCTCGACAAGTTCTCGATAATCAGAACCGTTAACAAAGGCCCGGCCACCGATCACGGCCAGCCCCCGCTGGTCTCCGATCTCTACCGGCATTGCGAAACAATGCAAGCCGGCGTGGCAACGATAGTGAATAATTGCATTCGCGCCGGTCGCGCGGCTGTGCGCCGCCCCGCAGTACGGGTCGCAGAGCCCAACGTAATCCGCGGACGATTGCAACGCGTTGCAGATCGAATTGTTATTGGCGACCACTAGTGCCGGTGGCTGGTATCCATCAACCAACAGCAATGGCAGACCTGACGACTCCGCGATTGAGTCTTGCACGCCGGCCCAGCCTTTCGGGGCTCGGTCGGGTACTTCTTGTTCGATGACCGATCGCTTGGCGGTCTTATTCTTCATCGCCTCTGAGTGTTTTGCTCTCGGTCGTGTCATCAATATCGCGTCGAGTATAGGTTCCCGCCGCGCGAACCAGTAAGCGCAAGTCACTGACGTTATCAACCAAGGCCTATGAAACGCCTCGAATGCTTCAACTCTTGTTTAGCGTAAATGACTAATAACTGCCGGTTTTCACGCGATTGACGCGACGGACCGCGCTCGCAGGCCGGGAGCGTCCCCTGGCGCCACGCGCTCAATGTCAGGCTGGTCGGGGCTGATGCGAATACATGCGGCGAAGTGATTCGGTTTGATTTGGACGAGCGCCGGTTCGACGTCGCTACAACCCTCGATGGCGTAAGGGCAGCGAGTATGAAATCGGCAGCCGCGCGGCGGATTTATCGGTGAGGGTACATCGCCTTCCAGTACGACGCGACGGCGCTTTGCTTCGACTTTCGGATCGGGAACTGGGACGGCAGAAATAAGCGCCTTTGTGTAAGGCATCAGCGGCTGAGCGTAGATGCTCTTGGCTTCAGCCAGTTCTACAATCTTACCGAGATACATTACTGCGACCCGATCCGAAACGTGCTGAACGGCGCGCAGATCATGCGAGATGAAAAGATAAGTCAGGTTCTTTTCGCGGCGCAGTCGATCGAGCAGATTCATGATCTGCGCCTGGATCGACACATCGAGCGCCGAGATCGGTTCATCTGCCACGATGAAGTCGGGATCGACCGCCAGCGCGCGCGCGATGCCGATGCGTTGGCGCTGGCCGCCAGAGAACTCGTGTGGATAGCGCTTGAGGAAACGCGCGCTTAACCCGACCATTTCCAACAGCTCTTGCACGCGTCTTCTCTTCGCGTCGCCACGTGCGAGCCGAAACGTCTCGATCGGCTCGCTCACGATTTGGCCTACCGTCATTCGTGGATTCAGCGAAGCATAAGGGTCCTGAAAGATGATTTGCAGATGCCGGCGCTGTTCCCGCATCGCCCTATTCGAAAGGCTCGCCAGATCGTGATCGCGAAACAACACCTGTCCCGATGTCGGCTCAATCAAGCGCAGAATCGCTCGTCCCAGAGTTGACTTGCCGCAGCCCGATTCGCCGACCAAACCGAGCGTTTCGCCGGCCCGTATGTCGAGGGAGACCCCGTCAACGGCTTTGACTATCGATGGAGAACTACCAAACCACGAAGAGCCAGCCAAGGGAAAATGCACCTTGAGGTCGCGAATGGAAATCAGATTGTTAGCTTCGTTGTCCATTAAGCCGCTTCTTGCGACTCGGCAAACACTTCATCGGCAAAGTGGCAGAGCGAAGAATGTTCACTCGTCAATTGCACAAACGGCGGAAACTCACGCCGACAAATCTCTTCAGCTCGTTCACATCGCGGCGCGAAAGGACAAGCACCTGGCAAACGCGCGAGATCAGGCGGCTGTCCTGGAATCTGATACAGATTGCCCTGTTCGGCGGCCGGATCGGGCACGGACCGCAGCAGCCCGCGCGTGTATGGATTACCTGGCTGCCCGAAGAGTTCACTGGTCGGCGCTCTTTCGAATACTTTGCCGGCGTACATCACGATGATGTGATCGGTCATGCCAGCGACCACGCCCAAGTCATGCGTTACCAGAATGACGCTGGCGCCAGTTTCGCCTTTCAGCCTTTTTATCAATTCCAGAATCTGCGCCTGAATAGTGACGTCGAGCGCCGTCGTCGGCTCGTCGGCAATCAACAACTCCGGCTGGCATGACAAAGCCATCGCGATCATCACTCGCTGCCGCATGCCGCCAGAGAACTCGTGCGGATAACTGTCAATGCGCGCTTCAGCGTCCGGGATTCCCACCACCTCGAGCATTCTGATTGCGTGTTCTCGCGCCTCTCCTTTGCTGTGGCCAAGATGCAGCCGCGTCACCTCCATCAACTGCTTGGAAATGCGCATGAATGGATTTAGCGAGGTCATCGGATCCTGAAAGATCATCGCGATCTGCTTGCCGCGAATAGCGCGCACTTCGCGCGGCGAGAGCTTAAGGATGTCGCGCCCACGAAAGGTGATTGAACCTGAAACGATCTTTCCAGGAGGCTCAGCAATTAGGCGCATCAGCGAAAGGTTCGCCACCGATTTGCCTGAGCCGGACTCTCCGACGATGCCCAGTGTTTCGCCCTGTCTCACTTCGAAACTGACGCCATCGACAGCCTTAACGACACCGTCTTCGGTTTCAAAGTACGTGCGCAGATCTTTGACTTCGAGTAGGTTACCGTTTGTGTTCATCTTCCGTTGCTCCCTCTCCCAAGGGGAGAGGGAAAAAACTACGACTTCCGCATCTGCGGATCGAGCGCATCACGCAATCCATCACCGACAAAATTCAGCGAAAGAAGCATTAGCGCCATTGTCACGCCGGGAAAAATCAGCTGCCATGGATAGACGGACAGATTCTGTGCGCCTTCGGCCGCGAGACTGCCCCACGAAACGCGCGGCGGCCGCACGCCAAGTCCGAGAAATGACAGGAACGCTTCGCTCAGCATCACCGTTGGAACCGTCAGCGTCGCATAGACGATTACCGGGCCAAGGGCGTTCGGCACCAGGTGGCGAAGAATGATCTTCGGGGTCGAAACGCCGGTGGCGCGCGCCGCCAAAACAAACTCCTGGTTTTTAAGCGACATTACCTGGCCGCGGACAATCCGCGCCATCGTCAGCCACGACACGGCGCCCAGCGCGAGAAAAAGCTCTGCCAATTGACCGGTCGGGGTTTTCGCGGGAAGCATTGCCAGCAGAACGATCACGATGATCACGTAAGGCAGTGAATAGAGCACGTCCACAATTCGCATCATCAAATCGTCCAGGCGTCCGCCTATGTAGCCTGCGGTCGCGCCATATGAAACACCAATCAGCAACGAGACAAGGGTTGAAATCAATGCAACCATCAGGGATATCTGCCCACCTGATAGCACCCGCGCGAGGATGTCGCGGCCGGCGTTGTCGGTGCCCATCGGATGAGTCCAGAAGAACTTTCCGCCCGGAGCGCGAAAAGGAGCAAATGACTTGGTGAGCATTGGGTCCTTGGGAATAGAGTCGTAACTATAGCCAGTCGCTGCTTTGATCAAGGACGGACCGAATAACGAAGCGATGACGGTCGCGATGACAATAACCATGCCGAGCACGGCCAGCTTGTTCTTCATCAAACGGCGCCAGGCGTCGCGCCACAAAGACGGGCCCACAATAACCTCGGCGCCGACGAGTTCGCGCACATCCTCTTCGGCAAAGGCATACTCAGGGCCGATGAGAATTGAGGGCGGCTCCGACGGCGTCACCGGCATCGCGTCCTCATGTTTCTCGTCCGGATTTGATTTGTCGTTCATGTTAACGAAGCCAGGCACGCGATTTCTCGACTTGCACTACATGTCAGTACCTGATCCGCGGATCGATGAAGCCATACGAGATATCAACCAGCAGATTGAAAACCAAAACAGCCACCGCGATGAACGCTACGATGCCTATAATCAGCGGTTCGTCACGATTGAAACAGGCGTTGATGAAATAGTTGCCGAGCCCGGGAAGCGCGAAGACCTTTTCAACCACGACGCTGCCGGTAATCAGAAACGCCAATGCGGGACCGGAAAAAGAAACGACCGGCAACAAACCGCCGCGCAGCGCGTGACGCATGACGACCTCGCGTTCGCTCAAGCCCTTTGCGCGGGCCGTGCGAATGTAATCTGAGCGCATCACCTCCAGCATTCCCGATCGCGTTAGCCTCGCAATATAGGCGATGTAGATCGCAGACAGCGTCAGCGCGGGCAACACGATGCTTCTGCTCGGAAATCCTTCCCACAACGCGGGCGGTAACCAAAAAAGCGTGAGAGCGAACACGAGGACCAACAGTGGTCCCAGAACAAAATTAGGGACTGAGATGCCGAGCATGGCCAGCGCCATGCTCGCGTAATCAATCCAGGAATTGTGTCGCAGGGCGGCCAGCGTGCCGCTCGTTATGCCAACTGCCAGCGCAAACAGATAAGCGCATAACCCGAGTGTCGCTGAAACCGGCAAAGCCTTGCGCAAGATTTGATTGACCGACTGGCCTTCGTATTTCAAAGAATTTCCGAAATCGAAACGCGCGATGTTCCAGAGGACTTTGCGGTACTGAACGTACCAGGGCTTATCGAGTCCGTATTTTTCGCGGAGATTTCGTTCGATGGCGGGCGCGAGCTTTTTCTCTCCCGTATAAAAGTTTCCGGGCGCGAGGCGAATCAATGCCCAGGTCAGCGACACAATGATAAAAAGCATCGGGATGATGACGATAACGCGACGAATGACGAAACGAAGCATAATTTAGAAGGACAAAGGTAAAAGTAAAAAGTAAAGACCACGATTGTCCTGAGCAACTGTTATGACGCTTTCATTTTTGACTTTTACCTTTTTACTTTTTCCTTCACTTACTCATGTCCGGTACGCCATAATCCCACTTTGTCTGATCGCGCTCGATATAAACCCACTTCCACGGAAACAGCGACGCGGCGTTGGGATACATGCCTTTCACGTACGGCTTCTTCATCCAACGGGCACTCGTGGTGACGAGCGGCATTGTGGGTTGCGCCTCAAGTGCAATGGCCTCAGCCTCTGCCATTAGCTCGAGACGTTTCTGCCGGTCCCCAGTGCTGTTAGCTTCATCCAGAAGTGCGGCGTATTTGGGATCGAACCAGCCGGTTCCATTATTACTGCTGCCGGTGTAATACAGACCGAGAAACGTAAACGGATCCATATAGTCGGCGCCCCAGCCGTTGCGCGCGATCCCTTTGTATTCAAGTTTGGATCGGGCCGCGAGAAACGTTTTCTGTTCCATGATCTTGATCTGAATCGTGAAGCCGAGATTCTGCTTCCACTGGGCCTGAATGAATTCCGCGATCGTAATATTTGCCCCTTCCGGATTCACATCAATCTCGATTTGGCCAACCGGAAACTTGTTTGGATCAAACTTTCCTGAGGCGTCGCGATAGCCCGCATCGGCGAGCAGCGCTTTTGCTTTCTCCGGATCGAATTGATCGCCTTTGGGCTGTGGGTAACCTGGAAACATTCCTTCGGGTGTTATTGCTGTAAGAGGTTTCTGATGCCGCCATGCGCCCAAGGCCTTCTTATCGACCCCCATGTTCAGGGCCTTGCGGACCCGCACGTCGCTAGTCGGCGGGCGTTTGCAGTTGAATTGATAGTATTCAATGGCCGCTTCCGGCGCGTCCATGTAATCCTTCAGTTGCGCGACTGTGTCCAGCCACTGCACCTGCACCATATGATTCGACGTCGCATCAAGTTCGCCGGCCTTGTAAAGATTCATGATCGTGGTTGCGTCGACCAGCGCGTAGAAGACGATACTGTCAAGCCTCACGTTCGCGGCGTCGCGATACATCGGATCGCGCTTCACGATTACGCGGTCGTAATGCTTCCATGCTTCCAACGTGAACGGCCCGCTGGTCACAATGTTCCCCTCGCGCGTCCAGGCGTCGCCGAACTTTTCAATTGTCTTCTGATTGATTACGCGAAAGAATTGGTGCGGCATAAGGCTAAGAAAAAACGGCGCCGACTGAGCCAGAGAGATGCGCAGAATGTAATCGTCGACAGCTTCGACGCCGACGTCTTCGTCTTTGACCGGCACGAATTGTTTGCCTGCCAGGGCGGCTTTCAATTTCGGGTTCGTATCGAGAAGCTGGTTTCGCTCTTTTTCCTCTGCGGGAAGAACGATTCGCGCCGGAGAGTGCATGAAGCGATGAAAAGGCGTATCGGCGTCGGGAACTTTATCTTCGGGAATTGGCGGATATTCATCCGTTACTGATCCAACCGCCTGCGAGCTCAGTGGAATTTTCGCCTTTGGCGGCGGGGCTTCTGCTTTTGGATCAGCCAATGCTTTCGCAGGTTGATCTTTGCCCTCATCAAAATCCTTTTCGAGGAGGAAGGCGCCGTTGGAGGGATCCAGGACGAACACATCGCCTTCGTTGAATGCCTTCGCGTACTTGATGTAATAGGCGAGTGCGGCATTGCGCGAAGCTAGTTTAGGAGAGATGCCCCGGCGAATCGTGTAGACAAAATCGCGCGCCGTAATCGGATCGCCATTCGAGAAACGTCCGTCATGCCGAAGGTGAAATGTTAACTCCGATGAATCTTTGTTGATTTCCCAACGCTCGGCGAGCGCAGGAATCGGTTCGGTGGTCTTGGGATCGTATTCCGCGAGCCCTTCGTATAGCGCCATGTAAATGCGCGCTTCCGGCTGGCCGTCCGAAATCTGCGGATCCAGTGTCTCAGGTTCAGAACCCGTAACATATCGCAGAATGTTGATGCGTGGCGGGTCAGTCTTGCCAAAGAAGACGCTGCTTGCCGACGCGGCGCAGCCGGCGCTGATCAGAGCTAAAACAAAGACGAGAACAGGTATCAAGAGCGACCAAAAGCCACTAAAGAACTTGCTTTCGCGTGATTGTCGAACGGCTGTTCCCATTGTCGCCTTCAAATTAGCACTTGCGCCTGACCTCAGCAATAGACTTCTTCCGATTGCTAGCCGTCAGCCGTTGGCCAAACTTCGCAATTCCCGAAAGACAGCTTCCGTTTGCCGGCGCACACTCTCGAAGCCTTCGGAAGTATCAATCAGAAAGTGTGCGTGTTTCTTTTTCTCGTCCTGCGACATCTGCGCCGCTACGCGTTTCTTAGCTTCTTCGCGCGATAGATCATCGCGGGTCATCAAGCGTTCCAATTGCACGTCAGGCCGGCAATGGACCACAATCAATTTATCGAAGCGCTGGTAGCCACCCGATTCGATCATCAATGCCGCATCGACGACCGCGATGCCTTTCGGATCCTGCTGTTCCCAATCGCGCATCTGCGCATCCTGCGCGGCAATAATGAATGGATGCAGAATGGAATTTAACCGCTTTCGCTGGGCTTCGTCCGCGAAGACGATTTCACTCAACTTGGCGCGATCAAGTGAGCCATCACTCTTCAAAACCTTCTCGCTAAAGGCTTCGGCGACTGATTTCAAACCTGGGGAGCCTGTCAATACAACTTGGCGAGCAACAGCGTCGGCATCGATCACGCGGCATCCAAGTTCGCTGAGCACGCCGAGCACGAAGGATTTGCCAACCGCAATCGATCCGGTAAGTCCAACTTTCAACATTAGGTTTTCCTCAGCGCCTTTGCGAAAACCTCTGCCAGCAAAGATCGAACTTCTTGCTTCTTGAGCAAGTTTCTTCGACACATAAATCCCGTGAAATCTTTATTTATAGTTACCCGTCTGCTTAGGTTTACAGCTCCATAGAGCTAACGCGTTTGGTTGCAGCTCTGCCGCGCTGCGTCCTCTGCGGTTTCGATCTTTGCTTATGACATTTCTCGTCGCTGACGTGCAGCCTGCAAAGTATTCCGCATCAGAATCGCTACCGTCAGTAATCCAACTCCGCCGGGTACCGGCGTCCGGCGTCCTGCGACCTGATCAGCCTCCGCCGGATGAACGTCGCCGACCAGTGTGTAACCGCGCTGCTTTATCGTCTCAATTCGTTTCCCTGCCTCTGCGCCGAAGAGCGAACGCGCTTCATCCGGATCGGTAAGTTTGTTCACGCCGACATCGATAACTGTGGCGCCGCGTTTGATGTAATCACCACGAATGAAAGCCGCCCGTCCAATCGCGGCAATGAGAATATCTGCCTGGCGCGTTACGCTTGCCAAGTCTCGCGTGCGCGAATGACAAATTGTCACCGTGGCATTCTGCCGCAACAGCAGGTTTGCTATGGGGCGCCCGACAACCTGGCTGCGGCCGACCACGCATGCGTTGGTTCCCGCGATTTCAATCTTATTTCGCTCCAGCAGTTCGATAATTCCCGCCGGCGTGCAGGGCACGAAACGCGGACGGCCCAGCGCGAGCAAGCCGACGTTGATTGGATGAAAGCCGTCAACGTCCTTCGCCGGATCGATGGCCTCGATGATCGATGCTTCGTCGATCTGCTTAGGCAGAGGCAACTGCACGAGGATCCCATCGACATCGTCGCGTCGATTCAAATCCATGACAAGGTCAAGCAACTCCTCCGTGCTGGTTGTCGCGGGAAGCGTGTGCTGCTCTGAACGCAATCCCGTTTCAGCAGAGGCCCGCACTTTGTTCCGTACGTAGACCGCGGACGCTGTATCATCGCCAACCAAAACCGCGGCCAGACAGGGCTGCACGCCTCGATGTTCACGGAAGCGATTAACCTCTTCGGTAACTTCTCTCTTGATTTGCTCAGCAAGCTGCCGCCCATCCAGAATCTCTGCGCGGTGTTTCTGTTCTGCCATCATTCGCGTTAATCCTAGCATATAATTCTAAGCCGCAGAGGGCACATAGGATCAGTTTCAGAACCGCGAGCGGTAGCGACCGGATCAGCAAGACAACTTGACCAAAGGACTGAAATCTTCGTGATGGTAGGCACGCCGCCGGATCCGGTCGCTACCGCTCGCGGTTCTGAAACGACCTCTGCGTGGAACTCCGCGGCCGCTGCGGTTAAACTCCTGAAATGGCTTCAACACGAGTTTCGATCATGAACACAACCAGAGAATCACGTCTTGTCATTGTTCTGCTCTTGGCCTGCATCGCTGGGCTCGTGGTCGGTTGTCGCCCACGCCGCTCGGCCAACGAAAAGCGCTATCCCATCAACGGCAAAATCGTTGCCGTGGACAAGAACGATCGTACCGCGACGATCTCTCATGAAGACATTGTAGGTTACATGCCGGCGATGACGATGCCTTTCAAAATTAAAAACGACGCTGACCTCGAAATGATGAAGCCCGGCGATCAGGTAACAGGAACCCTTGTTGTTGACGACACGTCTTCATGGGTCGAGATCGCCACCATCGCCGAAGGCGCCGCGCCGCTTTCACCAACCGCGGACGTCCCGGGCGAGCCAAAACCCGGCGAAGACGTTCCCGATTTCGGTCTTACGAATCAGGACGGCAAGCGAATACACTTGGCGCAGTATCGCGGTAAAGCATTGGCGCTGACGTTTGTCTACACGCGGTGCCCGCAACCCGATCAATGCACCTTAATGAGCACCAACTTCGCTACCGTCGATAAGGAATTGCAGAAGGAGCCGGACATCTACGCAAAGACCCATTTATTAACGGTCAGCTTTGATCCCGACTACGACACGCCGAAGGTCCTGCGCAGTTACGGCGCCTCACACACGGGCAGATACTCAGATGAAACTTTTCAGCATTGGGAATTCGCGACCGGAACGAAGGATGAAGTGAAGGGTGTCGCGCAGTTCTTCGGCCTACGATATTTCCAGGACACCGAATCGGGAGACGAACAAGTAATTCACTCGCTACGAACGGCGGTAATCGGGCCTGATGGCAAAGTGGTGAAGTTGTATCGAGGAAATGAATGGAAGCCCGCAGACGTTATTAATGACCTAAGATCCTTGCTTTCTCTGGGAAGCTAGACTTGATAACGGTAAGCGTCCGGCCGATGGCCAGATTTAGTCTTTTCAATGAAGATCGGCAGGGAGTCCGACGCGCCGTACTAAGTCTTGGAACCTGGGCTCTGCGCGCAGGCTATCATAGTGCCGGTCAACGTTGAGGTGTCGCAGTTGCAGGTCGTGTGCTTCGTAGGCTTTCCCCAGCAGGTCGAGTGCCTCCTCCTTATTTCCCAAGCCGACCCACAGTATTGCTAATTCCGCTGGCGAAACGTATTCCTTTGTAGTTTTCAGCTTCTGAAGCAACGCCAGCGCTTCGCTGTGCTTCCCGGACATTGCATAAGCATATCCCAGATAACATTCTCCGCTAGTTGATCCTTTTTCAAGGCTCACGAACTTCTGATATTCGGCGATGGCCTCCGGGTATAGCCCCTTCGACGCATAGGTGTATCCAAGAAAATTGTGGCCAACGGGGTTGTCCGGCTCCGTCTTGATAACACTCTGTAGTCGTTGGATTGCCTCATCATAACGGCGCGCGAACAACAAAATGAATCCCTCAGTGGCCCTAAAATGAAGGTTCAGCGGATCAAGCTCCTGCGCTCTTTTTATCTCTGCCAGAGCCTCTGAATGTCGCTCTAGACATGACAAATAGTACGCGTAATCATAATGAGCACCCGCCAAGCTTGGGTTCAATTCAATCGCTCGCTTGTACTGATTCTCAGCGCCGGCCCAATCCCACTCGTTGGCCTTAATGTCTGCCAGCGCCCAGTGTGCCTCGGCCAGCGAATCATCCAGTTCCAACGCCTTCATTGTTGCCGCCTTCGATAGAGACAAAGCCTCCTTCGCGTCAACACTACTTTCCGCGAGAAAAGTGTAAGTCGAAGACATTCCTGCATAAGCCAAAGCAAAGTTCGGATCGAGCGCTATTGCTCCATGATAGTAGTCCAGGGCTTTCCGCTGAGATTCTATTTCTTTCCTTCGGTCGTAAAACAACCCATTCAAGTAAAGCTGATATGCTTCCGGATTTTGCGTTAGCTGCTTCGACAGTCTTTGCTGCTCTCCGCTCGTCAAGCGCAACCGCAATTTTTCCGAGACGTCGCGCGCGATTTCGCTCTGCAAGGAAACCAGATCTGCCAGCTTTCGATTGTACTGCTCACCCCAAATCTGATTACCCGTCGGCGCGTTGACTAACGATAGATACAACGTCAGATCTTCGCCGCGCTGCACCACCCGCCCATTCAAGATCGCCTGCACCGATAGCTGCGCAGCGACTTTCTGGGGCTCAATCTCTTTGCCTTTGTAGCGAAACACCGAACTGCGCGCCAGGCTCGCGCTGCAGGGCGGAGTGAAACAGGTTGTCGAGTTCTTGCCAGCGTTCAGGCTTCATGGCTGTTCGCCGGAATCGCGGATCAAAACCACATCGCTGGTCTTTGACCCCCGCGCGAGGGCAAGCTTTTTTCCATCCCGCGACCAGGCGTAATTGAAGATCAAATCGGATTTGAAATTGGTTAACTGTCGCTTAGGGCTGCCATCAATCGGCTGACTCCAAATGTTTGAGACGCCGTCTTTGGTATCGATATAGGTGAGCGCCTTCCCATCAACCGTCCATGCGATGCGTTGGCCATAATAGCCATTACTGAGCGTGCCGAAGAATTCGGGAAAATCAAAGACCCTTATCGGCGCGCCACCATCGGGTGCGATCACCCCGGTTCGCTGCCGCCCCGGCTTGGCTTTATCTGAAAAATCTGAAAAACCAATCGCGATTTTTCCGTCTGTAGGTGAAACCGCTAGTGCGGTTGAAGTGTAATTAGTCAAGCGCACCGGGTTTTCGCCGCTAATCGGCACTTTCCATACGGAGGTTTGACCTTCGGCTCCAGAAAAAAAGATGACTTGATTGTCGATGGTCCATCGCGGGAAAAAGTCATGGCTCCCGGGTGTCAACTGCTTTTGATTGCTGCCGTCAAGGTCCATTCTCCACATGTTCATTTGGCCTGCCCGGTTAGACATAAAAGCAATGTAGCGGCCATCTGGTGAAACCGAAGGCGAAACGTTCAGGCCGGCATTGGACGTTAATTGCCGGTCTTCGCTTCCATCTGCATTCATGATCCAAAGATCCCGCGTGCCGCTGACGTTGGAGCCGTGCACTATCCTGCCGTCGGGCGTCCAGGCGATACCGGACAAGCCATCAAATCTATTGGAGGTGATTTGTGAAGCGCGGCTGGCATCTCCCTCTGGGGCAATCCAGATATCGGACGTGCCTTCACTGAGCACTGTCACCGCACTTCGTCCGTCAGCCGTGACGCTGATATCCTGGTAATTATTCAGGTCGTTCGTCAGCCGTCGTACTGCCCCGTGCGGATATGAAGCGTACCAGACCTGTGTATTCCTTCGTTCTGGTTCAATGGCGGTAATTAGCAGGCCACTGCCATCAGGAAGCCAACAAATCGAGTCAATTGTATTCCACTTCTCGAACGTGATCTCTTTCTCAGTTCGATCACTGACCTGGACGGTCGTCACGTTGCGATACGCGGCGCCGGTTCCCGAACCTCGCAGCGAAATAGCAATTTTGTCGCCATCGGGAGACCACGCCGGCATGCCTGCTGTGGTAAAGAAGAAATCGTCCCCGTGATGCGTGACAAGCTTTCGTTCTTCGGTCCCATCTGCATTCGCGATAATAAGGGAAGCCTCAGCTCTCGATGGATCACCCCGCACGAATGCCAGCTTTTTGCCATCGGGAGAAAAAGTCGCAGCCGTATCAATATCTCGGATGAGAATCTTGGCGGGTCCTCCAAGGACGGGAACTTCGTCAAGCACAACCTCCCGTGACTCGCTTCGAACAAAGTAAAGATGATTGCCGTCGGGGGAGAAACTCAGACTGGAAATCCCGCTTCCGTTCGAGGGCACGATCTCTTTATCGCTGCCGGTAGCAATATGTCTGAGCCAAAGACTCTGCTGCTCGACTGGACCCAGCACATGTACAACGTATTTGCCATCGGGCGATATCACAGCAGAAGCCGCTTTGCCGTGCGTCGTCAGACGCGTTAGTGTGAACTTGCTGAATGGCGCTGCCGATCTGTTTGCAGTCAGGGTCGGCCAAAGATATTTAAGCCCCAGCACGATACCCACCAGCGACACGAAAAGGACGGCCAACAGTACAAGCTTGTGACGTTGGCCTTCGCGCATCAAACGCCTGCCAGTCGATCGGGGAAGCGCCGGTACGAACTCTTTGTCAGCGATTGAATGTGAATTTGCTGGTGAACCCTTCGCGGATCGAGTCGCACTTACGCTGGTACTAACAGCGTCCCGTGGTTCGCTCTCAAATTGCAGCCGTTGCCACAAACCTTTCAAGTCGCTATATAATTCTCTCGCCGTTTGATAACGCTCATCTCTGTCCTTCCGTAAGGCCTTCGTCACAATCCATTCCAGCTTTTCGGGGACTTTGCCGGCTTGTGCCCGAAGTGGCGGCGGCTCCTTTTCCAGAATCGAAACAATCAAGTGGCTTCTGCTCGGTCCTTCAAATGGCGCCCGACCTGTCACCATTTCATAGAGCACGACGCCAAGGCTCCAAATATCAGTTCGCGCATCTACTTTCAGACCCTGCGCCTGCTCAGGCGACATGTAAGGCGCAGTGCCCATCGTTATTCCGTCACTGGTACTAACCAGAGGCCTCGTGGGCATGTCGGTTACCAGTACCTCAGCCTCAGCCAATTTTGCGATCCCGAAGTCGAGCACCTTTACGAAATTTTCTTTGTGAGCCAGGTGACCGCCCCGGCTGATCATGATGTTCTCCGGCTTGATATCGCGGTGCACTATTCCCTTCGCGTGCGCAGCCGCAAGTGCGCTGGCCACCTGCACCGCTACATCGAGCGCTTCATCAGACTTCATCGGTTTGCCCGCCATGCGCTCGCGCAGCGTTACTCCATCGATAAACTCCGTGGCGATGTAACGCACTGAGTCCGCATGTCCGATTTCATAGATCGTGAGAATGTTCGGATGGTTTAAGGCTGAGGCAGCACGAGCTTCCTGTTCAAAACGGCGCAACCGTTCGGCATCTTCTGTGAAGTGAGATGGTAGCAATTTCAACGCGACCTGGCGACCAAGCGTCATGTCTTGCGCGAGGTACACCTCTCCCATCCCGCCTGCGCCCAGCGATTCGACAATCTGGTAATGACCGATCGCGTGTCCGACGATTGAGTTGGCCTGTGGTTTAGCTTGTTCGTTCGCCAATGCTTGAGCTTCGATTTCGAATGCTGGATTCTCGATAAAGCTGCCCGCCTGTTCATGAGCCGCAAGCAGTGCCTCGACTTGCCTGCGCAACGAGTCGTCACCAATACAAGCTTGTTCGAGGAATGCAGCCCGCTCGCCAGGCTCGCGCGCGCCGCGAGCAAGCGCGAGCTGTTTTCCATCCCGCGACCAGGCAAAACGGAAAATTTGATCGGGCTTGAAGTCGATCAGTTGTTTGGTCGTCCCACCATCTATTGTCTGGATACTGATGGTTGAACCGTTCTTTTTGTCCAAGTAGGCCAACGCGCGCCCGTCAGGCGTCCAGCTAGCATAGAACCTGGGAATGTCCAGGATCTGGTGCGGCTCGCCTCCCTCAACTGGGTAGATCGCAGCCTTAGTCGCGGTTAGACCAGCGGCAATCCACTTGCCGTCAGGAGAAATGCCTACGCCTCCAGCAGCCTTGTCGATTACACGGATAGTATCGCCGCCATCGATCGGCGCCTTCCCTACACCGCCAGAGCTGAGTAGAAAAAACACCCACTGGCCATTGGGTGCGAATGCTGGGGCCCATTCACCATCACCGTTGGTCAATTGTCTGGCGTTGCTGCCATCTATATCAATCCTCCAAATATGACTAGTGCCAGCGCGGTTAGACATAAAAACAACATAGCGGCCGTCGGGTGAAACTGATGAAACACGGGCGTTGCCGGCATCCGCGGTGAGTTGTTTTTGTCCGGTTCCATTCGCCTCCATTAGCCAAAGATCGAGTTGGCCGCTTGCCCCCGAGGTATAGACGATCTTACCGTCGGGCGTCCACGAAATGCCCTCCACTCCATCAAACTTGGAGTAGGTGATTTGGCTGGCACGGTGAAGGTCGTCACTGCGGGCGATCCAGATATTCGAAATCCGTTCAGATTCCACAGTGACTAAAACATCAGACTCTGCAGTTAAGCTAAGGGAGACATAATCGTTTAAGTCATTAGTAATCCTGCGCACCTGGCCCTCCGGATAGGAGACATGCCAGATTTGAGATGGACTGGCGAAGCTCTCTCTGGCAGTGAATATCAGCCCGCTACCATCCCGCAGCCACGCCAGATCACCAAGGCGCCACCACCGCTGTGAGCTAATCGTTTTTTGTGACCCATCCGCGAGTTGCACTTCTACCAGCGTTGTATAAATGACACCTCCATCTAAGCTCGTGGCAGGCCATGCAATGACCTTGCCGTCGGGCGACCATGCCGGGCCACTGAAAGGGCCCGGTACCATTCTCCGCGTGGCGAGTGGCCGCTCTGCGGTACCATCGGCATTCGCCAGTATCACTGAGACTTCCCCTTGTGATGGATTCCCGCGCACGAAGGCAAACTGCTTACCGTCAGGTGAAAACGTGACCATGCTGTCAATATCTGAAACCAGCTTTTTCGCAGTACCTGCCAGCACGGGCCTTTGATACAGCGCATAAGGATTTTTCTTGTCCCACATAATGTAGTAGAGGTAATCACCGCTGGGCGAGAAAGTCAGCCCGAGGTAGGACACATCGGCGGGCGGACTGATTTGGACATTGCTTGAGATCGAAACTTGTCTCATCCACAGACTCTGTTGGCCACCATCATCCACTACGTGCACGACGTATTTACCATCGGGCGAGATGGCCGCAGCCGTCGCCTTTCCGGTGCTGGTGAGTCTGGCGATCTTCATGGTCTGGAAGGAAAAAGCAGATTTGGTCTGACTAGTTTGGCTTTGCGTCCGCCGTACGAGTTTGTATAGCCCAAAGGTAACCCCGCCAACGGCCAGCACTGCCAGGACGACGATAGCGACCCCACCCAAACGCTTAATCTCGCCGATGATGTACTCGGCGCTCGATGTCGTGTGGGTCGGTACTTCTCTGGTCGTGGTCGCCGGCTCCTGAGTTATTACTTCTCTTGTCTGGGCAATTTGGTCTGGGTCAGGTATCGGTAAAACGGAACGGCCTGCGCTTGATTGAGTCTCTTGCAGTTGCCCGTGCAGGTCATGCAAATCGGAGAACAATTCCCGCGCGGTTTGATAACGATCACCCCGATCTTTGCGCAATGCCTTCTTTAAGATCCATTTCAAACCGCCGGGAGATTCGGATGGGAGGGGCGGCAAGTCGTCTCTTAAAATTGAGGCAATAACATCCTGCGAGGTATCGCCGGTAAAAGGTTGTTTTCCGGTGAGCATTTCATAAAGCACAACTCCCAAACTCCAGATGTCGGTACGCGCATCTACACTTTCTCCACGTGCTTGCTCTGGTGACATATAGGCGGCAGTCCCAATCGCTCTACCTTCCTCTGTCCTGACCAACAATCGGGTCGTGGCCTCCTTCATCACAATTCCAGGAAGGTCGGCCAGCTTGGCAATCCCAAAGTCCAAAACCTTCACGTAGTTTTGCCGGCCAAGATGACTGCCCTGAAGCACCATGATGTTCTCGGGCTTAATGTCGCGGTGCACGATCCCTTTTGTATGGGCTGCGGCCAGCGCACTGGCTACTTGCATGCTAATGTCCAGCGCTTCGTTCAAGGCCAGAGCTTTACTGGCCATGTGAGTGCTGAGCGTTACCCCGTCTACAAACTCCTGGGTTATGAAATGGAACGAGCCATCGCGACCGATTTCATGAATGGTGACGATGTTGGGGTGATTCAGGGCCGAGGCGGCCCGGGCCTCTTGCTCGAAACGACGTAATCGTTCAGTGTCCCTGGTGAAGTATTCGGGCAGGAGTTTGAGCGCTACTTTGCGACCCAGAGCGGTGTCTTGGGCCAGATAGACCTCACCCATACCGCCTGATCCGAGCATTGCGTTAAGTCGGTAGTGGCCGATGGTTTTCCCATCCATTGACTCGACTCCCGAATCGCTTTGCCCTTTGGCGAGCGATCTCGCTTCGACTTCCAGTGCGGGATTCTCGATAAAGCTTCCCGCTCGTTCATGAGCAGCGAGCAGCGCGTCGACTTGCTGGCGTAACTCATCGTTGCCGGCGCACGCTTCATCAAGAAACATCTCACGCTCTTCCGGCTCACGCTCCAGGGCTGATTGAAACAGTTCGTCGAGTTGCTGCCAACGTTCAGGCTTCATTGTTGGTTGGTGGAATCGCGGATCAGACCTCAAGATCCATTGCTCGCCGTCGCGCAACTCGGGCGAAGCTGAAGATGATCAGCCTGGCCTACCATGTCAGCCTCGCACCAAGCCGCATGTTGAAAGGCAGGTGAAACAACTGAGGCTGTAAGAAATCCGGATTTAACTGCCCCGCAGTGCTCTCGCGGAATTGATTCGGCAGTCGAACCCGGCGATTATTCGTCACGTTGAAGAAATCAGCGATAAAGCTGGACGGATTAGCAGTGCCGCCTCCGAGACTGTCCGTAGTACCTGGTGCGAGATAAAAGAGGCCCGTAACGCCTCGTTGCACCGGAATATTATGGAAGAGTTCATCGTCGAGGTTCGCGCCCACGGCCGTGCTTGATTGATCGACGGCGGCAGCGCCGGCAGTGATCTCAACCACCTCTGAAATATTCCCGGCATCGAGCGTCAGCTTCAGGCCGTCGTTTTACCGACGAACACTTCAACCTCGGACACAGCAGTCGCCTTAAAGCCAGTCTGTTCAGCTTTGACGCGATAGCTACCTGGAGTCAGGTTGTCGACCACGAAGATCCCATCGTAGTTGGTGGTTGCGACCCGGTCGACCGTTTTCTCGCCACTAACGGTAACCTTTGCGTTTTGCACCACGGCTCCGTTGATATCCACGACCGTTCCGCTGATGGAGCCTTTTGTCTGAATATCTTGAGCTCGGGCCACAAAAGAGGCACAGCTTAAGCATAAGAGCATCATAAACAGAGACTTCGTGATCATAGTGCGATGCCCTTCCTCGTGAGCAGAGAATAGTACGCCCGGTGCCCTGATTTGAAAGCCGATCGCGTCTCGTGACTCGGCCTCCCGATTTGCGGAAAGTCTAGACCGCTTATTGCTTTTCGACAAGCCGTAATTGTTTGAAATATTGGCGCTTCGATCTGTAGTGGAAAACCTTGTCGAGTTGTTGCCAGCGTTCCAGGGTTCATTGCCGATGCTTTACAAAGGGTCAAGGCGTAAGGCCGACGCGGCGCATGAGGTCGGCGAAGCGCGGGTCTGAGCGCAAAGGGTCAAGGTCCGGGTCAGTTCCTAGATATTGCAACTGAAGGTCATGTGCGGCGTAAGCTTTCTCCAGCGACGCGAAAGCTTTCTCCCGCTCGCCCAGATCGATGTAAAGGCACGCCAACTCTTCGGGTGAGACGTACTCCTTCGTCGTCTCCAATTGCTTGAGGATTGCCCGTGCTCTTTCACGCTGATGAAACAGTCTATCGAGTTGTTGCCAGCGTTCAGGTTTCATTAAGTGAGTTATAGAGCCAGGCCTTGGCCATGCTCCAGTCTCGCTTGACGGTAAGTGGCGATACGCTTAGGGCCTCGGCTGTCTCTTCGACACTGAGTCCGCCAAAAAAGCGCAGCTCAACTACTTTGCTCTTTCGGGGATCAATGGCCGCCAGTTTGTCCAGCGCATCGTCGAGTGCTACCAAATCTGCGCCGCGTTCGCGCGAAACGATTATTGCTTCATCAAAAGAGACCCGGTGCGCGTCTCCGCCGCGCTTGCCATATTTCCGCTTGCGCGCGTGATCGACCAGAATGCGACGCATCAACTCTGCGGACAAGGCAAAGAAGTGCGCGCGGTTCTTCCAATGTACGTGTTTCTGATCGACTAAACGCAGATAAGCCTCGTTGACAAGCGCGGTTGTTTGGAGCGTGTGCCCGGGATTCTCTCGTCGCATGTAATGGTGAGCCAGGCGATTTAACTCCCGATCGACCAACGGCATTAACTTATCAAGCGCAGCCTGGTTCCCATTACTCCAGTCCAGCAACAGTCGAGTCACTTCTTGTGGCGATGTTCCAGCCATTGCAGCTCGTCTCAGGCGCGGTTACGCGAGGTCAACTTCGGCTGCGCGGATTATAGCACCGACCCTTGCTCATAACTCCAAGATTAACTCGCGCGGTCGCTTGATACTTTCTCGCCACTTTTCTCGCGGTATGGGTCGAGGGCCAAGGCGGCTCAGCACATTCGCTCAGAACCCTCTGCTCCATTGGCCGGATTCCATAGCGCGGGAGTGCGAAATGAAATGTCAACGCCAGTTGTTTGCAATAGCCCTGCTCCTATCAACATCAGTGAGCGGATTTGGCGGCGTCTCGTCTGAACAGAAACGAGAGCACTTGCGAATGCTTCGGACGGAAGCTTTCAGGAACGTGAGCTTGAGACCACTCGACCGCGCGTACCTGGATGCTTTTACGGTTTTGGGACAGCAGAACGCGTGCAGTGAGTTCTTTGGCGGCGAGGCCGCTCAGGAAGTCCTGGAAGAGTTAGTTATCGAGCTGCGAGAGGAAAGAATGAATGACGCCAGGATAGGCATCCGCATGTCCGGGTCGTTCACTCTCTTCGCTCGTTCAGAAAGGCATATTTCTTATCGACTCTTTGCAGGTGCGGCGCTGAACACAACCGGTCCGTTCTGCAAATCGAAGGTCTTTGCCGCCGAGCCGTTTGTGCCGAACGTCGGCAGTTTTCACCCGAACACGCGAGAAGTGAGGGTCCTGATTCTCCTGCATGAACTGGCGCATTTGATCCAGGGCAGAAACGGAGCGTGGCTCATACCGGACGATGGGGATCGCCCGCAATTGAGCCGCCAAAATACAAGCACCGTTGAGTCGGTTTGCGGAAAAGAGATTCGAGCTTTTTAGGCGCGGTGGAGAAGCAGTTGGTTCGTACCAATTCCACCAATGGTCAATCCGAGGACGGCAGCTTCAGCCGCGCCTCAAGGAAAAGACTTGAAGGAGGTCAATTATGAAGAAGCAAGTAATCACAGTTATGGCCGTGGCAATGTTCTTTGCCGCTTTGGCAGTCGCATCGGTTCGGTCACAAGACGCTGGAACCATATCCGTGAACATCCCGTTTGACTTTGCGGTCTCAGGCAAGACGCTTTCCGCCGGACAGTACTACTTACAGCAAAGCACTGACGGCGCGCGTGTCGTGACGCAAATTCGCAGGAGGGACAAGACCCAGGGCGTCTATCTTCCTCAAACGTATCCGGTGCAAGGCAGCGAGATTCAGGCAGAGTCGAAACTGGTTTTCAATAAGTATGGCAACCAGTACTTTCTTTCGCAGGTTTGGATCTCGGGCCGCGCTGTCGGCAAGGAGTTGCCAAAGACCAGCAAGGAACGCCTACTCCAAAGCGAGATGGCCAAACAGAGGAGCAAGCCCGAAACCATTAACGTCGCGGTCGGCTCCAAATGAATAGAGTCTGGCGGCATCGCTAACGCCAAACTACTAAATTAAAAAGCTGGCGACAACTCGTGGATTTAATCTCGGGTTGTCGCCACTTCTTAAAGACTACCCGCCTTCCGCTAATCACCAAATCTGGCAGCGCTTTTCCGGCGGCCGCACCATCGGATCGCCTTCCTTGCGTTGAGCCTTCCTCGCATTGATATGCTTGCGCGAAGGTCGGCATGTTCGACAGAGGCCATTGACCCGGAAGCGCGCCCGCGGATGCGGTGGGCGTTTCTAAGGCGCGCAACTTCGCGCCCTAACAACCAAGTACGGCCTTCAAAGCATTCGCTGAGTCAATCAATGCCTGTCCTGGCGCGGGCGTAAGTTTTCCCGAATTGATGAATGCCTGCGTCTGGTTAATGAAGGCTTGGAGTTGGTTACACCCGGCGGTTGCGTTCCCACCGTTCAAGCTGTTGATGGCAGCCTGGAGTTTCGTGGTCAGCGCGTTTCCGTTGCCCTGGCTCAGCGTGCCCTGGCTTACCAGGCCATTGACATTGTTGCTGAGCTGTTGAGTCGCGCCTTGCGGTGTCAACACTGTCACGCTGAATTCGCAGGATCTAGTATTGTTTGCACTATCGGTCGCAGTACAATTCACTGTGGTTGTGCCAATCGGGAAGCTGGAGCCCGAAGGTACGGAGCAGCTTACGACTGGCACCCCGCAGTTGTCGTTTGCGTTCGGAGCAGTATAGCTAATCGCCGAACTATTGCTTCCCAAGCTGGTCGTAAGCACGATGTTCGCCGGGCAGCTAATCAATGGCGGTGGATTCGAAGGTGTCACGTTCGCAGCGGATGAATTGTTTGTCACATTCGAGTCGGTCGTAACAGAACTGACAGTCGCAGTGTCTGAGATCGTTGTGCCGTCGGGAACGGCGCAGTTTACCGTGGCCGCAATGGTGAACTTCGCCGTCTCGCCGGCGACCATCGATGGCTTGCTGCAAGTGACCGTTCCGTTGGCGCCAACTGCTGGAGTCGTGCAGGTCCAACCGGCCGGCGCACTGTTCGACTTGAATGTGGTTTGCGGCGGCAAGCTATCGGCCACTGCGACGTTAACTGCGGGAGCCGGACCGGTGTAATTCACCGCAAGTGCGTAGGTAACATCCGAACCCGTCACAACCGGATTGGGCGAAGCAGTATTGGTGATCGAAACATCTGCGTTAACGAAGCCGCAAGCCGAGAACTCTGACGTGTTTCCGTTCGGATCCGTCGCCGTAGCGGTGATGAATTGTCCACTCAAAGGGCTCGGGGTTGTAAAAGTGAAATTCGCATTGCAATTCCCATCAGTAGTGACAGTCGATGAGCCGATGAATGTTTGGCCTTCGCCGAAGCCGGAAGGATCGCGACCGTCGTTGGAGAAGAATTCAAGAGTGAAAGTCGTGTTGGGAGCACTGTTCAATGTGCCCTGTATCGTCGTACTTCCGCCGGAACTGGAAACGGAAGTCAGCACTGGGAAGTTCTGAAGATTGTCGGCCCCAGTATCTGTATCGCAAGCATCGTTAGGCGTGGGCCCATCGCCACCAAGATCAATTCCGAGGCCAGTATTGGAGAAAATGCTATTCTGCCGAATCGCGTTAGCGACACTGCCGTTGTTAAAGATAAGCACCCCGTTGCTTCCGTTAAATGCAATGACATTACCATTGCCGCTCACGGTCCCTCCGATAACGTTATTCGACGCACTGAAAGCGGTTTGGCCCACCAGTACGCCATTCCCGCCGTTTCCAAGCGGCGCACTGCCTACTGCATTGGTACCGATGTAGTTCCCCTGCACCTGATTTCCGCTAGCGCCTTGCGTGATCGCAACTCCGGCGAAATGCGATACGATACCGTTCGCCGAGATTACATTTCCAGCGATAAGATTGTTAGCAGCGGTAGTTAAGACGAACACTCCATTGCCCGCATTGCCTAAACCGACGTTGCCAGTAGCGTCAATCCCAATATAGTTGCCCTGCACTTGGTTATTCGTTGAGCCGTTCTGAAGCACGACACCGTTTCCCTTGTTCCCGGAAATAATGTTCCGAGCGGTCGATGACGTACCACCAATCGTGTTTCCGGAACCGCCGTTAATCGACACACCGCTGTTTTGGTTGCCCAAAGCAACCGTGCCAGTCGCGTCCGTGCCGATCAGGTTGCCTTGGATCGTCGTCTGCGTCCCCGCTGATAGACTTATCCCCGTAGTGCCGTTCGCTGAGATCACATTGCCCTGGTTCGCACCCGTTCCGCCGATGACGTTTCCTGTCGATGTAAGACCTGCGGGGCCGCCACCAACACGAACACCTAATTGAACATTCTGCTCGATGTCATTGCCCTGAATGACGTTGCGGTCGGACGCGAAGAGCCCGATTCCGTTCTGCCTGTTGCCCTTGATCAGGTTCCCAATAATCATGTTATCGCTCGCAGAGACGCCGATATCCGAGACGAGGCGCACCCCATCCACGTCGTTCCCGAGGAGTTTCGCGCCAGTAAGGTCTGTCCCGAGAAAATTGCCCTCGACTCGGTTATGGCTGGCGCCGCCGACGCTTCCTATGAAGATGCCAACCTGATGATTCCCAGAGATCACGTTGCGCGCAGCCACGCTCGAGCCGCCGATTGTGTTATCGTGCGCGCCACCGTTAAGGATGATGCCTCCGAGTAGGTTGCCGAGTGCCTTAGTGCCAGTCGCATCGGTGCCAATGAAGTTACCCTCAACGACATTCTGACTCGACGACGTGATCGCGATTCCCTGAACTCCATTTCCTGAAATCACGTTTCGAGCGGCCGCAGTCATTCCGCCAATCATGTTATTCGAGGCTTGGCTAACTGCGATTCCGACGTTTCCGTTCGGAATAGCGTTCGCGCCGTTCACGTCGGTGCCGATATAGTTTCCCGCCACGGTGTTTCCGCTGGAACCGCCGCCGATTACAACACCGTTGAGATTGCCCGAGATCACATTGCGCGCGTCGCTCGCGTTGCCGCCCAAGATGTTGCCTGAAGAGTTGTTGATTACTACGCCAGATTGCGAATTCCCCAATGCTGCCGTGCCGGCAGCATTAGCTCCAATCAAGTTGCCTTCGATCAGATTTAAAACTGACGTCGGACCATTAATCTGAATACCAGTAGCTAATCCCGAAATGAGATTGCCTTTGATTAGATTGTTCGCTGAATCGGTTGCGACAACTCCGATCACGTTATTGCGTGCAAGTGACAGAGTGCCTGTTCCATCGGTGCCGATGAAGTTTCCTTGGATCACAGAATTACTACTTACGGAGATTTCCGCTCCGGCCTGGAAAACGGCGTTGCCAGAGATCAGGTTCCGATCCGACGGGTTTGGACCCCCGATGATGTTGCCGCTGCCGTTCATGGCGACGCCCTGCCACCCGTTGCCCATCGCCATTGAGCCTGTGGCGTCAGTGCCAATATAGCAACCGGCAATTCTGTCGTTATTAGGTCCGGGAGTATTAGCGAAGATAAAAAACTGAACGCCCGCCTGCGCAAAACTGTGAATTGCCAGACCGCGAATCGTTTGATTGCTTGAACTGCCAATAGCAATGCCAAAAGTGTTTCCGGCCTGACTCCCATCCAGATCGATTTCGGGGCCGAACGAGTTAGTATCTCCGCTAAAAAGGGTTTGGGTGGAACCATTGATAGTCGTTCCATTGTCGTCAAGACTGGGAAGCCCAGACAACGGTTTGATGGTAAAGACTGAGCCATTGAATCCCAGGTCGGTAGTCGGAATGTTGAAGCTGATCGTATCGACTCCCGGATTAGCATTCGCGCACTGAATTGCCAGACGCAGCGAATGCGCTCCGCTGTCCTTCGTATTAGTAACCACAAGATTGCAACCTGCAACTGAGTTGCTCGTGCTCGCAGAGTTGTTACTTGTATTCCGATCGGACGTGGTGCTGCTCACTGTCGCCGTGTTCGAGATCGTCCCGCCGGGCAGAGCAATGACCTCGACCTTGAGCGTAATCGTCGCCGACCCGCCCGCATTGATTGTTCCCAGCGAGCAGTTCAGAGGTGGACTGGTGCCACCGACGGCAGGCGCCGTGCACGATCCCTGGCTGCTCGTGAATGACGAGAATGTTGCGCCCGATGGAATCGGATCGTTAACGTTGACGTCTGACGCCGGACTCGGTCCGGTATTGTTAACGGTGATTGAGTAGGTTATCTGAGAGCTGGTAGCAACTGAACCGCTGGGTGAAGCGGTTTTAGTAATTGACAGGTCAGCCTGCGGCTGCGTTGGTGAAGGCGATGGTGTTGGCGTCGGTAACGGACATGCCGGCGTGTAGGTCTCCAGTGTTGAGATGGCGTTGTTGGATGCCCCTGCCCCCGCGACATAGATCACTCCGTTTATCACTCCAGGCTGCAATCCGTAACGTGCCGTTGGGATGGGCGCCTTGACTGCCCAGGTATCGGATGCCGGGTCATACCCCTCCACTACATTTGTGATGTATGGAGGATTTGCAGTTTGCCCGCTGATGGCATAGATGATTCCACCGACGGCTTCTGCGCCCAGAGCTGCACGCGGAGTCAGCATCGACGCCCTGGAAGTCCAGCTATTCGTAACCGGATCATAGACTTCAACCGCGCCGGTGACACCTGCGGAAGTGCTTCCGCCTATCACATAAAGCAGGCCATTGTTCACAGCGTAACCCATGTCAAGTCGGCTCGTCGGCATCGCAGGCCGTGACGTATCCCAGGTGTTGGTCGCCGGATCGTAGACCTCCAGAACATCATAAGTTGGGCAGGGAGGACATGGTCCCCTACCGCCCGCGACGTAAAGCTTGCCGCCAATTACTCCCAATGCCATCGCGTGTCTTGGAGTTGGCATCGGAGCCAACGAGGTCCACATATTGGTTATCGGATCGTAAGCTTCCAAAACATTAGTCGTCCCGATCCGGCAATCTTCATTGTTAGAACATCCTCCTACTACATAAAGCTTCCCATTGATGGCCGCTGCTCCAGCATAGGCGCGTGCCGTCGGTATAGGAGCTTTTGAGGTCCACGCGTCGGTTAGTGGATCATAAGCTTCAACGGCGTGCGTTTCGTTTGAACCCGTGAAGCCGGTCGCCACGTAGAGATCGCCATTTAGCGTTGCCACAGCCGCGCCACCACGAGGCTCCAGCATCGATGCCTTCGTGGTCCACGTGTCCAGCGACGGACAGGCTGTTGATGGAGTCGGTGTTGGCGTCGGGGTCGGCGTGGGTGTCGCCAGGTTGATTTGCCAGACGTGGCCGTCCATATTCGGCTGACTGGGTACCTCGCCCGTGTCGGCAGCATACAAGAAACCATTGTGGTAGCTGATCGCGTTAAGGTTCGTGAAGTTAGAGTTGGTGATGAAGCTGGCGGCCCCAGTCT
>WNFT01000627.1_pt1 | contig 29468 bp, 36 predicted proteins | sample 5400191 | NCBI WGS metagenome assembly WNFT01 (sample SAMN13153359, study PRJNA577476) | soil metagenome | isolation source: 80 cm saprolite under Madrone tree | place: USA:California | collected 2016-06-14 | reverse complement strand
GAGTGGACCGCGGTCCCGATCATCGTGCTGTCCGCTCGCGGTCAGGAGCGCGACAAGGTGACCGCCCTCGATGTCGGCGCCGACGACTATGTGAGCAAGCCCTTCGGCGCGGACGAGCTCCTCGCGCGGATCCGCGTCGCGCTCCGCCATACCGCGGGCGCGTCGCACGAGGGGGACGATGCGACGTTCCAGGTCGGGGAGCTCAAGATGGATCTCCTGCGTCGGCAGGTCTTCGTCGGCGACCGGGAGGTGCGCCTGACGCCGATCGAGTACAAGCTCCTGGCGGCGCTCGTCCGGCACGCGGGCAAGGTCGTCACGCACGCGCAGTTGCTCCGTGACGTCTGGGGGCCGACGCATACCGACCAGGCCCACTACGTGCGCGTCTACCTGGCGCACCTGCGCCACAAGCTCGAGACCGAGCCCGCCCGCCCCCGGTACCTCCTGACCGAGCCGGGTGTGGGCTATCGCCTCGCGACGGAGTAACCGAGCAGGCTCCGCGGCGACGACCCCGCGCCGGCTCACACCGCGCGCGCGAGCTGCGCCAGGAGCGCCGCGACGAGCTCTTCGCTGTCCCGACCGAAGGCGACGACGGTCCCGGCGTGGTCGAGCGCGTTGATGAGCTGGATGGCGCCGAACACCTCGCCCCGGCCGTCGCGCAGCGGCATCGCGAGCATCGAGCGTGTGCGATAGCCGTGCACGGCGTCGAAATGACGGTCGAACCCGTACGGCCGCTCGGGTGGAATCTCGTACACGTCGGGGAGGTTCACGACGCCGCGGGTGAGCGCGACGTAGCTGGCGACGCTCGGCTCCACGAGCGCGAGCGGCTCGGCCGCGAGCCGGCGGCGCGCCTCGTCCGTGCCGAAGCGCCGCGCCAGGACGTCGTTCTGCACCGCCGCGAAGCGCAGACGGTCGCCCTCACGGAGGTACACCGTCCCGGCCTCGGCTCGCGTCAGCCGGCGCGCCTCGGTGAGGAGCAGCTCGAGCGCGCGCTGGCGATCGGGCTGCGCCGCGAGCGCGTCGCCGATCCTTGCGAGGGCGTCCGGGTCCATCGGCTAGGGCAGTCGCCTGACCACGTTGCGGAGCGTGCCGACCCGCTCCAGCTCGATCTCGACGATGTCGCCCGCGCTGAGCGCGTGCTCGTCCGGGACCAGGATGCCCGTCCCCGTCGAGAGCACCGTCCCCGCGGGCACCGGGTTGGAGCGGCCGAGCCACTCGACGAGCTCCGCACACGGGCGCTTCATCTCCTTCGTGTTGACGCGTCCCTCGTAACGGAGCCTGCCGTCTCGCAGAATTCGGCACGTCAGCGCGAGGCTCCCGGGGTCGCCGACCTCTTGGGGCGTGGCGAGGACCGGCCCCATGGCGAAGCACCCGGCGAAGATCTTCGACTGCGGGAGGAACAACGGGTTTGCCCGCTCGATGTCCCACGCGGAGAGGTCGTTACCGACCGTGTAGCCGACGATCCGCCCCCGGCCCCCGACGATGACCGCCAGCTCCGGCTCCACGGCCGTCAGCGCCGAGTCGCGGCGGATCCCGATCGCCCCGTTCGGGCCCACCGTCCGCGACGCGGTCGCCTTGAAGAACAGCTCCGGGCGCTCGGACTCGTAGACGTGATCGTAGATTCCCTTCGTGCGGCCGCCCTCGTCCGTGTGCGCTTCGTAGTACTGCATGCTCCGTCGGTAGGTGATGCCGGCGCCCCAGACCTCCGGGGGATCGAGGGGCGCCAGGAGATGCGCGCGCCGCGGAGACGGCGCACGGTCGAGCTCCCGCCACCCGAGGCGTGTCCGCGCGCCTGCGAGGAGCCGACGCGCGCGGCGCTCGATCCGCTCGGCGGTTTCACACGTCTCGATCAGCTCCCGCACCGAGCCCACGCCGACCCGACCCGACGTGATGTCGACCACGTGGTCGCCGTCGACGACACCGACGCGAGTGCCCTTGCCCGGCAGGTAGAACTGGCAGAGTTTCATCTCATCCCTCCCGCGCCCCGGCTTTGACGTAGCGCCACACCGGATCGAGGGCGAACCACCGGGTGGGCGCGACCAGCAGCGACTCCAGCGCCACCAGGTGTTGCCGGTGGAGCGAGGATTGCAGATACCGGTCGAGATCGACAGGGTAGCTCGAGTCGCCGAGGACAAAGAACTGCCCGGGTTTGTCGACCACCTCACCCACGAGCATCCGCGCCGGGCGCAGACGCTCGACGAGCTCCGCGACGAGCCCCTTCAGGCGCCCGGCGACTTCGGCCGCGAAAGCGGGCTGACACGTCAAGAGCCCCGCGACCCCGTACGGAGTCGCGTGCGGGCTCGTCACGAACTCGGCGATCAGCTCGACGCGAAGCGACGGCGTGCTGAACCTCGCGTGCGCCGCGGCGACCTCGTCGAGGCGGGCCAGCGCCTGCCGACGCTCCGTGGTCGCGAGGCCTGCGTCTGCGTAGACGACGAGGCCGATGAACTCGGAGCCGAGGAAATGCTCCCGGTACATCAGCGACTCCATGACGTGCGGGCTCTTCCGGGTGTAGGTCTGGTGGATGAACGAGAGCTCCTGACGGAGCTCCGCCTCGTGGCCATCGAGGGCGACCCATCGGCGGAGGAAGGCCGGCATCGCGCGCGGTCCGCTCACGCGACTACGGCGAAAACTCGCGGGCAAGCTCGTCGCGGAGCCGCTGGGCGAACTCGGCCTGGCGGGACTGCGCGAGACGCTGGCCGATCGCCGCGCCCTCCCCGGTGAGGACCGCGGCCACCCGAATCGCCTTCGAGCCGATCGGCGTCCGGTAGAAGCGCACCAGCTCTTTGGCGTCGGCCTCGGTGAAGTGCTTCGCGTAGGCGGAGACCAGCTCATCCTCGAACAGCGCGGTGGGGAAGACGCCGGCGAACGTCCGGCGGACCACGTCGATCAGCTTCCGCTCCTCCGCGGGCGAGACGGGTCGGCGCAGCTGGCGCTCGAGCGCCGGCCTGAGGCCCGGGACCAGAGCCTGGGCGATCTGCTGGAGCATGGCGTCGGTGAGGTCGGAGCCCGTTGCCATGTGCACCAGCTCGCGGATCGCCTGCTCGTGCCCGGGAGTGAGCGACGCCGCGGGCGACGGCTTCGGCTTTGGTGGTCGCGAGGGCTTGGCCTCGGGAGCCGGCGCGGGCTTCGTCCCCCCTGCCGCTGCCGGCTTCGCCTCGGGCGGCAGTGAGGGCTTGGCTCCGGGCGGCGAAGGCTTCGCCTCGGGCGGCGCGGCGGGCTTCCCCTCGGGACCCGGGGAAGGCGGCGCGGTGGGGGCCGGCGGCGGGAACTGCGAGTAGTGGACGACTCCGTTCTCGTCGACCCACCGGTACAGCGTCTGCGCCGCGGCCGGCGCGGCGAGCGCGGCGACGACCATCACGCTCAGGACCGTGAGCCGTGCGGAGCCGGGCCTCATGGGGCTGTCCTCCCTCCCGAAGCGCTCGATCCGTGGCTCAGACCGTCACCCCCCGATAGGTCGCCGTGCGCCACTCCGAGTAGCGCTTGTCGATGCCCCGGACGACGTCCATGTAGGCGCGGAGCATGCGCCGGGTGAGCACGCCGACCTCGCCGTCCCCGAGCGGGAAGCGATCGATCGAGACGATCGGTGTGATCTCGTAGCCGCTCCCGCAAAAGAACGCCTCGTCGGCGACGTAGAGCTCGGTGCGGTCGATCTCGCGCTCGACCACCGGGAGCCCGAGGACGTTCGGGCAGATCTCCTCGATGAGGGTCGCCCGCGTGATGGACTCGAGGATGTCGGCGGTCACCGGCGGCGTGACGAGCCTCCCCTTGCGGACCATGAAGAACGTCGCGCCGGTGCCCTCGGCGACGTGTCCCTGCGCGTTGAGGAGGATCGGCGCATCGTAGCCGTCGGCCTTCGCCTGCAGGAGGGCGAGGCGGCCGTTCTGGTAGTTCGGGCCGCACTTGAGCCGGATCGGGATCGCGTTGTCAGAGGTGCGCGTCCACGAGCTGACGCAGCAGGAGAGACCCGCCGGCGAGATCCGACCGCGCCGACGGGGGTTGATGTAGAGACCCGTGGGCGACGTCGCGTCCATCCCCACGCCGACGACGTAGGCGACCAGGTGCATGTGGACGTCCTCGCGGATCGCGTTCCCCCGGAGGACTTCGCGCGCGGCCTCGTAGAGGTCGACGTCGCTGTACGGGACGCCGAAGCGCATCATCTTCATCGACTCGCGCAGCCGCGTGAAGTGCTCCTGCAGGCGAAAGCAGTAGAGCTCCTCGTCGGCCTCGTTCCAGTACGCCCTGAGCCCCTCGAAGACGTTGGTCCCGTAGAACACGGCGGCGCTGTTGACGGGCAGCACCGCCTCCGCCGGGGGGACGAGCGTGCCGTTCATCCAGATCTTGAGTTCGTTCATCGCGTGCGGCTCCTTTGTGAGGTCATGACGGATGGGGGAGCACCGGTTGCCGGACGTAGGCGATCGCGCAGTCCCGCCCGTGACGGGCCGCCGCCCGGGCGACGGCCTCCTCGACGCTCGGCGCCGTGTCGAAGCCGACGTGGCGCGGGATCTCGGGATCTTGCGGGCCGGCGACGATGACCCGGCCGACGTGCTGCAGGCGCTTGAGCGGGTAGACGGCGAGGATCCCGTGGACGGGGTGGAAGCCGAAGCGCGCACGATACGCCTCGAGGTACGCGGGGCGCCGCGCGAAGTCGTCGGCGAAGCGGCGCATGATCTCGTAGGGATCGCGCGTGACCGGCAGGACGCGCTCCCAGACCTCCGGGTACGAGGGATGGGTCGCGCGATCCCAGCGGTCGGGGACGGGCGTCGCCATGATCACGGTGCAGCCCGGCGAACCCGCCGCTTCCGCGAGCCCGCCGAGGTAGCCGAGCCCGGACGAGACGAGGGTGAGGATCGGGTTCACATGGGAGAAGACCGCGTACGGGCTCGTGTCCGGCACGCCGTAGACCAGCACATCGAACCGCTCCCCCGCCTGCCCGCGGCGCGCCGGGAACATCCGGGCGACGTCGCCGAGCAGCTCTCGGCGCGTCGCGTCCACGCTGCCGGCGACGACTTTCGCCGGGCGCCACGGATCCGCGAGGAGCGTGTCGATCTTGAACACGCGGCGGCCCACGCGGCGCTCCAGATGGCGGCCCATCTCGTCGAGGACCTCGTGCATGCGGTTGCCGTGCACCGACATGGACATCCCGTCCGGCGTGTGCGTGACCTTGATGGAGTCGTAGGTGGAGAGCCCGACGCAGACCGACTTCCAGCCCCCGTTGAAACCGCGGTTGTAGCGGGCGTTGACGTACACGGTCAGGTCCGACTCGGCGACGAGGCGGTGGACCTCGACGGGGTAGCCGTGCTCCGGCGTCCGCCCGAGGTCGACGATCGCCGCCTGGTCCTCGGCGTCGTGGCACACGAGGCGCGGCCCGAACTCGCGGACGAGGTCCTCACCGAGGATCCGCGCGAGCTCCGCCGGGCGAAGCTTCCGGTGGAGCGCGTTCGCGCAGATCAGCGTCACGCGCGTGCGCGGCACGCCCGCCGCCTCGAGCTCCTCGAGGACCGCCTCGATCGCGACGGACCGGATCGGGCCGTAGGACGCGACGGTCGCGTCGTCGAACGCGATCGTGACCCCTGCGCCCGGCCTCACCAGTTCCCCGATCCGCGGGAGCCCTCGCGGCGCCGCGAGGGCCGCCCTCACGGCCGCCCCGAGATCCTCGAGGGGTGCCAGTGTCGTCGCCTCGACGTTGGAGAGCGTGCGGGTGCGCGACGGCAGCGTCGCGGTCAGGGTGGTCTCGCCGTACGGCAGCTCCACGTTCACGCACCGCATCCTCCCAAGTTCGGGGACGCTTGACAAGCATTCACGAAGCGCCGAATCTTCCGGCGGTGGCGAGCTACTCGCTCGGGATCGACATCGCGCCATGAAGCCGCCGGAGGTCATCGAGACCGATCGGCTGCGCCTGCGACGACCGGTGATGGAGGACGCCGCGGCGATCTTCTCGACGTATGCGCAGGACCCGGAAGTGGCGCGCTTCGTCTCCTGGAGCGTGCACCCGAGCGTGGACGTCACGCGGAAGTTCGTCGAGGAGGACTGCGTCGCGGGCTGGAAGACGGGCCAGGTCTTCCCCTGGCTGATCACGCTCGCGGCGGGCGGAGACGTCGCGGGGATCATCGACCTCCGGCCGGTGGCGACGCGCGCCGAGATCGGCTACGTCCTCGCCCGACGCTACTGGGGTCGCGGCCTCATGACCGAGGCGGCGCGCGCCGTAGTCGAGTGGGCGCTCGCCGAGCGCGAGATCTACCGGGTGTGGGCGGTCGTGGACCTCGAAAACCCGGCCTCGCAACGCGTGCTCGAGAAAGTCGGCATGACGCGCGAGGGTGTGCTGCGGCGCTGGGTGGTGATGCCGCGCCAGGGCCCCACGCCACGCGACGTCTGGTGCTTCGCGCGCGTCAGGGAGCGGGAGGCCACGCGATGACCGCCCCCTTCGACGCGGTCACGCTCGAGGTCATCCCGCTGATGACGACAACCGTCGTCAGCACGTCCTCCGCAAGGGGGACACGGTCCTGGTCCGAACGCCCGGCGGCGGTGACGGTCCGCCGTCCCGGCGCCCGGCGGAGCTCGTGAGGCGCGGTCGCCGCATGGGCGACGTCGGCCGGCGCGCGATGCCCGGCGCCCGACGCGCGTGAGTGCGCCGACGCGCCCCCATCGGGGCGAGCTCCGGGAGATCGCCCGGCGGGCGATGCGCGAGCGCGGGCTCGAGCCCGACTTCTCGCCCACCGTCCTCGCCGAGACGGGCGCGATCACCAAGCCCGCCGAGGACCGCGATCCCGCCATCCGGGACCTCCGCGGTCTCCTCTGGGCCTCCATCGACAACGACGACTCGCGGGATCTCGACCAGCTCTCGGTCGCCGAGCCGGCGGGCGGCGACGCGGTGACGATCCTGGTCGCGGTCGCCGACGTGGACGCGGTCGTGGGGAAGGGCTCCGCGATCGACGGCCACGCGCAGACGAACACGACCTCGGTGTACACGGCGGCCGAAGTCTTTCCGATGCTCCCCGAGAAGCTGTCGACCGACCTCACCTCCCTCGGCGAGGGCGGGGAGCGGCTCGCGGTGGTCGTCGAGATGACGGTCGGGGCGGACGGCGCAGCGACGGGCGGCGACGTCTATCGCGCGCGCGTCGTCAACCACGCCAAGCTCGCCTACGACGCCGTCGCCGCGTGGCTCGACGGCGCGGCGCCGGCGCCGCCGCGCGTCGCCGCGGTCCCCGGCCTCGACGCGCAGCTCCGGCTTCAAGATCGGGTCGCGCAGGCGATGAAGGCGCTGCGCCATCACCGCGGCGCGCTGAGCCTCGAGACGCTCGAGCCCCGGGCGGTGTTCGACGGTGACGTGCTCACCGATCTCCGACCCGACGAGGCGAACCGCGCGCGGGAGCTGATCGAGGACTTCATGATCGCCGCCAACGGCGTGACCGCGAAGTTCCTCGAGGCGCGCGGCTTCCCCGCGCTGCGGCGGGTCCTCCGCGCCCCCGAGCGCTGGGAGCGCATCGTCGCCCTTGCGGCGGACCTCGGCGAGCGGCTCCCAGGGGCGCCGAACGCGCGCGCGCTCGAGGCGTTCCTCGCCGCGCGACGCCGGGCGGACCCCGCGCGCTTCCCCGATCTCTCGCTCTCGGTGGTGAAGCTCCTCGGCTCGGGCGAGTACGTCCTCGACCCGCCGGGCGGCGCGCCCCACGGACACTTCGGGCTCGCCGTGCGGGACTACACGCACGCGACGGCGCCCAACCGGCGATTCCCCGACCTCATCACCCAGCGCCTCCTCAAGGCGGCGCTCGCCACGCAGCCGGCGCCGTACACCGACGCGGAGCTCGCCGCGCTGGCGCGCCACTGCACCGAGGCGGAGGACAACGCCGCCAAGGTCGAGCGCCAGGTGCGGAAGTCGGCGGCGGCGTTGCTGCTCGCCTCCCGGATCGGCGAGCGGTTCGACGCGATCGTCACGGGTGCGGGCGACAAGGGCACGTGGGTGCGGGTGCTCACGCCGCCGGTGGAAGGCAAGGTCGTGCGGGGCGTCGAGGGGCTCGACGTCGCCGACCGGGTGCGGGTCGAGCTCGTGCGCACGGACGTGGAGCGTGGCTTCATCGATTTTGCGCGCGTCACGTGACGCGCGATCGCCCGACACGACGCCGGTCGGTCGATCGAGGGAGGCCTCGATGAGACACCCACGCCGCTCCCGCACGAACGCGCTGCTCGTCTTGATCGCGATCGGGGCCCTCGCGCGCCCGCCCCTCGCCCCGGCGGCGTGCGCGCCTTCGGCCGCCCTCGACGCCCCGACGACCCTCGTCCTGTCGGGCGGCGGGGCGAAGGGCGCCTGGGAGGCGGGCGTGGCCGCGACGCTGGTGCGAGGTGGGCTCGCCCCGAGGCTCGTGGCCGGCTCGTCGGCCGGCGCGCTGAACGCCGCGATGCTCGCCGACGGGCGCCTCGACCGACTCGAAGCGCTGTGGCGCTCGCTCAGGCGCGAGCAGGTCTACACGCTTCGGGCGTCCGTCATCTTCGCCGGGCTCCTCCCGGGCTGGCTCACGCTCCTGGCCCTCGACGCCGCCGGCTCCCTCTTCGACCCCCGGCCACTGCGGGAGCTGATCGCCGCGTCGGTCGACCTCGACCGCATCCGCGCCTCGTCCGTCCGGCTACTCGTCACCACGTCCGATCTCGTCCGGCGGGAGACGCGGCGCTTCGACAACCGGACGGTGAGCGTCGACGCCCTCATGGCCGCGAGCGCGGTCCCCGGCGCGTTTCCCCCGGTCGACGTCGAGGGCACGCTCCTGGTCGACGGCGGACTCACCAGCCGGGCGCCCGTTCTCGAGGCGCTCGAGGCCGACCCGTCGGTGAGACGCGCGATCGTCGTCATGAGCTACGCGCCCGACGAGGGGGGCGCCCGGCCCTCCACGCTGCGGCGCGCGCTCGAAGAGGGGTTCGAGATGGCGATGATTCACCAGATCCGCCGTGACACGGAGCTGGCGCGGCTCAAGTACCCGGCGGTCGACGTGCAGGTCCTCACGCCGTCGGCGCCGCTCCGCGTGCGACCGCTGGACTTCGATACGAGCGGGATCGCCCGCCTGCTCGAGCTCGGAGGGGCGGATGCCGCGGCGTGCCTCGCGGCCTGGAAGGCGCGATGAGCGGCCCGAGCCTCATCGCGCTCGGCGTGCACCTCACGCGAGCGTCGAGTCGACGACCGCGAGCGGGCCCCTTCCCTGGATGTACCTCACCTCGCGCAGGCCGAGCAGCGTCCGCACGCGATCGTCGCCCACCTTCAACGGGCCGGGCGAGGGCGCGCTGCCCGGCGCCGGCTGGGGGAACGCCGTGGACATCGCGGTGTGGAAGGCCACGTTCCCTTCGACCTTTTGCAGCACCTGGTGGATGTGGCCGTTGAGGACCGTGACCGAGCCGAACCGCTTGAGGTAGCCGAGCGCCTGCTCGCTGTCGTCCGTGGCCCAGCCCCACTTGGCATAGACGGCCCAGAGGGGCACATGGGTGAAGACGACGACCGGGGTGCTGCTCGAGAGCTTCCGCACGTCGTCCTCGAGCCACTCAAGCTGCTCGGCGCCCAGGCTTCCGAGACCTTTGGCCTTGTAGCTCTCCACGTTGACGAGGCCGACGAAGTGCACGCCCCGGTGGTCGAAGCTCTGCCAGCCCTTGCCGCCGACCGTGCCCTTGCCGTAGCGGGCGAGGTAGTCCTTGCCGCCGTCGAGGAAGACGTCGTTCTCGCCGGGCACGTAGAACACGCGCTCGGTCTTCACGCTCTTGAGCATCTCAGCGACCGCGTCGAACGCGCCAGGCTTCTGGGCGTGCGTGAGGTCGCCCGTGTGGAGGACGAAGGCCGGCCGCGTCGGCAGCGCGTTGATCCGGGCGATGGCCTCGCCGAGCGTTGCCGCCACGTCCTTGTTCGCCTCGCCCTTGAAGCCGATGTGGGTGTCGCTGATCTGGACGAAGCCGAAGTCACCCCCGGCGGGCGTCTCGGCGGCCTGTGCGAGCGTCCGCGATGAGAGCACGCCGCCCGCCGCAGTCCAGACCACGCCGGTCCCCACCCAGGCCATGCACTCGAGAAAGCCGCGACGATCCATGTCCATGTCGATCTCCCTTCGGATGTCTCGGTTCACTGCACGACGACCGTGGATTTCATGTGCGGGTGCAGGGCGCAGAAGTAGGCGTAGATGCCCGGCGCGTTGAACGTGAACGAGAACTTCTCGTCGGTCTCCAGCGCCGGTGACGCGAACGCCCCTGCCGGCGACGTCACCGTGTGAATCTCGGCGTCGTGATTGACCCACGTGACCGTCGTCCCCGTCGGAACCGTCAGCGTCGACGGCGTGAAGCGGAAATTCTCGATCGCGACCTGCGGGGTCGATCCCGCCGCGCCGGGCGCCGCCGGCCCGGCGACGATCGCCCCCACCGCCAAGAGAGCGCCTCCGATCAGGATCCGTGCGTTCATGCGATGTCTGCCTCCCTCCATGCCAACGCGCCGGGCGTCGGGTCGTTCCCTCTGGCGCCACGAAAGCCTCGGGAACGAATCGGTCGTTCGCGCGTTAGGAGCGGGTGAAGGAAGGGCCTGGTACGATCTGAGCGGCATGGGGGGCGGAGCGGGGACGGGCGCAGGCGCCGCGCTGGGGCGGGAGGCGTTGGCCTACGTCGACAGCCTGCACAACCTCGCGCGCTACCTGACGGGCAACGCGAGCGACGCCGACGACCTGGTCCAGGAGACGTACGCGCGGGCCCTCAAGGCGGCCGAGCGGTTCACGCCCGGGACGAATCTCAAGGCGTGGCTGTTCAGGATCCTGCGCAACACGTTCCTGAGCGCGTACCGGCGCGAGCGGAACAATCCGGTCAGCGGCGGGCTCGACACCGTGGACCCCGCGGCGCAAGGGGTCGCCGACGACCACTGGCTCCGCGACGACATGGAGCTCGACCGGCTCAGGAAGATCGTGGCCGGGGAGATCGAGGCGGCGCTGATGACGCTGTCGGACGAGGCGCGCACGGTGATCTTGCTGGACCTCGAGGGGCTCACCGAGGTCGAGGTCGCCCAGGTCGTCGGCTGCGCGGTGGGCACCGTGAAGTCACGGCTCGCGCGGGCGCGGTTGGCGCTCCGCCGGCAGCTCAAGGACTACGCGAGATAGAGGAATGGACTGCGAGGACGTCAGGACCTACTTGCTCGACGACCACCGGGGGCAGCTCGCCCCGGAGCTCGCGCGCGAAGTCCGGGCCCACGTCGAGCGGTGCGCCGCGTGCGCCCACGACGACGCCGCCGAGCACGCGCTGAGCGAGCTCCTCGAGCGCCGCCTGCCGCAGCATCCCGCGCCCCTCGCGCTCAAGCGCCGGCTCGCGGCGCAGTGGCCGGCGCCCGGCGCGGCGCCCGCGCCCTGGTGGCCCCGGTGGCGCCGCGCCGTGGCGCCGGCGCTCGCCGCCGCGCTCGTGCTCGCCGTTGCCGCGCCGTGGCTGACCGGGCGCCTTCCCGCTTCCGGTCGGGGCGACGGCGCCCAGGCGCTCGTCGCCGAGGCCGTCAACGATCACCTGCGGGTGCTCCTGAGCGAGCACCCGCTCGAGGTCGAGAGCGGCGGCATCCATCAGGTCAAGCCCTGGTTCGCGGGCCGGCTCGACTTCGCGCCCGTCGTTCCGTTCGGCGGCGACGTCGAGTTCCCGCTGAAGGGCGGGGCGGTCGGCTGGTTCGTGGACCGCAAGGCGGCGGTCCTCGTCTACCAGCGGCGCCTCCACCCGATCTCGCTCTTCGTGTTCCGCGCCGACGGGCTGCCGTGGCCCGCGCGCGGCGGGGAGCGGATCGGCGGCGTGGACGCCTACCGGCAGACGGCGCGGGGGTTCACGGTCGTCCTCTGGCGCACGGGCGATCTCGGCTACGCCCTCGTGTCCGACCTGGACCCGAAGGAGCTCGCCACGTTCGCGTCGAAGCTCGTCGGCTGATCAGACGGCGTCGGCGGGCACGAGCAGCACGCGCGTGCGGCGGACGCTGAGCCCCTCGGCGCCCGACCCGTCGAGGCGCGCGATCACGACGCGCGTCCGGTGACGCGCCGTCACCAGGACGCGCTCCGCTCCGCCCGGACGCACGTACCACGCCTCGGCGCCGGGGGCGAGGCGCGCGCTCACGACGAGCCCGACGACGCCGCTCGCCGGCCGCCAGCGTGCCCGGAGCGGGAGGGCGAGCGCCCCGAGGGTCACGGCGAGAGCCGCGAGGATGGCGTGAGACTCGGCGGACGCGTGCGGCAGGACCACGACCGCGCCGGTCCACACGACGAGCCAGGCGACGAGGGCGTCGAGCCAGCGCAGCAGGCGCGCCGCGATGGCCCAGCGCGCGACCGCCGCGGGCAGGGGGCGGAGGGGGCTTCGCATCTCTCCCCCAGCTTACCGAACGACCGGCTAGAAGACCTCGCCGAGGGCCAGCGGACGGGGCTCCCGCCGCCGATGCGTCGGACCGAAGTGCTCGAGCAGCCCCTGGCAGATCAGTGGCAGCGCGATCGTCACGTCCGCGAAGCACATGACGTTCGGGCCGCCCTTGGCCTCCTTGCCCCACGAGATGCACTCGGTGGCGAGCGCGGCGCCGCCCAGGCCGCCGTAGACGGTGTTGTCGGTGGTGATCTGGATCGCGGCGACGTGGGGCTTGGCCTCCGCGTTGCCGTGGCGCGACGAGACGCTCGTCGCCGTGATCTGGAGGAAGTCCTTGGGGACGCCGCCCCCGAGGAAGATCACGGAGGTCCCGCGGCCGCCGGTGATCGCCGCGTCCATGACGTCCGTCGCGATCTTGTAGTCGCGGAAGAAGTCGACGATCGGCGCCTGCTCGGCGCGGGCGGCCTTGTCGTACGCCTCGCCGATCGGCCCGTCGGGCAGCCCGCAGCAGAACACGGGGACCTGGCAGCGCGCGGCCGTCGCGAGGATGGAGCGGCGGAAGCCCTTCTCCTCGAGCCAGAGGCCGAGCTCATGGAGGAGCCGCATCGTCGGGATCGCCGGCTTCCGCCAGCGCTCGGCCAGATCGTCGATGAAGCCGCGCAGCAGGCGGGTCTCGAGCTCGTCGTACCGCTTCTTGGAGACGATGTGGTCGTAGAAGCGATAGTATCCCGCCCTCCATAAATCGACGTCGTCGACGTCGTCGGCGCTGACGCGGTAGAGGCGGTTGCCGTCCATCTGCTCGAGGAGGTCCTCGGTGATGTTGGCCGAGGTCGAGGCGAGCACGTCGACGTACCCGCGGTCCAGGAGCCACGTCACGAGCGGCCAGAGCCCCGCGCTCGACAAGGACGCGGCGTAGCCCAGGCAGATGAGGCTCGGGCCCTCGATCATGCGCTTCCACGTCTCGAAGGCCTCACCGAGCTGCCGCCCCTGGAAGGCCGAGGCGCGCATCCGCGTGAGGAGGGCGAGGACGGACGGGCTCTGGCCGCCCTCGACCACGGCCATCGGCTCGCGGACGAGGCGCGGATCGTCGTAGCTGGCGCGTTGGGACATGGGGGTCATCCCTCCGGGTGGAGCCACGCGCGCGACTTTGCGTGCTCGCGCTCGCGCTCGGTGCGCAGGAAACGATACCGACTCCCTCGGGCGATCAGCGCCTCCTGGACAGTCCCGCCCGGGAAGCACGCCTTGAGCTGGGGGACGACGCGGTCACGGTCGAAGAAGCGGCACGAGAAGATGTCGAAGTACGCGCGCTCCTCGTCCGGGAAGACGTGGAGGCTCACGTGGCTCTCCGCGATCATCGTCATGGCGGAGAGGACCGGGCGCCCGTCGGCGGCGCGGTCGCGGATGACGTAGGGGCGCATGATCGGCGTCATGCCGATCGAGCGTGGCAGCCGGTCGAAGAGCGCGAAGAGCGTGTCCATGCTCTGCGGCCCCTGGTAGGCGTCGACGTTGAGGAAGAGGTGGGGGCCGAAGTCCGCGTCCATGTCGGGCTCGGTGTCCTTGAGGTCCTGGCGGTCCACCGTCTGGACCGCCGTGATCGCGCACGGGAAGACCGCCTCCAGGATGCTCCGGAGGCGCCCGGCGTCGAAGGGCACCGGCGCCACGAGGTCGGCGAAGTACGCCTCGCGGAACGAGAAGGTGTGGAGCGTGAAGTGGCCGCCCGCCAGGAAGACGAACGCGCTGACCCCGCAGTCCTCCGGCACGACCCCGTTGTAGTAGGGGAGGACGAACGCCGGCATCACGGACTTGAGCCCGAGCTGGGTCGGGACCTCCTCGAGCACCTCCTGGATCAGCGGGACGTGGTCGAAGCGCGAGCGGAACCCCTGGAAGCCGTCTATCGTGAAGTGGAGCATTCGCCTCCCTCGTTCGAGCGCGCGCGGCGCGCGCGCTTCGGTAACGTCTCGATCGGGACCGTGGCGAGGACTCGGAGCCTGGAGAGGAGAGCAGTGGGAGCGTCGGCGCGGTCGGTATCGACCAGCGACGTGGCGTCCACCGTCAGCGGCGGAATCGCAGACGACGGAGTCGCATTACGAAGGAATGTAACGGCACCTTCGAAGGTAAGTCAACGAAAGATCCACGCCGGCGGCCCGGCAACCCTTGTTCGGCCCCGGGCCGGAGGGGTAAGCTTCGCGCCATGGGCGAGCGCCGCCAGGCTCCGGGCGCGGCCGGGGGGGCCGCGTGCCGGCGGGGATGACCGACCACCTCCTCCTCGAGCAGGACGGCGCGGTCGCCGTCGTCACCATCAACCGGCCCGAGGCGCGCAACGCGATGACCTTCGAGATGTACGAGGCGCTCCACGACACCTGCGAGCGCCTCGACCGCGACCCCGGCGTGCGCGTCGTTGTGCTGCGGGGCGCGGGCGACCGGGCGTTCGCGAGCGGCACCGACATCCGCCAATTCCTCACCTTCAAGACCCGCGAGGACGCGCTCGGGTACGAGGCGCGCCTCAGCCGCGTACTCTCTGGGATCGCCGCACTGACCAAGCCGACGATCGCGATGGTCCAGGGCGACGCGGTCGGAGGCGGCATGTTCATGGCGCTCGCGTGCGACCTGCGCCTGGCCGCACCCCACGCGCGCTTCGGAGCGCCCGTGGCGCGGACGCTCGGCAACTTCGTCGCGCCGACGAGCCTGGCGCTCCTCGTCGCCACGGTGGGCCCGGTCCGCGCGCGCGAGCTCGTCCTCACGGCGCGCCTGGTGGGCGCCGCGGAGGCGAAGGCGATCGGGCTCGTGGACGAGGTTCATCCGGCCGAGGCGCTCGCCGCGCGGACCCTCGGGCTCGCCGGCGAGATCGCCCAGCACGCGCCGCTCACGCTGGCCGCCGCCAAGGAAGCGACGCGACGCCTGCTCGCCGCCCAGTCCCCCGGGAGCCTCGAGGACCTCATCCTCTCCTGCTACCTGAGCCAAGACTTCCAGGAGGGCGTCCGCGCCTTCCTCGAGAAGCGCAAGCCGCGATGGCAAGGGCGCTAACCGCCGCCCTCCTCGCCGCGCTCCTCGCCGCGGGCGGCGCCCGAGCCGCGCCGGAGTCGCGTCTGACGCTCCCGTCGGGCTTCCGGATCGAGGAGTTCGCGTCGGGCTTCGGCCCGACCCGGTTCATGACGATCGATCCCACGGGCACGCTGCTCGTGTCGACCCCGGGCCGTGGCCGCGTCGTCGCGCTGCCCGACCGGAACCGCGACGGCCGTGCCGACACGGTCGTCACGGTCGCCGAGGGTCTCGAGCTCCCCCACGGGCTCGCGTTCAAGGACGGCCAGCTCTACGTCGCCGAGACGGGTCGCGTGAGGCGCTTCCGCTACGACCCGGCGACGCTCAAGGCGAGCGACCCGACGGTCGTCGTGCCGAACCTCCCGCCGGGCGGCGGTCACTGGACGCGCACGATCGCCTTCGGCCGGGACGGGCGGCTCTACGTCTCCGTGGGCTCGTCGTGCAACGTCTGCACGGAGCGCGACCCCCGCCGCGCGGCGATCACGCGCTACAACGCCGACGGCTCGGGCGAAGCGCGCTTCGCGACTGGCCTCAGGAACGCGGTTGGCCTCGCCTTCCACCCAGAGACCGGCGAGCTCTGGGCGACGGTCAACGAGCGCGACTGGCGCGGCGACGACCTGCCCCCGGACTACATCACGGAGGTCAAGGACGGCGCCTTTTACGGCTGGCCCGACTGCTTCGCGGTCGGCGGCCGGGCCGTCGTCGACCGCGGCGCGAACGGAAGCGCCGAGCGCTGCGGGCGGATGACGCTCCCGACGATCGAGATCCAGGGGCACTCGGCGCCCCTCGGCCTCGCGTTCTACACGGGCGCGGAGTTCCCCCCCGCGTACCGAGGGAGCCTCTTCGTCGCCTACCACGGCTCGTGGAACCGCTCGGTGCCGACGGGCTACAAGGTCGTGCGCGTGCCGTTCAAGGGCGGCCGGCCGAGCGGCCCCGTGGAAGACTTCGCGACGGGATGGCTCCAGGGCGGGAGCGTGCGGGGGCGGCCGGTGGGACTCCAGATGGGCGCCGACGGGGCGCTGTACCTTTCGACGGACGACACGATCTACCGGATCAGCTACCGCGCGTCTTAGTCCACGTGGGGGGCCCCGACATGGCCCCCCGCACCCCCCAACGCTCGGAAGCGCCCCGGGAAACCCGGGGCGCTCCTCGTTCCCCGCTTCTTCTAGCGCTTCGGGCGGACCGAATCCCCCACACGGATCACGCCTTCGGTGAGAACTCGCGCGCGCAGCCCGCCGCGGTGGATGAGGCCGGCCAGGACCCCCTGCTGCGTGAGCTTCTCGAGGTGCTTGCAGGGCTCGCAGAGTCGCGTGCCGACCAGGAGCACCGGACCCACCCAGAACTCATGACCGACCAGGTGGTTGAGCGGCACGCCGGACGTCGCGATGTTGCGGCGGGCCTCCGCCGGGGAGAGCTTGATGCCGAGCCGGCCCCCTTCGGCGTTCTGCACCCCGTCGAAGAGCGCCGCGACCGCCTCCGTCTCGATCAGCGTCACCTCACGGCCGCCGTGGCTCGGATGCGGCGAGTACGTGCCGGTCTCGAGGAAATAGCGGTCACCCGCCAGGCCGCGCCCCGGCACCGCCTGCACGGATTCTATGGACTCCATCGGCGCGGATGCTTTGGGGGCGATGTGGAGCGAGACGACGCTTCCCTGCCACACGGCAGGGATTCTACTACTTTTCTCGGACCTGCTTCACCAGTTGCTGGTAGGAGGTGCGCTTGATGACCTTGTCGAACTGGGCGCGGTAGTTCCGCACGAGGCTCACGCCGCCGATCACGATGTCGCACGCGCGCCAGCTGTCGCCGCGGTGGACCATCCAAAAGTCCACGGGAATCGCTCCCTGGCTGGCGCCGACCTGCGTCTTCACGGTGGCCTCGTCGCCGCGAACGCCGTCGATGGCGTCGCTGACGACGACGACCTTCTCGCCGTTGTAGAGATCGAGCTTGCCGGTGAACACGCGCTCGATGAGGTCACGGAAGAGCCGGACGAACTCCTCACGCTCGGTCGCCGTGCGCGCCTCCCAGTGACGCCCAAGGCTGCGGCGCGCGAACTCCTCGAAGTCGAACATGTCGCCGGCGAGACGTCGGATCGCCGCGCGCCGCTCCTGCGCCTTCGCGGGCCGCTTGAGCTCGGGGTCGTTCAGAACCTTCATCACCCGGTCGATGCTCGTGAAGAGCTGCTCGGCCGGCTGGCCGGCCCACGCCGGCGCTGCCAGCACCGCCCCGAGCCAGAGGGCCGCGACGGCGACCACGCTCCGCCGGGTCGGCACTAGTTTCGCCCGGTCAGGTTGAGGATCCGCCCCTCGAGCAGGTGCAGGAGCGGCACGTACTCGTCACTGCCGCACGACGGGCACGTCGACTCCCCGAGCTCGAAGCACTCCTCGCACGCCACGCAGACGGCGAGGCTCCGGAGCGGGATCGGGACTCGCGAAAGGGATCGAACCACTGTGCTGATCATCGCCTTAGAACCTCCTGCCAGAAGGTCTAGGCAAAGGGGATACCAAAGCCGGAAGTTCAGCCGAACGTGCCGTATCGCAAGGCTTTCCCGCTCCGGGCCGACGCGCTGGAAAGGCTCAGGCTGCTAGCTTCTTACCACTCCGGATGGCCCGGTCCTGATCAACCGCTCAGGGGAGCCGGAGAGGCCCGGCTGGAGGAGCCGACCGGCCGACGCGAGTGATCACGACGATGCGGCCCCGGTCACTGACGAAGACGCTCAGCGTCCAGCTGACGATGCTGACGAGGAGCGAGCCGAACATCGCCGCTAAGAAGCCGTGGACTTCGAAACCCTTCACGAGCAGCGACGTGAGCCAGAGGCAGAACGCGTTGAGGACGAGGAGGAACAGGCCGAGGGTCAGCAGCGTGACCGGCAGGGTGAGCACGACGAGGATGGGGCGCACGACCGCGTTGATCAGCCCGAGGACGAGGCCGGCGCCGAGCGCGGCCGGCACGCTCGCGACCGTGATCCCGGGAACGATCTCGGCGACGAGGTAAATCGCGAACGCGTTGACGAGAACGCGGAAGAGGAACCCCATCCCTCGGACATTATGGCTTACTATCGCCCGTGATGATGGGCGAGAGCGCGCCGATCCAGCGCTGGGTCCAGCTCGCCGGCTACGCCCTCATCGTCGGCGCCGCGCTCATGGTGCTGAGCCCGTTCCTGGTCCCCCTCGCCTGGGCCGCGATCCTCGCCTTCGCGACGTGGCGCCCTTACGAGCGCGTCCGCCGCGGTCTCGGCGGGCGCGCCTGGCTCGCCGCCGCGCTCATGACGACGCTCGTCGTCCTCCTCGTGGTGATCCCGGCTGGGCTCCTGTCGCTCGCCCTCGCCGCCGAGGCCGGCCGGACGTTCGCGGACTTCCGGCTCTCGGCCCTGACCCTGCCGGCGTGGTTCTCCGCGGCCCTCGGGGAGCTCCCCTGGTTCGGTCCGCGGCTCGCCGACCGGCTCGTGCGCGCGCTCGCGGATCCGTCGGCGCTCGAGCGATGGATCCTCGCCAACGCCGGCGGCTGGGCCGCGGCGGTCGCGACCGCGGCCGGCAACGTCGGCCGGAACGCGCTCGACGCGGTCCTGGCGCTGTTCACGCTCTTCTTCCTGTACCGCGACGGCCCGGTCCTCGTCCCGCAGATCCAGCGCGCGCTCCACGGGCTCGGCGGCGAGCGATTCGCCGTGATGTTCCAGCCGCTCGGCGAGACCATCCGCGCGGTCATGTACGGCACGCTCTTCACCGCGCTGTCGCAGGGCCTCCTCGCGATGCTCGGCTACTGGGCGGCCGGCCTTCGCGCGCCCGTGCTCCTCGGCGCCCTCACCGCGCTCCTCGCGCTCACGCCCGCCGGCGCGGCGCTCGTCTACGTCTCCGCGAGCGTCTGGCTCCTGCTCGACGGCCGACTGACGGCCGGCGGGCTGCTGCTGGCGTGGGGTGTGGTCGCGGTCAGCATGGTCGACAACATCATTCGCTCGTGGTTCCTGCGGGGCGCCGTCCGCGTGCCGTTCCTGCTCGGCTTCTTCGGCGTCCTCGGCGGCATCACCGCGTTCGGTGCCGTCGGGATCTTCCTCGGACCCATCGCCATCGCGCTCCTCCTCGCGCTGTGGCGCGAGTGGGCGGCGGCCGCCTAGTGTCCCGTCCTCGAAGTCATGTCGAGCGCACGCCAGCGCACGGCGCCGGGGCCGACGGGCAGGGGCGGCAGGGATCGCGGGACCACGCGGCACGCGTGCGCTGCCCCGTTGCGGCTGGGCTCCACCTGGGGCCGCGGAGTCCGTTGCCCGCGGGCGGGAACGGGTCCCGACGACCCCCGCCGCACCCGCCCGTCGGCCGGCTGCGCGGCGCGAGCGCGGCAGTCGTTCACATGACTTTCCAGACGGAACGCTAGTGGGCTTTCGCATCCTGCAGCTCGCCTACTTCATGGCGCCCGCGTACGTCGCCAACATGGCGCCGCCGTTCGTCCGGTACTGGAAGGGCTGGAACCGTCCCATCAGCCGGCGCTGGCTCGGCACCCACAAGACGGTGCTGGGGGTCGTGCTGGGCGTGGTCGCGGCGACTCTGACCACGCTCGTCCAGTGGCTCGTCGCGTGGTCGGGGTCGATCGTCACGTACGAGGACTGGCCGCTGCTCGGCGTGCTCTTCGGCGCGGGCGCGATGGCAGGCGACAGCGCGAAGAGCTTCTTCAAGCGACGGCTCGGCGTGGAGCCCGGGCGCCCGTGGATCCCGTTCGACCAGCTCGACTTCGTCCTCGGCGCGCTCGTTCTAGTCGCCCCGCGCGTGGCGCCCGCGTGGGCCGACGTCGTGACGATCCTCCTGCTGAGCTTCTGCGGCCACATCCTCGTCAACCACCTCGGGTACTGGCTCGGGGTCCGAGACACGCGGTGGTAGACGCCGCGGGGAACCTCGCGCGCGCCCTTCAGACCGCGAAGCGGATGTACCTGACGACCGTCTCGACGTCGGGCCGGTCCGGGACGGTCCCGACCTGGTTCATGGTCATGGACGGCGCCCTCTACTTCACGACGCTCAGGGCGAGCCTCAAGGCGCGCCGCATCAAGGCCACGGGGCGCGTCCGCGTCGGGCTCGGCGCGCCCGACGGCCCGTCGTTCGAGGGGCGGGCGGAGTGGGTGGACGATCGGCCCGATCTCGAGCAGGCGGTGCTGGCGGCGTACCGTCGGAAGTACCCCCTCGTGGTCCCGCTCGTCATGGGCCGCTGGATCCGGAGGCGGCTCGCGAGCAAAGCCTCGGTGCTGATCCGGATCAGCCCCGTCCTGCCCTTGCCCGGCGGGGGTCGCCCTACTCCCGGAGCCACACCTTCATAAAGGTGTTGTTGTCGTAGGTCGTGAGCGCCGGCTTGTACCCCATCACCTTCTTGTCACGGAAGAACCAGCCCTCGTGAGGCTGATCGCGAGCCCCGGGAAGAGGAACATCCACGGCGCGGGCTCCATCGCTTGCGTCCCGGCCGTCAGCATCGCGCCCCAGGACGGCTCGTCGGGCGGCGCCCCGAGGCCGAGGAAGCTCAGCGAGGCCTCCACCACGATGGCGTACGAGATGTTCACGGTGACCAGCACGATATAGGTCGCGAACGTGTTGGGCAAGACGTGGAGCACGATGACCCGCCAGGTCGGGCAGCCCACGGCCCGCGCCGCCTCGACATACGGGCTCTCGCGGACACTGAGCGCGAGGGCCCGGAGCGTGCGCGACGCCGTCGGCGTGAGCAGGATGGTGAGCGCGAGGATCACGTTGTTCACCGACTGGCCGAGCGCCGCCATGAGCGAGAGCGCCAGGATGATGGGCGGCAGCGCCATCAGCGCGTCCACGACGCGCTGGCTCGCCGTGTCGGTGACGCCGCCGACGTACGCGGCGACGACGCCCCAGAGCCAGCCGAGCGTGACGCCGAACACGACCGAAGCGAGCCCGACGTAGAGCGAGAGCCGGGCGCCCCAGATCACGCGCGAGAGCACGTCGCGGCCGAGCTGGTCGGTGCCGAGCGGGAACGCCGTGCTCGGCGGCAGATACGGCGCGAACGCCGCGTCCTTCGGCCCGTGCGGCGCGAGCCGTGGCGCCAGGATCGCCGTGGCGATCAGGATCAGCACGAGCACGGCGCCGACGGCGCCGAGCGGCTGGCGGACGGCGACGCGTCCGAGGCCCCCGAGCCTCGCCCGCATCATACGTACTTGATCCGCGGGTCGAGCCACGCGTAGAGCAAGTCGACGAGCAGGTTCAGCGTCAGGAAGACGAGCGCCATGACGAAGACCATCGCCTGCACGGTCGGGTAGTCGCGCTGGCTCACCGCCTGGGCGAGCGCCGAGCCCATTCCCGGCACGGAGAAGATGATCTCGACGATCACGATGCCGCCGAGGAGCCGGCCGCCCCACCAACCGGCGAAGGTCACGACGGGCAAGAGCGAATTCGTGAGCGCGTGCCGGTAGACGACCGCGCGCTCGCCGAGCCCCTTGGCCCGCGCCGTCCGCACATAGTCCTGCCGGATCACCTCGAGGAGCTGCGAGCGCGTGAGTCGCGTGATCGGCGCGCTGATGTAGTACGCCTGCACGAGCGCCGGCCAGATGAGCTGCTTCAGGTTCTCGAGGGGGCTCACCGTGAACGACACAAACTCGAGGGGCGGGAGCCATCCGAAGAGCCGGACGAGCAGGTAGAGGACGAGGACGCCGGTGAAGAAGATCGGCAGGCTGAGCCCGCTGATCGACAGGACGCGCACGAGGTAGTCGGCCCACGTGTTCTGCCGCACCGCGGAGACGACGCCGAGCGGAACCGCCCACACCAGCGCGATCAGGATCGTCAGGAGCGCCAGCTCGAGCGAGCGCGGTACGCGCTCCCGGAGGATGTCGGCGACGGGGCGCTTCTGCATGTACGACCGACCGAAGTCCCCGCGCAGCGCCCCGCCGAGCCAGTCCAGGTACTGCACGACGACCGGCCGGTCGAGGCCGAGCTCAGCGCGGATCTGTCTGATCTGCTTCTGCTGAATGGCGCTCGCCTCGCTGCCGGTCTGGTAGACGAGGATCTCGGCGATGTCGCCGGGCACGAGCCGCAGCAGCACGAAGATCAGGATGGACGCGCCGACGAGCGTCGGGACGAAGAGGAGCAGCCGCCGAGCGACGTAGCGCAAAGCGCCCCGTCTTTTAGTAGGATGTGCGCATGGGTGATCGTTGAGCCGCAGCGGCTATTACGGCTTCGAGCGCCGGCGCAAGGCCGACCAGCAGCGGGCCAAGCAGGAAGCGAAGCGTCAGCGCAAGACCGAGCGCGCCGAGTCCGGCGTCACCGGTCCCGAGATGGGCGAGGCGCAGGACGCTGGCCCGACGCCGGGAATGTGGGAGTGGTTTTCCCCGAGTCGAGGGCGCACGGTCGTCTCTCAAGCCGGCACCCGGCCCCAGCCGGACCCGCCCGATGATTGGGTCCTGCTCACCGACGTCGAGCCGGACTCCCGGCCGCAGTAGCGGCTACGTCTCCACCTACTTCTTCGCGGGCTCCGACGCCTGGAAGCCGACCTTGCTGTGGGTCCCGTCGCACATCGGCTTCGAGCTCGAGTGGCCGCACCGGCACAGCGCGATCCTCGGCTTCCCGGTCGTGTCCACTTTCGCGCCGGTCGGGTCGTACAGCTCGACATCCCCCTCGACCAGGTACGGACCGTTCGGCCGAGCGGTGATCTTGACGGGCATGTGACGAGTCCTCCTCGTGGGGTTTGCCTGCGCCCCACAAAGTACCACCGAGGCGTACACTGAGCGCGTGAAAGAGCCGGGGGGGATCCTCCTCGTCGCCTGTTACGAGCTCGGCCACCAGCCGCTGGCCGTCGCCTGGCCTGCCGCGTTCCTCGAGCGCCGGGGATACCGCCCCGCCCTCCTGGACGTCTCCGTCGAGCCGTTCGATTCCGAGAAGGTGCGCCGGGCGCGCCTCGTCGCGGTCTCCGTCCCGATGCACACGGCGCTCCGCCTCGGCGTCGCCGTCGCCGAGCGCGCGCGGGCCGTGAACCCCACTTGCCACATCGCGTTCTACGGCCTCTACGCGACCCTCAACGCCGAGTATCTCCTGTCCCGCGTCGCCGACTCCGTCCTGGGCGGCGAAGCCGATGAAGCCCTCGTCGAGCTCGCACGGAACCTCGAGCGCGCGCGCGATGATGCGGGGGGCAGGGGGCGGGTCCCGGGCGAGTGTCGTTCCGAGCAGAGGGGCCTGCCCCCTGCTCCCCGCCCCATCCTCGCGAAGCTCGACTTCCCCGTGCCGAGCCGGACGCAGCTCCCGTCGCTGAAGAAGTACGCGCACCTCGACAAGGACGGCAGGCTCGAGCTCGCGGGCTCCGTCGAGGCGACCCGCGGCTGCAAGCATCTCTGCCGGCACTGCCCGATCCCGCCCGTCTACGGCGGGCGCTTCTTCGTCGTGCCGCGGCACGTCGTGCTCGCGGACATCCGCCAGCAGGTCGAGGCGGGGGCGTCGCACATCACCTTCGGCGACCCAGACTTCCTGAACGGCCCGGGCCATGCGCTGGCCGTCGCGCGCGCGCTCCACGCACAGCTCCCGTCAGTGACGTTCGACTTCACCGCGAAGGTCGAGCATCTGCTCAGGCACCGGGGCCGCCTTCGTGAATTCGCCGACCTCGGCTGCGCCTTCATCGTCACCGCCGCCGAGTCGGTCTCCGACACGGTGCTGGCCCACCTCGCCAAGGGCCACACGCGCGCCGATCTCATCGAGGCGCTTCGCGCGGTGCGCGCCGCCGGGACCGCGCTGCGTCCGACGTGGGTGCCGTTCACGCCGTGGGCGACGCTCGACGACTACCGTGAGCTCCTCGACTTCGTCGAGGCCCACGAGCTGATCGACGCCATCGATCCCGTCCAGTACTCGATCCGCCTCCTGGTCCCGCCGGGCTCGCTCCTGCTCGAGAGCGGGGCGATGCGCCCGTTCCTCGGGCCGCTCGTGCAGGACGCGTTCTACTACCGCTGGATCCATCCCGACCCGCGGATGGAGCGGCTCGCCGGGGACGTCGCGGCGCTCGTGGCCCAGGCCGCCGAGGCGCGGGAAGACACCGTCACGACCTTCAACCGGATCCGCCGTCTCGCCGACGCGGCCGCGGGAGCGCGGCCGCGCGCGGACCTGACGCTGCCGCCCGGGCGGACACGCCCGCCCCGCCTGACCGAGCCCTGGTTCTGCTGAGCGGAGCCGACCGAGGGCCAGTTGGCCCTCAAGGGAATTTCGGGTACAGTAACCGTCTGAGAGGTGCCGTCATGAGCGACGAGTTGAAGACCAAAGTCCAGGAGCTGATCGACACCATGATCAACCCGGCCGTCGCCGGCCACGGCGGCTACGTCGAGCTGATCGACGTGCAGGACAACCGCGTCTACCTCCAGATGGGCGGCGGGTGCCAGGGGTGCGGCGCCGCGGACGTCACCCTGAAGGCGGGCATCGAGCGGCTCATCAAGGACGAGCTCCCCGAAGTCGTCGAGGTCCTGGACACGACCGACCACGCCGCCGGCTCCAACCCCTACTACACGCCGGGCAAAGCCTAAGCCCGGCGCGGGCCCGTCGGCGGGCGTCGCCAGGCCAAACTCGATGGCGCGGCTCCTCCTGCTCCTGCCGACGACCACCTACCGCACGCAGGCGTTCGTCGACGCCGCCACCAGGCTCGGCGTCGACCTGATCTGCGCCTCCGAGCGCCCCAGCACGCTCGAGGAGCGGGCGCCGGACAATCTGCTCACCCTCGACTTCGCCGAGCCCGTCCGCGCCGCGGAGACCGTCGCGCGCCTCGCCGGCCGCCGGCCGATCGACGCGGTCGTCGCCGTGGACGATCTCACCACCGTCGTCGCCGCCGCGATCGGTGCGCGCCTGGGCCTCCGGTCCAACCCGGTCGCCGCCGCCTCCGCCGCCCGCAACAAGCACGAGATGCGTCAACGGCTCCACGCCGCCGGCGTCCCGGCGCCCCGGTTCCGCCGCATGGCGCTGTCGGAGGATCCCGTACGCGCGGCGCGCGAGGTCGACTACCCGTGCGTGCTGAAGCCCCTGGCGCTCTCGGCGAGCCGCGGCGTGATCCGCGCCGACGACCCCGACGCCTTCGTCGCCGCGGTCCGGCGGATCACCGCCATCCTCGGGCGTGACGACGTCGGCGTGAATGGCGATCTCGCGGCGGCGCTGCTGGTGGAGGAGTTCGTGCCCGGACGGGAGGTCGCGCTCGAAGGCCTGCTCACGGCGGGCGGGCTCCAGACACTCGCCCTCTTCGACAAGCCCGACCCGCTCGACGGCCCCTTCTTCGAGGAGACGATCTATGTGACCCCCTCGCGCCTCCCGGCCGGGGCACAGGCGCGCATCGCGGAGGTCACGCTGCGGGCGTGCGCGGCGCTCGGGCTCACCGAGGGACCCATCCACGCGGAGCTCCGGGTGAACGACGCGGGCCCCTGGGTCATCGAGGTCGCCGCCCGCTCGATCGGGGGCCTCTGCTCCCGAACCCTCCGGTTCGGCACCGGCATGACGCTCGAGGAGCTGATCCTGCGCCACGCGCTCGGCTGGAAGATCGACTCGTTCGACCGCGAACGGCGCGCGGCCGGCGTGATGATGATTCCGATCCCGCGTGCCGGGCGCCTCGTGGCCGTGCGCGGCCAGGACGCGGCAGAGGCCGTGACGGGTGTCGAGGAGATCGCGATCACCGCGCACGTGGGTCAGGAGGTCGTCCCCTTACCGGAGGGTTGGCAGTACCTCGGCTTCATCTTCGCGCGCGGCGATGCACCGGAGGAGGTCGAGCAGGCGCTCCGACGCGCCCACGCGCGCCTCGCGTTCGAGATCGCCTGACTCAGCCTCCGGCCCGGCGCGGCCGGTTGACGGGGGGGATGTTCGTGTAGACGACGGTGCCGTCGCGCTGGGTGATCCGATAAACGCCCGACGGCAGCTCGACCAGCTCGATCGGCGTCCCGTAGAATCGGAGCACTTGAGTCACGTACTCGCGCGTCTCCGGATACGGCGGGACGCCGCCGTACGCCGCCACCGCCCTCTCGCCGGCGTTGTAGGCCGCTATCGCGAGGCGCAGATCGTTCCTGAAGCGCTCGATGAGGGCGCGCAGGTGGCGGACGCCCGCGTCGATGTTCTCGCGCGGGTTGAAGGCGTCCCGGACGCCGAGCATCGCGGCCGTCTCCGGCATCAGCTGCATGAGCCCCCGCGCGCCCTGTCGGGACACCGCTCGAGGGTCGAATCCCGACTCCGCCCGGATGACCGCCCAGACGAGACGCTCCGGCACGGCGTGTCGCGCCGCCGCGTCGGCGATCTCACGGGAATAGGCGCGGTGGTCGGCCAGCCTGTATGTCTGCGCGCCAGCGGGGGCCGCTGTCGTGATCGCGACCGTGACGCCGAGGAGGATGGCCTGAGCCGCGTACCGCGCCATGGGAGGACTACAGGGCAAATCTGATACCGGAATCCGAATTTCCAGAAGTATCAGGAGTTTCGGCGGTTCGCGGCGGGAGCGGGCCTGGTGAGTCTCTGACCGGAGGGATCAGTCTCGAGCCAGCCCTCCAACCCACCAGCCAGCGATCGACAGGCTATACTCTGCCCGCGATGGGCGAGACGCGCGTCGACCTCCTGCACCTGCTCGAGGATCTCCGCGACGCCTACCCCGGCGCCACCGAGGAGACCATCCTCACCGAGATCGTGGCGAACTCGCTCGACTCGGGCGCCACGACTATCACGATCACAACCGATCCGACCGCCCCGGCGCTCACCATCGTGGACGACGGGATGGGGATGCGGCGCCGCGAGCTCGCGCGCTATCACGACATCGCTGCCAGCACCAAGGTCAGGGGCGAGCGCATTGGGTTCGCAGGCGTGGGGATCAAGGTCGGTCTCCTCGTCTCCCGCGAGGTGCTCACGGAGACGCGGCTCGGCAAGCACCACGTGGCCACGTCCTGGGGACTCTCGTCCCGGCACCGGGCGCCGTGGCGCTGGGTCGCGCCGCCGGGGCTCGTCGTCGAGCGCGGCACCGCGGTGCGGCTTACGCTCGGCAACGCGCTCTCGCCACTCCTCGACCCGGGCTTCATCGAAGGCGTCGTTCGCCGACACTTCCAACCGCTCCTCGACCCCGCTCTGGCGGAGATGCTGTCGGGTCGTTACCCTCGCGCCGTGTGCTTCGTCGTCAACGGAACACGGCTCGAGAAGCAGGGCTGGAGCGGGCAGGACGTGGCGCCGATCGCGGTGCGCCTCGCGCGCAAGCGCAAGCCTGCGGCCGCCGGCTACATGGTGCGCGACCACCTGCCGATTCCCGAGGAGCGCCGCGGCATCGCGGTGAGCACGTTCGGCAAGGTGATCAAACGTGGCTGGGACTGGCTCGGCGTGACACCCGGAGCGGCCGAGCACGTCGGCGGCCTGATCGAGGTGCCCGACCTCGCCGAGTGCTTGACGCTCAACAAGGCCGACTTCGTCCGCGGCGGCCCGCGCGGCGCAACCTACCTCGCGTATCGCAAGGCGGTCCAGGAAGCGGTCTCGCGCCAGCTCGCCCTGTGGGGCGACGCGCGCGACGCGGGTGAGCCCGCGCGGCGGCGCGCGGCCCGGCCCGTCGAGCGCGATCTCGAAGCTGTGCTGATCGAGCTCGCCGACGAATTTCCGCTGCTCACGACGCTCGTGGAGCAGCGCGCGGGCGGTCAGCGACGGCTCCCCGCCGCCAGGCCGGGTGCAGGTCCCGACGGTGGCCAAGGGCTCGCGACGTTGCTGGCGGCGTCAGCGTCGAACTCAGCGCCTGACGTGCGCGAGCCCGCGCCTCCGGCTCCGGTCGGGGCGGAGACCGGCGAGCCCGTCGCCGGACCGCTGGAGCGCACGAAGCCCGCTCAACCCAGCCCACCCGAAACGCGCCTACCCGTACCGCGCGGCCCGCGCCGGCCAGCGCGCTACGGCCTCAGCATCAAGTTCGAAGCGCGCCCGGACGACCCGGAGCTGGCCCGGCTGGTGGAATCGACCGTGTGGGTCAACGAGACCCACCCGGCGTACTGCCGCGCCGTGGCCGCCCGCTCGGAGGGCTACCACATCGCGCTCGCGACCGCGCTGGCCCTCGCGCCGCTCTCCGTCGAGCCGGCGAAGGAACACGCGTTCATCATCGCGTTCCTGACGAGCTGGGGCGCCGCGCTCGGGCGGCGGAAGGGCGGCCGCCGGCGGTAGACGAGCTCCGCAGCTGGACGCCTAGTTGCCGCCTCGTAGGTTGTCGCCGGCCGTGGCGTCGCTGAGGACGCGGAATACTTCCTTGTTCTCCTGCCTCCAGGCCAGGAGGTCGGGCAGATAGGTGTCGGTGCCACTCCTCATGAGGCGGGGCATCTGCGTCTCTCGTCCGACACGCGCCACAAAATACCCAGCCCGACGCAGAATCGCCTCCACGAACCCCTCCCCGATCTGCCCCTTCAGGAGGCTGATGTCGGCGCGGAGCTGCTCCGATATCCATGTCGCCACGCAAGCATGGCCCTCCGTACCACGGTCAAACTCACAACCATTCACATCTCACATCGGCGCCAGGGACTGGCGGCACGAGTACCCGAGTAGCCCTACATTCCCAAATACGCCTTCCGGACGAGCTCGCTGCCGAGGAGCTCCCGGCTCGGCCCCTCGAGCACCACGCGCCCGGTCTGGAGCACGTAGCCCCGGGTCGCGAGGTCGAGCGCTGCCGGCACGTTCTGCTCGACGAGGAGCATCGCCAGCCCCTCGGCGCGGTGGAGACGCGCCAGCGCTTCCAGAATCGCGTCGACGAGGCGGGGCATGATGCCGAGGCTCGGCTCGTCGAGCATGAGGAAGCGCGGCCGCGACATGAGGGCGCGGGCGATCGCGAGCATCTGCCCCTCGCCGCCGGAGAGCGTCCCCGCGCGCTGGCGGGCCCGCTCACGGAGCGCCGGGAAAAGCGTGTAAACGCGCTCGAGCATCTCGCGCCGATGGGTCGCCTCCGCGTGAGTGAACGTGCCCAGGGTCAGGTTCTCGGCGACCGTCAGGCGGCTGAAGAGCCGCCGCCCCTCGGGCACGAGCGCCAGACCCAGCCGGACGCGCTCGGGGGCCTCGAGATCGCTGACGGCCCGGCCGGCGAATCTGATCTCCCCACTCCGCGGCACGACCAGCCCGGCGACCGTCTTCAGGAGCGTCGTCTTCCCGGCCCCGTTCGCGCCGATCAGCGCCACGATCTCGCCGGGG
>WNFT01000626.1_pt1 | contig 29489 bp, 26 predicted proteins | sample 5400191 | NCBI WGS metagenome assembly WNFT01 (sample SAMN13153359, study PRJNA577476) | soil metagenome | isolation source: 80 cm saprolite under Madrone tree | place: USA:California | collected 2016-06-14 | reverse complement strand
TCTCGCCACGAATCGTTACCGCTCCGTCGGCAAGGCTGACCTCTATATCCGCCGGTTCCATGCCGGGCAGCTCAGTCTTGATCTCGACCTCCTTGTCCGTCTCGCCGATGTCGACTTTCGGCGAGCTGTTTTTGGTGGCCCCGATGCCCGAGGCACCGGGCAAAGGCAGGTCAAACCCGCGCCAAAAGGTTTCGAAGGCGCGATTGATATCCCATTGCAGTGCGCCGACAGGATCTGCATCTTCGCGGCGAACCGGGACTTCGCGCTTGCCCCAGTGCCACGGGATGAGTTCTTTGACATTCATCATGGCAGTCTCCTTCATGCGGATTTGACGGTGATCTTCTTCGCTGGTGAGGGGCTTGCCTTCGGTAGGGTCAGGCGCAGGACACCGTCCTTGAACATGGCATCGATGTGCTCGCCGTCCGCCTGTTCGGGGAGCATGAAGACCCGTTCATAGTTCCCATCCTGGAACTCGACCTGCACCGCGGCATAGCCCGACGGCGCCGTGGATTTCGCTTGCGCCGCGACCATGAGGCGCCGCTTGTCGAGGGTCAAGCTGAGGCTGTCAGGGACGACGCCCGGCATATCGATCAACATGATAATCGCGTCCTTTGTTTCGAAGACGTCGGTCGGCGGCACGAAGTTGGGCACCTCGCGGGTCGGCATCACCGCCGTTCCACCATTGGTTGCATAGCCGTTCATATTGACCTCCTTTCTCTCAAGCGCGAGCGACTTTGACTTGCCGAGGCTTGTCGGCCGGCGGACGCGGCAGCTCTAACGTTAGCACGCCGCGATCGAAACGCGCGGAAGCCTTGTCGGCGTCGACCCGGAAAGGCAGCACGATCGTGCGCGCGAAGGACCCGTGCACCCGTTCCTGTCGTTGTGCCGCGTCTTCCTCCATCACCTCGGGGTCGCGCTTGCCGCGCAGATTTACCGTGTCCTGGTGCACCGTGACCTCAAGCTGCTCTGGGTTTGCCCCCGGCACCTCCGCCATGACAAGTGCGCCTTCGGGCCCGGCCCACACATTGACAGGCGGGAATTCCGGCCTGACCGCCAAGCGGAGCCCGCCAAATAGCCGGTTCATTTCTTCCTGCGTGCGCTGCATTTCTCGGAATAGATCAGGCCAGCGTCGCTCCATTACATATTCTCTTAACATTTCTACCTCCGCCTGCTTGCTCCCAGCCGCCCCGGGACAGCGAGCTAAGACTAGTTATGCCGGGGCGCTCGCGCATTGACGACCGTCAATTTCTCCATGCCCACCGCAAGCTATATTTCGCTCCTCTCATTCGCTGCCCGGCGCGCGAGGCGTCTTTGCTTTGCAAGTCGCGGTTCCTCGGCTCCCTCGAACGACTCTGGACCGGACCAATGAGCACTGAAGCCCCGTGCACTACCGCCAAGGCGACGAGGACGCTGCTCCGTCGGAACGCGACGGAGGGTACGGATTGACATGTTCCCTTTGAGCGTCGCCGTACCGTCTCGATATTTGCCGCTCGCGACGTGGACGCTGATCGCCGCCAATTGCGCCGTGTTTCTGATACAGATCAACCTGACGCCCGAAGAACGGGGGTGGTTTCTCTACCGCTTCGCCTTAATCCCCGCACGTTACTTTCCTCCCGGGGGTAGCGATGGTCGGTCGATTGCGGACTATCTGCCGTTCTTAAGCAATATGTTCCTGCATGGTGGGTGGCTGCACCTCATCCTCAACATGTGGGCGCTGTGGCTGTTCGGCCCGATTGTCGAGGATCGGCTGGGCCCCGCCCGCTACCTGGTCTTCTATGTTGCGACCGGGATTGTCGCTTCCCTCACCCACGTCGTGTTCAATCCCGCGTCGAGCGTCCCTGCGCTTGGCGCCTCAGGTGCGATCGCCGGCGTGCTCGGCTGCTTTATTCGCCTGTTCCCGTTCGCGCGAACGGTCGTCCTGATCCCGATATTCCTGTTTCCGCTTTTTGTGGAAGTACCGGCGATCTTCTTTGCGGCACTCTGGTTCATGCTGCAAGTGCTGCAAGGAACCGGCTCTCTGCTCACGCCGGAACAAGGCGACGGCGTCGCCTGGTGGGCCCATGTCGGCGGCTTCGCCGCCGGCTTCCTGCTAACCCCTGTCTTGCGGCAGACGAAGCCGCGCTATCGAAGGTACTTTGCCGACGAAGGCATCCTTGGATTCGATCCCCAAGGCCGCCCGTGAATACCCCATGGGAAAGGAGAAGCCTCATGTCGATCCTGGACCTCTTCTGGCTCTTCTTCATGTTGTCGGCGCTCCAGCCAGTTTTGCGCCAGCGTATGCTGGAAGGCATGCGGATGCGAAAGATCGGCCAGCTGGAGCGGAAGCGGAAGTCCCGTGTCATCCTGCTGGTGCATCGGCAGGAGACGATGCGCCTCCTGGGATTTCCGGTGATGCGCTATATCGATATAAATGACTCCGAGGAGGTGCTGCGCGCGATCCAGATGACCGATAGCGAAGTTCCTCTGGATGTCATTCTCCATACGCCGGGCGGCCTTGTGCTCGCGGCACTGCAGATCGCTGGAGCGATTCGCAATCATAAGGCGAAAGTCACCGCCTTCGTACCCCACTATGCGATGTCCGGCGGCACGCTCATCACGCTGGCCGCCGACGAGGTCGTCATGAGCCAATACGCCGTTCTCGGGCCCATCGATCCGCAACTCGGCAAGTTTCCCGCTGCTTCCCTGATCAAGGTCGTTGAGCAAAAACCCATTGCGGAGGTCGACGACGAGACCCTGATCTTGGCGGATGTCGGGCGAAAGGCGATCGCTCAAGTAAAGAAGGCGGCAAAAGAACTGCTGGACCGCCGACTTCCGGCCGATCAGGCGGAGGCACTCGCCGAGAAGATCTCGACGGGGACATGGACCCATGACTACCCGTTCTCGGCGTCTGAAGCGAAGGCCCTGGGTCTGCCGGTAAGCACCGATATGCCGCCGGAAGTTCTGCAGTTGATGGCGCTCTATCCGCAGCCGGTGCGCTCCCAGATCGGCGGCGTCGAGTATCTGCCGGTGCCGCGTCAACAGAAATCATGACCAGCCCAGTAGAACCGCATCGACGCCTATCGGCGCCCGAAAGCCCCGGAGACAAGGGATGGATTTGAGGCAGGAGTTGCGTGAGGTTCGGGGGCGATGGCTAGGCCTGAACATCTATCAGAAGTTCGAGCATATCGTCATATCAATCGTAATAGCGCTGATCGCTATCGTCATCGTCTCGGCGGTGTGGAGTCTGGCGGCCAAGGTTCTCTCCAGCCTGATCCTGTCGAGAAGCTTCGATCCGACCGACCATGTCGTTTTTCAAAATGTCTTCGGCATGATCTTTACGGTGATCATCGGGCTCGAGTTCAAGCGGTCACTGCTGCTGGTGACGGAGCGAAAGGAAACCGTGGTGCAGGTTCGCGCCGTGATCCTGATCGCCATGCTGGCGATCGTGCGCAAACTGATCATCCTCGATCTCGAGACGACGACGGCCTCGCAGCTACTGGCGCTGGCCGCCGCAATCCTGTCGCTTGGCGCCGTCTATTGGCTCGTCAGGGATCAGGATAGGCGTGAAAGCGAGTAGGGCCGACTCTCCGCCCCGCGCAGGGTCCATTTCGCGATCTATGATTGACCGAGCCGTTCGTCGCCCAGCAAAAGAGAGCCGAAGGGAACGTCTTCCAGACGTTTCTCGATCTCGATCTCGTGAACCCTGACCGCTTGGGCGCCATGGTCGCGGAGAATCTGCTGGGCCTTCGCCTCGCGCTCCGCGGACCGGGTGCGGACCCATAGAACCAGCCCGCCGGCGGTCATCTGCGTCTCAAGCTCTTTCGCCCGCTCTCTCCCGAGATGGCGGGCAATCAAAGCGCCCGCGCCGCCGATGGCCGATGCAGCCAGAGCCAATGCCAAAGCTCCACCGGAGGCAACGATGCTGAGCGCTGCAGCGGTCACGCCAACGGTGGTCAGGACACCAGCGACGAGCACCAGCGCGCCTGTGGCATCATGGCGGGCCACATAGGCCCGGCGGGGGACGCTCCGAATATCCGGAAGTTCTTCGGTGGCAATATAGATTTTTCCCAGCTTTTCGCGCACCGCATCACGGCTGGCCATGAGATCGATATCCGCACGATCGAAGCCGGTGAGCAGCAGATCGTCGACGGCCCCGTCAAGATCCTCACGCGAGCCAAACACGCCCGCGATCTCATGAACTTTGACTGTTTCTAATATTCCACTCATCGTGTTGCTCATCCGCGTTTCTGCGCGCCGCAGTGCGAGCGCCATGGCCTAGCGGCGACGGGCACTAATTGGCCGGACTGCGCTGCTCTTCCATCAGGGTCCCGGGATCGATGACCATCACCCGATGCTTGTCGGGCAGTACGATCGCGCCGCGACGTTTGAGGGCCGTGAGGGCGCGGCTGACTGTCTCCACCGAAACGGCCAGATAGTCGGCAATATCGTAGCGCGACATCGGCAGAACCACGACCGGTGAGGAGCCGTCCTGTGAACGCTGGCCCATTTCGATGAGGAAGGCCCGCACCTTTTCGAGCGCCGTGGTGTATCCAAAAATCAGGATCCGCCCCTGCAGCCGATGCATCGCCCGCATTGCCAATCGCCGGATATGCCGGCTAACTTCGGGATCGGAATCGGCAAGCGCCTCGACCTGCCGGCGGGAGTAACAGGCCAAGACGGTGCCCTCAACGACGACTTCGACGTCGAAGTAGTGCTCATCATTGACGGAGAAGCCAAAATAGTCGCCGGGCAGCAGAAAATCCACGATGCGGCGGCGGCCGTCGTTCAAGACTGTGCTTTTCCGCGCCATACCGGAGACGACGCGATACCATTGCTCGACTGGGTCTTCGCGACCATAGATCTCCTGCCCACGATGGCATTGTCTCGTCGCCGCAAGGGCTTCCATCATGTTCGGCAGATTTTGGATGTTCCGAAATCTCGGAGAGTTCGCTTGGAGAGGCATTGACTGAAGCCGGCCGTGCGCTGCACTCGGGGGCATGGCGTCCTCCATTTTGGCCACTCCACCAGGGCCGAGCCCTAGATACCCCCCTTGTGATTCCGACCAAAGGGAACGTTCTGACTCCTTCGGAACGGTCAAACCTCTAGAAAGCTCAACCTGGCGCTGTCATCACGGCGTAGTTTTTTTCGCGATGCTTACGCAACGATTGAAGCGGATATATGGCGAGACCTCCAGTGCGATGCAAGGAATCAAAATGCGCTGCGGCACGCCTGCCCCCGTTGGGTGCCTCGGACTCCCGACCAGCAAGGAATATTACGGAGGGCTAACTGCGCCTTTGGTGATTCACATTCTAGCGTTCCCTGGCGGCTTTCGGCGCTGCTCTCAGAAGAGAGTTGTGAGTCGCCTGCAGGATGGAGGTTTGATCACGCATACGAAAATCCATCTTATTGCCGGTTGTTTTTCCTCGCGTCGCCGTAGGTTTTGTAGCGCAGAAAATCCCGATGCGCGACTTGACGCGAGGGGACAATGGTCGCAAACTAATCGCCTCCAAAACAGATGTGGAGGTGCCCATGGAAATGACTCCACCTGGTCAGTCTTGAGTTGCCGACAGGCTTGGCATCGGCGACTGATTCCAAAGTCCAAGATTTGACACGGGATTTCTATCCCGAACGCGAAGTGTGACTTCGCAGAAGGGCCCTCGTTTGACGCTTTCCGCGCACGAGGGCCCTCGCATGCGGAATTCCAGCAGAACCAGTAGACGCCCGATCCTGCGGACGATCTCCATTCATCATCGATTGGATCTAGGAAGCTTGTCGTGACGGCAGCAATCGCCTGCATCGTCGCCGATTGGGGCACGACTAATCTGAGGGCCTGGGCGATGGGAGCGGACGGCACCACGTTGGACCAGCGCCGCAGCCCTCGCGGTCTGATGGCGGTCGAGGGTGGTCGCTTCTCGGAAGCCCTGGAGGAAGTCTGCAGCGACTGGCTCGCCAGCCGACAAAGGCTGCCGGTCGTGATGTCCGGGATGGTCGGCAGCAAACTCGGGTGGAAGGAGGCGCCTTATCTGGGAGCACCGGTGGCACTTGACGGGCTCGCGCGCCATCTCTGCCCCGTTGAGGTGCGCCTCAACGCGACGGTATGGATCGTCCCGGGCGTGAAGATGGACGAGCCGGTGCAACCGGAGGTGATGCGGGGCGAGGAAACCCAAATACTCGGCGCTCTCGAGGCCATGGGGATCGATGACGGCATCTTCCTGCTGCCGGGAACGCATTCCAAGTGGGCTATCGTCGAGGATCGAAGTCTCGTCGCCTTTCGGACGTATATGACCGGCGAGCTCTACGGCCTGCTTCGCCGATCCGGCACCCTCAGCCAATTGATGGAAGGAGACGAGCCCTACGATGCCGCATTCCGCGAGGGCGTCGCTCGCGCGAAATCTTCTGAGGCCCCGAGCCTGCTGCACAGTCTATTCAGCGTAAGAACGCTCGGCCTTTTCGAGCGCGTGCCACGCTCGGGCTTGGCCAGCTACATGTCCGGCTTGCTGATTGGCGCGGAAATGCAGGATGCCCTGATGTGGCTGCGCGCCAGAGGCAAGCCCAGACTTGCCGTCGGCATCGGCTCGCCTGGCATGCTCGAATCTTATCGCCTGGCGGCTTTGCTCTGCGGCTTGGAATTGAGCACGCTGGACAGCGCACAGGTCGTAACGCGAGCATTGCTGTCAATTGCCGCGTCGGCTGGACTCGTGACGCGAAGCCTGTAGAAATTCATATCGCATGAGCTTGCTCCGTCGTTTCTTCGATGCACTGCCGATCATCGCAATTCTGCGCGGCCTGAGGCCAGAAGATGCTCTATGGGCAATGGATGCCTTGGTCGCCGCCGGCATTCGCATCGTCGAAGTACCGCTGAACAGCCCCCGCCCGTTAGAGAGCCTGCGCCAGCTCGTCGGCCGGGCCGGCGATGATTTGCTGATCGGGGCGGGGACGGTTCTCTCAACCGACGACGTCGCCGCCGTCGCCGAAACCGGGGCGCGGCTGATTGTGGCGCCGAACTGCGATCCGTTGGTGATCGCTAAGGCGAAGGCGCTGGGGCTTGCGGTGCTGCCTGGGGTAGCCACGCCGACCGAGGCTTTTGCCGCACTCAAGGCCGGCGCCGACGGCCTGAAGATGTTTCCCGGTGAGATGCTGCCCCCGAAGGTGTTGAAAGCTTGGCGTGCCGTCCTGCCGCAGGGGACCCGGCTGGTGCCGGTGGGCGGTGTGAGCTTGGATAATATGGCCGACTACCTCGCGGCGGGTGCTGCCGGCTTCGGCATCGGATCGGCGCTATTTAGGCCGGGGATCACGGCTGGAGACCTGCATGATCGAGCGCTCAAATTTGCAGAGCGCTATCGGCAAATACCACGAGGCTGAGGGGCTGGGAGCCCCGACAGGATCTTTCCGGTCAGCAGCGTATCGCCGCCGCCCTATGAGCCGCGCTTAGAGGCTGTGCCGCATCGCTTCGACCGCGATGCGTTCGACCACCTGGCCATTCCTCACGCCGTAGACCTCGGGCTGCAAATCCATCCAGACGCAGACATGTATGGGCAAGATTTCGACCCGGTCGCCCACGGCAAGATGGGTCCCGGCGTCCGGCAGGTTGAGGACGCCATGCTCCTCCGAAAGGCGCGTGAAGCGGCTCGCCGGCCGGTCGCGCAGATGGCCGAAGCCGAAGGCGCCGTCCCGCGACATGGTGAGCGTCTTGCTGCCGGCATCCACCGTGACGCGATCGCCGTCCAGGCTGACGACGGTGGCGAGCACCATCGCGGCGATGGCATCGGCCGTGCAGGCATATGTCCCCATGGTGCGCAGGTCATTATAGATGTAGGTGCCCGGGCGGATCTCCGTGATGCCGTCCGCTGCCTTGAGATAGGGGGCGGTGATGGTGGAGCCGGCCGAGACCAGGGGCACCTCGAAGCCGGCCTTTTCCAGCTCCTCCCGCGCGGCACCCATGATGGCGGCCTCCTGGCGGGCCACCGCTTCGATGCCGAGCTGATCCTTGGCGTCGTGGCTGTGGCCGGCGTGAGTCATGATTCCGCGAAAGGCCAGATCGTTGCCGCGGGTGATGTCCTTGACCATCTCGACCACGCTGCGCGGATCGACCCCGACGCGATGCATGCCGGAATCGACTTCCACCATCACCGGCACGGGCCGACCGAGGCTCTGGGCAAGCTGGCGATAGTCCGCGGTCACCGCCTTGGAATCGCTGACCAGCGTCAGCGCGCCCTCGACGAGCAGGGGCGCGATCCGCTCGAACTTGCGCGCGCCCACCAGGGGATAGGCCAGCAGCACATCCCGCACCCCGCCGGAAATCATGACCTCGGCCTCGGAGGCCGTTGCGCAGCAGACGCCGGTGGCACCGGCCTCCACCTGGCGGCGAGCCATTGCGAGGCTCTTATGGGTCTTGATATGGGGCCTGAGGGCCAGGCCCGTGCGGCGCGCGAAGGCAGCCATTCGGGCGATATTCGCCTCCACCACGTCGAGATCCACCACGATGGCCGGCGTGTCGAGGCGCGGGTCCGATGTGGCGATGGGCAAAGCGACATCCGGTGCCAAGGGCGCGGGAAGCGGATAGCGGGGCGCGGTCATAGGCCGATGACCCCCGTCTTGATCTGGCCGAAGCTCCTGAGGCCCTCGGCACCCTTCTCGCGACCATGGCCGGAGCGCTTGAAGCCGCCGAAGGGCAGTTCGACGCCGCAGGACGCGCCGTAGGTATTGACGAAGATCTGGCCCGCGATGACCTCGCGCAGCATCGTATGGGCGGTGGTGACATTCGTGGTCCATACGCCCGCAACGAGGCCATAGTCGGTGCCATTGGCAAGTTCCACCGCCTGGGCGGCGTCCCGGAAGGTGGTGACGGCCAGCACCGGGCCGAACACTTCTTCCTGCCCAAGTTTGCTGGCCGGATCGACATGGTCGACCAGCGTCGGCTGCACGAAGAATCCGTTGCCATAGCGCCCGCCGCTGAGCGCCTGTCCGCCGAAGCGGATCTCGGCGCTTGCCTTGGCTCCTTCGACGAAGGCGAGAACGCGCTCGCGCTGGCGCTGGGAGATCAGCGGGCCCAGGGTCGGATCGTCCAGCGCCGGGCCGATCTCGACGCCCGCGAAGACCTCGGCGATACGGGCGACCAGCTTGTCATGGATGCTCTCCTGGACCAGCAGGCGCGAGCCGGCGGAACAGGTCTGCCCGGCGTTCTGCAGGATGGCGTTGACCAGGACAGGCAGAGCGCGGTCGAGATCGGCATCGGCAAAGACGATGTTGGGCGATTTGCCGCCCAGCTCCATGGTGACCGGAATCAGATGCTCGGCGGCGGCATGGCTGATGATGCGACCCACCTCGACCGAGCCGGTGAAGGAGATGTGGTCGATCCCGTCATGGGCGATGAGAGCTGCCCCGGCGCTCTCGCCATAGCCGGTGACGACATTGAAGGCGCCGGCCGGCAGACCCGCCTCCAGCGCCAATTCGCCGACCCGCAAGGCCGTCAGCGGCGCCTCTTCCGCCGGCTTCAGCACGCAGCAATTGCCCATGGCCAGGGCCGGTGCGATGGTGCGGCCCAGAATCTGCAGGGGATAGTTCCAAGGGATGATATGGGCGGTGACGCCATGGGGCTCCCACGTCGTGGTGATGACCGTCTTCTCGTTGAGCGGAATGGAGGAGCCGTAGAAAGTCTCGATGGCGCTGGCATAGAAGTCGAAATATCGGGTCGTGATCTCGACGTCCCGGCGCGCCTGGTGCAGGGGCTTGCCGGTCTGCCGGCATTCGAGGCGGGCCATCTCGTCGCGGTCGCGCTCGATCAACTGTCCGGTGCGGCGCAGGATTTTCGCCCGGTTGGCGACCGCGGTCCGCCGCCAGGACGGCAACGCGCCGCGCGCCGCGCGCACTGCTTGATCCACCTCGGCTGGCCCGCAATCGGCAACCTCCGACAGTACCGCGCCGGTCGAGGGATCGAGGACCGCGAGTTTCGCCTTGGTCTTCACCGGCTTTCCGCTGATCAGGGCCGCTAGCTGATTCATGAGCTTCCTCGTGCGTTCGGGATGGTTGGTTGCGTCTTGGCGGGCCGGCGCTATTTCGCCGTGAAGCCGCCGTCCAGGACCAGGCAACTGCCGACGGCAAACGAACTTTCGTCGCTCGCCAGGAAGAGCGCCCCCTGGGCAATCTCCCGCGGATCGGCGACCCGGTTGACCGGCGCCCAGGCGGCCTGAGCGGCGGCGACCTTTGCCGGCTCCAGGCTGTTGTCGATTTCGGCCTGCAACAAGGGTGTGCGGGTAATGCCGGGACAGAGCGAATTCACCCGGATGTTGTGGCGAATCAGGTCGAGGGCGATGGATTTTGTGAACATGATGACGGCCCCCTTGCTGGCGTTGTAAGCCGGGGATTCGGGCACCGCTACGATGCCCATTTCGGATCCCAGAGTGACGATCTTGCCGCCGCCCCGCCGGATCATCTGGGGCACGGCTTGCTTTACCATGGTGAACATGCCCTTGACGTTGGTGGCCAGAACCGCGTCCCACTCGGCCTCGCCCAACTGCTCGATCGGCATCACGCTGGTGATGCCGGCGTTGCAGACAAGGATGTCCAGCCCGCCATGCCGGTCGACGGCCTGCTGGACGATCCGGCCGGCGTCCGCCATGGCGCGCACATCCGCCACGATCGATGAGACAGGCCCAAGTCCTGCCAACTCCTTGGCCGTCTTCTCCAGCAGCGCGCCGTTGATATCGGCGATGACGACCTGGGCGCCCTCCTCGAGAAAGAGCTGGGCGATCGCCTTGCCTATTCCCGACGCGCCGCCCGTCACCACGGCGCTCTTGCCGCTCAGTCTTGCCATCGTCAGATCACTCCTTGTCTTTGCCTACGGGGCCGCAGAAGCTCCCCGCCGGACGATGTCCGGCGGGGATATGCGAGTAAACAGTGAACGGTTGCTGTATGGCGGCCGTATGGATTCAAGTCTGCCTAGGACTTCGGAGTTCCCTCGAGGAACAGCACCTCGCCTAGACGCGTAAGCATCGGCGAATTGCGGTTCTTCAGAACGACGCTCCAGGCCACCGCCAGAACGATGACGGCGACGACGATCCAGGGGAAAGTGTTCAGGGGCGCGCTCGGCCAGGGACTGACGCTGAGCCAGATGGCCGCCAGGAAAATGAAGATCGAAATCAAGGGGAAGAGACCATGCAAAATCGGCGAAAACTCGTTGGGATATTGCCGGCGCATGAACGCGATCAGGGCGAGGTTGGTGATGATGAAAACCGGCAGCATGCCGAGCGAGGAAAGATAGCCGATATTGCCGAAGGCGCTCATCGGACCCCAGGCCACGCCCGCAATGACGCCGACGATTAGGGTGCCGATGGAATAGACGATGATGGCAACATGCGGCGTCTTGTGCTTGGCATGGGTGCGGCCCAAGGCGGAGGGCAACAGCCCGTCGCGACCCAGCGCATAGAGCAGACGGAAATTGGCGGTATGAATCGCCAGCAGCACGGCGATGATGGCCGAAATTGCCGCCAGATCGACCAGGTTTGAATACCAGACGCCGATGTAGCGCACGGCCAGGTCGTGGAGCGGCGCGGAAGCGCCTGCCAGCGTGTCCATGTGGCCGGCGCCATAGCCGACGACGACCGCATACATGGCGAAACTGAACCACAAGCCAGTCATCACCACCGAGCCGATCAGTGCAATGGGCAGATTCCGGCGTGGATTCCTGACCTCCTCCGCGACGGTCAGACATGATTCGAAGCCGAAGAAAGCGAAGACGATGAAGACGAAGGCCTTGCCGATCCCGCCAAAGCCCGTCGGCGACTGACTGGGTGTGAAGGCGGCCGGAATCTGGCCCGAATCGCCGCCCTTGAAGATGATCAGCAGCAGCAAGATCGCCACGACGCTGACCTCGGCGATCAGGAAGGCGATACCGAACTGCATCGAGGTATGGACCGAATACCAGGCCAGAATGCCGACCAGCACGACGATGCCCGCCATCAATATCCACCAGGGGATGTTGATCCCGAAATCGGTTTGCAGCGCGTTGCTGACGAAGCCGCCAAATAGATTGATGTTGAGCGGACTCTGCAGAACATAGGCGAAGAGCAGCAGCACGCCGATGACGAATCCGGTCTGCGAGCCGAAGGCCAGGGTGACGAATTTGTAGAAGCCGCCGGCCGAAGTCACGCGTTTGGCGAATTCGGCCAATGTCCAGGCCATCAAGGCAATGCCCAGCGTGCCCAGGATGAAGGCGAAGGGCGAGGAGACTCCGGCCTGCCCGCCGATGAGGGCCGATATGAAAATGACGCCGATCGTGGGCGATATAAAGGCGGTCGACATGGCGATGGCGCTCGGCAAGCCGAGGGCGTTGCGTTTCAGTTCATTGGCGCTGGCGCTCAGTTCCCTGGCGCTGGTACCGGTTGTGGCGGTCATTCAATTTCCCCCCGTGGTTCGCGGCCATTTGATTTTACGACGCCAGCACCTCAACGAGGCCGCGCCTGTGGCCTTCAGGTCGGGCGGCGCCACAGAGCTGACCTGTGACACCGTGAAACATCGGGCAAAGCCTCGTACCGGGGCCAATGCAAAGAAATGATGGGGCGATGCCAGGGCGGCATCGCTCCGGGGCGGGGTCAGATCAAGCGGATTCGAACGGCGGCGCCTTCAGTCCAGGCTCATCGGATCGAGGACGCGCTTGCTCTCCAGGCATTGGGCCTGCACGATCGTCCAGAACGACTCGGATGCCGCCGGCAGATGATCGCGGGGCCGGAAGATGGTGATCTCCACCTCCAGGTCCCAACCGGCGCCGCCGGCGCGCACGAGCTGTCCGGCGGCCAGCTCCGGCGCCACATGGCTCTCCGGCAGCCAAGCGAGGCCCCGCCCGTCGAGGACCATGGATTTCAAGACGGCCGCCAGCCGGGAGACGAAGACCTTCTCCAGATGCACATGATGCGGCGGCTGGCGTAGCAAATGCTCGACCGCGCGGCCGATCGCCGAGGTCTCGGCATAGGCGAGGTAGCGGCGGGGCTTGCCTGTCGCGGACTCCAGCGAATCGAGGGGCCTGCCCGATGCGTCGGACCGCGAAACCGGCAGCAGGCGGTCGGTGCCGATGCGCCGCGAGATGAACTGCCGCGAATCCAGCCCCACCTCGACCGAGGGATGGGTATGGCAGAGCATGAATTGGCAATCGCCATGCTGCATCATCTGCACGCAGGCGCCGGCATGGCCGCTGTCTAGCCGGATATTGAGGGGCCCGGCGGAAGTTTCGATGGCGCGGATCCAGCGGGGAAAGAAAGTCAGCGAAAGGCTGTGGGTGGCAGTGACTTTGATGGCGCTCGCCACATTGACCGAGGCCAAATGGATTTCCTCCCGCCCCTGATAGAGCTGGCGGACCACTTCCTCGGCCAGGCTGCGGAAGTTTGCCCCGGCCTCGGTCAGCCCCACGGGCTGGGCGGAGCGGTCGATCAGAATTGCGCCGACCCAGTCCTCCAACGCCTTGATACGCCGGCTGAATGCCGGCTGGGTGGTGAAGCGCAGCTCCGCCGAGCGGGAGAAATTGCGTGTCTCCGCCAGGCTCAGAAAATCCTCGAGCCATTTCAATTCCATGACCAATTGTTACAGGCTATGGGCGAACCAACAAGGACTTGCCGTATGAGCCCATGCCGGGACGGCATGGCCGCAGGCCCAAGCGGCATTGGCCGGGCCGGCTTTCGGCAGGCTACCTAGAAACGCCGACCCGCCCTTTTGCAGGATTCACCATGCTTATCATCCCCGAAAACCTCGCGCGCGATCTGGTGTCCGTGGAGGATGCCATCGCCGCCGTGGCCGACGCCTTTGCTGCCGCACAAAAGCAAAGGGCGCGCTCCTATCCCGTGGTGCGCGAGGCGGTCGGCCAGGCCGATGCCGTCTTCGGGGTCAAGGCCGGCTATGACGGCAGCCTGCCGGCGCTGGGATTGAAAGCCGGCGGCTATTGGCCGCACAACGCCGCCGCGGGCCGCGGCAATCACCAATCCACCACGCTGCTGTTCGATCCCGATAGCGGCCAAGCCACGGCCCTGGTGGGCGCCAACTACCTGACCGGGGTCCGCACCGGTGCCGCCAGCGCGCTGGCGAGCCGCCATCTCGCCCGGCCCGATGCCCGCGTGTTGGGGTTGATCGGCACCGGGGCGCAATCGGTCCACCAGTTCCGCGCGGCCCTCGCCGTGCGCCCGCTTGCCCGGGTCCTCGCCTGGGATCCGGCCGAGGCGAATCTGGCTGCCTTCGGGCGCGTCGTTACCGGCCAGGGTCTGGCCTTCGAGGCTCTCGACATTGCCGAGGTCGCCCGCCGGTCCGACATATTGATCACAATCACACCCTCTCGGGCGGCACTCGTCCAGCGCGAATGGATCCGGCCCGGAACCCACATCAATGCCATGGGCGCGGACACGGCCGGCAAGCAGGAGTTGGAGCCCGAACTGGTCGCCGCGGCGAGCCTGGTCGTCGACGATGCCGAGCAGGCGATCGCCATCGGCGAATGCCAGCATGCCTATCGCCTGGGGCTGATCGACCGCGATCGGTTGAGCGAAACACTGGGCGCCGTCGTCACCGGCGCCTTCGGGCGCCGCTCGGCCGAGGAAATTACCCTGTTCGACGGCACCGGCGTGGCTTTGCAGGACCTCGCCGTGGCGGCCCTTGCCCTTCGACGGGCGAAGGAGCGGGGCCTGGGGTTCGACTGCGAGTTCGCCGAGCCGGCGCGGATCGATGGGCCTCCGCGATTGCGCTGAAAGGCAGCACTTCATCGATTCCCGAAGTTCGGCCTTAGCGTCCCCAAACTTGCGGTAACTTACGCCAGCGCTTTATCAAGGCCGGCTCCGGGCGGGTCTGCCTCGGCACGCGCTGCGCGCCGACTTTGTTTCGCGGGCGCGCCCCTCCAGCACTCCGGTTCATAGGCCAAGTACCCCTGGCGGAAAACCCTCCCCCTTGGGCTATGATCGCGCGGGGCACCTCGAAGTATGGACAGCTTTCACTTTGGAGATCATTCGTCATGACAACCCGCATCGCGTCCTCGCAGAATGCTAACAACAGTGCCGAGCAGGCGAAGAAGCATTTTTTCCGGTTTCATCTGCCCCATTCGCACCTTGCCCCGGTTTTTGGCAATGATTGGTTTGCCCTCAAGGCCGAGGCATTTGCCCGTTTTTTCGGCACGCCGGTCTTTCTCATCGGGCAGACGGCGGTCGTGGCCGTCTGGATCCTGATCAATAGTTTCGGCGTTACGTCGTTCGACATCTATCCGTTCATACTGCTGAACCTCGCTTTCAGCACGCAGGCGGCCTACGCGGCGCCCCTGATCCTCCTGGCCCAGACACGCCAGGCCGACCGGGACAATGCGCATGCCCTGGCCGATGCCGAGCACCGCGAGGATCTCCATCGCGCCGACGAAGAAAGACAGTCCCTCGCGGTTCAGCAGACGACCCTGTTGCTGGAAATGGTTCGCCAGAACACCGTTCTCAGCGAAACAATCAAATCCCTCACCGAGCGCGTCGAGGCGCTTATGGTCGAGGTCCACGGTCGAGTCGTTCCGGCACAAACGGCCTAGCCTGGAAATTCCACGCTGAACCACACAATCGAAACCACCTTCCAGAATCCTGCTTCGATCCATGAATTCCACTGACGGAGTTGTCATGCGCGCTGGATCACTCGCTACCTGCCATCGCTACGCCCTCGCGATGATTCTCGCCCTCGCGCTCGGTGCTTGTGCAACTCGACATGACCCGGCGGCTCCAACTTCCGCCCCGGCCCCGGCTCCGCCCAGCCCCGCCACAATCAACCAGGCATCCTTCGATTCCTGGCTCGCCGGCATGCGCCGCGACGCGGCGGCGGCCGGCGTATCCCAGCCGACGCTCGATGCGGCGTTCGCCAATCTGCAGCCCATTCCGAACGTCCTCGACCTCGAGAACAGCCAACCGGAGGTCAAACTGACCTTTGCCCAATATCTCGCGCGGACGGTCACCAACCAGCGCGTGGCGCAGGGGCAGAAACTGATGGAGCAATATCGCCCGCTCCTGGAGAAAGTCAGCGCCACATATGGCGTGCAGCCGCAATACATCGTCGCGCTGTGGGGCGTTGAATCCGACTACGGCCGCGTCACCGGCGGTTATCCGGTCATAGGATCGCTCGCCACATTGGCCTATGGCAGCCAGCGCAAGGAGATGTTTCACACGGAGCTTATCGACGCTCTGAAAATCCTGGATGAACGAGACATCGCGCCGGACTCCATGACCGGCTCCTGGGCCGGGGCCATGGGGCAATGCCAGTTCCTGCCCTCGAGCTTCCTGCATTACGCGGTCGATTTTTCCGGCAATGGCCGGCGCGACATCTGGACCGATCAGGCCGACGTATTTGCCTCCATCGCCAACTACCTTCACAGCTTTCAATGGAGCGGGAATCAAGCCTGGGGCAGGGCGGTGCGCCTGCCGGCGGGGCTCGATCCCGCCCTCATCGACTGGAAGAGCGCCAAGCCGGTGCAGGAGTGGCAGCGCCTGGGGATCCGCAACGCGGACGGCAGCGATCTGGCGCCGTCATCGGTTCCCCTGGCTCTCGTCGCCTCCGACGGCGTTGCGGGCCCTGCCTTTCTCGTTTCGCCCAACTTCAATGTCATCATGAAATGGAATCGCTCGACCTACTTCGCCACTTCGGTCGGGTTGCTGGCGGACCGAATTGCGGGGGGCTGATGCCTTGTCGCCGCCGTGGGCTGGACGCGGCTATGCTCGGTCGTTACATGGATGCGAGCAGAGGGGGTAGATGACCAAGCGGACGATAATCTTGGTGGGGTTCGCCGCGGCCGCACTGCTGGCCGCCGGAATCGCATGGCAGATGGGCCTCTTCACGAAAGTCAGCGACATCGGAAACTGCGTGGATGTCGTGGCCCAGATCGGGATGGACCCGGCGCACGCTGTGGCGGTCTGCCGCCGCCAGGCGAACGAAGGCGATGCCATTGCCCAGGCCGACCTCGGCAAGATGTATGCCGAAGGCCGGGGCGTGGCGCAGGACTTGAACCAGGCCAGGCACTGGTTCCAATTGGCGGCCGACCAGGGGCAACCCGACGGCCAATACGACCTCGGCGTGATGTATGCCGTCGGCGAAGGGGTGCCGCAGGATTTTGTTCAGGCGGTGAAGTGGTACAGTCTCGCCGCCGAACGCGGCCAGACCGATGCCCAGAACAGCCTCGGCATGCGATACAAGCGTGGCGAAGGGGTTGCGCAGGATTACGTCCAGGCTCACAAATGGTTCGCCCTCAGCGCGGCGAACGCCACCCAACTGCCGGATCGCGCCCGGGCCATCGCAAATCGCGATGCGATTGCCAAGCTGATGACCCCTGCCCAGATCGCGGAAGCCGAAAGGCTGGCCCGCGCGTGGAGTCCGGTCGCGCCTTGACCGGATCCCGCCCATCGAGGCCGATGGGACCAGCCTTTCCTTCGACAAAACCTGCCTGTTCCGCTTCATTGGCACTGGCGTGTCTGCTAGGACGAATAGTATTTTTTACTGCCCAGGACGCCCTTCCATTGCCATAGTGACGACATGAGAATTTCGGCCCTCAAACGCAATCTGAGCCAGGAACGCATCGTTCTCGCCCTTGCCATTACCCTGTTCGTGGTTGCCTCGGTCGCGCTGCCGGGGTTCTTCGCCGCCAACAACCTGGTCGCCATCGTGCGCAGCGTTAGTATCCTGGGCATCCTCGCGGTGGGCATGGCGATCGTCATCATCGGTCGCGGCATCGATCTTTCCGCCGTGGCCATCATGGCGATGTCGGTCGCCTGGTATCTGCAGATGCTGAACGGCGGCGTCTCGGATCTGTCGGCGCTCTCCATCACCTTCGCCGGGGTGATCGCCATCGGCCTGATCAATGGCTTCTTCGTGGCCTACGCCGACGTGCCCGCGATTTTCGCCACCTTGGCGAGCGGTTCGTTCGTCTTCGGCTTTGTCCGCTCGCAGCTCATCACCCAGGATGCCACGCCCGTGCCGGCGCATCACTGGATCGAACAGCTGGGCCACGTCCGGTTCGCGAACGTGCCCATCGAGGTTTTCCTGTTCTCCATCGCGGCGTTCCTGGCCTATCTCTTTCTGCGTTTCACCAAATGGGGTCGCTATACCTATCTCATGGGCGACAACTTCATGGCCGCGCGCAATATGGGCATCCCGGCGCGGCCCATGATCGTATTGCGCTATGTCATTTCAGCCCTGATCGCCTTTGCCGCCGGCCTGCTCAGCGCCGCCAGCCTGCTCAGCATGAATACCCGCATCGTGAATTCGACGCTGCTTTATGACATCATCCTGGTCGTGGTGATCGGCGGCATCGGGCTGAGCGGGGGCCGGGGCGGGGTGCGCAATGTCATTGTCGGCGCCCTGCTGATCGGCATCATGCTGAACGCAATGACGATCCTGGATATCTCGAACATCTACCAAAATCTCATCAAATCCACGATCCTGCTTGTCGCCATCGTCGTGGACAGCGCGCTCAATCCGCGCGACGAGCAGACGGCGCAACAGGGAGATATCTGACCCTTCAAGCCGACGGAATTCATCAGACAAAAGAGGAAACCTGAACATGAAACGGAACGGAATACGCACCGCGGTAGCGGCTTTCGCCCTGCTGGCGGTGCTGGCAATGGGATCTGTTGCCCAGGCGCAGCAGGATCCGGGCCCGGCCGCCTATGACGCGGCGCTCAGGGGCAAGCGCGTGGTGTTGATCCCCATGGCCATGGGCTTCGATCTGGCCCAGGGCTGGGCCTATTATCTGAAGCGCGAAGTGAGCGGCTTCGGGGGCACCTTCGAGACGCGCGATCCGAACTGGGTGGTGGATGCGGGCGCCCAGGCGATTACCGAGGTGATCTCCTCCGACCCCAAGCCCGCCGTTCTCGTCATCCATTCGCCCGACCTCAACTCCTATTCCAAGCTGCTCAAGAAGGCGCAAGCGGCCGGCATCTATGTCATTCTCGTGGATAACCCGGCCAATTTCGCCGCCGATGCCTTTGTCGGCAGCGACTGGGACCGTTTGGGCCAACTCGAGGCCGAAGCGGCGGTCAAGGGCTGCGGACCGAATTCATCCAAGAAGCTTGGCCTGGTTCAGGGCGACCAGGTCAATTCCTCCAGCCTCTATCAATACAACGGGATCATGAAGGTCTTGGCCAAGCACCCCGAATTCCAGGTTGTGGCCAAGCCGGACTCCAATTGGGATGCGACGACTTCGCGCAACGTTACCACCACGATGTTGCAGCAGCACCCCGACATCTGCGGCATCATCGACTTCTGGGATGGCGATGCGACGGGCTCCTCGGCGGCGATCCGCGATGCAGGCTTGCAGGGCAAGGTCTTTCTCGTAACCACGGGCGGCGGCGAGAAGGTCGATTGCGACAACCTGGAATCGGGCGTGTTCGGCGCGGTCGTCATGACCGAACTGCAGAACCAGTCGCGCGACATGAACGCGACAATCAAGTTCCTGCTGCAGAGCGGCCAGCCGGCGGGCACCTCGAAGACCTATATTTACACGCTTGAGAAGGCGACGACCAAGGCCGACATCAAGCCGGATACCTGTTGGGATCTGAAGGCGCTTCAGTCGGCCCAACAGTAGCCAGCATTACCTGGAACGGGCGGAGCGGCCGGCGATCAGCCGGCCGCTCCGCGCATTTACCACCGGCAGATCAGCCCATGAGTTTCAAAGAGCGGGCCGCGCGCCTGCGTTACAATTTCGTCCCCGATCATCTGATCGGCGAAATTCTGACCAAGCGCTGGACGGATAACGCCATACCGTTCCTGGCCCTCGTCTTTACGGTGGCCGGTTTCGGCACCGCTATTTCCGGCTTTTTCAAGCCTGCGTCCCTGAGCGAATCGACGCGCCAGCTCGGCGAATTCTCCATTGTAGTCACCGGCCTCACGATCGTCATGCTGGGCGGCGGCATCGACCTCTCGGTGGGTTCTATCTTCGCTCTCTCCACCTTCGCGGCGGTGGGCAGTTTCCTGATTCTGGGCTGGCCCGTCTGGGCTGCCTTGGCCGCGGCCATCCTGACAGGGCTCGCCTTCGGCAGCATCAACGGCCTGCTGATCGGTTATTTGCGGTTGCGCGCGTTTCTCACCACCCTGGTCACCTTCATCATCGGTCGCGCGCTGTTCGATATCCTGGTGGTGGATTTCGCCGCCCAGATTCAATTGTCCACCGTCCAGTCGGATAGCTGGGATTTCATCGGCGACGGCACGGTCTTCGGCGTTTCCATCAGTGTCATCGTCGCTGCGATCATCGCCATCGTGGCCCATGTCGCGCTTACCCGATCGCGCCCGGGCTGGCATATCCTCGCCGTGGGTGGCTCGCGCCGTTCGGCGTACAATTCCGGCATTCGCGTGCGCGGCACCGTGTTCATGACCTATGCGATCTCGGGCGTCTGTTCGGGGATCGCCGGTTTCCTTCTGGCCTGCAGGCTGAGCGGGGCCGGCCCCGGCACCGGCGCGGGGCTCGAGATCATGGCGCTGACGGCAGCCGTGGTCGGCGGCAACAGCCTGGGCGGTGGCCGTGGGTCGATCGTCAAAGGGCTGATGGGCGCCATCATCGTACTGGTGATGACCAACGGGCTCATTCGCCTGGGCTATGGGACGGGCACCAATCAGATGGTCCTGGGTCTGATGCTGGCCGCCGCCGTCACCATCGACATCCGCTGGCTGAAGAACCGCCACAAGGTGCTGAACGACGTGTATGTAGCGCCCATCTATTCGCGCATGGGCGAGACGCAATCGGCGGTCCCCGGTACGGCGAGCCCCTATGCCCTGAACAACAAGCTCGCCCGGACGGAGTATATCGGCCTGGGCGAACTCGAAGGGCCGGAGGATGTGATCCTCGACGAGGACGACCATCTTTATTGCGGCACGCGCCATGGCGAAATCGTTCGTTTCTTCGCGCCCGACTACAAGCGATCGGAAGTCTTCGCCCATACCGGTGGCTTTCCTTTGGGGCTGGCCTTCGATCAGGCAGGCAATCTGATTTGTTGCGTCGGCGCCATGGGGCTCTATTCGATTTCGAAGACGCGGGATGTAACGAAACTCTCGGCCGAGACGAACCGGTCATGGACCTCCATCGTCGACGATGCACGGCTGCGCGATCCCAACGATTGCGACGTGGCCCCGGACGGGCGGATATTCTTCACCGATTCGACCACGCGCTACGACGCCCATGAATGGGCCCTGGATTCCATCGAGAGCCGACCGACGGGGCGCCTGCTCTGCTATGACCCGCGTAACGGCAAGACCACCACCATTCTCGACAAGTATCGCTACTCGAACGGCGTCTGCATGGCCCATGACGGGCAATCGCTGTTCATGGCCGAATCCTGGGCCTGCCGCGTGCATCGCTACTGGATCGCCGGCCCCAAGGCCGGCAAGGTCGAATGCGTCATCAAGGACATGCCGGGATATCCCGACAATATCAACCGGGCGTCCGACGGCACCTATTGGATGGCCTGGCTGGGCATGCGCACCCCCAGCTTCGATCTGGCACTGCGTCATCCGGGCATGCGCAAACGCATGACGCGGCGTTTGCCCCAGGACGAATGGCTGTTCCCCAATATCAATACCGGCGGCGTGGTGAAGTTCGACGAGACCGGGCGGATCATCGAGACCTTCGGCGATCTGGCCGGGATTTCCCACCCCATGGTGACCTCGATGCGCGAGCACAAGGGGTACCTCTACGTGGGCGGGATCCTCAACAATCGCGTGGGGCGCCATCGCCTGGAAGGCGCCGATCCGGCATGGACGGGCCCCGGCGCCTATTGGCGAGGGCGCCGCTGATGTTTGCCCGGGCCCTGGACCTCTTTCGCGGCAAGGCGATCACCATCCCGCCCATGGATGGCGCCCTTCGCCCCAACACGATACTCGACGACGCTCCGAGCCTGCTGGATATCGTCCGGCCGGACAATCTGGCCTGGATCGAAGACCGGCTGGTCTTCTCCAGCGACAACAAGGTCATGGCCCTGAACCAATCCGGCGCAACTCCGGCGACGGAGGTCGTCGCCGAGTTTCCGGCGCCGGTTGCTTGCCTTGCCGCGCGGGCGGGGGGCGGTTCGGCTGTCGGCCTCGATAACGGGCAGATCATGGTCTGGGACGCCGAAGGCAGCGCCACCACCATCGATTCCGTCGGTCCCGCTAAACTCAGATGTCCGACCGCGCTGTTGTTCCTGGATCAGAACACGCTCGTCGTCTGCCAGGGCTCGGCCGAGGTGGCACCCTCTCAATGGGCTCGCGATCTGATGCAACACGGCGCCAGCGGATCGGTGTGGCGCATCGACCTTTCCGGCGGCAGACAGACCTGCCTCGCGGCCGGTCTTGCCTTCCCCAATGGCCTGCTTGCCGATGAGGCGGGATCGGGCGTGATCGTGGCCGAGAGCTGGAAGCATCGGTTGGTCAGGCTTTCCCCCGAGGGTTTGGCGATACCCAAACCCGTCCTGGGCAACCTGCCCGGATATCCCTGCCGCCTGTCGCCGGCCGGCGATGGCGGGGCCTGGCTCTGCCTGTTCGCGCCGCGCAATCGGCTGATCGAATTCGTCCTTCAGGAGGAGGATTATCGTCGCGGCATGATCCAGGAGATCGAACCCCGATTCTGGATCGCCCCGGCACTCTCGACCCATGAGAGCTTTCTGGAACCCCTGCAATGCGGGGGCGTGAAGACCATGGGGATCAACAAGCCCTGGGCGCCCAGCCGCTCCTATGGGTTGCTGGTGCGCTTGAACAAGGATTTGCAGCCCGTGGCCAGTTTCCATAGCCGCGCCAGCGGCCGACGCCACGGCCTGACCAGCGCCATCGAGATCGGCGAGCGCGTGCTGGCTGCATCCAAGGGCGGCGATGCGATCCTGGCATTGGATGCCGCATCGAAGGCGAGGAGCTGATGGGCGCCCTCATCGAGATGCAGAAGATCACCAAGACCTATCGCGGAGCCGTCGCGGTCAAGGATATCGATTTCGACCTTCAGCAGGGCGAGATCCATGCGCTGCTGGGCGAGAACGGTGCCGGCAAATCCACATTGACCAAGATCATGGCGGGCGTGGTCAATCCAACCAGCGGCGTCATGCTCTATGATGGTGCGGCCGTGACCTTCGCCGATCCGGCCGAGGCCCTGCGCCGGGGTATCGCCATGGTGTTCCAGGAAACCAGCCTGGTGCCCTCCATGACCGTGGCCCAGAACCTTTATCTCGGCAACGAGAAGTTCCTGAACCGCCTGCGCGGCATCTATATATCAGCCCAGCAGTTTCTTCAGTCGCTGAACTTCCCGGTCGATCCCGCCGCCATCGTCGCCTCGCTGGGGGCGGCTAAGCGCCAGATGGTGGAGATCGCCCGCGCCGTGCGGCTGAACGCCCGGGTCATCATCTTCGACGAGCCGACGGCCGCATTGACGCCGGAAGAAAAGCGCCATTTCTTCGCCCTGATCCGGCGCCTGAAGCAGAGCGGCGTCTCCATCGTTTTCATCTCTCATGCGGTGGAGGAGGCGCTGATCCTGGCCGACCGGATCACCATCCTGCGCGACGGCGAGCATGTGGTGACCGACGCGACGGCGACATTCGACCATGAGCGCATCATTCGCTCCATGGTCGGCCGAACCCTGTCCGACGAACTCTACAAGACACGCGGCGCGGCGGGGGCGGTTCGCCCCTCGAAGGCCAAGGTTCTCAGCGTCCAGGACATCTCCATGGGCAACGTCGTTCGCAACAACTCCTTCTCGATCTATTCCGGCCAGATCACCGGCATCTTCGGCCTGATCGGATCGGGCCGCACGGAAACCGCCAAGGTGATTGCCGGCATCTATAAGCGCGATTTTCGTGGCGGCGGCGAGATCGAACTCGACGGCCGGCCGATCCGCTATGCGGTTCCGGGCACGGCGGTCAAGGACGGGATCGTCTATGTGACCGAGGACCGAAAGATCGAGGGGTTTTTCGAAACCATGTCGGTGGCGGAGAATCTCTATTCCGGCGTTCTGGCCGCCGGATTGGAGCGCCTGCCCTTCATCAGCTTTCGCGAGATGCGGGCCCTGGCCGAGACCTGGAGCAAGACCCTGAACATCAAGACCATCAATAGCGATGCCCGCGTGGTCGAACTCTCAGGCGGCAACCAGCAGAAGGTGGTCATCGGCAAGGGCCTGGTCCAGCGCCCGCGCATCATCATCTTCGACGAGCCGACCCGCGGCGTCGACGTGGGCGCCATCGCCGAGATCCATCATGTGATCAACCGGCTGGCCGACGAGGGCCTGGCCGTGGTGGTGATTTCCTCCTATCTGCCCGAGATCATGAATCTATCCGACCGAATCCTGGTCTGCCGGCAGGGGCGCATCGTGGAGGAATTCTCGCCCAGCGAAGCGACGGAAGAAAAGATCATGTACGCGGCGGTGCATTAGCGCCGGACCCTCTTAAGCCAAGTCGGCTTAAGACGTGAATCAGCCGCTGCTTTTTTGAGTTAGAGCAAGATTCACCGATCGGTTTGATTCAAACTGATCGGATCTTGCTCTAGGCTTTATTGACCTATCCGCTTCAACTCGGTCGACGCGAGTGCCGCGCTGCGCCACACTTGATCCCGGCGGCCTTGGATAGGGCACGGGCTTTGGGCGAGGATCGGATGAGCATGGAAGAGGCAAAAATCTTGCGCGCGGCGGAAATCCTGTGGCGCGCCCGTCTCGAATGCCGCCGGGTGGATACTTTGCCCCCGGATTGCCGGCCGCAAACCCTCTCCGACGGCTACGCCGTGCAGGATGCCATGGCGGCGCTCGCCGGCCAGAACGTCGTGGGCTGGAAGATCGCCGCGACCAGCGCGGCGGGCCAGCGCCATATCGGCGTCGATGAGCCGCTCGGCGGCCGCCTTTTTGCCGATTTTCTGCTGAGCGACGGCGCCCTGCTGCCGGCCGCACCCCTGCATATGCGTGTGGCCGAGGCAGAGTTCGCCTTTCGCCTGGGCCGGGATCTGGCTCGCCGTGAAACGCCCTATGAAATCGGCGAGGTCTGCGATGCGGTCGCCGATCTGCATCTTGCCATCGAGGTCCCCGACGCCCGGTTCGAGCGCTTTGCCGAAATGGGTGCCGCCCAGATCGCCGCCGACGATGCCTTCGCCGCCTGGTTCATTCTCGGGCCGCGGGTAGCGAACTGGCGAACCGTCGATCTCTCCCGCCATCCCGTGCGGGCCATCAAGAATGGCGCCATTGCCGGGGAGGGCAGCGGCGCCAATGTTCTGGGCGACCCGCGCGTGGCCCTGACCTGGCTGGCGAACGATCGCAGCAAGCGGGGTGGGGGGTTGCGGGCCGGCGATGTAATCACCACGGGAACCTGCATCACGCCGCTGGCAGTCGCCGCCGGCGACAAGGTGGTCGCCGATTTCGGCACCCTCGGGCGGGTGGCGGCGAATTTCGTCTGAGGAGGTCGGCCGGGTTCAACGCCGACACTGTGGCGCCGGCTATGCCGCGATGACGGGAAACAGATCCTCGGGCATGGGATCGCCGGTGCACAGTCCGATGTCGTTGAAGGGCGGCGAGGTTTCGCCTGGGCGCTTGGCATATGTCACGTCATCGCCCAGCCAGCGGGTGGAGAATCCTCGGCGGCGGCCCGGTGTCATGTTCGCGGGCGAGCCATGCAGGGTCAGGAAATTGAAAACCAGGGCGTCGCCCGGCGCCAGATCGTAACTGCGGATGTCGAATCGCTCGCGTTCGGCGTCGATATCGGGAACCGGCTCGAACCCGGCGCCGGCGTAATCGTAGTTGCGGGAATCGATGAACTTCCGGGGGTAGAACAGGCGATTCCAGAGATGCGAGCCGGCCACGAATTCCACGCAGGTGGCGCGCGGCACGGGATCGGGAGCCAGCCAGATGCTGGCCGTCTGGCGCCCTTGGACGTTGTAATAGGGCAGATCGTGATGCCAGGGCGTTCGCTTGCTGGTGCCTGGTTCCTTGATCAGGACATGTTCATGAAAGATGCGCACGCTCCGGGAGGCCATGAGCCGTGCGGCCACGGCGGCGGCGGGCGAGTGGCGCACGAAGTCCTCGTATTCCGGGACGCGCCGCCAGTTGCAATAATCGTTGAAGAATCGCCCGGTATCGCCGGCCCCCACGCTGTCGCCGGCAAAGCGGCCCGGCTCGGCCTCGTTGCGGGCCACGCCGGCGGCGATGACATCGACCCAGGGCGCGAAAATGCCGCGCAGACAGACAATGCCGTCACGCTGGTAGGATTCGATTTCGCCATCCGTCGGTAGTTTCAGCTTCAGGCTCACCGTCCGCGCCGCTCTCGCCGGGCCAATCGCAGGCCCGAAATACAATTGTCCGCAATCATGATAGGTCACCATGATCGCCGTTGCCACAAGGGCGCGTACGGCTACAACCTGGCCTTCACGACGCCTTCCACCCATACAGAGGCGGATGGCGCCGGTTCGAAAAGCGGCAGACTCAGCAGGTGCTCCACCAGAGGCTCAGGCTCGGGAAATGCCGGGCGGAAGGCGCGTGCCCAATGCGCCAAGCGCCAAGATCGATGGGCAAATTGCAGTTGATTTTTTCATGTCCCCCTCGCGTCGATGACGTCGACTTTCCCCAGCGTCGATTAGAATACCTAGGGTTGTAGAAGCCGCAACCTTTTCGCGGATTTTTTTAATTGTGTATGCAGGAGTTTTCGCTGGACGATTCCGCCCCCGAGCGGTTCGCCCTGTGGATGGGTCATTTCGCGATGGAAAGCGGCGGAATTCGAATATTCGGCGGCGGAAACGGGGCTGGCGCGTTGACGCGGCGCTTCGGTCGATCTTTTATACCGTCCCATTTGTCGACCCGTTGTAGCGAAGCGCAGAGGCGCTGCCGCTCGCAGGCCGAAGTTTCAAACGTCCAGCCTAAGGAAAGACATCGAGAATGAAATCCCATACCCAGGTGGCCGTGATCGGCGGCGGCGTCGTCGGCTGCAGCGTGCTCTATCACTTGACCAAGGCCGGATGGAAGGACGTGGTCCTGATCGAGCGCGACCAGCTTACCTCGGGCTCGACCTGGCATGCCGCTGGCGGATTTCACACCCTCAATGGCGACCCCAACGTCGCCAAGCTGCAGGGATATACGATCGGCCTCTATGACGAGTTGGAGAAGATCTCGGGCCAGTCTTGCGGCCTGCATCGTTCCGGCGGCCTGCTGCTCGCCGACACGCCCGAGCGCATGGAATGGCTGAAGATGGCCCATGCTCGCGCCCGATATCTGGGCCTCGAAACCGAACTGCTGAGCGCCAAGGAAGCCAAGAAGCTTCTGCCGCTGATCGAGGAAAAATACTTCGTCGGCGCCATGCTGGATGCGGCCGACGGCAATCTCGATCCCGCCGGCACCACCCATGCCTATGCCAAATCGGCTCGCATCGGCGGCGCCGAGATCTATCTGCAGACCCGGGTCAAGGAGTTGAAGCCGCGTCCCGACGGAAGCTGGGACGTGATCACCGAGAAGGGCAACATCCACGCCGAGCATGTGGTGAATTGCGGCGGTCTTTGGGCGCGTGAGATCGGGCGCATGGTCGGCCTCGAACTGCCGGTGCTGGCCATGGAGCATATGTATCTGGTGACCGACGAGATGCCCGAGGTCGTCGAGTTCAACAAGACCCACGGCCATGAACTGCCCCATGCCATCGACTTCAAGGCCGAGATCTATATGCGCCAGGAGCGCAGCGGCATGGTGCTGGGAACCTACGAGAAGGCCTGCGTGCCCTGGCAGCCGCGCCAGACGCCCTGGGATTTCGGCACCGAACTATTGACCCCCGATCTCGACCGCATCGCGCCGTCGCTGGAACTGGGCCACAAGCATTTCCCGGCCATGGCCAGGGCGGGCATCAAACGCATCATCAACGGTCCCTTCACCTTCTCGCCCGACGGCAATCCGCTGGTCGGCCCGGTCCAGGGCCTGCGCAACTTCTGGTGCGCCTGCGCGGTCATGGCGGGATTCAGCCAGGGCGGCGGCGTGGGCCTGGCGCTCTCCCAATGGATGGTGAATGGCGATCCGGGTTTCGATGTCTGGGCCATGGATATCGCGCGCTTCGGCGAATGGGCCACCCGCAGCTATACCAACGAGAAGGTGCGCGAGAACTATTCACGCCGGTTCTCGATCCGCTTTCCCAACGAGGAGCTTCCGGCAGCGCGCCCGCAGCAGACGACGGCGCTCTACGATGTCATGCTGAGCCAGGGCGCGGTGATGGGGGATAGCTGGGGCCTGGAGACGCCGTTGTGGTTTGCGCCCAAGGGCGTGGAGCCCAAGGACATCGTCTCCTTCCACCGCTCCAATGATTTTCCCCATGTGAAGGCGGAATGCCTGGGCGTGCGCAACGGCGTCGGCGTCACCGAGATCGCCAATTTTGCCAAGTATGAATTCACGGGTCCGGGCGCGGAAGCCTATCTCTCGCGGCTGATGACCAACAAGATGCCGCGAATCGGGCGCCTGATACTGACGCCCATGCTGAATCCGGGCGGCAAGCTCATCGGCGATTTCACCATCGCCAAGGCGGCCGAGGAACGCTTCCTCATGTGGGGCTCCTCGCAAGCGCAGAAATATCATATGCGCTGGTTCGAGGCCCATCTGCCGGGCGACGGCTCGGTCGCCATCAAGCGCTATGACATGGGCCTCGTCGGCCTGTCGATCGCCGGACCCAAGTCACGCGAGGTGTTGCAGCGGCTGACCGACGAGGATGTGTCGAAATCCGCCTTCAAATTCATGGATCATCGCGCCATGGACATCGGCAATGTGCCGGCGATGATCAACCGCGTCACCTATACCGGCGATCTGGGTTATGAAATCTGGGTGGCGCCGGAATATCAGCGCCGGCTTTATCAGGCGATCATGGAAGCGGGACGCGATCTCGGCATCGTCAATTTCGGCATGCGCGCGCTGCTCAGCCTGCGTCTGGAGAAGAACTTCCCCACCTGGTTTCGCGAACTGCGCCCCATCTATGGCGCCTTCGAGGGCGGGCTCGACCGCTTCATCGATCTGACCAAGAATGACTTCATCGGCCGGGACGCGGCGATGAAGGAAAAGCAGGGGGCCGGCAAGCTGCGCCGCGTCAGCATGACCGTGGATGCCACGGATGCCGACGTGCTGGGCGACGAGCCGATCTGGCACGGCGGCAAGGTCATCGGCTGGGTGACATCCGGCGGCTACGCCCATTACGTCGACAAGTCCCTTGCCCAGGGCTATGTGCCCAAGGAGTTCGCCGGCGATACGAAGAAGGGCGCCTTCGAGGTGGAGATCCTGGGCGAACGGCGCCCGGCCACGATCATCACCGAGCCGCTGTTCGACCCGGAAGGCACGCGCATGCGGATGTGAGCCGGCGCCAAGGCGACGGCGACCATGCGGAAACCGACGATGCTCGGGTCCCGCGCCTTCCTACTAACTCCGCATTTATTTCCTGTCCCCGCCCCCCAATTTGTGGGGGCGGGTTAGCATCTGTGTTTTGAGTCAAGCATGTTTTGGGTGCTGAGGTAGCCAGTTTCGGCCTTCGGTGATGAGGGTATTGGCGAGCACAGCGAGCTTTCGGGCGACGGCGATGATGGCAAGCTTTGGC
>WNFT01001085.1_pt1 | contig 29545 bp, 28 predicted proteins | sample 5400191 | NCBI WGS metagenome assembly WNFT01 (sample SAMN13153359, study PRJNA577476) | soil metagenome | isolation source: 80 cm saprolite under Madrone tree | place: USA:California | collected 2016-06-14 | reverse complement strand
ACCGTAACTTCGCGGATGCGACTCTTGGCGTCATTAACAACTTTCAAAAAACCTTCAGAATGTTTCATGGGCTCCACCCTCGGAGACTATCCGCAGATTACGCAGATTACACAGATTCAGCATTGCAGAACCGCGAGCGGTAGCGACCGGATGCCACACTCAACTTGCTTTTTCGCGACAGAACCGAATTTAGTCTTGCATTCGCCAAGCATAGCAACTGGATGCCACACTCAACTACTTTTTCGCGGCCAGAACTCCAGGTTGAGTCTTGCATCCGGTCGCTACCGCTCGCGGTTCTGCAATCGCATCTCCGTAGTCTGCGTAATCTGCGGATAACCCGCAATTGGAGGAAAGACCAGCAAATGATTATAATGCCCGTCTCTATTATAAAGCATGGAAATCGGTGATAAGTGAACGTTAACAAGTGACGGATTCAATCCTGCCATTTGTAAACTTGTTACTTGTCACTTGTCACGGGAGGCTCTAGATTTCATTGGCAAACGAACAGTTTGACGTCACCATCATTGGCAGTGGACCAGGCGGCTACGTAGCCGCAATTCGCGCAGGGCAGTTGGGACTAAAAGTCGCCATCGTCGAAAAGGACACGCGGCTCGGCGGCACCTGCACGCTGCGTGGTTGTATCCCGACCAAACAGATGCTGATGTCAGCGCACATTTACGAGCAAATGCAACACGCGGCGGATTTCGGCGTGCAGGCGTCAGGAATTCAACTCGCTTTTGCCGACGTGCAGAAACGCAAAGACAAAGTGGTGCTGAAGAATTCCAAGGGCATCGAATACCTGATGAAGAAAAATAAGGTGACGGTGTTCAAAGGCACTGGCAAGCTGGCGTTGCCGGGCAAGGTTGACGTAACCGGCGCTGATGGTCAGAAGCAAACGATCCAAACGAAGAATATTATTATCGCAACCGGTTCAGTAGTCCGTCCGATACCTGGTTTTGAAACTGACGGCAAACATGTCGTCAACAGCGATCACATTCTGGAGTTGAAAGACGTTCCGAAGTCTCTGATCGTGATGGGCTGCGGCGCAGTGGGCGTCGAGTTCGCTTCCGTCTATTCACGCTTCGGCGCGGAGACAACGGTCGTCGAGTTATTGCCTAGATTAGTTCCGCTGGAAGACGAAGAAGTTTCCAAAGATCTGGAGCGTGCATTTCGGAAGCGCGGTATCAAATCGCAGGTGGATACGAAGCTCGAAAAACTGGAAAAGACTGACAGCGGCGTGCGCGTGACCGGCAAGACTTCAAAAGGCGAGGGCGTTAGTCTGGAAGCCGAGATGCTGCTGGTCGCTGTCGGCCGCATGCCTTTCACCGAAGGGCTGGGACTTGAAGGAACGAAGATCAAAGTCGAAAAGGGATTCGTCCAGGTCGACGAGTATCAGCAAACCGCGGAGAAGGGCGTCTATGCGATTGGGGATGTCGTACCGACTCCATTGCTCGCGCACCTGGCATCGAAGGAGGGAATCGTCGCAGTAGAACATATGGCGGGCGACAAAGGTGTGCGGCCTATCAATCTCCGTTTAGTGCCTAACTGTACCTATTGCGATCCGGAAGTTGCGTCAGTTGGTCTGACTGAAGCGAAAGCGAAGGAGCAAGGCTACGACGTCAAGGTTGGCAAGTTTCCGTTTTCGGCCTCCGGCAAGGCGCGCATTCTCGGCGAGGAAGAAGGCTTTGTAAAGGTCGTCGCCGAAAAGAAGTATGACGAGATCCTGGGCGTGCATATCATTGGACCACACGCGACCGAATTGATTGCTGAAGCTTGTGTAGCCATGCAACTGGAGTCGACGGCTGAAGAGTTGGGCCGCACGATGCATGCGCATCCGACAGTTTCCGAGGCCGTCATGGAAGCTGCCGAAGCTGTCCATGATCTAGCAGTGCACATTTAAGTAGGACAGACATTCCTGTCTGTCCCTGTTTCAAAAATGGATAATCCGCCAAATAAAACAGTGCAACGTTCTGCGGGTGACAAGAACCCGCGGCGACGGCACCGTCCGCGACCATCGCGCTTTCGAATGCGCGTCAGCACCAAATATGCGCCACACCGTCCTGCCGACGGCAAACCACTGGGCTGCACGACCGAAACGTCGCTCAAGCCCGAGCAGATGCTCGACCTTTATCGTTACCTGAAGCTCACGCGTTTGGTTGAAGAACGGTTAGTCAATTTATATCGCCAGACAAAAGTTGTAGGCGGTGTGTTTCGTTCACTGGGTCAGGAAGCGACGGCGGTCGGTAGCGCCTATGCGCTGGCGCCGCAGGATTTCGTGACGCCATTGATTCGCGATCTGGGCGCAGTGTTGGTTAAAGGAATTCGGCCGCGTTCCATTTTTGCGCAGTACATGGCGAAAGCCTGGGGACCATCAGGCGGCCGCGATCTGAATATTCACTTCGGTGATATCGGCAAAGGTTTTATTGGTCCAATCTCGCACCTTGGCGACATGATCCCGGTCATGACCGGTGTGTTGCTCGCCGCGCGCATGCAAAAGAAACGCGCCGTGGCGATTGCATACATCGGCGACGGCGGCATGAGCACGGGAGCGTTTCACGAAGGTCTCAACTTCGCAGCGGTGCAGCGCTTGCCGCTGATCGTGATTGCGGAATACAACCACTACGCCTATTCCACGCCGACGAACGTGCAAACCGCGGTTCGCGACCTGGCGGAAAAGGCCGCGAGTTATAACATTCCCGCGCACATCGTCGATGGCAACGATGTTGTTGCCTGCTATGAAGTCACCAGGCGCGCAGCGGATTTTGCGCGTCGCAGCGGTGGCGCAGTTTTGATTGAAGCCAAGACCTATCGGCGCAAGGGTCACGCAGAACACGATGATCAGCGCTACGTTCCGGCAGGCGAAATTGAATGGTGGGAAAAGCACAACGACCCAGTCGATCGCTTTGAGCAACATTTGTTGGCACAGAAGATTGCGACTAAAGATAAACTTGATGAGATTACTGCCGACGTGATGCGCGAGATTGAGGAAGATTGCGCCTGGGCCGAGTCTTCGCCGCTGCCCGATCCGGAACAGGCAGCATACGGAGTTTTCGATAACAACATTGTGCCGCCGGCGTTGCGCCCTGAGTTTTTGAAAAACTGAATTGGTCTTAGCCGCAGATTAACGCGGATAGGAACGAATCTGAAAAAGACAAAAGGGACCAGAGACCCGATCCCTAACTATTAAATGGCTACTGCGACTAAGAAAGAACACAAATCCGCGCGCCCCGAACGCGGCGGCCAGGCTACGCTTGTCGAAGCCATTCGCCAGGGTATCTGGGAAGAGATGGAACGCGACCCGACGGTGTTCGTCATTGGTGAAGACGTTGGTCTTTATGGCGGCGCATTCAAAGTCACTGATGGCTTGATCGATCAGTTTGGCAAAGAACGAGTAATTGACACGCCGATTTCTGAAGCTGCGATTGTGGGCGCAGCCTGTGGCGCAGGCTTGATGGGCATGCGGGCCGTCGCCGAGTTTCAGTTTATCGATTTCATTTCTGCCGGTTTTGATCTGCTGACAAACTATGCAGCGAAGTGCCGTTATCGCTGGGGCGCGAACATCCCGGCTGTATTTCGTGGTCCATGCGGTTCGGGCGTGCGTTCAGGACCATTTCATTCGCTGAATGCGGAGTCGTTTTTTCTTAACACCGCCGGATTGAAAATCGTCGAGCCGTCGACTGCTTACGATGCCAAGGGATTGATCAAAGCCGCAATTCGCGATCCTGATCCGGTTTTGTATTTTGAACACAAGAAGCTTTATCGGCTGCCGCGCCTGCGTGAGGAATTACCGGCCGACGATTACATTGTTGAAATTGGCAAGGCCCGCACGGCGCGTGAGGGACGCGACCTGTCGATCATTACATTTGGCGCGATGGTGCTGACGGCGCTGGATGCGGCGGAAGAACTCGAGAAGGAAGGGTTGGACGTCGAGGTGATCGATCTGCGAACGCTGGCCCCGCTCGACAAGCCCGCGATTCTGGCTAGCATAAAGAAGACCAGCCGCGCAATCGTGTTACATGAAGCTTCGCGCACCGGCGGCATCGGTGGAGAGATAGCGTCTATCATTGCCGAAGAAGCATTCGAATGGCTCGATGCACCGGTCTTGCGGCTCGCTTCCATCGACACGCCAGTGCCTTATTCACCGCCGCTCGAAGATTATTATTTACCGCAGACGAAAGATGTGTTGGAAGCGGCACGTAAGCTGGCAGCGTATTGAGAGCCGGAAGGACAGAAGTCAGAGGTCAGACAGAGTCAAACCTCAAGTTTGAAATCTGAAATTCAAGGAGTTAGCGATGCCCAAATACTTAATCGAACGCGAAATTCCCGGCGCGGGAAATTTGTCCCAGGCAGATTTGCAGGCGATTTCGCAGACCTCCTGCGGCGTATTGCAGAAGATGGGACCACAGATTCAGTGGCTGCAAAGTTATGTAACCGGCAACAAGGTCTACTGTGTGTACATTTCGCCCAATGAAGAAATGATTCGCGAGCACGCGCAGCAGGGCGGCTTTCCGGCCAATCGCATTTCGGAAATCAAGTCGGTTATCGATCCGACAACGGCGGAGCAATCAGCTGGCAGCCAGCAGCAGTCAGCAAGCAGTTGATCGGCTAATTGCAAACAGGCTGAAGCTGTCAGCATTTTTGGAGAACTTATGAGTACAGAAGTTGTAATGCCGCAGATGGGCGAGTCCATCGCGGAAGGAACAATCACAAAATGGCTGAAGCAAGTCGGCGAGCGCGTGGAACGCGACGAGCCGCTGTTTGAAATTTCGACCGACAAGGTTGATGCGGAGATTCCGTCGCCGGCCGCGGGCACGCTGACCGAGATCCGTTTCAAGGAAGGCGATACGGTAGAAATAAATACGACGGTCGCGGTGCTCGACGGCGGTGCAACTGCTGGTGCCGCGCCGGCGGCAGCGTCAACTGGAACTGCCGCCACAGAGTCCAAGCCCGAACAAAAACAAAGCGAAGCCACCGCGGCCAAAGCGCAGACTGCGGAGACTAGAGCCGCGCCCGCGCAAAGCGCTCCGGCAGCGAAAACAGAGATCGCTCAACCCAAGTCACCGCCCACACCTCCATCATCGGAACCCGCTGCGCAACAACAAGCCGTGGCCGCACCACGCAAGGAAAGTGCAGCACAGCCTGCTAAAGCAACGGGCAACGGCGGCGGCGCTGCCGCCACCGTTGAAGAATTGCGACGCACAAAGTCGAGCCCGCTGGTTCGCAAGATCGCGCAGGAACATGGTGTCGACATCGCAGGACTGGAAGGCACCGGCATGAGCGGCCGTGTAACCAAGAACGACATTTTGAGTTTTATTGAATCTGGCGCGCCTGCTGCGGCGCCGGCGCGCACAGCCCAAGCGAGTTCCGCCATTCAGGAGCCAAGCGCCGCGCCGTCAGCGAAATCAGCAGAAGGCGATCGCGTCGAACAGATGACCGTGATGCGCAAGAAGATTGCCGAGCACATGGTTGTTTCGCGGCGCACCTCTGCGCATGTGACCACGGTTTATGACATCGACATGACGCGCATTGCAAAAATACGCGAACAACACAAGGACTCGTTTTTGGAAAGAACCGGCACCAAGCTTACGTTCATGCCGTTCATCTTCCAGGCTGTCAATAACGGTTTGCGCAAGTTTCCCATTTTCAATGCGCAGGTGAGCGGCGATCAAATTATTTACAAGCGCGACATCAATCTGGGCATGGCCGTCGCCCTTGATTGGGGCTTGATTGTGCCAGTCATCAAACGTGCTGACGACCTCAGCATTTCCGGATTGGCTCGTGCGGCAAACGATTTGGCCGAACGCGCGCGCGCTAGACAGTTGAAGCCGGATGAGGTTGGCGGCGGCACATTCACAATCACAAACCCCGGCGTGTTCGGTGGTTTGTTTGGTACGCCGATCATCAATCAACCGCAACTCGCGATTCTGGGCGTCGGCAAAATTGAGAAGCGCGCAAAAGTTCTAACCACACCTGAAGGTGAAGACTACATCGCCATACGTTGGCTGGCGTATTTCGCGCTGAGCTTCGACCACCGTGTAATCGATGGCGCTGATGCTGAACGCTTTCTGGCTTACGTTAAGGAACAACTGGAAGCAGGAGAGTTTTCTCTGTAACTCTGCACCAGGAAAACCAACTAACCGCGGTGATAGATCTTTTATCAGGTTTGTCACCGCGAGTTGTTTGAGGCGCTCGTTATTGCGATCGAGTGGCATTTAGATGATGAATGCAGCGATTGGCCGTTAAGGTCTTGACTTGATATAACGATGGCGATAAGAAATGCTGGATCATTCTTGCGGCGAACAACAATTGACAGGAAATGTTCGTCAGAAATTCAACGATAGCTGGCCCCCAGGCGAGCTGTTTTCACTTTCGAAAGATAAGGAGAGAGTTACTTATGCCAATCCCGAAGTTTAAGATGTTTTCCTCGCTGACGCTTGCCATCTCCCTGTTAGCCTTTTCAGCCATCGCAGTTGTGGCCCAAACCACAACCGCCACCGTCGGCGCTCGCACAGTTGTGAGTGGACAAAAAATAAAAATCAAAGGTGTCGTAACACGACGTGATTCCGACACTTTTATTGTCCGCGATGCCAACGGCGTTGACACAACCGTACGACTCGATGATCGCACCAGCGTGAAAGCCAACGGCGGTTTTTTGCGTAGCGGATCAAATTACGCGCAAACGCAAATTCTGCGCGGCCTGAATTTGGAAGTTGACGGCCGTGGCAATGCCGCGGGCGAAGTGCTGGCTGAGAAAATCAGGTTCAACGAATCGGATCTGCGCGTAGCGCGCGCCGTGGAATCTCGCGCCGCGCCGCTTGAGGAACGTGCCAGTTCCACGGAAACGAAACTTAGCCAGGTTGAACAGAATGCCCAACGCCTGTCTGGTCAAATGGATGAACTCGCTGCGGTTGCAAACACCGCCAAGGGCGGCGCAAAGGCTGCGCAGGAAACGGCCGACTCGGCTGTCGCGGGCGTGAACGCCACGAACGATCGTATCTCAGCGCTCGATGACTATGAACCACAGGCGGTGTTGGCAGTGAATTTCAAAGTTGGTAGTGCTGTTCTTTCGGCCGACTCAAAAGCGAAACTTGATCAAGTAGCTACCAAGGCGCTCAATGCCAAAGGCTACGTGCTCGAAGTTTCTGGTTTTACTGATACGACCGGCAGCGTTGATAGAAATCGCGCGCTAAGCCAGCGTCGCGCTGACAACGTCATTCGGTATCTGGTCGAGAACCACAACATCCCGCTGCGACGCATTGTTACTCCTTATGGATACGGTGAGTCGCATCCGGTTGCCGAGAACACCTCGCGCACCGGCCGCGCGCAAAACCGTCGCGTCGAAGTGAAGCTGCTGGTCAACAAGGGCCTGATTCAACAGGCGCCGACGATGACCACAAGCTCGGGAGAGTAATCAAACAGACCCCGACCGGAGATTGCCGTGGTGCAACCACCAGGTGTTCCGCGGCACCTAAGGCCATGAATCATGCCGCCGCAAAAGTTGTTAAGATGAACGAGTAAGGCCAGCGACGCGGGTGTTAACAACTGGCGGCATGAGGAATGGATTAATGAAGCAAGGAAATTGGGGAAAACACTTTGGGCCAGCACTGCTTATCGCGGTGCTGGTTCTTTCATTTTGTGCGGGCCGCGCCGCAGCGCAAACGATCAGAGACTTGCCGCCACCGCCGCCGGCGCCCACGCCTAAACCCACACCTCAGCCGGCTCCGCCCAAAGACGAAGACTTTGATGTCATAAAAGTAAACTCAAACCTGGTGATGGTGCCGGTTTCGGTGGTTGACGCGACGGGCCAACCGGTCCACGGTCTGCAACTCAACGACTTCCGTCTTGAAGAAGAAAGTCGCCAGCAGCAAATTGTGGAGTTGGGTAATCCGGATCAAGTGCCGTTGGACATCGCGTTGTTATTTGACGTTTCGAGCAGCGTAAGCGAGAAGGGTTTCTTTTCTTTTCAACAAAAAGCCGCTGCCGCATTTCTCAAACAAGTTCTAAAGCCCCTGGATCGTGCTGCAGTTTTTAGCATTACAGACCAACCCCGCCTGGTTCAACCCCTGGCTTCGGCCGACATCGCAGCAGCCAAATTGTTGACCATTCCCGCCGCCACGACGCCGGTGCCCACTGCGTTTTACGACACGGTGGTGGCAGCGGCAAAATATTTGAACGAGAAATCTGCTGAACGACATCGTCGCGTGATTGTCGTGATCTCGGACGGCGACGACAATTTCAGCAACCTCATAAAGGATCTAACCATCGCTGAAGCGCGCGCGGAGCAAAAAGGAGAGATGACGCCGGCGGGAGCGCGACAGAGTTTATTGGAGCGGCGGCGGCGTGCAGTTATGGAAGTACAGCGGACGGTGCAACAGGCCGACGCGGCGTTTTATTCGATTAATCCCGGCGGGCCATCGGTCCATCTGAACATGATTAGCACGCGCGCGCAAAACGATATGGCATCGATTGCGCAATCGACTGGCGGCACTGCTTTCGTGCCTGACTCGGACAAAGATTTGGAACGGGTGTTTGGTGAAGTTGCCGCTGAACTGCGCGGCCAATACCTGCTGCAATATTATTCAAACTCACAAGCGCCGGGCGTGCAGTTTCGGCGCATTGCGGTGGCGATACCGACTCGTACCGAGCTGCGCGTGCGCGCGCGCCAGGGATACTACCCGAAAAGTAACAAGTAACAAGTGACAGGTGAAAAGTGAAAAGCAAAAGCTGCCATCGCCTTCGCTGTTCTTACTTGTTACTTGTCACCTGTCACTTTTCACTGCTTACCGCATCTCGAGCAACACATCAGTCAAATGATTCACCACTTCCAGCAGTGTGCGTCCTGCCTTGTCAAACTGATTTGCCGCAGCCTGATCTTCGGCGCTGGCAGCGCCGGCCGCAACGCCCGCGAGCTTGATGTAATAGCGCTGCAACTCCGGCGTCGCGCGAAAATCGATTTCCAGTTTGTCCAGTCCTTCGCGCACGCTTTGAATGCTGTTGCGAACGGTCGTCTTGTTCCGGGCCGCTTGCTCGAGAATAGCCGGTGACGCTTCGTTGCGCCGCGCCGCATCGTCCACGCCTTCGAGCCCCTTCGCTACGCCGCCGAGCAAATATATAAATCGCGTCAGGACCTTTATCTGATCAGCAACGCGCTGAGCGCCATCATGCTGAACATCAGAGGCTTGCGGCGCCGCACTTGAGCGACTGGATTTTGTGGTGTTGCGTTTTCGCGTCTGCCCAAAGCTGGTTACCGGAAAGAGCACGACTCCGATTATCAAAAGAGCTGCGATTCGTTGCACGATTATTCTCCTATTGAACTAACAATTTGATTACCAAAACTATTCTGGGCGTCGCTATTGAGTCAAGTGGTGCGGACTCAATATGCGATAACCGGATCACAGAGGTGAGAGATCGCTTCCGGAAAGGCCGAGCCTTTCCGCACTGTGCGGCGGCAAGCCGCGATCGGCGTCGCTCAGGTTCTGAACAATTAAGCACCCTTTGTGCAAAGCCATCACAAGGAAAGAGCCGATTGGCTGCGAGTGACTCTCGACTGTTAGAATAACGCGAAAGTTTCCCAACCGGGTTGCACTGTGAACGAGAATAAAAAATTGTTGGTCAGGCGATTGGGTCGCGTTGAATACGGCGAAGCGCTGGCGATCCAAAAAGCGACTGAGCTCGCAGTTAAGGACGGGCAGGAGCCGGACACGCTGTTGTTGCTCGAACATCCGCACACTTTAACCGTGGGCCGGCGCGGTGATAGTGTCGGCATTTTGATGTCGTCAGACTTACTTGCGGCGCGCGGCGTCAGTGTCTTTGAAACGAATCGCGGCGGCAAGATTACCTATCATGGTCTGGGTCAGATCGTCGGCTATCCCATTATCAATCTCAGTCCCGATCGCGAAGACGTTCATGCCTTTGTGCGGGACTTGGAAGAAGTTCTGATCCGAACGCTCGCCGACTACGACATCCAGGCATTTCGCATTGAAGGTTTCACCGGAGTACACACACCGCGCGGAAAAGTGGCGGCGATTGGTGTGCACATCGCGCGCTGGATCACGACCCACGGCTTCGCTTTGAATGTGAACACCGATCTTAGTTTCTTCAATCTGATCATTGCCTGCGACGGCGAACAGGTAACCTCGATGCAGGATCTGTTGGGCCGCGAAATCGACATGCACGAAGTCGAAGATCATATTGCCGCACATTTTGCCGAGGTCTTTCAGATGTCAATGGCCGAACTTTCTCAAACCGTAGCCTGATGGCCGTTCATTCTTGGTGCCCGCTGGTTTTGCACAAAAAGGTCCCTTAATGGGTCGACGCGGAGCGGTCTCATTAACACCGTGGCTTCAGCCCGGTGACCACGGCGGTGATCACGAACCGTCCAACCGTTTCAACGGTTTCCGGCGTCTTGGTAAACCGTTAAAACGGTTAAGGAAAGTGGAAGCCTCTTAATCACCGGGCTAAAGCCACGGTGTTAATAAGAACGTTTCGCGTAGTGAGTGTTACGTGAATGCCGTGAACGGTACTAGGCGCGCCAGTCGTGCGCCACTTTTTTGTGCAAAGCCGTGCCCGTTTATTAATCCCTAAATGCTGAATCTCGAAAAAATTAAAGAGGCCGCTGCGCGCATCAGCGGCCGAGTCCATCGCACGCCGGTTGTTACTTCGCGTTCTTTCAATGAACGAGCCGGCTGTGACGTCTTCTTCAAATGTGAAAACCTTCAACGCGCCGGCGCTTTTAAGATTCGCGGCGCCACTAACAAAATCCTTTCATTAACTGAGGAAGAAAAGCGTCGTGGCGTGGCTGCGTTCTCCTCCGGCAATCACGCGCAGGCAGTAGCTCTGGCGTCGCGCGAGGCCGGCGTCAGCGCGGTCATTGCCATGCCCGACGATGCGCCCAAGGCGAAGGTGGCTGCGACGCGCGAGTACGGCGCGGAAATCATTTTTTACGATCGACAGAAACAGGATCGCGAAGCAGTTGCTATTGAAATTTCGCAGCGCGACGGGCGCGTGATGGTCCCGCCTTATGACGACTACTTCATTCTCACTGGCCAGGGCACCTGCGGGTTGGAGTTCCTTGAGGACGTTCCCGATTTGGATTGTTTGCTGACGCCTTGCAGCGGCGGCGGACTATTTGCCGGCGTTAGCACCGCAGCCAAGGCGATAAATCCGCGCGTCCGTTGTTTTGCGGTGGAACCCGACACCGCAGACGATACGCAACAGTCATTTCGTAAAGGCGAGCGAGTTTCGATTGGGCCGCCGTCGACCATCGCCGACGGGCTTCGCGTACAGTCGCCGGGGAGGTTGACGTTTCCAATTCTCCAGCAAACAGCTGAAGATGTTTTGACGGTTTCTGATAAAGAGATAATCGAGGCAATGAAGTTCCTGCTGATTCGCATGAAACTGTTGGTTGAACCTTCGGGAGCTGCCGCCGCCGCCGCAGTTCTTATGCACAAGCAGCCGCGGGATGTGAAGCGGGTTGGTGTCGTCCTTTCTGGCGGCAACATCGACGCGGAGTTTCTTTCGCAACTGCTAGTGCAATAACCCAAACCACTGCCATGCATTCATCACCTCACCAATTCCAAACGATGCCAGATTGGCAACGATGATGGCGCTGAAATCGCGCCACATGCAAAGCCGGCCCAGGTGCTCGCGTTCGCCGAAAGCTAACCAGAACAAAGCACACTCCGCCACCGGAGCAAAAGTTTCTGCGACCAGCAGGTAAAGCGTTCGCGAGTGTTGCGCGAAGATAAGCGGCAGCACGAGCGTAACGATCGGATAGGTGCAGGCGGTGAGCCATACGCCGGCAAAGAGTTTGCGCTTGAGCGAATGACGCCGCGACAAACCAAGAACCAGGATTGGCGTCTCAATCAGAATGGTGAATAGATAGCCAAGCGGGAAAAAACGCCAGAGTTCGTTAGGGGACATAGAAGTGAACAGTAAACAGTGAACAGCAAACAGCCGAATGCTGTTACCCTGCGATAACTGGGTCCGGCCATTTACTGTTTGCTGTTTGCTCTTAAAGCATCTTCAGCAGGAACGGTGCCTCAGCCAGCACATGCGCAATGGCCACGGTGAAATAGATATCGCGTGTGGTTGCATAGTCTACTGAAAAACCAAGCCACAGCACCGCCACAACAAACAGGCCCAGCAACAGCGCCGCGCTCACAAGTTTGGGAAAGCCGCGCGGATGACGCGCAAGGGGAACTGTCTTGATTTCCCAAACGCGGTTTCGTTTTTGTTTTGCACGAATCGTGGCAGGCACAATCAAGGGAAGCGCCACGATCCAAACTCCGTAATGCAGCATCTCGAGAAACACGTGGACTGAAACAAGCAGATGACTCGAAACACCGGGCAGCAACTGTGCGCCCGAGTGTTGCGTGATGCGCCAGAACAGGCCGTTGTCATCCGGCAGCGCTGGAATTTGCGTTAATCTCAAAACAATTCCCGTTAGCAGCACCGCCGCCAGCACCAGACATTGGTGATAAGTGCGCAACCATTCGGGGCGCGTGCGGCGCAGGTGACGATCCAGGAACCACAGCGCGACAAGTGGATGCAAGTAAACAATCGCCAGACTGAAGAGTTCCGGCGCCAGCCAGTTAAGCGAACACAATCCAAGCGCCGCCGGAAGGGCCCATGACCAATCCGGTCGCCGTTTGTTCTTTCCGCGCAACCATACCAACAGCGCCAACCAGCTAAGCAAGAGCGTGTTCCAGGAAGCAATCACCATGGACCATGCGTCGCTTGACCACGAAGTGAAGTTGTAAAGCAACGGCAGCGCCACATAACCGGCGGTCAGCAAACCGATGCCTGCGAACGCCGCGACGAAGAAGTTGCGCGACTTGCCGAAGCGCACCGGCAGGCGCATTAAGAAATAGCGCAACTCAAACCAATTGTGCGGACCCGCGAAGAGAAACACCGTGACAACCGAGAGTTGCAGCGGCAACCAGCTTGCCAATGCCGCCGAAAGGCCGGCGCAGACGATGACACTCGCGGCAAACAAAGTCACGCCGTTGCGACTCTTCGCGCGGTAACCCAAACGCCACGCGCGCAAATCAATGTTGAGACTGCGCTCCATCGATAATCCCGCTTAATAGGCAGGCAGGAATGCCTGTCCTACTTATTACTGGTTCTTTACCGGCACGACCAGTTTCATGCCATAGCCTTCCGGCAGAATCTCAATGTCTACACTTGCGTAGGTTGGTTTGTTTGCATTCAGGTTTTGCGACAGATTGCGCCACTGATAAGAAGGCGGCGGTCCAGCATTGGCCTGCGTGATAATCGCGGCAGCGCCGACTACAGCCACACCAAGCAGCAACAACGCAACCATTTTTTGCCCGCGAGGCTGTGCGGAACGCATCAACCAGATGCCCCCGATGGATAACGAAAGGAACAAACATAAACCTGCGATAACGGTGCGTGCCGGGCTATTTGCAATCTGCCGTCTCATCGAATTGTCGACGGTGGTATTAGCGAGCGCCGCCTTCAATTCGTTCAGACTATCCTGCGAAATCTGCAGGCGGGCCTCGTAAGCTTTCTTATCCGGTATGACGGTCATGCTGGTGTGAAAGATAATCTTGCCTTGGTCTGGGGTTGGCGAGGGTCGCGCAATGTCGGCGTAAGTGCTGACGCTGGCCGCGAGCGCAAAGCAGAGCGCGTAAAAAGCTGGCATTCGTTTCATCAGAGATACCTCCGTTTTTATAAAGCGTTAGTGCCTACCAAATTTGCCGCGCAGTATAGCGCAAATGCTGTGTAGCATAGACATTCTTGTCTGTCCCGTTTTCGCTGGTGTTTTCTAAACCTACCGGTTGAGGGTTGTTAAGAAAGGGACAGGCAGGAATGCCTGTCCTACAAATGCCTAATTGAGGCTGCAATGTTAGAATCTTGTTCATCGTTAACTGAAGGAAAAAACTCTTGTCTCGCGAACTACACGTCATCAGCAACATCCCGAAACCCCGCCAGCCAAAACCGGACTGGTTGAAGATCCGACTGGGCGATCCTACAAATCAAAACCACGTGTTAAAGCTGATTGAGGGGCTTAACCTGCACACGGTTTGTCAGGAAGCGCGTTGCCCGAACATCTTCGAATGCTGGTCGGATCGCACGGCCACCTTCATGCTTGGCGGTGACATTTGCACCCGGCACTGTGGCTTCTGCGCGGTTGGTAAAGGCGTGCCCGGTTCGCTTGATTCCGAAGAGCCACGCCACGTGGCGGAAGCAGTGCAGCATTTGAACCTGGCGCACACAGTAATTACCTCGGTGAACCGCGACGACTTGTCTGACGGTGGCGCGGCCCACTGGGCTGCGACTGTGCGAGAGGTGCGCGCCTTGAATCCAACCTGTCGCATTGAAGTTTTGATTCCGGATTTTAATGGCGATGAAGCCGCGCTGAATACTGTGCTCGATGCGCAGCCGGACGTACTCAATCACAATACGGAAACGATTGCGCGACTCTATCGCCGCGTCAGGCCGGATGCCGACTACCAACAGTCGTTGACTCTATTGCGCCGCGCCGCCAAACGTCGCGATGGCGAAGGCCGCGGCATGTTGACTAAGAGCGGCATCATGGTCGGCCTGGGCGAAGAGTTTAATGAAGTTGTGGAGTTGATGAAGGACCTGCGCGCCTCGTCCTGCGACATCATGACCATCGGCCAATATCTGCAACCTCACGCGCGACGCTTGCCGGTTGAGCGCTACGTGACTCCGGAAGAATTCGAGCGCTGGCGTGAAGTTGGCATGCAGATGGGATTCAAGCACGTCGAGTCGAGCCCGCTGACGCGCTCCTCATATCACGCACGGCAGCAGGCTGAAACAGAGCCGACGGAAAAGACTGAAAGCGAGCCCCGGATTTTCGCGGATGCGCGCGGATAAGACCAACAAGACCGGTCCAGTTTTCTGAGTTTTTCGTACCGCTCCCTATCCGCGCTTATCCGCGGCTAATTCCTTATGAAAGCTGTCATCTTCACTCAACACGGTGGACCCGATGTGCTTCAGTACGCGGACGCGCCTGATCCAACCATCACAGCAAACGAAGTTTTAGTTGCAGTCAAAGCCTGCGCTTTGAATCATCTCGATGTGTGGGCGCGCGGCAGTCTGCCGGGAATCGAGATTCCGCTGCCGCACATATTGGGCAACGACATTGCCGGCGTCGTGCGTGAAGTCGGCGAGCTAGTCACCTGGGTCCATCCCGGCGATGAGGTGATGCTGCAGCCAGGCGTGTCGTGCGGGCATTGCATTGAATGCTTGTCCGGGCGCGACAATCTTTGCCGCGAATACGACATCATTGGCTATCGACGCCCAGGTGGTTATGCGGAGCTGGTCGCCGCGCCCGGTGTAAATGTAATTCCGAAACCAACGAATCTGAGTTGGGCAGAAGCGGCCGCGTTGCCGCTCGTCACGGTCACGGCCTGGCACATGCTGGTGACGCGCGCAAATGTGCAACCCGGCGAAGACGTGCTGGTCCATGCGGCGGGCAGCGGGGTCGGCTCGATAGGAATTCAAGTGGCGAAGTTGCGCGGCGCGCGCGTAATTGCTACCGCCAGTTCTGATGACAAACTCGCCAAAGCCAAAGCTCTGGGTGCTGATGAGGTAGTGAACTACAGCAACGACGATTGGCCCAAACAGGTCAAACGACTAACAAACCGTCGCGGCGTTGACGTTGTGTTTGAGCATACGGGCGCGGCTACCTGGCCCGGCTCAATCGCTTCGCTGAAACCGAATGGCCGCGTGGTAACGTGCGGCGCCACCAGCGGGTTTGCCGCGCAAACAGATCTGCGCCAGGTATTTTATCGTCACCTGACGATTCTCGGATCGTTCATGGGATCGAAAGCAGAGCTGCTTGAGGCAATGAAGTTTATCGAGAACGGAACAATTCGCGCCGTAGTCGATCAGGAGTTACCGCTGGCTGAGGCGCGGCGCGCACATGAGCTAATGGAAGATCGCGCGCAGTTTGGAAAACTGGTCCTAAAGCCGTAAATCGTAAATCGTAAATCGTGAACAGTCTTTGATCCTGGGTTCCTCGCTCTTGAAAACTACTTACGATTTACGATTCACGTTTTACGACTTCATCGTCCGGTGTAATCCTCCGCTACAAATCGCTTCTTAAGTAATCCAAGATTTCCCTGCGCCAGATCAAAGTTTGTGCCCGCGATCACTTTCCTGCCTTCGTCAGTCGTCACCCAATCAATCACCTGCGGCGCGTTAGTCCTTAGAAAGGCGCCATCATCTTTGTCCAGCGGCTTTCCGTCTTTGCGCGAGAAAACCCAGACATATGTGTACTGGCCTTTGCGGATGTAATCCAGGTCTGCTTCAAAGCCGGTTTTTGCAGGGGCCGGGGAGGATTGTGCGGTTGAAGATTCGTTTGCCTGCGGCGCTGTGTTTGTGTTGTTGCCGTTGCATGCTACCAGCCACAGGACGGCGGCAACGAGGAAGATGAACCGCTTGGATCTAGATTTGAGAAGCATAAGATGAATATTAAATCACAATTCGCCGCGCATTAATCACGGATTACTGTTGTCACTCGGCTCTTCAGCTCCGCCCTGGTCCGATTCTGAGTCTTCGGGAGGCGGTTCCGCTTTCTCGTCCCGGATGTGCATGATCGTGCAGTCGCTGTCTTCATAGACAATATCAAACCAGCCACTCGTTTTGGCATTGTCGAAAAAGTCGTCGTGAGAATTATCGCTGAATACATAGCGCGCGCCAAAACGGTCGCGAATTAGCGGCCCCGGATCTTCTTCCTTCCCCAGCGTAATGCGATCGTAAAGCTTCGACAGCGCCGGATCGCGGTCATAGAGATAGGTTGGATCGAGCCCGGTCACGTAACGGTGCGTTGCGTCGTAATAAAACAATCGCGGAAAATCGTCCCAATCAGTATTGAAGACAATCTGATTTGCTGGCACATTCTTTTTGAGCCACTCTGCGCCTGCTTTGTAAAAGCTATCTGGGTCGCTTGTGGCAATGTCTTTCATGGTGACGCGTATGTTGAGAAACAAAGCGACCGCCAGCACGACCGCCACAACTGCAACACCGATCGTACGCCAAAGCTCGCGTAGTTCGGCCTCCTTCGTAGCCGACGCAGTGCCCGGTCGATCCAAAAATGGTTGCAGCTCGTCAAGCATATCGTGGGACAGCCGTGTCAGCGCCGAGCGCGTTCCGTCCAGCCATGGCTGTAGCGCGAAAGCCGCAAAGATAATTGCAAAAGGCGGCCAGTATTCCGCAATCCGCTTCCAGCGCATGTTCATGATCATCAGCGCGGTCGAAAAAAGCAGAAAGAAAAGTGAATAAGGCGAGCGCTTGCGGTCGGCCGGATCGAAACTTATGTAGCCCACTACCATCGCGACGCATGCGACCACGGAGCTGCCCAGAAATTCCCATGAATCGTAGGGATACCATTCCTTGCCCACGCTGGTGGAAAACTCTGAAGGCGTCAACTTAATCTTCAAGTGTTCGTAGAGCAGGTGCAGGTTCCGCGGAAAGTAAGGATTAACAATCAAACCTGCTGACGTGCCTGCCAGCACCCAAACCAGCGGCCGCCACTCAAGCCGCCGCTCCGTCCAGCCAATTACTATGGTCCAGAGAACGGTAGCAAGGATCAGCAGCACAAACATGTCGTAGGTCAGCGCGAAGACAAATGCGAGCGGCAACAACGGCCAATACTTTTTGCGGAACAACAAGTGAATCGCCACGATCAGGTAAATGATCGCAAACGGCGGCGCCTTGGCCATGTTCATGCGGTAAAGAAATGGCGCCGAGCAGGCAAGCAGCGCCAGCAGCCACACCAGCGCGTAACGAATGTGATAGCGAATCAATAGCCAGTAACAAGAGAAGACCGCAACGCTCGCAAAGATTGTCGCAGAAATTTTTGCGCCTAACCGAAGATTGCCTGACCAGGTAAACGGAATCTGAAAGAAGTGAAACAGCAAATGATGATCGACGAAGGTAGCGGCGTCGAGCGTGGTCAGCGGCAACCAGATGAAAAGCGGTGGGAAACTATGATTGCGCAGCGACTGCCAAAGCATCTGACTCCACTTAATGTGGTAATAGCCGTCGAAATCGCCGCAGCAAATTGCATTAGTCGAAAATTGCAGTTGCCAGAAGACCAGTCCAATGGCGATTGCGCCGGCGCACAATTGCACCGCGCGCAGGGCGGGCTCAGACCGAAGAAAAACGGGAAGATGTAGCGGGGTTTTCATCTACCGGCCAACTGTTTTGGCGATAAGCAATGCTCTATCTCACAGTTGACTCGATAAGATCGAGAAAGGCGCGGGGATCGATTGGCTTAGTTACGTGCTCATTGAATCCCGCGGTCAGCGAACGTGAACGATCGTCAAACATCGAATAACCGGTGACGGCTACCAGGGGCACAGCCTCATAACCCGGCAAGGATCGCAATGCTTCTGCGAGTTCGTATCCGTTCATTTCCGGCATGCCGATGTCAGAGATGACCACGTCGAACCGTTGTTCGCGTGCGAGAGCCAGAGCCTCAGGCGCGGTTGAAGCACAGGTTACGTCATATCCAGCGTGCGTTAGCAACACCGACAACATATCCGTGACGTCTGAAACGTCATCTACCACCAGGGCAGAACGAGTTAGCTCAAACTCCTCGATGGGTGAGCCTTTGCGCGCCGGATAATTTTGATCTGATTTCTGTTGCGATGGCAGAAACTGACTGAACAGTTGAACTGGACTCGAGGAACTCAGTAGGGCGTTTATAGAACCGTGCTCGATCATCAAACACTTACCATTCGTCGGGGTTGATGGTGCCGGAAACGGGAGCTTAATGTAGCTGAAACAATACCTTCTGTCTAGGCCTTTCGTCTGCTTCGCAAGGCAATCAGATTGTTTACCGCCGCTAGCAAATCGCCCGGATCGATGGGCTTTGATAGATGCAAATCAAAGCCTGCGGAAATCGCTGCTTTAGCGTCCGTTTGCGAGGCATAACCCGTCAAGGCTATCGCCGGAACGGTGGCCAACTCTGGCCGCCCGCGCAACTCGCGAATCAATTGCAGGCCGTCCATCTCGGGCATCGCAATATCGGAAATTAATATGTCAAATTGTTGGCGGCCGATGAAGTCCAGTGCCTCCGCTGCCGAGCCGCAAGCCATAGTTTCAAACCCACGACTGCGAAAACTTGCCGCCAGCATTTCCAGCGTGTCGAGTTGATCTTCAACAATCAAAATGCGAACGGCTTTGTCTGTTTTGAGTTTCAAAGGTTTTGCTGTTCTCTCCGAGGCGGGCCGCGTCACTTCCTCACGCGGCAACGTAATGACGAAGCTGCTGCCTTGGCCCGCGCCTTCACTGGTCGCTTCAATCGTTCCGCCGTGCGCACTCACAAAACTCTTCACCAGGGAGAGCCCTAACCCGAGACCTCCATACGAGCGCGTGCGCGAGCCATCGGCCTGGCGAAAGCGATCAAAGACATGTGGCAGAAATTCAGGTGGAATTCCTTCGCCTCGATCCCTGAAGGTTACGATGGCATCAAACGTAGTAGCCGTGGAAGAAATCGTTACCACGCCTTGTGCGGGTGAAAACTTGATGGCGTTATGAAGTACGTTACAAAAAGTTTGACCTAAACGGCCGCGGTCGCCACGAATGGTCACCGATCGTGAATCATTGGAAATTTCCATTTTCAATTTCACTTTTGCGTCGCTGGCGAATGACCGCATCGTCTCGACGGATTCCTCGAGCACAGAAGCGAGCGGCACGGAAGTGTGTTCGATTCGCATTTTTCCGCTCAGGACTGCCGACATATCGAGCAGATCGTTGATCAGTCGTTTGAGGTTGTAGGCATTCTTGTTGATGACTCCGAGCGCTCTTTGAAAATCACCGCTAGGAAGGATCCCGTTTTCCATCATATGCACCCAGCCGATGATGGGTGTCAGCGGGGTGCGCAGCTCGTGCGACAAAATCGTCAGAAACTCGTCCTTGGCGCGGTTGGCAGTTTCCGCTTCGGCGCGCGCGTTTCGTTCTACTTGATAGAGCCGCGCATTCTCGATTGCCAGCGCTACCCGGTCCGCTGCGGATTGCAGCAAGCGCACTTCCTCTTCCGTAAAGCGAGTATGTTTGAAGGTGCCAACGTGCAATACGCCTATGGGCCGGCCCTCAACCAGCATCGGCACCCCAAGCAAAGACTTAATACCCTTCTCGCGCAGCAGTGGATTGAAGAGGTCGGCATTTTCAACTTCCGAAATAATTATTGCCTTCGCGGTAGCCACTATCTTGCCGGCAAAGCCTCGCCCCACCGGGATACGAACGCCGAACTCTACCTCTTCCTCCAACCCCTGCGCGGCCCAGGCAACCAACTCGTTTCCTTCTTTATCCAACAACAAAACAGCAACCGTGTCGACATGCAAAACCTCTCGAATCCGCGTGAGTGATTCCGCAAGTAACTCATCGATCGAAAGGTGGCCCAGCGCTGCATCCGTCACCTTCTGGAGTGCTGCCAACTGCTCGGTAAGCGCTTCGGCTTCGCGCCGTGCTTCCTGCGTGCGCTTTAAGACGTCGCGACGTTCAGTCTCCGCATTCACACGTTCAATGAACTGTCCGATCTGACTGCCGATTGAAATGAGCGTTGCGAGTGTCGCCGAATCCGGTTCTTCATTCTGGCGGCTGAAGAGTTCGATAACACCGATTACTGCATCACCTGAGATGACGGGAAAACCAAATGCACTGTGCAGATTTCCGCGGGCGGCAACGGCGGCGCCTGGAAAACTTCCGTCACTGCCAAAGTCAGCGACCCATAGCGGGACTTTGCTGGCCCATATCCTGCCCGGAAAACTTTGGTCGCCACCTACATGAAACTGGCTGCTTGCTGCGGCGAACTCCGCTGTGCCGGCGAATGATTCATCACGCCATTTAGCGATGGAGTGCAATTCGTTTTGGTTGGAATTGAATGACCAAAACGCGGCAAATTGCCAGTCCAGGTTCGTAGCGATGACGGATAGTAATTTGGGCGCCACCTCGTCTAACGATGAACCCGCCGCCAGGATGTCTGTTACCGAATGTTGCAGCTGCAAACGCTGCTCGTCTTGCTTTTTTCGCGTTATGTCGCGCGCGATTCCGGTAAAAAAACGATTCCCATCTTTGTGAAATTCGCCGAACGAAATCTCCAAAGCGAGCTGTCGGCCGCTCTTGTGCAAACCAGGAAGGTCGACTGCCTCCCACGATATGTGTTTTTGTCCGGTGGTTAGGTAATTGTGCAGGCCGGCGCGATGAAGATGCCTAAGATATTCCGGCATCAGCATCGTCAATTCGGACCCAATCAATTCTTCCGCGGTGTAGCCGAAAATGTTTGATGTCGCGGGGTTAACAAAAAGAATCGTGCTTGCTTCGTTGATGGTGATGATTGCATCGGAGGCCGTCTCGGCAATGACGCGGGAACTCTCCAAAATATCCCGCAATGAGGCAGAAGAGCCGGGAGCTTGCGTCGTTAAACGATTTGCCAAACTTATGCCACCCTTTTTCGCTGTTCACAAATCCGCTGTGGGCGATTGTAGTACGAGAATGAAGAGTCCTGCTAATTATGATTTGAGGCGTGACTGCCCGGTGTGCCCGGGACAGACGTGTAGTGCAATTGGTCGTTAAGGTCCAAGCAAAAGCTTGAGTTACATTACTAAGTGCTGACCTGTTGGACTCTGGCGGCTCGTTTTGTTACGTTCGAACGGTTGCGTTCAATTTAGCTAAACGGTGGTTCGGTTTATGTATCCGGCGGGGAATCTTTTTATTCCAGTAGCGCATGGCCGGCTCGAAGCCATCGTCAAACAACCGCTTACGCCGGCGAAGGGTGTTGCGCTCGTGCTCCATCCGCATCCGCTCGGTGGCGGCACCATGCATAACAAGGTCGCCTTTCGCGCGGCCAGCGCCCTGAATGATGCGGGGCTAACGGTCGTACGGATAAACTTTCGTGGGGTGGGCCAGAGCACCGGAGAGCACGACGAAGGACGAGGTGAACTGGAAGATGCGCGCGCTGCCTTGAGCTATCTTGCCCGCGAGGTTCCTGACCAGCTAATTACGCTGTGCGGTTTTTCATTCGGCGCGCGCGTTGGTTTGGAAGTGGGAATGTCTGATCGCCGGGTTCGGAATTTGATTAGCATCGGCACGCCGGTAGATAAATATGATTTCAGTTTTCTTGAAGCGAACCGCAAGCCCATTCTCTTTGTGCACGGCGACCGGGACGAGTTTGGTGATTTGAATCTAGTCACGGCGCTGGCGGCACGGCTTAAGGAAAACGCCAACGTCGAGTTGCATGTAATCAAAGACTCGGACCATTTTTTCGAAGGTCATTTGGAAGAGCTGAAGCAGATCATCACTGACTGGACCAAGCGGCAGCTTCAGGACTAGCACCGCACGCGGGCTGCCCGTGTAGGGACCCGGCTTGATTGCAGAATCTTATGAAGGATAATTTTCAATGACGAGCGACAAACGCGATCCAGCAATCCGCATCACGCTACTGCCGCGCGACACAAATTCCGCCGGCACAATTTTTGGCGGCGTCATTCTCAGCTACATCGACATGGCCGGAGCGATCGAGGCCCACCGGCGTACCGGTATGGATCGATTCGTTACCGTCGCCATGCGCGAGGTCATCTTCCACAAGCCCGTGTTTGTTGGCGATTTAGTCAGTTTTTACGCCGAAACAGTAAGCATAGGACACACCTCGATCACCATTCGTGTGATTGTGGAGACGGAAAGAGTCGGCTCGCGGACAGAGGTAGTGCGAGTGACGGAAGCGGAGGTTGTTTATGTGGCGGTGGATGACAACCGGCAGAAGACCAGGATCGTGAATCGTAAATCGTGAATCGTGAATAGTTAAGGGGAGGACTTTGCCAAATGAGCGCCTGCATGCGATGAAGTCCGCTGGCAGCTTCGCTGAAGCCGGGTTGTTGTTCGAGTGCTTTGCCGTAGTGACGCGCGGCTTCCAGATACTTCTTGCGCGTCTCGTAAATACGTCCCAGGTTGAAATGCGGAAAAGCGTAGGATTCATAACGTGGCGCATAAAGCGCGCGTTTGAACCAGCGCACACTGCTGTACGCATCGCCCTTGGCTAAGAGATAACTGCCGATGTCGTTGTAAGGATTCCCCAGCGTCTCATCGACGCGAATTGCTTCCAAACATTCCTCGATCGCTTCGTCGTAGCGATTTTGAAAACTGTAAACCCAACCGAGAAACGTATGCGCCTCCGCAGTCGGATAGGCCTTAATTGAGCGTTTGTAAAGCTCGATTGCCTCTTCGAAATCTTCGGCGAGCTGCGCCTGATAAGCTTCCTGAAAAAGCTGCTTGGCTTCGTATTTCGCAGCCGGCGAAGCATCATCTTGGTAAACGTCTTTGTTCATCGCAATTTATTGCTAGTCGTCCCTCCGGCCCATTCTGGTTTTTACACCTTTGTTCTCGAACGGAAGAATCGATAACATGAATTATACTCGGCCGCGTAAGGTGCGCGAAATCATCACGCAACAAATTGGCGGTCGGCAATCTAAAGCACGCACATGACGAACGAAACATTTTTCATAACGGGCTTCCCCGGTTTTATAGCGAGCCGGTTGCTGCGACGGCTCGCTGAGAGCGACAACCGGTTTCTGCTCCTGGTGCAACCTGACTTTGTGGCCCAGGCTGGCAGGGAACTGGAAGTTATCGCCCGGGAAACCGGAAGGCAACTTTCGAATTTTCAAATCCTGACCGGGGACATCACTGAGCCGGAGTTGGGTCTATCTGAGAACGATCTTGCGCGCGCGCGTTCTGAGTCAACCGTTCTGTTTCATCTTGCAGCGATTTACGATCTGGCCGTGAAGCAGGACCTAGCGCTGCGTATCAACGTCGACGGCACACGCAACGTCAATAATTTCGCGCGGTCGCTTCCGCACTTACGTCAATATCATTATGTTTCCACTTGTTATGTCGCGGGGAAACGCACCGGCCGGATATTAGAAAACGAGCTGCGGCATGACGCGGGCTTTCGCAACTATTACGAAGAGACCAAGTATCTGGCGGAAATCGAGGTTGAAAATCTCAAATCGCAACTACCGCTTACCATTCACCGGCCGTCGGTAGTGTGCGGCGATTCCGATACTGGTGAAACGGCCAAATATGATGGCATCTATTATCTGATCAACTATCTGCTCAAATGGCCGTCGCTGCTTTCTAATTTCAACATTGGCAACGATGACGTTAGCTTGAATCTTGTGCCGGTCGATTTCGTGGTAGAAGCGATGTCGGCGCTGGCCTCAGATACAAACGCAATCGGCAAGACCTTGCAGCTTGCCGACCCCAACCCACTTACGACTCGTGAACTATTCAATATGATTGCGCGACAGCTGGTGGGGAGAGAGGCGCGCATAACAGTGCCGGCGCGGCTAGTCGAGTCTTCCCTGATGCTGCCGGCGTCACCTGCCATCAGCGGCCTGCCCCATCGCGGTGTGCCCTACTTTTTTTTGAAGCAAAATTACGACACGACACAGGCTCGCCAGTTGCTTGCGCCGCACGGTGTGAACTGCCCACCGTTTTCAAGTTATGTGAAAACCATCGTCGACTACGCTGTCAGTCACCCAAAGCTTGCCTAAACCCCGGCGTCCGCTCGCTACGGCTCGCGATTGGGGCTTCCTGCGTGGTTCCACTGGATTCCACTGCGCCCGAGGAGACTACGCTGGGTTGCCAGGTCCGCTTGACAAGCCGGATAATTTAGAATTAGTCTAACTATCAAATAATGCAGAAGACCACAAAAACAGGTTCCGGTGACAAGCTAACGCGACAGCGCGAGGCGGTGCTTCAGGTCATTCGCGAGCGGGAAGATCATCCCACCGCCAATGATATCTTCGCGGCCGCGCGCCGGCGCTTGCCCGGTATTAGCTATGCCACGGTTTACAACTCGCTTCGCTTCTTGAGAGAAGCAGGACTGGTGCATGAGATCAAGTTTGGCGACAGCGCCAGCCGCTATGATCGCGAGACTGACCGGCATGATCATGCTCTTTGCAGCCAATGTGGCAAGCTGGTCGATTTCGATCTGCCGCAGGCCGCCGAGTTAATGAAGGCGGCAGCGCGCCGCTCAAAGTTTAAGCCTGAGTCGGTTCACTTAACGCTGAAAGGCGTGTGTCCTGACTGCCGCGAATAACAAGGATTTTTAGTTTCGAAAAACAGTAAACCTAATTGGAGGATTCATGACAGCAGCAACAGCAACAGCAATGGAGAAGGCGATGGTGGGCCAGCCGGCGCCGGATTTCGATATGGCCTCAACGAAAAACATCGAGAAGCTCAACGAGAACGTCAAGCTTTCGTACTACAAAGGCAGATGGCTGGTTCTTTTGTTTTATCCACTCGATTTCACTTTTGTTTGTCCGACGGAGCTGACAACTTTCAGCGACCGCAATGAAGATTTCGAAGGCATTGGCGCTGACATTATCGGCGTATCTACCGACTCGGTATTTTCGCACCGCGCCTGGATCCAGACGCCGCGTGACAAGGGCGGTGTTGAGGGCTTGAAATATCCGCTGGCGGCAGATGCCACCAAAACAGTCGCCCGCGACTATGGCGTGCTGATCGAAGACCGCGGCATCGCGTTGCGCGGTTTGTTTGTAATCGATCCGGAAGGAATTCTGCGCTACAAAGTCGTGCACGACCTGAACGTTGGAAAAAGCTATGGGAATGAGAATTGGAACACAGATGCCATCGCTTGAGGGCGCCACGGAATGGTTTGGCGCCACGCAGGCGGAGGCTGAAGCAGATGCGCAGGGCCACCCAACCTTAATTCACTTCTGGGCGACGAGCTGCGGTGTCTGCAAAGAGAATATGCCGCGCGTCGCTGGTTGGCGTGACGAGTTGCGGACAAAGGCTTGCGCGTGATTGCCGTGCATATGCCGCGCTACGAGTCGGATACCGACGTCGAGCAGGTGCGCGACATGATCGCTACGTTCAAAATCACTGAGCCGTGCGCGGTCGATAACGAACATAAACTGCGCGACGCTTTTCAAAATGATAAGGGTTACGTACCCGCCTACTATCTTTTTGACCGCGAAGGAAAGTTGCGTGGATTTGCAGCTGGCGAACGAGGTTTGGATATACTTAAGGCCACACTCGATCGCGTGCTGGCGCAAACGTCGGAAGCCGCGGCGTCGTAGTACCTCAAGCGAACGCCTTTGATAGTTGTTGTGCGATTAACACTAGGAAATAAATGCCGACGGCGGCCGCCGCCAGCGCCAGACACAGCAACAACAGAATTATCAAACCAACAAACAACCAGTCGCTAAGCTTCCCGCTGCGCGCCTCTGTTGCGGAAACAGTTGCACGCTTGCGCAGCAAAGCGATGTTCATCTGATTCGATTTCCACCAGGCATCGAATAGATCGCCCACCAGCGGCAACGAGCCAACCAGATAATCGATGCCAATGTTCAGACCCATGCGCAGCAACGTGATTTTGGGTACGCGATAGCGAACGGCGGACGCGAGAATGTAGAACGAGGCGAGTGAAGTGGCAGTATCGCCAAAACCCGGAATCAACCCAACCAGCGCATCGAGTCCAAAGCGCCAGCCCAAACCAGGCACGCGAATGAGATCGTCCATCAACCAGGCAAGACGTTCGAGGCTCTCGTCGATCTCGATCGCTTGCGCCGCCTGGACGCGTGCTTCGCGTATGTCCAATTCTGCTTGATAGGTATTCATCCGGTTTTAGTAGGACAGGCACTCCTGCCTGTCCTCTTTCGGCATTCGGGGACAGGCAGGAATGCCTGTCCTACTCACCTTATTCGCGTCATTTGTTGCCAGAAGAATTTGCCGACGCGCGCAAATGCGCTTAAAGCGTTGCGGTCGTTGCCTCGTTGCGCCTTTGTTTTCGCCGGCAATCCCAGCGAGTTTGCCAATTCCCGATCTGGTCCCGATATATCTTCGTCGCCACGCTTACTCGAAAGCCAGCGAGTGAAAGTACGAGCCATCAGTCTTCTTTGTTCAACCGGAGTTTCTGCCATGATCGCGCCGCGCAAATCATCGAGCTCGGCAATCTCGCCCTGATTGGCCTGATAGTAGTTTCGCAAAGCCGTCAGCAGTTTCTCTTCGCCCAGCATGCGCTGTAAGTGCACAAACATCAGGGCGCCTTTTGCTGTGACCAGCGCCGAATACTGAAAGGAATTCTGATAGTCTCGCGATGGCCGGTCGGCATCCATATCTGGCCCGCCGAACGTGCGATACAAGCGATAGACACCGCGCAATTGATCTTCCAGCACGGCAGCAGCTTTTTGTTCTCCATAAAGTTCACGGAAATAAAGCAGCGCCGACCAACTGGCCAACGATTCATCCAACACCGGCTCGCGCGCCGGATTGTTGCCAACCACACCGCCCCACCACTGATGGCTAATCAGATGGGCCACGCTCCATTCCAAACTCTGCTCGACCGCCGGACGTTGCTCGCGAATAATTTCCGGAAGATTGCGCACGCCGGGCGAATCGAAATCCACATAAAAGGCACTCGCGATCACATCCATACCGGCAAACTCGGTGCTGCCGAGGCCGGCGACCAAAGGCGCTTCGGCGATACTGATCGTTTTGAATGGCAGCGCTCCAAACCTCAATCGGAAGATTCGCAAAGCGTCACCGGCGTTTGCCAGCACCCGTTTGCCGATGCGCTCATGTTCAGGGAGAAAGATGGACCGCACGGTGACGTCGCCGATTTCTCTTTGTTCAGAATGCAAATTGCGGCCGGCGAGTATGGCAAAGTCGCGCAATGCTTTTCCTGAGAATTTGGCGTCGCCCGGCAATGTGTTTTCTGTTTCACTGCCGGAGGTAAAGACAGCCACGCCAGGCGCGGCATCAATGTGCACGTCGTAGTCCGCGGTCTCATTGAAGATAAGATCACCGACGCCGGGATCGAGTTTGCGTTGCCAATCATCACCGTCATGTACTACGAGCACGGGATAAGAAGTGCCCAGCAGCATCACGCCGCGACTGCGAAAGTTGAAGTCGCGCGCGCGCCGAACTTCACGCTCAGCGCGCAGGGCCGCGCTTACCTGCTTGACCACATGCGTAGTTAATCCGGTCTCCTCAGCGTCAATTTCCGGAACGTCCCCCTTGAACCCGATGAAGACTTGCGCTGCTGATCCGGCGGCAACGGGTTCACGGAGATTCACACGCAACACCGTGCCCTGCTCTTCAAGCGAATAATTTAGAGGGGCCTTGTCCCTTGCCGAGCGCACTTCGGTGATCTCAATGCGCGGCTCGTCATTTTCCAGAACTGGCAACACGACGGCGGATGAAGTCGTATTATTCGCTGCGCGCAGGTTTGAATAGAGGTGAAAGTAGACAACCGAGGCGGAGTGGTCATCGCGATTTATCCAGCGCACGGTTTCCGAGCCGCTGTACGAGCGCGCATCAAAATCGAGTTTTAGTTGAATTTGATAGCGATGAATCAGCGGCAGACTGGAAACCGTTTGCTGGGTTTTAACCCGGGCTGCGTACGCGAAGAGCAGGCACGGAAACAATAGAGCAATTGCGAACGCGGTTTTGAGATGAACTTGCTTCACTTTCTAAATTAGTGGCACAGACTTTAGTCTGTGGCTTCCCAGAACATCACAGACTAAATAGTCTGTGGTTTCGTCGTAGCCACAGACTAATTAGTTTGAAGACTTTCTCCCTCTCCCTTTGGGAGAGGGTTGGGGAGAGGGCTTGTGCGCGTCAAGCTTCGCACCCTCCCCTAACCCCTCCCAAAGGGAGGGAAGAAACCACGAATGTTTTCAACAACTTGTTCAGACCTACAGTCTGTGCTACGTCCTAGCTCGGACCGTTCTTTCAGTTATCACTATCTTGCGAATCACGTCGCCGCGCGCAATGTTATCGACTGTCTCCATTCCCGAAACAACATTGCCGAAAACAGTGTAACCGCCGTCAAGATGCGGTTGCGGCGAATGCGTGACGAACCACTGCGAGCCGCCGGTATCTTTTCCCGAGAGCGCCATGCCAACCGCGCCGCGTTCGTACGGCACTTCGTTTATCTCGCAACGAATTTGATAGCCGGGGCCGCCATTGCCATCGCCGCGCGGATCACCATCCTGAATGACGAAGTTGGGAACGACCCGATGCAGTGTGATGCCGTTAAAATATTTGCGTTTCGCGAGCTGGACGAAATTGTCGACGGTTAGTGGCGCATCTTCGGGAAGTAATTCAATGGTGAACGAACCTCGGGTCGTAGTGACTGTTGCGCGCACCTGTTTGCCGATGCGGCTGACGGCACGTTCATAGTCAGCTGAGGTGTTGCGCGTTTGCACTATGCCGATGCGGTTTGATAAATCGCCGGCGCCATTAGTTTTTAGTAAAGCAACGGCGCGGCGTCGAATGAGATGATCGGTTGAATCAAGCGCAGATTTGATTGCCTCGTTTGCTTGCGCAGTTTTTTGTTTGGCCAGCGCGTCGAGAATTGAAAGCGCCGCGTCGTTGAGTTCTTTATCAGCGAGTGCCACCGACAAGGCTGCTATGAGCGCGCGCGCATTTGTTTCGTCAGGTGGAAGCTCACCCAATAACTCCGCAGCAGTGGCCCGGATGATTACATCCGACTCTTTCAGATGGTTGCGCAGAACTTCCG